>Ga0314771_100075_pt1 | contig 41622 bp, 57 predicted proteins | sample MetaGCB42018_FD_204522 | JGI IMG/M metagenome (GOLD analysis project Ga0314771, IMG submission 204522) | Cryopeg brine microbial communities from Beaufort Sea near Barrow, Alaska, United States - CB4 2018 | ecosystem: Environmental > Aquatic > Marine > Coastal | place: USA: Alaska | collected...
AGCTGACAAACCAGTGACCACCATCAAAACCCACGGTGCAGTTTTTGATGTCCCCCACGATATCGCGGGATTTGCGGAATTTTACCCAGCCCAAGCCCGAGGGCAATTTGACCCGGTTGCCTTCCAGTTTGCAGTATTTCTTGAAATTGACAAACCGAACGCTGTCTCGGGATTTCCCTTTTTTCTTGAAGCGTGGCCTTTGTGCGTCATTGACCTTTTTAAAATACCGCTTCCACGCGGTATCCAGATCCTTTAATTTTTGCTGTAGATTATCCGTATAGGCTTGATCCAGCCACTGTGTCTCTTCTTCAGTTTTCCACCGAGTAACCCATTTGGCCATCGATTCATAGCGAGGAACGTACTCTCCTTTGACATCGAGTAGCTCGTTGCAATGAGCCAAGGCCTGATTCCAGACAAACCTGGCATGACCACAGAGCACGCGTAAGCGGGCGCTCTGAGTCTCGCTCGTATCCAGTCTGTATTTGAAGCCTTGGCGAATAATCATAAAACCCAAAAGGTGATTTATATAGTCAATATTATAGGTCTCGACATTATAAATGACAATATAAATTAAAAAAAAATTTAATACGAGCAGGGCTTTAGCCCTGCCCCGCATTCACCCCACACCTTCGTCGGTGTGGGTGCCCTGCGGATTCTTGATGGATGAGGGTGATATCTTTTTTAATCTGAAGGTTCCTCATGGAAAATCTCCCACGAATGTCGTATTCGGCCGCCTGGACGAAGCTCCGCCCTGGATGATGGGTTTTACCGACCCTCAGGAGGCCCTGGATGACCTTATTGCAGCCGATCGACCTCTTGATGAGGTTGGCCACGTAGCCAATCCAAGGCTCTATAAAGAAGACTTTTTTGCCAAGGATGAAGAGCGGGCTCGTCATCACGACGAGCGTGACGCGCAATTTGGCGAAGAGGTTCGAAAGCGAGCTGAAACTGACGGTGGTTTTTTCACACTGGACGTCAAAAATGTCAACAATGACATCATCCGCCAGCTGCGGGTGCCGACCATGCCGTTCAACGTATGGGCACTGAGCGGCACGAACGCCAGAGCCATGGGCTTAATGCCTGATTGGCAACTGGTGTGCCCCGGGGATTTAAAAATGCCGTCCGACAACCCGATGCATTCGGATTGGTGGTTTGGTGCTGGCCTCAACGCGGATGATTATGCGGGCGGGTTTGAGGAAGATTCTTTGGCTGGCAATATAAGCCGTGCCGCCAATAATGTGGCCAGAGACCTTCGCAAGCGCCTGCTGAAGTGGGATGCGAAGGTCCTTTCAGGGAAGGGCCTGTATTTTGGCCGGGTCAGGAAGGTTCATCCCGGGGAAACTCTGAAGGAAAACGAGATTGGCGTCATCTCCCATGCAGGACCGGAGTACGCGACGACCCTGGCCTCTGCTGCCAAGGTTGGAGCAGCCCTGATCTGTCTGACTGGCGGTCCTTTGGCGCACCTGGCGACCCTGGCCAGGGAGGACGGTGTCCTGATGATGATGTGGGAAGACGCACAGCATTTGCAAAATGGCGCCATGGTGACTCTTGACGCGGATAACTGTGCGATATTCTTTGATTGATCCGAACGGACAGGACCCAGGGCCAGAAGTCCTGGGCAGATAGCCGAGCCCTAATTATCCAACTTCGATTGGTGCTGCGTCAGCTTTTCTTGGCGTGGCGGTTTCTAGCTTTCAATATAGATATTGACATAGGATGCTAGTATCACTATAATTATTGCATATTAATAGTGTCAGTTAATGTGCGTCGAAACTCTGGTCAGGCATTCAGTTTAATGCGCGGCGAGTTTGAAATTGAAAACTACCATTACACAATTTGGAGTCTGGCATGTCCGCCCTTAAGATTGCAATTGCCCGCGTCAAGCGTCAATTCACTAGTAGCAACAGCGTTTCAGTAACTCGGGCCTCTATTACCGCTGAAGACATGAGCATCATTCTGTCAGCTTTGCCGGAGTCAGATCCGGGCGATTCCACCTGGATCACAGGAGATCTTGCTGTTGGCTCAGAGGACTTTTTGGAGGACCTGAAGGCTCATAACAACGAAATCTGTCTCTACGGCAATACTCACATGACCCGGCTCATTGGGTACTATGAGGATGACGACGAATGCTACTATGTCGTTCGTGGTCGATACGGAGATAAGGTCGGCCTTCTCAGCTGCGTAGGAGGACTCCTTTCCTTAAAGCAATACTTACCTGAGACAGTATATCAGGGGATCGAAAACACCTTCTCCCTGAATGGCTCTGATGCAGAAGAGAATTTTAAAGTCACAATTAATTCAGCAGGTGAGTGACCAAACCTACCTATTGACATCCTCCACCGCCAAAAACCCAGATAAGGCTGTTGGTGGGGGTGATCTCAAACTTTGTGATCTCGATGCGAATCTATTATTCCATGACATTAAATATTGACAATCGAGCATTTGTCAGTATAATTGTTGTTATTGAATTGGGTCAATTTTACATCCGATTGGCCTGACTGCTGAGACACAAACCCGGAGTGCATTATGAGCTGGTCTATTGACATAAAATATCCCGAAAATGGACATCCTCTGGCCGGAGAGGCCGTGTCATGCGAGCCGATCTCGTCATTCAGCTATAACACTGGCAACATTGCCTGCGCCGTCGAAGAAATCGGCTTTCCGAAGCTGCCTCATTGCAATGACAATCAGCAGCGCATGGAAGCTCTTGGAGCGCTGATACGTGAGCTTCGAGAAGGTAATGACGGCGTGTTCAATGACGACTGGGCCGTTGCGGCGGACAAGGAATGGTCAAATGGTAGCGAATCGCAAGACGACTGGGGTCGCACATTGGGATACCGGGATAAAATGCCGGAAAGCTATCAGACCTACGAAGGCTACACCGGCCTCCTTAAGCGGCAGGCTCTGCTGGTAGATGCAGAGCGTTTCTACCTGTATTACCTGGCCGGTTGTGACATCACTTTTGAATGGTGAGGAGTGTCAGACGCTCCGTCATTGGACGGGGTGTCCCGCGGATTTCGTTAAAATTGCCAGGAATTTATAGAACTATGAGCAACGAACTGTCGAATACAGAGTTCTTTTGTGCTGAATCTTTTCAGGAGATTAATGGGGAAGGCTATTCATCTGGGGACATCCGAACCTACAGGATGGCTCCACTGGCCAAAACGCCTCATGCCGACATTGTGATTCACCTTTCTATTCCTCCAATGCGCCATGATGGTTTTTCCTCTTTGAGCACGAACCGGGGAAAATTTCTTGGGATTCATTTCACTTCGACAGAAGAAAAGGCCAAGCGGTCCGTTTTCCACTTCCCTGTCGCCAGCAACATTAAGAGCAAGACGAGCAAAGGTGTTGGGAAAATCGATAGCATGCAGATGCCAATGTTGTACCCGACCTGGCTAATTTCCCGGTACGGCCGGGACAATCTTCCAGAGAATTTGATTTTGCGCCATGAGACGCCTCTTTTTCTCGACAAGGGGACAAAAGAGTTTCTGATTTTTTTTGACGAATCCTTTCTGGATGAGCTGGACGCCAGTCAGCTGACGGATGGTGTGGATAAGAACCACATCAGGGTCTACCGCGGAAAGAATGGCGCCCGGTATTTGGCGCTTCGGACTCGTGACTTTACGGATTTCGAGACGGCAGGCCCTGGCACCAAAAATGAAAACCCAGTTTCAAAGGCACTTTCCGTCATTGGCGACAATTATTTCCGACTGAACCTCGACGCCAACAGCCTGAAAAAGGTCATCGTGATTAAGTCTGGGCAAGCCGTGGTCAATAAGAACAGGCCTGAGGCGAAAGATCATGAGTCAGTGATCGGTACCTCAGGGGAGCTGAGTTTTGGTAAAGCGGCCATGCATGGCAACTACTATTACTGGATCGACGACAGTGGTCAGATAGACACCTGTGTGTCGAATCCGGTGAGTCGCAGCCACGCCCACGAAGACAAGCTAAGCAGAGCCACGTGGAGTTGCCTGATGACTGGCTCCATCGTGATTCCGTACACGGATAAAGATTGGGATAAGCTCATCCTCATTAAGTCCCAGATGGATGCCATTCACGGTGCTTTTATGGACCTGGTAAGAGGCTGTGAAGGCGCGCCAGGCAGTCTCATTGATCTATCTCTGGATGAGAGCGCAGCGAGGATCTCGGCGGGATCGATTCTGCGTCTGGAAGATTCTTCTGATCCGGATCTTGTGGCTGATTAACGTCGGCGTACTTAATGCGCCGAGTAATTACTCGGCGCTTGCGTTGTCGTTATGTTGTTTTATTGCGGCCGAAATACAGTCAAAGTCGAACCCCCGGGTTGCCAGGAACCTCTGTGCTTTGGCCAAGTCTTTCTGCTCAACAATGTCACGATCCCGGAATTTCTTGCCCAGACCCTGAGTGGCTCGATCGATCGGATCATCGTCATCCAGTGGGCTCATGGCCTCGTTGGCTATGTCCGTCTGGATGCCCTTTTTCATCAGCTCCTGGGCGATTCGGCTGCGTCCCCAGGACTTGGTTTCCATTCCTTGCCTGACAATGATTTCTGCATAGCGGGCATCCGACTGAAAACGGTGTTCAATGACCTTATTGATCGCAAAATCGATCCATTCCTGGTTGTCTGTTTTGTTTTTCAGCTTTGTGCGGAGGTTGCTCTCAGAGGTGTCCCCAAAATTATTGAGGTACCACATGGCATAGTTGTAGGCGTCTTCGGCTTTCTCAGCCGGTTTGGGGCCGGTTCGTTTTTTGCTTTTGTGTTTTAGGTCCACAGGCTGATTCCTTGCGAGACAAAGTCCAATCTGTCCAGGACTCTATTTTAATGACGCTAATATTATACCAAAAAACAAAATCACGCCGATACCGTTAATCTGATATGTTTTTATTTTTGGTATAATAAAACCATGACCACCCTTTCGGAGAATGCCCGTGTCTGACCAAAAAATTCTACACATTGCCCTTGTCACCAAAAATTCCGAGATTCTTCTGACCGACCCGCTCCAGGAGCAGGCGGCGTACGCCATCAAGGATATGTGTAAGGAGAAAGGCTGGGGAAGTGTCAGCTTGTCCATTGGCTCCCAGGTAGCCCAGGCAGAGCTGGCGTTGCCGGTGGACGTCCAGGCCGGTGTTGCACTCAGGGAAATGAAGAAAGCGATATCGGATCGAATTTTCGAGAAGAACCCGGGCCTGAAAGAGCGCCAGAAAGGCCATCTTTGGAGTCACAACAGCGTCCTGGCGCACTCTGCTGACAAGCTCGATGAAAAAATACTTCGGGCTATTCAGTACGCCTACCCGGGAAAGCACCCCAGCATTCGCTGAGGCGCAATCCGGGCGTGGGCTCATGACATGGTCAAGTAGCTGTGCTCAATCAGTGTGGGGTCTGTGTAAGGAATCCGGTAAGTTTTTGGATCCCTTTTCCCGTCGTATCGGAAGTAACGGAAATCGCCAGGCTCCCAAAAATCCATGTCACAAAGCTCCTTCGGTGATAACTCAAAAAGCCCTCCATTCGGGCACTCCATTTTCATTAAAAGATGCGTCTTAAATCTGCTGAGAAGCTCAATATTGGTGTCCCCATAGACGAGATAATCCTGCTCGCTAGAAACAACCGCGATCTTATGCTGGTTGGCTCTATCAATGAGTGAACACAGGTTTTCGGTGTTAGTGGTGTCACGGAAGACACTCATTATGTCATTCAGAAACAGACAGTAGGGGAAGTTTCCAGATTTCTTGGGCGCATCAACGTCGGACAGTGAAATCAACAGGGTGTCCAGTATATCGACGACCGATGGCCTCATCGCCTCAGGGTCCTTCTCCAGACCCGGCATCATCAAGAAGACAATCTTGTTTTGGCGAGCCAGGTCCGGAAGGCTAAGCTTGCTGAGCTCCGTCGTGTGATTGATCGACAGAACAATTAGGTCGTTTTCTCGCCCGTGTGATTTGAGAATGCTCTTTATTAACCAAAAAGTTTCAGTATCGCCTTTTCCATCTATGTAAAGTGCGCCTGATTCATTCATGACCGCCTGGCGCAGCAGGAACCGCAGGTTATAAGACCGCCCAGAACCGGCAGAACCGACAATATGGAGGTTTGAGCGAATGTCTTCGGTGCTCAGGGTCAATGCCTTACGGGGCGCTAGCAAGCCCAGAGCCCCATGGGTATTTTTCTCAAGCCCAAGAAGCAGAGGTTTTTGCGGTGAAGTTTTTGATCTGATAACGGCGAGGCTCTTAAGCCCGCCCTCGTTGATGCGATAGTCCTCGTAAAGCGGAAACGTGAACTTTTTCACCTTGCCTGTGCCTGAAAAGCCTGCGAGGTACGTCTTTTCTTCATCCAAAACAGTGCGAATGGATTCGATGGCTTCCTCATCCGTGATGGATCTCCTGATCAGGCGTTTCTGAACATCCGCCAGAAGGCCTTCGTGGTAACGCAGTCCCTTTTCCTGGTTCAGCCCATGGAATCGATACAGCCTTAAGTTGATCGCCATGTGAGAACTGCCTAGCCGAAGGAAAGTCAGTAACGACGGCCAGTTGACGCTCCCGGTATCTTTGTTGAAGAAGTCGTGTCCTGAGGACAGCGACAGCAAATACAGGATGCCACTCATCCGCAGGGCTGGGAGCTCGGCAAGGTGCTTGAACTGAATCTTGATGCTCGAATCAAGGGGTGTGATGGGTATTTTGCTGTTCAAAACGTGGAATAAGGGAACCTCAAGGCCTGTCTTGTCCTTAAGGTCGTCAGCAATTCGCCAACCCCAGTCCAGCAGTTGACTCGCCGTGAGTTCTTCGGGCACCAGGAACTGGGTATCGGTGGTAAAACTGACTTTGGAGGTGCTTTTATTCATCAGGCGTTCGTATTGACTGTAGTCATTGAAGCCTAGGGTCTGGGCGATGCAGTTGAGAATATCGGTGCGACGGACGGTGATGGCTGGGTTCTGTTTGGTGACGATTCGAGCGTAGGATTTCAGCTCCGAGATCGGAATCATTAATGACTGCATGAAAACTCCTGAATGGTTCGCGCATTCTGTGTGTGATTTTTACGTTTGGTATTTGCTCAATGGCTTCCCGTGCGAACCGGTGGGCCAAATACCGTGGCCGGGAATCAATATACCATAAAATAAAATAAATGCACAAAAAACGCCCCGACAGGAGCGTTTGAGGAATCATTTATTTTTCCGGAGAAAGGCCGGCGCTAGCAGGCGAGGTTCCGGCAGCCTTCGAAAATGTAAGGGTTAAGCTGCCAGGCTATCCGGCCGCAGTCCGGGCAGTTGAAACGGGTTTTTCCAGAGTCCTTGCGCCGACGCTCGCGCTTTATTAGCTCCGGTGTCACCAGGCCCGCGCCCTGGGTCATGGTGCGACGGTTGATTTTGCCCCTGCTGAGGGTCCGGCGCTTGAGGGCATCGGCCACGTCGAAAGGCAGCCAGATCAGCCCACAATAACGACCCGGCGCCTCAAAGATCACGGCCTTCATGAAGTCGGTGGTCTTCGGTCCATGGCCTTGAAACCAGTACACATCGTTGCCGTCCCGGCTGTAATCGTCAAAGCCGACGTAGTGCCGGCAGCCGTCTCGGAGCACCGTTTGAAGCGGTAGCCCCTGATGGTCAACGTGCATGACCGTCAGTGCGTCCACCCGATCCGCACACAGCGGCAGGTCAAATTCGCGGCCGTTGTCCCAGGCCCGTTGGGCCTCTTTTCGGGTGTAGACGTGAGCCTGGTCCGTGTCGGTGCTGTAGCCGCGGCCATCGCGCCGGTGAAAGGAAATATTGGTGCCAACAGTGTCACGAAGACAGGCAAGGTAGAATCGGTTTGAAGCCATGGGTTTTCCTTTGTCAGAGTGTCACGAGACGAAGATCAGGAGGACACCCGTAACCAGGGCGATCGATATCAGGGTCTCCAGGGTGCCTCTTAGCTTTCCCTTTCGATAGCCGGCTTTGTACGCCTTCTGGGATTTTGTCAGGCCTTGGTAGTCCAACTGATCTTTGTCGTCTGGTTTTTTCTGCGGGGAACCCCCGGGGGAAATGTCGTAATCTCCACCCATTCTTGATTTGATGTCTTCCATAACTGTCACCTAATGGCCTTTGCTATTTATTAATTTAAACTATGAAATACTAAATTTCGATAGTTTTCCATGGCCAGCGCTTAATCGGCTTTTTTTTCGAGAATTTTGAGAATATCCTGCTCCATTTTACGGCGATCTTGCCCACGAATGCCAACCACAGAAAGAGATGCGCCTTTAACGGTGCCTTTCTGGTAACCAGACTTGCAGGAAAGCTTGCTGTGGCAGCCACCCATGATGTCACCGACTTTCTCACCATCAACGACGATGTCGTAGGAAGCCGGTGTAACACCAATCTTGCCCTTAGAGCCGTAACGAGTGCGGCTGACTTCTTTGGTTTTCTTGAGGGTAATCTTGGTCATGACTGCTTCCTGTCGATCGATTCGATAGCGGTAGCATACCATAATATCAAATAAAGTAAACAAATATTATGACTTCAAAAGGGGTCCATGGCTATATGCGCAGGGGTAATGCGCCTGATGTCTTGGCTAAGGTGGATACGAAATAGCAAACCTTAACAACGTCGTTTGACACAAAAGAATCCTCGCCCTTATTAACGAAGAGCCACTATATCAAACTAAAAAATAAAGTCAGCAAATGGATTGACACACTTAATTTAAAGTGTATAATTGGTTACACATTAATTGAAAGAGAGATCACTCATGAGCAACACTCAAAACGTTCAGCGCCGCACACTGGCCCTTATTGATTTTTCCGGTTTCTATGAGTCGATCCACAACGTTACCATTGAAGATGAGGCCGTCTCTCCGTTTCAGGACGATTCAGGTGAAGACTGTGCTCCTGAAGAATTCCATAATGCTTTTCATTTCAATAATGAAATGCTTCAGGGGTATTGCGAGAAATACATTGAAGTGCTCAAGCAATACCTGAGTGACGAGAACGATCTGAACGTTGACGCCATGACCTTCGGCGCCCTGATCTCACCTCGGTTCTATAACTTCAGCACCGATCAGCTGCTGGTGTCCCTGACCACGGATGAAATCCAGGCTCTGTATCAGAAGATGATGACCAATCAAGGGCCCATGAAAGAGGTGCTTAAGGAGCATTTGACGCCTTGCAGCGGCTTTATTCCGAACTACTCAAACGACCTTTCTGACTGGTTGGTTAAGGACGTGCTGGATTGGGACACGATGGAGCTGGGCTTGCTGTTGACGGCCTGTGCTGGCGGTGGTTGGAATGACACGGATGTGCTGGCGTCGTTCGACACCTTTCATGAGCAGGTGTCAGAAGTGCTCAGCAAACACATGCCAAAAGATGCCGATGCCATTATTAGCCGCTGGCATGAGCAGTCGCAACCGGCCGCCTGATGCTTCAATGGCTTTTAAGAGAGGCGACTTCACGCTGAAGCGTCGCCTCCGCTCCTGATAGTGTTTCGTTTTCAAACTAATACAAAGGAATATTCCATGTCATTCAGCCTATCCTCAAGCTGGTTTGAAGTGTCAGAAATTACTATTACCCGCCACACTAATGAATTCTTGTGCAGTTACTACATTCTTTTGAACGGTCGGCGTGTTGCTATTCTCACGGATTCTTTATCTCGAAATCGATCAACATCACAGGTGCGTTGCTTAACGCTTTATTCGTTTGCAACCAACAGCATCATGAGCTTGTGGCCGTCAGACAGCCTGATGACTTGGAGCCAAGCACTGCAAGTCATTGCCGAGACTGACCCAGATGTCATTCTTGGAAAGCAGGAATCCGTGAAAAAAGCCCTTAAAAGCGGCAAGAAAATTTGCTTGGAAACCCACTTCGGCATGACGCTCTGGGTCTCAGGTTTTGACGGTAAAACGGCGATGGTCAGCCTTAATACCCTTGATGGCATCTGGCTTAAAAGTGAGGACGTCAAGACCATCATTGCGGGTCTTGTCTGTGAGAATGGCGTGTCCATTGAGCCACCCTTTATTGGGGACACGTTCTCACTGTGCGCAATCCTCAACCGCCGAAATCAGGTTGATCGATCGTTCAGAATTGAGAAGGACTAAAGGAAAACGAAATGCAGGGATGTGTGGATGCCTTTTTTGACCTTCGAGGCTGTCTTGATAACGGACCTCGGCGGCTCAGAGGTACAATTTCCCGTCAGAATCTTGGGCAGGGTGCCTGAGATTCGCTCTGACGCTGTATCCAAAGGAATCGTAGCCCCAAGACAAACACAAAAGACTCTCCTGCAACGCCAATCCAGGCTCCAGACAGTGCGTTGTTTAAAATCCAGGTCGCCGATGCCAAAAGCAATATGCGTTTTAGCCATAGTCCTTTTGCCCAAAATACCGCTACCGCACCAATCACACCGGCAATGGCGGCCAGAACGTCGCCAGAGGGCAGACAGAATGGCAGTAGAGCCGACAGCAATACAAAGGGGACCGCAACGACAGGGTGACGGAATTTCATCGATACGCCTATTCTAAAGGCCGTCAAAACAACCACCGCAGCACTGATCCACATCCCAAGCGCTAAAAAATACAAGCTGTTCACAAAGCAGGCCGCGATGATAAATGACTTCACACGAATGTCGCTGTGCTGAATCATGCCCAAAGCAACGAGCGCATAACCCACGATCCCGATCCATTCCATAAGGCTAAATACCCTCTATAATAATACGCCAAAAGGTCAATAAAATGGTTGACCAAATTGACTGTTGTGTTATAATTTAAACCATGAAATCAAGACCAAAGGGGAAGCCAATGACCACACCTCAGAACAATACTATCTCAGAAGACAGCTTCATGGATGATTTTTGTCCGTTCGATATGTCCAGCGACGGCGATCAGGTCGAGCCAAGCCTTGAGCAGACCAAAAAGATCATGGCTGAAAAGGGATTATCGGACAGCCACATTTGGACCCTAGTTGATGACGGAGAGGGCAGCCTTTACGCCAGCGCCGGCGTCCACTTCGTCAATCGGGTAGGCTTCCTAGTGACTGAGAAGCCATGGGTGACCGGAGACGAAATCGCCGTCTGGTACGAGGTCGAGGAGGACGAGGAGGAACCGGAAGACTGAAACGCCCCGGCGATCCGCCAGCCATCCAACACCGGGTGGCCGGCCACGCCAGAAGCAAAGACTGAATGGCCACTTATTTGTTGACATTTCATCGTGTTTAATATATCATACTTGCATCAATTAAGACTTCAGGTGATATCGCATGGCCCTTAGCTTCGAAAAAATTGTTTTTGACTTCAACACCGCCATTGAAGAAGGGTCTGCGACCGATCAGAAAGGCGGCGTCCATAAGGTGGTCGCTCACGGAAAACGACACATGATCACGTCGTGCGACGACGATGAGTCCTGTTTTGACGCGAATGGCGATCAGCTCAAAACCTTCCCTTCGCTAAGGTTAGCCTTGCCGTCGATGACAATTCAAAAGCTCATGCATTGCATCGTGTACAACCCAGACACCATGACGACTTACGATGGCTTCAATTTTCCCAGTAAAGCGTTAGCCTGCGTGGCTGAGCTGAGAGCAAAAGGCATGGCTGTAGCGATGTGCGGGAACACAACCCACCCCAGTGTCAATGGCCTGCTGGCGGATCTTGGCCTCGCCTACAGGGTGTAGGAGTGCACCACTGGCTTCTCCTGCCTTCGGGCAGGACTGATTCAAAAATTCTCAAAAACAAAATTGAAAGCAAGGGCCGTCCATCTGGAGGGCTTTTTTTGTTGGCAATAAGTAGCCAGTGAGGTTTATTATGGTCTTATCATATAAATATTAATATATACATTGGGCGCATCTTTTTCATGATCAAGCAAAAAACAATCAGCAACTCCATAAAATCCTGCGGTGTTGGCATTCATACGGGTAAAAATATCACGATGAAACTGCACTCGGCTCCGGTCGATACCGGAATTGTTTTTCGACGTGTGGATTTGAATCCGGTTGTTGAAATCAGCGCACTGGCGGGGAATGTGACCGATACCACTATGTCTACCCGTGTCTCTAACGGCGGGGTGGGTGTCGGCACGACCGAGCATTTAATGTCGGCGTTATCGGGCATGGGCGTTGATAACTGCTACATCGACATCGACGGACCGGAAGTGCCGATCATGGATGGCAGCGCCTGGAATTTCGTTTTCCTGTTGCGATCCGCCGGTATTGTGGAGCAAGAGGCTCCTAAGAAGTTCCTTCGCATACTGAAGACAGTGCTCGTCACCGATGGGGACAAGAGTGCTGAGCTCAGTCCGTATGAGGGGTACCGTGCCACCTTCAATATTGATTTTGACCACCCTGCGTTCGAGCACCAGCCGACCCGGGCCTCCATCGAGATGTCCACCACGCTGTTCATGCGCGAAGTGGCCAGAGCTCGCACCTTTGGCTTCAAAAGAGACATTGAGCGCTTGCGTTCGATGAACCTGGCCCTGGGTGGCAGCATGGATAACGCCATTGTGGTGGATGACACCGGAGTTGCCAACCGCGATGGACTGCGTTTCAAAGATGAGTTCGTCAAGCACAAGCTTCTGGACGCCATTGGTGACCTGTATTTGATTGGCGCCAGTCTGATTGGTGAGTACCGCGGGTTTAAGTCGGGGCACGCCATGAACAATCAGTTGGCCAGAGCTCTTCTGGCAAGTCCGGAGTCCTTTGAGATCGTCACACAGGAGGAGTTCGAGAAGGCTGAAGAGCTCCTGGAAATGGCTGGTTAGTCAGGGTCTACGGCGCCAGAACCAAGGTTGGTGTTTCACGAGAAAACATGCAGGAATCTTAAGATGCTTAGTCCTGAAAGAATTGCATTGGCAAAAGAAGTGTCTCACTGGCACATGTTCTCGGACAAAACCAGTGATCCCAAGCCCGGACTAATGACGATTGAAGAGGCCGAAAGCATTCTTTCGGAGCTTAGTGAAACCGAAGAGGGTCATAAACCATGGGCCTGGTCCGTATGAAATTGTTTCTAAATAAATAAATAAATCGATTGACAGAATACCATTTCATCGTTATAATTATATATAACGAATGAGGGGAAACCCCTTCTTTAGACGAAGAACCGAGTGAGGAAGTTATTATGGCACGTGGCATCAACAAAGTCGTACTTATCGGAAACCTGGGTAAAGATCCGGAAGTCAACGAGACGGGTAATGGCAATGCCGTTGCCAACCTGAACCTGGCCACCGATGAGTCCTACAAGGATCGCCAAACCGGGCAGCTGGTTCCGAAAACGGAATGGCATCGTGTCGTCCTGTTTGGAAAAGTCGCCGAAGTGGCCCGTGACTACCTGAAAAAAGGTGCGAAGGTTTACATTGAGGGCAAGCTTCAGACCAGCAAGTGGCAAGATAAGGAAGGCCAGGATCGCTACAGCACCGAAGTCGTTGTCGATATCAACGGCCAAATGCAGATGCTGGATTCCCGCAAGACGGAAGAACAGCCTGCCTAAAACGGTTCGGATTATCTAAAGGAGCGCCTTTATGGGCGCTATTTTAGTTGATTGGGTATTAAGAAAAAGGGATTTTAATGAACAGGCATCTACAGGGCATTGTTAGGAAATACTTATCGCACGATGAGGCGGTGAGTCTTTTTCTCCTCCTGGTGTTCAGCACGTTGGCCATTGTGTTCCTTGGGGGTATGCTGATACCGGTGATTGCAGCTGTCGTCATCGCTTACATTCTCCAGGGCCTGGTCGACAAGCTGACGTTCATGCGCGTCCCGAATCCGCTGGCGATTTTGCTGGCGTACGGAGTGTTTATTGGCTTCGTAGGGCTGATGGTACTGACCCTGGCCCCTCTGATCTGGAAGCAGGCGGTCACCCTGGTGAGTGAGGCGCCACAGATCCTGCGAACACTAAACTCCCATCTTGAAACCGTGGTTGAGCAGTACCCGCAAGTGTTGTCTCCTGATCTTGTCGATTCGCTGTACCGCAATATCACCGAGGAAGCTGGAAAGTTCACCCAGTGGGCCCTGTCCTCTTCTTTGTCTGGGTTGATGGATGTTGCGGTGCTGCTCGTTTATGCCGTATTGGTTCCAATACTGGTTTTCTTCATGCTTAAGGATCGCCGGACGTTGACCGCCAGCATCGGTCGCTTATTACCCGATCGCCGGAAAACCCTGAACGAAGTGTGGAAGGAAGTTGATCACCAGTGCTCGGCGTATATCCGCGGCAAAACCATCGAGATACTGATCGTCGGAATCGTCAGCTACATTGCACTTAAGGTGATGGGCATGCCGTACTCCGCGCTTCTGGGCCTGCTGATTGGCCTTTCTGTGGTGATTCCGTTTGTAGGGGCGGCGGTGGTTACCATCCCGGTCACTCTGATCGCGTTGTCGACGTTCGGACCCGGCACCGAGTTTCTGTGGGTTATGATGGTGTACGGCATTATTCAGGCGCTGGACGGCAATGTCCTGACTCCGCTCCTGTTTTCAGAAGTAAATAACCTGCACCCGGTGGTCATCATTGTGGCGGTTTTGCTGTTCGGAGGAATATGGGGTCTGTGGGGTGTGTTTTTTGCCATTCCCCTGGCAACGCTGGTCCGGGCGGTGATGGACGCATGGCCGGTGCATCTGGATGAGGAACCGGCCGCGTTAGATTGACGAGCAAACCGCCTAAAATTTCAACCTGGCAAAGACAGGTCCTAGTGCTTCGTCAATCTGCTTGTGAAATAAGTTCGCAACGTTGATGTGTGTGTAGTCAGATCCCTTAATGCAATAATAACGTTCTCATACGCTAACAAGGAGCTATAAGAATCTTCTTTTCGAATTTGGTGACCTGCTGCAAGCTTTTCCTTAATCATTATGAAAGCGTCAATGTCCTCCGCAATAATATCGAGGCTGACGAGGATCTCAGGCAGTGATTCGATGGGTCTTGAAACAGGATCTTTAAGTAATGGTGTAAGCCTCGCCAGGATTGAATGCATTATTTTCATTTCGTAGGCGTCTATGGCACCAAATGCGTGCGGCAGAAGGACCATCACATTTTTTGCTTTAGCTAAAGAAGCTTTAATATCATTGATTCGAGCTATAGTATTTTCAAAATCATGTTCTTTAAGATCGTTTATTGTATCTGCAAGAGCTTCATTTTCATCCATAATAAATTCCTGTCTTGTTTTGAATATAAATATTTATTTTATAAACCTTTGGCGAGAAAACCAGTGAGTCTTTAGCTCAGTGGATGAATCGCTGCCTTTGACTTTATCCTTGCTCTTCAATATATTTTCTCACTGTTTCGATAGAGGCATTGCCAATAGAGCAGCAAAAGTAACCATCACTCCAAAATGTATTCTCGTTCCAAAAATGCTTTTTTAGTTCGGGGTGGTGTTTCCATAACCTGAAGGTCGATTCCTGCTTCAGCCTCCGAACTATCTGCAATGGCGATAATTTAGGATCGCTCTCAATCATTAAATGCAAGTGATCCTTATCAACCTCTAATTCCGAAATAAAAAAATCCGAATGATCTGCTATCTCCAAAACAAGGTTTTTAATGGTATCGCCGTATAAGCCTAGCAACTTTTTGCGGTATTTCACGACCAAAATGATGTGATAAGTTATTGAAAATTTGGAGTGATTCTTTGTTTCATGGTCACTCAAGAATAAATCAAGCCTTTTTGATGGTACACAACCTCTATTTGTTTCATGGATTTAACAAAAGATTTAAGTCCATCCGTAAACTTCAAATAGGCACCCTTGTTCTGCACGCCTTGTGCTGTATAAGTATTTCCCATCCATGTGATTATATCTTTGGGTTGTATCGCGTATCTTTGTCGCCGAATAGCTGGCGCAAAACCATTACGATTTTTTTGCAAGGACCGATTATTTTTTCTCTTAAATGATAACGAACGAACACCTGTTCGTAACTGGCTTGTCCCGGCAGCAATAACAAAAGCATCGTTACTGTGTGTCTTTTTAATTCCATGATGATAACGGTTAGCTTTAGTAACATAACCAAACGTCTCAATCGCATCAGGAAAAAGCGCCAATAATCTTGAGCGAATAACATTCATTGTCGTGGCAGATTTCAGGCTCTTGTGTTTGCTGACTGTCAGTGACCACTTACCGTCATGTAACGATGCATGGTGTTTTTCACACAGTGTTTTAAGATTGCCTGGGGCATCCGATCCACCATTAGACCTGAACACCACATGATGTACGTGCAGTTTGTCGCAGCAGCCTGTCTTTCCACTCTGGCACTTGTAGTTATCACGGGCTAGCACATAGGCTTTAGTATTCTCAAAACCATACTGAACACCTTGTTGATACTGCTCATTTGTAATATCGGGGTTGTTCATTTTTGCCATATCGAATGTACCCGTTTCCAAAACAATCTTGGTAATAGGGAGTAGCGATTTAAGCTGATTGATCAACCTTGCATGAGCATCAACTTTCCATTGTACGGACGGTGCTAAACGTCCTTTTCTGGTGCTGGACGCACGGTTAAGAAAGCGGGGTTTGCGGTATCGTAAACGATTGCGCCTATTTCTGCGGTACATTTTGCGCGTAGTCATTTTTTCAGAAATATCGTTACGCATACGAGCCACGGCTGAAAACACTTCTGTCGTCTTTGAAACGACAGATATACCGACCTCGCTGTGGCCTGTGTCTACGCCCAGGGTGAGTTCCTGCTTGTAGCCCGTTGATCCATGCTTGAGCTGTATTGTAAACGGCATACGCTTAACAACACTGGCTTTGCCTTCGCGAAGCAAGATCTTTGCTTTACGTGGCTTGCAGGGCATCAAGGTTTCACCATGTTGGTTAATGACAAAAACTCTCATATAAATTCTCAGTTAAAAGTTAACTAAGCCTCTTTCGAGGTTGATTCCCATCGGCAATGTTCTAAATGCTTGTCAGTCCTAGCACACCGACCCGTTGAGGTCTTTTAATGCTAGAAAGCAGAGCGTCAAACTTGGGAGGCATTCGACGGTGCTATCACATAAAGAACGTAGTCATTTAAGACTTAGCCTAATCACCTATTCAGTCCGAGGACCTATCCCGCAAGTCACCTTGCAAGCCCCTAAGTCTTTAGCTTAGGGGTAGTTGACTATACATTATGGAATAAAGCCAAATCAAAAAAAATAAATTGAGGTGCCTCTGTCAGAATTTTCGGTACCGGACGCGTCGGGCTATCATTCCCCTGGCAACCCTGGTGCGTGCGGTGATGGACGCCTGGCCAGTGCATCTGGATGAGGCACCGGCCGAGTCAGCTTGACGATCAGTTTTAATCAAATTGATGAATTAGGAACATCAGATTGACGTACTTCGTCAATTCGACTTTGACAAAACTTCCGCAGTATTGATATTGGCTTGATGGCCCTCCTTAATCCATCATTAAGGTTCTCCAGGCTTAAAAAGTAGATGTAAAACTCGCTAATTTGGGTTGGGGTCGCTGATGCGAGTGTTTCATTAATCAAGATAGTAGAGTTTATATCATCTATCATAATATCTAGGTTGTCGAGTATCTCAAGTAGCGATTCGACGGGTTTTGAAGGGGCATCTTTTGATGCGTGTTCTAGCCTTGTCGTTATTGATCTAATCATTTGCAATGATTGGGCTTTTTCGGCTGCAAGTGCAGGAATAAGAAGATTCATAACAGCTTTAATGTCACCTAATGTGGATTCGTTGTCACTCATAGAATACTCCTATTTGGTTATGGATATAAGAGAAATAATATATCATATGGAATATGTTTCATCAACAAAATTAAATGGAGGTGCCTCTGTCAGAATTGTTGGCACCGATCGCGTCAAACTAGCGGTACCGGGCCCAGACACCCAGAGAAAGGGTGCTCGCCCGCCGGGGCTGGTGACCTCCTGAGGCGGCTCAATGGTGCCGCTGTCATCGCAAGAACCGCAGCGCGGGTTGCTGATCCGTCGAATCCGCACATGAAAGCCGACATCAGCCAGAAAGTAGATATTTATATTCATGAAATTTGTAATTTAAGGAAACCATTTCAAGACCTGGATCGAAACGCGAAGATCTGTCTTTTTCATTGTTATTATTGACATTTTTAACTATTATGGTATGATTATTGCCTCATTCGAATAGGAGACACACCATGCCGAAATTTGACTACAACACCGACGAGTCCGACTTCGGTTTTTTCGCGTACCTGTCCCCGGCCGGTGCTGTCGAACTGGGCTTCAAGTTCTCCGCGGTCCTTACTGACTTTAACAGTGAATTAATCGTCCACAGAGACGAGCTTGCTGAAAGCGCCCTGAGTTTGATTCGCGGGTTGTGCGATGAGTCAGGGCTGAGTCTCGACGACATCGATTTTGATCTGGTGACGCAGGACTCGTTCCAGCTGGTGGCGCCTGAAAGCCTGGAGGCCGGAGCTGGGTTTTGCCTGATGATTCGGGACAATAGACTGATGCACGGAAGTCTTGAAGCTCTGAGAGAAATCACACGCTCCGGCGATCCCACCAAGGCGAAGATCAAGGTGGATCTGGTTCGGGCCAGAAACTCCGACATGCGCCTGCTTGAGTTTTTCGATGAAATGACCGGTGACATGTCCTGATCATGTGCGACAATCGTGACGGTCAACGGCCCCGACCTAGAGGACGGGGCTTTCGGGGTTCCCCTTCAGGGCCCCCGTTCTTCAATGAATCGATAGCTCAATTTTCAGGTAGCTCTGGGCTATAACCTTCGACTCCAATTTTCCAAATCTTAAGTGTTTCGCCCGATAGGTGAATACCCGTTGGCTGGTAACCCATATCGCCAGAAGTTAAAGCTAAAAGCTCACCATCCTCGGATATCGTCCAGCCGTAAGCCTGATTAATCACATCCAAGTCGATATCCATCTACTCGAAAACCCCTTCAGAAGTCCAATATGAGATTCGGGCGTTCATGCAACGCCAGCGATTTGCGTCTACAGGCTGTTTTGCCAAGCTGCCTCTGTCAGAATTATCGGCAACAGCCGCCTCAAACTAGCGGTACCGGGCCCAGCCACCCAGAGAAATAGTGTTCGCCCGCCGGGGGCTGGTGACCTCTTTCGGAGGATCAATGGTGCCGCTGTCATCGCAGGAGCCGCAGCCTGGGTTGGTGAAGTTGTCACGCAGGTATTTATCCAGCGCCTCTTCGGTTTTGAATGGCCCGTAGGTGGTGCAGTCATGTTCATCCCAGGCGTACTCAAAATCCCCAAGAATCAGGTACCACTGTCCATCCGTGGCGAGAAAATGCTCACAGTGTCGACTTTCACTCATAAGACTCTCCTTCTTCCGTTAGCTCAATCTCATGTTCTGCAATCATTTCGGCAAGATAAGCATCAGTCCCTAATTCTTTAATGTGACTGATTAAACCAGACAATGTTTTGACGCCCCAAAAAAGATCAAAAACATAGGGAAGCCTGGGGTCGATAGGGTTTGTGAAGTCTGACTGAAACTTCTGAGTATAATTCTCATACAAAAAGCTGGCGGACATGTCGAATAACGATCCATGCTTGTTTGCACCAGAAAGCTGGATGAGCTCGGGGCTCGTTCCGTCTTTTCCGCTGTATCGGTGCAGTCGGATCTCGTCACCGGTGCTTTTGTGCTCGTAGAACACATTGTCGCCGATAATCAAATCAAATGGAGCATCGCCGTATGATAATTTGGGTTTTCCCTGAAACATAAAAAGAGTCCTTTCGAAGTAGGAGATTATAATACCATCATTAAAAATAAAGTCAATAAGATTGATAACCTGTATGTTTAAATGCTTTCTTTTTTGTGTCCAAAAAATGCCTTTAAAAGAAAGCTTGCGGAATGTCTTTAAGAGTTAAAATTATTAACAAAAGAAGCGGTTTACATAGAATGCGTGCGCTCGCAAATTCACTCAGCGCACGCATGGGATTGGGCCTATCAGTGCAGCACGCTCATTGGCTGCCCGATCAGGCTGGTCACTGTCATGATCTCACCGGATGAGACCGTTTGAAGCATTTCCGAGCGGCCCCGCTGGTCATACTCAGCGACGGACATCTCACGCCATTTGGGGTGCGGATTATTACTGCACAATGTCCAGCCCTGATCTGGGGAGGCGCGACGGAACACCCGTATATCAACGGACAGTTTCAAGCCTCTTCCGTACATGCCTTCGGCCACAATCCGGGCCTCAGAACCGTCTTTCCTTTGAAATTCCCGGGTGATCTTAGTGATCGGTGAATCGTCTTCGGTGTGCGGGTCGACGTGGGACATAGGAATCAACTCCTGATTAAATGATGTAGTTAATTATACACTTGGTATGTAAAAAGTCAACCTTTATATTGACGATTGCGTGATGCAATCGCTTCCAGTCTGTGTTTAAAGCTTTGCTGAATTTTCATATTTTAGAGTTAAAATTATTGACAAAATAATTTGTAGATGTATAATAATAAGCAGTCGTAAAACAAAGCAGGCGAAAAGGGAATTCGATATGAATAACGATGTTCGAGTGCTCAGGCGTCAGACGTACCTAGACTTCAAGGCCTCCATTGAAGCCGCCGGGTTTGAGGTCGATACCTATACGCTACTGAGCCCAGACGGTGGCGACCTGGATGATTTTGATGTGAATGAGCTCCCGCTCACCATTGATATGCCAGAATCGTCCGAAGGCACTCGCCCGGTCGCAAAGGGCCTCTCAGTTCTGGTAGATCTCGATGGGCGTCAGTGGCGCCTGACCGCGGACGGTGGTTACTTCCAGATCGGCTCGATGTGGCCTATCACTGATATTAGCGGCCAACAATTCGATGAAATGAAACTGATGCTGACCCTTCTGCTGAAAGGCCCGACACTGACTCAAGGAAAACGCTCATGAGCACCGCAAAAAGATCCCCGTCCGAGATGCCCAAAAGGTTGGTCGAGTTGTCCGAGGATGCTCAGGAAGCCCTCATCGCCATGATCGAATACGGCCTTAATCACGGAATAGGGATGGGTATGGACGAAGGTTTTGACCTCAAGACCGATCAGCCTCACCCGTTTCGAAAAGAACTGGAGCAACTCGTGAGACATTTTCAGCCAACGACAGCGGAGCTTTAGGCCATGTATCTGATTAAGGTTTTTGAAGGCGACGAGGTCACCGAACACAACAGAGCAAGCACAATGCATGCGTCAAATCTATACCGAAAGCTGGAGGCGCAAGGCAAAAAGGTTCAGATGCTGCGAGCAGACACTCACTATAATATCCGCCCATCTCACTTTAAACCGGTAATGAACTCCTGGGATCCAAAGGTGTGTCTGTAGGAGACGAATTCTCATTCATTCCCCTAAAAAATGATCAGAGAGCTTGCTATCGCTCCGCTTGGGCCATTATAAAATAGATATTATTGGTTATGGTATTGACATGGCCATGAATTCCCGTATAATTTTAATTCTGGTTCTTGCGGAAGATTCATATCCCGCATGCGCCAGAATGCCGGAGCGTGGTCGGTTATTTCGGCCTAGTGGGTGACCAACACCCATGAAATTAATCGGATCGTTTGTTCGAAAAAAAAGGTGAGAGACTAGCGCCAATAAGGTGTTAGTTCGGATATCCGGTGGAGCCATGTAGGCAGTGAAGCCGGGTTTCTTCTCAGGCTGAAGGCCACCGCTTCCAACGGAGTCAGTGACTCCAACGAGTTCGGAGGTGGTGGCTCAAGCCATCCCCAAAAGAGATAACCGCCTAAGACCGTTCCCTTTAAGGTTGCCTGTCAGGTTTGCGCTTTGCGCCGCCCCAGGGGAGTCAGAAAGGTTCAAAAGCTAACCCTCAGAGCTACCCTGAACCACATTTCGTATTGAGAATTGCGGGTATGCTGCTTGTGCAGCCATTCTAGCTATTATTCCCTGGAAGCGGCCGTCTACTATTGAAAAAGCGAGACCAAACAAACTCCTGGGATCCAAAGGTGTGTCTGTAGGCGTGCACCTGGGACACTTTTTCAGCCAGAGGCTGAAAGACACACTAATAATCACTGAAACACAGCATCGTAAGGGAAAAAAGATGAGTGACGCAATTCAGGGCACCGGGAATCAGGAAGAGCGTGATGTTGCACTGCAAGAATTTGGTCACAAGCTTCCCAAGGGGGATGGGCTGCCAGAGGATATTCGAGCGACGGCCATTGAGCTACTCCAATGCTTTGGTTCCTGGCAGGCAGACGTTCGCGTCCTGGGCAATGTGAAAGCGATCAGCGCGATTGAATGTTTGCATTACTTCATTGATGCTGCCGAGAAGCAGGTAGGGTGGATCGGCCTGAGTGATCTGAAGCCCGATCCTAGCGAATGTGTCGACTTGTGGGGGTCCGTCATCGGCGGTCATCATCATGGAGATGAGTCAAGGGTCGAAAATTGCTTTTATGACGACGCCAGGCAGAAGTGGTGGAAGTGGGATGATGCCTGCCGAACAAGACTGTATCTGGATTCGATGAACTTTACGCACTGGATGTCGTTGCCTCATCCGCCCATCGATTAGGAAACCTCAAGAACATGCCGATGCCGCTGTTTAATGAAGGTCTGATTGCTGTTGTAGGCGGCAAGGCCCTGACATTAAGGATTTAGTGCTGATACGGTGTTAGAGGCGTCAGGAGTGAGCCTACGGCTGGCTGCCGCACAAAGCTTCTGGTACTTCGCTTCGGTATCCCAGGATAATCCGACGGTCTCGAAGGGGTCGACGTTGATGGCTTCCACATGGATGGGCATGCTGTCTACGCCGATGTCCTGGTACAGCTTCAGTAGGGGATAATCCAGCTCATCAACGGTGAAGGCCCCATGCTCAAACTGCACCCGGATAGGATCGGGCTCATCAAGATTGGCGTCATCTTTATCCAATGCTTCAATTTCCTCGAAAATACTGACATCAACCGCCAGCAGGCTTTGGTCTTCCAGGTTGGCCATCCAGCCTTCCGAGAAGCCGAACAGTCGATGATGGGCTTCCTGTACCGCGGCGAACCCACGGATGTCGGAATGAGCCGTTTCCGTCATCATCTGCAAGATCGCGTTTTTGGCTTCAATGCCGGTTTTTAGGTCGACCGGAACTTGGTCCTCAGAGAAGTCTTCAACTCTGTCCCGAAGCTCATCCGGATCAACGCCGGGCTCAGACCGGAACTCGTACTCTTTCCCGGTACCGACGATAAGGCTGTCCTCACGCTTGACGTCCACACCGCAATGCTCAAGCGCGACAGAGACTGTTTCTATGCACTCGTTCTCAAAGGCGCCGGTCAGGGTGACGTCCTTGCCAGCAAGGTCTCTCATCCAGGGATCGAGGTAAACCACTTCCGAGTGGTCGCAGCCTTCTGCCCAGGTGATGTCTTCTTCACCCGGGTGCTGTTCTTCCGCCTGCTCTCGCTCCCATCCATAGCCATAGGTTTCTACTTCGTCGATGTATTCGTCCAGTCCGGTGAACATATGCTCTGGTCCGGTCTCAAATTCTTCAAAGCGCACCAGGATCACCCGATCGAATTTCTCGTCCTTAAGGTAATCGATAATCTTTTCGGCTTCTTCCTCAAAGGAAGTTCCATACATTTTGTAGCCAGCATCCCAACAATCTTCGAGATGGTGAAGAATACAGATTCGTTCGGACATGAGGACGGCCTGGTCAATTAATGGGTATGCGATCATTATAGGGGATTTAGGCATGTTTCGTTCTGGTCATGGAATGAGCATGATCCTGATGGATGGAGGTACGCCTAGGCATCCAAAGGAATAAAGTCAGTGGGTTCTTCGTCTCATTTGGTGAACATTGAGAGCAATTATTTTCGATCTTAATATGCGGCTTGACCCAAGCGGTGCTTGGGAGGTTTCCAGGGTTGTTGCCTTACAGCCTTTTGAGCTCTTGGCGCCCATGAACCCGGTTGTAAGATGCGGTGCGTAGGCTGAATGGGTGACCTGCTAAAAGATTAGGAGGAATTCAAGGCGTTTGGGTGAATCCCGGGCGCTTTTCGTTACGGTCGCGGCCTGAGGATTTGGAGGCATCGTCCTTGACCTCAAAGAGGCTACAGCTAGATATCAGGTTTAATGAGGGGGGTCACATATCTCCAGCCTTTGCGGATGTAGGCAATTCGATTGTCCGACTGCTGAATCTTCACGCTCTCGCTCGATCTAATCATCGTTTTTACAGGCTTTCGCACCCGAAATATTGTTTCTGCGGTAATGTGAAAATCGAGCGCCTCTACTACCGGATCAACTTCTTCCCATCGTGAATCGACGCCTCCAGTTTCAGCAACACTAACTCCGAAATCGCCATCAGCGGTAAAGGCATACCAGGTTTCTGGAATTTCAATGATCTGGTTGTCAGTACATAACAGGCTGTGCGCATCATTCAGGCGAACAAAAAGCTCCAAGGGATCAATCACAACGATCGGCGGGCGATCCTTGAAATAATAAGTTCGAGACCGCTCAATTCCCCTCAGGTCAATCCAGTTGTTTTTGGCTTCAATTCGCATAATCAGTCCCTTATATTGAACTCATAACGACAATTTCATGGCTTCGAAAAGACCATTTAGTTCTCATCTATACTGGGAACTTAACCTTTGCTTGAGAAGTTCTGCCTGTCATTCGTCTGGCTCAGAAAGCACGGCCGCAACGAAGTGTTTGCGCTTCCCCTTTGACTCACTGTCCATGTAATTACTCCAATCGATGGCTCTCATCTCGCTGTTAATATGCCGAGACTCCACAGACCAGAGTTGGCGCCGGTTGGTGTGGGAATACTCCCGGAGCACAATGAACTTCTGGTTCTCGATCAGCGAGCTCAAAATGGGTTCCAGGGCCTCAAAAATCTCTGTGACTTTCTCCGGCAAAAGTGTATCCATCAAGCCATCGTAACCCAGTTCCATCGAGAACCTGATTTCGTACAGCATAGACAGCATGTCCGGGCTGCCAAGGTAGCGCATCAATCTCTCATTTATGTAGGCATCCATGGCCGAGATGTGGTCGGGCTTGGCTGCCTCACGCAGCTGGGCCAGGAAGTTCTTAACGGGCTCGTATTGCTTGCTCATGCTCGGCTCTTTTTTTCTGAAAATCGTAGTCGCCGCCGATGGCGGCAACTGATCGGTGAAATTCAACACTGGAAGGCTTTAAGGGGCCAGAAGGCCCGCCAACCCTAGCCTATAAGTTCGGCCCTTTTGGCATTTCTCGCACTTCCTGGGGTGCGCCGCGGCACACATGATAACTACCGTGCTGGATGTTGAGACCTGCGCTTTTCCACTCACCTTCCTTTTTGATCCAGAAGCACGGGCGAATGCCCGTTGGGCTTTCCTGAGGATCGATCCATGATTGATGAAAGCCCATTAGCTCGCGCCCCTTCATGGACTCGACCCGTGGGTCGGTGATCTTTATCCAGGGGTTGCCGCCCTCACCGAAGACCTTAATCTCTATGGACTGGATGATGTCATCGACCTCAATAAAAGATAGATGCTCAGACGCTCCCATTGCGGTAGCAATCAGGGTCGTGCCGACGGACGGCCGGGCCTTAGGGTCATGGGAGGAGCAGTCATCGTTGTACTTCCGGGCGGCCCGGGTCAGGGCGCCGATTTCGGACGGTTCGATAAAACCGTGAGTCGATCCGTCGTTGTTGCTTAAGGACATCCTGATTAGAATGTTCTTCAGAGTCTTGACTTCGGCAAGGAGTGTCGCCTGGTCGAAAATCCAGTAGTTGAGACGATCAAGGCTGTGGGCGACCGCACCCATAAGAACAGGAAGGTGGTCACGTTCAATAGAAATGGACTGTTCGCTGTAGGTGTGGGCCATAAAAATATCCAGTAGAATCAGGTGTCGGTAGTCAATTATGGTAATTATATCATAATCATAAATAATGTCAATAATTAAAATGAAAGCTGGGAGTTAAGCAGGCTGGCGGAAAAGACCGCCGCCTGCTCATCCTTAAAGCTAGGAGGGGACTTTGGACTTAACCGACTTCCAGAAGCTCAGAACCAGGTTGCCATCCTCGAACGGGAAGGCCACTGTGTCGCTGTTTATGATGGCCTGATCGAGCATCTCTGGTGTTATTAGCAGTGTTTCGTCAACGTCAGTGAAAAATGTGAAGGATGTATTGTCGTCGTTTAAACCAACCTGGAAGGTCACGTCTTCGCGTGGCGAAAAGCGAGACAGGCTCGGCGGGAGTTCGTCCTCGATCAGCGCCTGATCTTGATCCGAAATAAACTGGAAAATAAGTGCTCTGGAATAGCTCATGAAAAGACCTCATGGTTTAGTAGGAACAGGTACCTGGAACCAATAACAGTGATTATACCAGAATAATAAATAATGTAAATAAAAAGGGTGAAATAAATAAATATTGCAGTCAATTTAATGTATATATTTTAGTTGACAAAATGCTGTCATGACCCTATAATGGTCTCATTCACATCGAGGCAGACAGGGAAACATAATGAGCGTGACATTTTATGTAGACGGCTGGAACAACGTACCCATGGTCGACATGCCAATGTACGCCAAAGATGAGTACCCATCCCTCGACAGGGAGGATTTCATCGGGGGTCTGGGTTATCACGTCGATAAAGACGGCGAGCCTTATCGCATTGAGAAGGTGCCGGCTAACGATGTGGTGTGGCCGGAGGTCAACCGCAGCAACAGCAACGCGAGCGGGGACATTAGGGCGCTGCTGGTCGATCCTCAGGAGGACGACCTTATGTGTGGATCACTCACCGCGGATCAGGTTAAAAACCTACCACTTGAGCGCACGCCGATCTCACTGGTCAGGCTCGCTGAGTTCGCTGCAAGTCGGGGAAAAGGGGTGTACTGGATTTAGAAGCGCCCCGGGCCAACGACACTGCGCGGAAATCCCTGTCCAAATATTAAGTCTTTGAGCATTAATTAATTGACGCCATAGTATTTAATAGATATAATTAATTTCCTGCCAATAAAGACTCTTAGCGTAAGGTTTAAAAACCGACACTGCGCCCTGAGTCCTAAGGCAAAACGGTTGTGGTGGAAGCGTAGGCTGATACGCAGATGCTTTGATCTCCAGCGTGCTTTGCTCTCAAGCAAATCATCGCCTGGTATGCCGGAAGAAGTCAGTACCGGTCATCACACCATCTTGGCTTTTTGCCAAATTATCCGGGCGGTGCTTTGCACTCAATCGGCGCGACGTGTGGAGGGTTTCTAGAGCCTTCGCTAATCTGTCAGGGCGTAACGCTGACGCCGGAGCCAGTAACCGGAACTTTAATTTATCGGTTGGAGCCACGGCCTTTTGGGGCTTCCCCCTATAGCTTTTAGCCTTTTTGTGGCGAACGCATAGATTGATGGTGAATGTGCAACCATCCGCCACACTTTTAAAAAAGAAGTGACCGCCCGTCAGAGTCTTTTCTGAGCCGATTAGCCCGGGTTATTCGGCTCAAATGGCCCGTGAACTCAAGAACTGGATATTACACAGGCTGGCGGAAAAAGACCGCCGCCTGATCCTGGCTGCCTCTTATCGGAACCAGATGACTCAGATCGAAATCCTGAGGGTGCCGTAGGCCACAGGCCAGGGCCAGATCGAACAATTCTTTTTCCATAGAACGGCTGTAGTTGATCACCCGTTTCGACTTCACCTCCGGATCCAGGGCCTTCTGAAGCTTGGGGTCTTGGGTCGCCAAGCCTGCCACGCAGGTGCCCTTATAACACTCCAGAGCGTTGATGCAGCCAATCGCCATCATCATGCCCCGGGCTGTCTCAACCGAGTCCGCACCCATCGCCAGGGCCACTGCAACCTCATGAGTCGCAACCAGTCGGCCGGAAGCAACCAGGTGGATCTGATCTCTCACACCCAGATCTATCATCATCTGGTGCACGTCTGGGAGGATGTGTCTCACAGGCAGCGCCAGGCTCTCCATGAATAAGGCCGGGGCTGATCCGGTTCCCCCGTCACCGCCGTCCACGGTAATGGAGGAGGGCAGGTGAGATGGCCCGTCAACTTCGAGCTCCTTATCCATCTTAACCGCCAGTGCCAGGGTTTCCCTAAGCTCGTCTGTGGTGGCCAGGGCCACCTTGATGCCGACGGGTTTGCCGGTGGCAATCTTGATCTTTCTGATGGTCCGGCACAACGCCTCAGGCGTCCGACAATCGGGATTGATGTTCGGGGAGATGCAATTCACCCCAGGTGTAACACCGCGCAGCCTGGCAATCTCCGGCGAGACCTTCTCGCCCGGCAAAATCCCGCCTTTTCCGGGTTTGGCGCCTTGAGATAACTTTATCTGCAAGTATGCGACAGATTCGTCGTTCTGAAGATCCGCCAGCTGGTCATAATCCAGGTAGCCGTCCTCGTCGCGATAGCCGAAATTGGCAGTTCCAAGCTGAACCACCAGGCGCCCGGGCTTGTTGGTGTCCATCATCTCCGGAGTCCGGTGAAATTCCGAAGGCCGGCCGCCTTCACCGGTGTTCATGGTTATGCCGGATTCCGCAGCCCCTTTGCTCAAGGCGGTAATGGCGTTAGCCGACAAAGCGCCGAAGCTCATGCCCGACATGTTTACGATTTTGTTGTGAACAAAGGGCTGGTCGCAGTCCGCACCAATAATCCAGCTACGGTCATTGTCAGCGTCATCCTTCTCCAGGGGGAATAGGGCGTTGCGAAAAATTTCCGGCTTATCGTGACTGCTTGCCCCAAAGGACAGGTTGTTACTGATGCCTTTAGCCATCCGGTAAACCTGGGAACGAACGGCTCGTGAGAAAGGACGCTCTTCATCATCCGTGGCAAACCAGTATTGCCGGAAGTACTTTCCCAGGTCTTCAAAGTAATATCGAAGGTGGCCAATAACCGGTAGGTTGACCAGGACGGCATGCTCTTTCTGGTGCCGATCTCGCCAGGCGGTAATCAGGAGAAAGGAAAGCAATCCGACAAAAATAATGAAAACAACGAAGAGAAAGGTATCCGCAAAACCGATCATGGTATTTCCCAATAAAAATAGATAGTTAATACTATGGTATATGACTCGAAGCCCGTTGCCAATCGAGCAAGACGACACAAAAAGCCAAAAATGGAATCCTTGTAAACCGCTAGGTTGATTGTTTGTTGACATACTATGTTAATAAGTATATAATTCTTGAAATCAAATCAATGACAGGAGTGCCCAATGGCCCATCCAGAGCTGACCGGCGAGTACCATGCTGACGTGAACATGCTAATGGAAGAGATTGACCGCCTGAGTCGTGAGAAGGGCACAGCGCCACGTGGTAAAAACCGGTATGGCCTGGATGCTCACTACTTCTACGGCAAACTTGAAATTATCAACCGGGACATCGAAAACATGACGCCGGATGAGATGTCTCGCGCTCTGCTTCGCCTGGCCAGGGTTTCTGATTCAAAGGTTCTGTCCGAGGGCGAGTTTAAGCCCTGGGTCCAGGAATTGGCACCGATTCCGAAAATCACTGATGATGTGATGATTGCAGCCAACCGTGTCATTGGCGAACTGACCAGCATCAAGCACATCGGTGTCACTGGCCGGGTTGTTGCGGCTATCTGGGCGGTGCTTGAGGGCAAGTCTGTCGATGAGGCTGTTATGCGAACCACGGACAGCAAGGCAAGTTCAACAACTGAATCCCAAAAAGCTTAACGTTATTTTCTGGCCTAACGTCAATTGGCGGGGCCTCTTAATTTAATTGAGGAAAAAAGATGAAAATAGTGGTGAAGCCAGCCGACGGAATATCTGATGATGAACTCGATGCTCAGCTGGCCAATATCGTGCGCACAAAACACGAACGTGGCGCGGCTCAGGTTCGCCGCATGATCCGGGAACGGTTCCCGGATATCCCTGAGGAGCGCTTGCAAGCATCCACAGGACGCATCGCAAAAATAGGATTTTCAATATCTAGCGTTGAGTCGTGGAAGGCGATGCGGGACAGATAGCCGCGGCCTAGGTTACCATCCAAACTTACTTATCGAATACCTGAAGGACTCCAAAAATGATTGTCTAGCTTCTGTTTAGGTATTTAAAACTGAGATTAAAAGAGCGGAATCGGTGAAAAAGACACGGGGATCGCGGGCCCTTATGAGGACTCTACCGCTCTCCCCTGGAATTAATGTTATTATTCTGTTTCGCAAACCTCTTCTTTTGTGTATTTTTCGCCCGTAAAAGGATAAGCATTAACGACATTAATATCTTCATAGTTCAGACAAAAAGGACTGTCAAAAGGAACTTTTACAGTAAAACCTGAGCCATCATTTTGAATAACAATAGGTTGACTTACAGAAGATATATTCCTGATTCCACTGATATCTTTCAACATGCTTGATCTTATAATAATGCTTTCCGGTGACGTAAAGTTACTTAAGCCACTTATGTTCGTTAATCCGTCCATGTTGAGATATAGGTTCTCGACTGAAGTTATTCCAGCTAATGCATCGACATTACTGATTGTGTTGAATGACGTAAGCCTTAAACTGTCATATCTGTCACTAAGCGAGACAGCAGAGAGCATATCTGCGTCATCATCAACTGCAATAGATAAATTTACTCTGCCTAGTGAATCGGTAAATTTAACGTCTGGAATTGAGCCTGCTCCCTGAAAAATAAAACTGAAAGTCGGATCAATATCGTGACCACCGTAAGTGATCATTGGATCGGAGTCAGGGTCCCCAATTTTTATGCCATTAAGGGCACTGTGGTCAATTTCATGGCCGTCATACCCGAAATCAGAAACAGAAAAATAGTGAAACCCACTATTTTTAACTGTTTTCGATAAGAAACTAAACTCACCAATAATTCCACCTCCATTAATTTTCATAATTGGGTAGTTCATTTCAGGCAAGATCGGAGGTAAAACTGATCCTACCTGACATTGTATTAACATATTTCTTTGCAAAAATTCATTCTCCAAACTCTCATAATCACTAAAAGAATAAGGATCGATTCCATTTCCGCAATTAGAGTTAACCCAGCTAAGAACGGCATCCTCGTCAATAGGGGCTTCCTCAGAAGCAATATTGGAATTGCCTATATTGATTACGAAGTAATAATCCTCAGACAAGACATTCGCTGAAGAAAAAGCGATCGCTAAAAAAAGCAGTGTTTTTGAACAATTAGTCATTAGTGAGCTCCAATTTAATCCTCAATTATTCATATTTCAACAAACTTATAAATAAATTGATATCCTTAATGTCGTCGAATCATCCGTTTTTTGAAAAAAACTTACCGAAATTCGCGAAAAGCCCCTTCCAAATGCCCAAAGCTGAGCGAGAGAGAATTCCCCATCATTTGCTGGGGTGGGATGTCAATCATCGAAACCTTAAAGACTCCGAAAAGGATTGCCTGGCTTCTGCTTGTGTATTTAGAACTGATATGAAAAGAGCAGAATTCGGTGAAAAAGACTCGGGGATCTCGGACCCTTATAAGGATTCTACCGATTTTCCCTAGAATCAATGTTATTATTCTGTTTCGCAAACCTCTTCTTTTGTGTATTCACCGCCTCCAAAAGGATCAGCCTTAATGATATTAATGCCCTCAAAGTTCTGACAAAAAGGACTATCAATAGGCGCTTTTACAGTAAAGCCTGAGTCCATATTGCCAATCTCAATAGAGTTACTGACAGAAGATATATTCCTGATTCCACTGATGTCTGTCAGCATTTCTGATTCTATAAAAAGGCTTTCAATTGAGGTAAGGTTACTTAAGCCATTTATGTTCGTTATTCCTTCCATTCGGAGAATCAAGTTATCGACTGAAGTTATTCCAACTAATTCATCGACATTACTGATCGTATTGAATGAAATTATCTCCAATCTGTCATACCTGTCACTAAGCGAGGCAACAGCAAGTATATCTGTGCTATCACCAACTGTAACATTTAGATTTACTCTTCCTAGTGAATCGGTAAATTTAACGTCTGGAAATGATCCTGCTCCTGGAAAAATAAAAAAGAAAGCTGGGGATAGGCCTTCACTACCCTCAGGATCGGAGTCAGGGTCCCCAATTTTTGCGCCATTAAGGGCACTGTGGTCAATTTCTCTGCCATCATATTCGAAGTCCAAAACCGCCAAATAGTGAAACCCACTATTCTTAACTGTTTTCGATAAGAAACTAAACTCATCAAGAATGCCGTCTAAAGAAAATCCTAAAATTGGGTAGTTCATTTCAGGTAAGATCGGAGGTAAAGATGAGCTAATATAACATTGTAATAGCATATTTCTTTGCAAAAATGCATTTTCCAAACTCTCATAATCACTAAAGTCGCTGTAACCTGGGCAATTAGAGTTAACCCAGCTAAGAACGGCATCCTCGTCAATAGGGGCTTCCTCAGAAGCAATATTAGAATTGCCTATATTGACTACGAAGTGATAATCCTCAGACAAGACATTCGCTGAAGAAAAAGCGATCGCTAAAAAAAGCAGTGTTTTTGAACAATTAGTCATTAGTGAGCTCCAATTTAATCCTCAATTATTCATATTACATTAATTGCTAATATTTCAATAAACTTATAAAGAAATTAATATCCTTAATATCGTCGAATCATCCGTATTTTTCGACAAAAACTTACAGATTTTGCGAAGATCCTAGATTATTTTTCTGCAACTTCCAGGCTCGCCATGCGTGGGCTGACCCTTTCACCGTTTGCTTTTTCTGCCAAATAAGATTTCAGTCGTATTAATTCTGACAGCAATGGCTCTCGTCCGTTTTTCTTGATGTCTTTCAGGAACCGGCGAACTTCAGGATCCTCACGATGCACTTCAGAAAGACGATTAAGCTCATAATTGCCACCGTACGTGACGGATTGGTATAGCGCAGCTTCAGAGGCTTTGTTCTGAATGAGCGCCATAGTGGTCGCAAAAGACAAAATCACCAAAAAGAAGGAAAATGCCAAGAGGAAGATATTTTCTCTATCTACAAGAAGGATTCCCAGAAAAGAAGCAATCGACAAGCCGCGAACAATATAGGACTGACATACGAGCGCTTGAAGCTGAGTCTTATTGAGCTCCAGGTAGGAATCGGCATTGTCGATCACATTGAGAGAGTATTTCATTTCACCAAAAAATCCTTAATGAGTTTTTGAGTCAGCCCAAGCGGTCAAAAGAAGTGACCTCAAGCGCCTTTTCAGCACGAGAAATAAGCTCAGCTACAGACTCGCCCCCTTTTTCCGAAAAATCACCGAGCTTTTCTTTCAAGTCATGGATAAGCGACAGAGCATCGGCATACTCGTTTACAGATTCTGCAATGAAGCTGGCTTCTTTTTCTGCAACCTCCAGGCTCGCCATGCGTGGACTGATCATAATCGCGTAGGGGCCGCTACCAAGAGAGATGCGGCGATCAGGCCACTCATCGTCCTCTTGTCCCCATTTACGAACGACTAGCGGTAAATTGATGGGCATGATCGAGTTCCTTATGGTTTATTTTCAGTTGAATGCGACGATCAGGCTTTCGACCTAAGATCGTCAGCAAGCCCAACCGGCCACCAGCAGCAATGCCCACCTCGGGTCGTGTGCTTTAGCACGTGGCCGGATTTGTGCAGCTTGTTTAATCGATACTTGACGGTACCGATGGAAAGCTTCACCGCGAACACTTGAACGGCAAAAAAAACGTTAGGAGTAATGGGGGATCCGCACATAAGAGCACGCCGGTCGTCCATGTCGCCAATTTGGCGTTGGTGGTATTCGAGGCTTTCTGTTGCGGCTCTTTTAAGCCCTCTGAGAACCTGACGTTCTTCCCACTTCAGCTCTTTCTTCGCATCAGTCAACATCGCCCGTACCCCTATACTATTTCAATAATTATATCATAATAATAGATAATTTTAAATATAATTATTTAAGATATTAAAGGCATTTTATCGCGTTCCCGCCCGCCTGGTCTGCTTCATTGGCTGCCTGGCGAAGCAGGCTGGCTAATGTCCTAACTTCGATCAAAGTCATATCCTTAACCATGTTCTCCGCTATGTCATCAATCGCCGCAGCTTTCTGACGCAGGAGCCATGCCTTCACATTCTCGGGTGATAACTTGTCAATTCGTTGCCCGCAAACCTCGGCATAATCCTTGTTTGTCTGTACTTCATTGCTGCTCCATTCATCTGATTCTTGCAGGCAGATCAGGGAGGCCACAGACCTAAAAAGAAGCAGCTCGTCTTCGTACTCATCGGCTCGCGCCTGGAGCTGCTCAATCTTAATGTCTCTATGCGCCAGCTCTGAGGCAATGTCCGATTTTCCGTGCAGTCCATCTTTTTTCATTGCGGAAATGTGCCGAGTGTAAAACACGCCCTGCTTAAGAATATCCCGTTTTGAGTACATCTTGCTCATTACCACTCCTTAATTATTGTGTTAGGTACCACGGCGATTTGCTGTTGTTGTGCGGCCATCGAATCAATAGCGTCATTCCAACCGTTGATGTATCCAATGTCACCGGAAACCACACGGTAGTGCTTCGGCGCTTTATGGTTGTCAAGAACATGAAATTTATCTGGCACGGCCACGCAACCCTGTGCGCGGGATTCTTCCAGTTCAGTGACTAGCGCCTGGAGCCGCTCATTCTGCCCCTTTAGCTGATCTCGCTCATCACGGTAAAGACTGGACACCTGGGCCTCTAACTCGACTAACTGCCTAAGTTCATAAACTACCGCCACTAAGCTGCGCTTAGAAGCGGTTTTACAGCTTTCGCTGTGTCGGACGAGTTTCCGCCCAAACCTAATGCCCACTTGATTGCGACAAGTCCACTGGCCGCGTCCCGTGGCATGATACAGCCACAGTCACAGTTGTGGATTCGCTCGCTCAGGCTTTTCTTAACCACCGCCCAGCACGCGGGGCAGCGCTGACTCGGTTTTGCCTGTCGAGTGGGGATTTCGACAAATTCGCTACCAGTTTCTTTCACTTTGTAGCGAATCATGCCCAGCAACTTTGCCGGTGCGGTGTCTAATATTTCTCGGTTTAATCCTGATTTTTGCTTAACCCTTTTACCTGGCTTTTCGACAGTACCTTTGGCTGTGCGGGTCATGTTCCTGATGGTCAGCTTTTCCGTGGCAAACAGAGCGTACTCTTCGGCCAGGTCGTGACTCAGCTGGTGGTGGTCATGGTGGCGTTGGCGCGCCACTTTGGCCCTGGCTTGAGCCAGGGACTTGCAGGCCCGCTTCCAACGATTAGACCCCCGTTTTTTCCGGGACACCGCGAGCTGCAAAGGCAACATCGCCTCCTTGGAATCCCGGTAATAACGAGGGTTGTCGAGAGTTTTCGTCGATCCGTCTTCATGGGCAATCGTGCCCAGGTATTCCACGCCCCAGTCAAACCCACAGGCCTTCAGACCTTTGCAGACTCGTTCCGGTTCGCACTCAACCGTGACCGATAAATACCAGTGGCCATGCCGATGAATGACCTGGCTCGTTTTGACATTTCCCAGGGTTCGGGCCTTGCCACGGGCTTTAATTTGCCCAATACCATTGATCGACAGACGGCCGTGTTTGCCATTGGCTTCCGGAGTGAACGTCCATCCGCTTCCACTGCACATATCAAAGCTGGAGAAGCGGCTGAGCGACTTGAACCGGGGAAAGCCCGGTGTCTGGCCTTTCTTCACCCGGTCAAAAAACGATTTGAAGGCCTTATCCAGACGGCGCAGGGTCATGCGGGTGATGTACACCGGAATGGCACGGTACTCAGGGTGTTCGGCCCGGATCTGGGTCAGGCTGGCCTGTTGGTCGTTGTAGGTAATGGATCGACCGGTTTTCCGGTAGCACTCGATACGCTCCTGCAACGCCGCGTTGTAAAGCTGTTGGTGCAAACGCAAGTGCTCCAACAACCGCTCTTTTTGAGTGGTGATGGGATACAGTTTGTAATTGATCTTGCGTTTTTCCATAACATTAATTATAGTTGGTTATTATGAGCATGACAACCCTAAAGTCCCAATATCATTGTGTTTTTAACACCAAGTATCACTTGGTTATCGTGACAAAGTACCGAAACCCGGTCATTAATAAGGCTATTTTGGCGCGTCTCTCAGAATTGGCCAAAGAGCGTATTGAGGCTTGGGAAGGTGAACTTTTCGAGATAAATGGAGAGCCAGATCATGTGCACCTACTGCTTGAGCTGCCGCCTAAGTACGCTGTAGCCGACTTTGTAAACGCTCTGAAAACCGGGACTTCGAGGAGAATACGAAAAGAGTTTTCAGATCATGTTGGAAAATATTACTGGAAACCCTGCTTCTGGTCGAAAAGCTACTGTGTAGTAACCTGTGGAGGAGCACCTCTGTCTATTATTAAGCAGTATATTGAGAATCAGGAAGGCGCTTAACCCTCACCAAGCTATGCTTGGAAAGGGAATGCAGCGCGATTATTGTTCAATCTCTTTCTCAAGAGGCTCGATGTCACATTGTACGCATGGGGCCGTATTAAAGTGTTCACATAGCATCATCCTGCTCCTGATTTGGCCGATGAGCGTCGATTGCGTTGACGAAATTACGCTGCAACACATCAATGCGAATACGATCAAACCCTTGCTCTGTTAGGGCTTCGCATCGTTTTATTCCCCACTCAAGTGTCGGCATCCAATCTCTCGTTGAGGCCTGGGCTTCCAGTTCAGCCACCTGCGCCTGAAGCTGACTAACTTCCTCTTCTTTTTCTAACAGCTTAAGCTCAAGAGGCTCAACGTCACACTGAAAGCACGGGAGCACATTGCCGTGTTCACATAGCATTATTTCAGATAGCATTATTATTCTTCCTTCTGTGGTTGTGAAACCCACGACTGCTCGACCGACTGCTCGTTGCCGTCATCCTTAAAAGTAACTCGCAGAAATCGCTCGGGAAGCAATTTTGCGCAGATTATTTTAATCACGGTTTCGCTGTTTGGCTCCATGTAATCCGCCACTTCGCTAGATATTTTTTGAAGGTCTTGGGCCGGCCAGGTATGTCTGTTATTTTCGCTATTCCATTTTAAATCAGGCTCTTCGTCAAACACTACGGCGCTGGTTTGATTCGTCCGTCGTCCTGCTCTATCCAAAGAGCTCGCGATGGATTTCCGGCCGACGGTTGACTCCGTGTAAACCATCTCCTGCATAAGCTCGTTCTGAATTGCGACTTCACCGGTCAACTCAGCCACTCTTTCGCGCAAGTTACAGACATCCTGTTGCGCTTCCGACTCCAAAAATAAGGCTTCGGAGAGTAGGTGGGAAAGTTCTTCTGCGTTGTAACAATGCAGTAAATTCTGCGCTACTCTTGGTCTTTCTTTTTCAGCACTCGGTGCTCTGTCTTTTTGCCATGCGGCGTACACGTGATCTACCGTGATCGCGTCAAACTCTGGCAGGTTTTTTTGACACCAATTTTCAAATTCTTCTTTGTTACTGCTCACGATTATTACTCCTGTGTCGGCGCTGGCCGCAGTCTCCCGTGGGCTCTGTATAACCCACTTTGTAGTCACACATCACTTATTATTACTCCTTATTTGGCGCTTCGGGACGCTTCAAGCCTGTCGGCATCCATTCCATAAGATCTGGTACGCTTCTCCCGTGTGCTGCGACATAGCTCCATTTCTCTCTTGATACACCACGACCACCATCCCATGCAATCGACACGAACCAGACATTTCCATCGCAGTCAGCGTCATCTTCCGTCGGTAAACGCTCGCTGCATTTGATCCACTTTGGCACAACGGCGCTGGCCTGTTGCGGGGCTTGCGGATGTGTGAGTAGATACTCTCGATGCTTTGCAACTAAGAGCGCGTCATCTCGACTCGCAGGACCCAGCTGACCGCCGTTTTCGATTAAGCGTTGCATTGCCTCCCATACTCCGTCCGGCACCAGGGCGCTGGGTGGTTTGGGTGCGGAATAAAGAAGTGCGTTATACCTTGCAACAAGTGCCCGGTCTGAAAAATCATCAGTCAATCTAATTTCATCCAACATCTGAGGTGTGGGTTTAGCGGGTAACACTGCCCAATCTTCTGACACCACGGTGTTGGCCTCAAATTTAGCCAATAGCGCTCGGGATTGCTGCAACTGAGCATGTAGAAAACGTGCTCTATCAAGTGCAGACAGAAACAGCGGCTTAATACCCATCTCCACTCAAAAGCGCCTTAGCCCTACGTGCAAGAGTAGCGACCATTACGGGCCGCTCGCAGAATTCGACCAGATCTCGGTTAATTTGTAGGGACTGGTCGAGCTGCCCTTTTAGATCATCTTCCGTCGGCAAACGCTCGCTGCACTTGATCCCCTCAGGCACCACGGCGCAGACCTGGCGCTGGTCGGTTGTTGTACGGAAGAAAGCGGACAGCCTCTCGTATGTGGTTTTCCACGGCTCTGGTAGTCCATATCGAGTCTGAAGGTTACCCTCCAGCATTTGGTTAATAACGTCGCATAGTTGATTGATAACATCCGTCAGGCCATTATGGTAAGACTTTCGCTCAAGCTCCCTAATAAGCGCCGAGCCCGCGATCGATTTCTTGTCAACGGTTGGCTCCGTGTAAACCTTCTGACCGATCTTATCAAAAGCTTTCGGAGTGACCCCGTTTGTGTCGGGATGATATACGGCGGTGAAGGTACAGTCCATTGAGTTTATTGAGGTGATAACACCCACAGACTCTTCACTCTCAATCGCCTGTGGTTGAGCGTCAGCGGTCAACCGCAAACACAGGTCCCGGCATTCGTTCCAGCCCTCAACACGGGCAATTGACTCTGTACTTTCCGGATTCGGCTCATCGTCAATAATCATAGCCTCAGGCACGACGGCGCTGGCCGATTTCCAGGCACACGCCTCTTGCCATAAATTCCAAGAATCCTGCATATTGAAGTTATAATAGTCTCCGTTTATGCGCAATGTCAGGTCGCCCCCAAGGGCGGACTTGCTGTCTTCAAACGCTTCTCTGCTTTTATTCATTGATTTGATTCCTTTAGCTTATTTAAGTGAGAAGGTGCTAGCAAAACCCAAGACTCTAAGCCTTTTGCCCCTAAGAGCGCCTCCTCTATCAATGTAAGGATTATACCACAACAATAAATAATGTCAACCAAAAAGCCGACAAGACAATATCAGGAAAAGGGTGTTTTCGAGGGGTGCCCCGTCATTCTCAACCGGGACCGCATTTTCAGCGCCTCATTTAAACCCTATTTTAATGTAGGCATTACGATGAAGCCTAGAAAGTCTCCGCAAAATCTTTGGGTATCGCTCTGGAGCATGAAGCTCGCAAGAATTATGGTGTGCAGACCAGCCAACCGAGTCAAACGCTTGGCACTCGCACTTTTCCATAATCTTGGCCCTGGCCTCTGCATTACAAGCTGCATCAAGTGTTAGCCAAAGGCGACCGCCGCCCCTATAAACCTTTGCTGTTTCGCTTGAAATTGCCATAAATTAACTCCATACCTTCTTATCTCGTTGCGTTGATTTGCCTGCTCTGTACGCCATTCTTCAAGGCGCATCTCACGGATCTTTAATTGCCATCTGTTTTGGCTTCTGCTTTGGAAGGTTAGCGCAATAAGAAATCGCGGCGTGTATAGCAAATTTAATGTGAGGACTTTTGGCAACTTGTTTTTTAAATGGCCCTTCCGGCGCGGGCTTCCAGCAAAGCCAATCGCGCCTGGAGCGCGCTTATCTCTTTGACCATCGGATTACTTTGGCATTGTCTGTCGTGATCCTTCATCAGGACGAAAAAACCCGTGTCTCTCAAAAATCTCGATAGCTTCAATGTCGTCTATTTGACCTCCAGCCGCATCACCGGAATCAAAATATCGCTCAATTAACTCGCTTAAAATTCTTTTTGCAGTTTTCTTGCATGGGCTTGCCAGCAAATCTTCCGCTATGGTTTCAAAAAAAATGCTTACGTCGTTTGGTCCGCCACAAGCTATCTCCGTCAACTTTTTATAATCTTTCAGAGCCTGTTCGTGAGTCACAATTCTTGCTCCTGCTCTGGTGGCGCTGGACGCTTTAGGCCTGTTGGCATCCAGTACCCGCCCCATGATGGGCAGTCTGCCCAATAGATCAATTGCGGTTCTGAGTCGGCCTTGTGACGCCACCATATTGCAGCGCCTCCGTCTGCGTCGCCTGCTGTTGGTGACCTTTCGTGGCACTTGATCCACTCCGGCACCACGGCGCTGAACTCAGGACGGGGAGATTTAGTGCTCTCAATAGTTGCAGTGCGCCAAACAAGCCAATCGTCATGTTGACGCTCCGCTTTTATATCGTCGCAACTATTTACGGCTTCATACTGCACTGTCTTAGAATCCCAATAAATCCCATGCGGAGGTGGAAATCTACTTTCAAATGCTTCCCGATCAATATTGCTCATGCCTCGAACAGCACTGATCGGTTTCATGTAAACATTCTGCCCGATCTTATCAAAAGCTTTCGGAGTGACCCCGTTTGTTTCTGGCTGGTATACGGCGGTGAAGGTACAGTCCATTGGGCTTATTGATGTAATTATGCCTACAGGTTTCCCACTATCCTGCGCCGACCCCGACAAAGCTGTTGCAGCGATCAGTCTTAGAGTTTTGGCGTTAAAATTGCTATCTCTGATGTTCGCGAGAGCGTTTACTATGCTGCTATCACCAACAATCATGGTACCAGGAACTACGGCATTGGTTGGACTTGTCCGTCTTCCGGCTCTATGCGCCTTATCCCATACAAGCTTTATAAGCTCGTAAGTTGCACCATCAATCAAGTGGTTAGTATTATCGTCAAGATGCTCAATGAGCTGGTCGCACGTATCAAAATCCTCTCGGCTATCTGACATCACTGAACTCCTTTTTTTATTTAAGCAAGAAGGTGCTGGAAAAACCCAAGACTCTAAGCCTTTTTGTCCCTAAGAGCGCCTCCTCTAGCAATGTAAGAATTATACTACAATAATAAATAATGTCAACCAAAAAGCCGACAAGACAATATCAGGAAAAGGGTGTTTTCGAGGGGTGCCCCGTCATTTAGGACGGGGGAGGGTGGTTTGTCGTCAGCTCAAGAATTGTTGGCTTCGTCACGCAGGTGCTGAACCTTAACTTTCAGCCAGGCATTGGCTTCAGCTACGTCCATTTTGGATCCACAAAGCGAGTCTCTGAGCATGTGCGACCTTGCTTCTTCCACCGCCTCAAACTGCTTCTTCTTAACGAATGCACAGGGTTTTCCAGATTGTGCGACCGCTATGGCCTTATCAAGCATCTCATCTTCGTCCTGCGAGCGGCAGCAAGTGATGTCAATAATCGACTCTTCAAGCTGATTAACCCGCGTCTGAGCCTGCTCAAGCTGCTCTCTAAGATCAGCTTTCCATAATACCGGGACCATACGTTCGTTAATGGATTCACAGGCCGCTTCCCACGTTGGATAGTGAGTGTTTCTTACATGCCAAGGGCTGCCATTTAGGTGACCCTCAGATTCAAGTTTGGCGTTTCTTTTATCTTTAAATTCTTCAAAAGCCTTTTTGTTGTAGTCAATGACGGAAAGGCTCGATTCCTGGGTATCTGACATTTTTGATTCCTTTGCTTTATTTATTTTTTCGATTTTTTACCTGGCGCTCGTTTCCTTTTTAAGCCGCCGGCTTGGCCTGAATCCGCATTCTGGGCACTTTCCGTAATTCACCGGTCCGTGCCATCTGTCGCATAGCCCACACCAAGCCTTTCCAAGCTTCGGCGCCCTAGACTTTTCTCGATTGCTTCTTATATATTCAGGAGGCATGGCTTTCACTGATTACATTTTTAAGTTTTTCTATCAATCTGCGCGAAGTACCCCATCCAGAGCGAAGCTTGGGTGGGGGTGAAAGCGCTACCCCTTCGAATCTTACTCAACCAGGTCGTGACTGGTTCTGGATGTACTGCTTAAGCACACAGAGCGGCGCACCGCCGACCGAGATCAAGCAATAGGATCGGGTCCAGATACCAGGATTGGCCCAGTAGA
>Ga0314771_100078_pt1 | contig 40579 bp, 57 predicted proteins | sample MetaGCB42018_FD_204522 | JGI IMG/M metagenome (GOLD analysis project Ga0314771, IMG submission 204522) | Cryopeg brine microbial communities from Beaufort Sea near Barrow, Alaska, United States - CB4 2018 | ecosystem: Environmental > Aquatic > Marine > Coastal | place: USA: Alaska | collected...
TAACGTTTCTCCTAAAACTGAAAACTTACAAAAAGTGGCAGACTATTTTGATGTATCTGTAGATTACTTGTTAGGAAGAACTGATCAAGAAAGAACGAACTCTAATAACGTACCTACTGATTTAGACAAAATATTAGATAATATGATGAGTTTTGACGGGAAGCCTATGACTGAAAACGACAGAAAAACAATTCGTGCTTATCTTGAAGGAAGATTTAGTAATAAGTGAGGGTGGTTGTATGGACAGTGTCTTTAATTTACTTGAACGAAATAAAATTGAGCTAGTTTTAATAATTATTGAGAGCAATGGGTATTACGATTCTGCTCTAAATGTTATTTTCATTAATCAACTATTAGATGAGGAAAAGCAAAAAGAGGTTATTTTGCATGAATTAGGTCATGTTCTTAATCATAAAGATTTATCTTCTCTTTATAATAATCCGTCCTATCGTACTAAAATGGAATATGAAGCTACTAAGTATATGATTACATATTTAATAAATGAATCAGATGGTCAATTTAATTATTCTAATATTTTAGAAAGTTACAAATTAGGTTTAGGTTGGGAATGCAATTTCAAATAAAAAAGCCCGAAAACTGCGGGAACAGTTTCGGACTAGGTTCTATCTCTCTATCTCAAATGAATTATAACATATTTATTGGAGGAGATAGAATGAAAAAAGCTATTGGATTATCTTTACTTTTGATTTCACTAACAGCATGTGGAGCAAACGGAATTAATAAGGATGACCCTGAAGGTTCAGCAAAATACATAAAAAAAGAACTTTCTTTAGAGGGAGATATAAAAGAAACACAAGACGAATACTACCAAGGTGTTATGGATGTTTATTCTATAGGAGAAGATATTGAAGTTGTGGCTAGCGATGATAATACTATCGAACAAATAAATTTTTCTAATGTTGACGAAAAAGATATTGAAAAAATATTAAATATGATTGATTTTCCTGAAGTTGAGTCCATAAATGAGTTAACCGAAAAATATTATATGGACATTGCTAAATACGGCGAACCTGAAGATAACTCCACTTTCACAAGTTATGAAAATGTTGGTGTTAGTGTCTCTACAACTATGGATATCTTAAAGGACGAGGGTGACAAATCTTTTACTATGAGTTTAATCTATAACACAGACGTGTTCGACAAATTTAGAGAAACAAACTTAAAATAAAAAAAGAACACTCCCTCACCGACCAAAGATTAGGAGTGTTCAACCGTAAAAAATCAACCTACAATAGGTCTCTTTTCTATGCCCTATTGTATCATAAAATAGGAGGTTTTATCTATGTGGATAGAAACATTAGATAATGGAAAGTTTAAATATGTAGAACGCTATATTGATCCAATGACAGAAAAATATAAAAAGATTTCTATTACATTAACTTCTGATAGTCGTGTCGCTTGGAATAAAGCACAGCGTGAATTGAATAATCGAATTGATAAAAAAATAAAAACAATGTCTCAGTCTGATGTAACCTTTGATGAAATTACGGCAAAGTGGCAACACGTATATAAAAATATGGTTAAACCAAACACCTACTTAAGAAGCACGCAAACATTAAAAATCATCAAAAGATACATACCAGGTGATTATATTGTGAGAAATATCAATTCTGTATTTATACAAGAAACAATTGAATCAATTTATTATACTGAAAACTATTCTTTTTCTTCCACAAAACAATGCAAATCTATATTAAATTCAATTTTGGAGTTCGCTAAAAAGAAAAGTGTCATAGACATTAATCCTGTAGTAGATACCGAAATCAAACGTAAGCCAAGAACTTTCGAACAAAGAGAGAAAATTGAAAATAAATACTTGGAGCCCGATGAACTTAAGAATGTTTTAGTTTGTCTACGTTCTTTTAAAACTGGTAGAAGAAATGCGAATTTAACGGAATTTTTATCTTTAACTGGATTGCGATTTGGAGAAGCTGTAGCTTTAGAATACAATAATTTTAAAGGTGATTTTATTGAGGTTAACGGTACTTTAGACTACCACACGCATAAATCCTCAGATGGAGTTAAAACAACTGCTAAGACAGGCAAATCTAACCGCAATGTTGATTTAAGCAATCGAGCTAAAGTTATTATAAATGAAGTTATCTTAGAAAATAAGTTTTTGAAAAATGAAGAATATTTCCAAGAAAAAAATTATATATTTGTTACAAAATATGGAAACCCAATTGATATTGCAACGTATAATACTTCTCTAAAAATCGCTGCTAAAAAGTGTGGCATTGAAAAGAATCTTACTTCTCACGTATTAAGACATACACATATTTCAATATTATCCGAAATAGGTGTTCCTTTAAAAGCAATTATGGATCGTGTAGGACACGAAAGACCCGAAACAACTCTTGGTATCTATACGCATGTTACTAAAAAGATGCAACAAGGAGTAATGCAAAAATTAAACGACTACTATAATTAATGCCCCTTTTCTGCCCCTTCTAAGATATCAACCATTCTAAAACACAGTGAAAACATTGGCATAACAACGTTCTTAACAATAAACATACATGGTCTTCATCACCGTTATATTTTTATTGAAATACTCATTAGTAGTGATAAAACGTTGATATATAAGTATTTATAATGATAGAACTTTTTACACTTTTTGTAGTAATTGGGTAAGAGTTTAGGACTTATGCCCCTTTTTTGCCCCCTAAATAAAAAAGAACCTTCTATAGTAATAGTAAGTTCTAAGTCTTAGCGTGTAGGCCGATAAATAACTATAACATAAATAAATCATTTAAATTAATCTGCGTATATTATAAGCATCACATTTAAAGGAGATACTTATGGATATTTTATTTTTATACGTTAATAAAGATTTTGTACTGAAAGCTTATACGTTAGATGGAACTTGTTTTGTAGACTTTAGTTATTTGGGTTTTGGTAGAAGTTATCCTTGTCCCGATGAGGAACTTGCTGTTGAACTAGCAGAATCTATAGCTGAATTCCATGCTAAAGATATGGAAATGATTGATAAATTGTTTAAATTGGATGAAGATTTAAATCCTCCTATTTTTTAATCATTTTTTCGTTGATATTCTTCTATACTCTTTCAAAAAAATAACGTATACTTTTGAATGAAAACGTATTAATTGGTATACACTATATTAATTGGAGGAGTATCTATGAAGAAAATAAGAGTTATTACTCTTTTTCTGCTGTTCGCTTTATTTTTTACTGGTATTAAAGATGTTGAAGCTGCAAGTAATGTTCAGGTCCATTTTTTAAATATTGGCCAAGGTGATGCTACGCTTATTCAAACACCTAATGAAAATATTTTAATTGATGGTGGTGGTAAAGGTAAAGGCCCTGAAATTGTCAAATATTTAAATAAGTATAAAGTTAAATCATTGACTGCTGTTGTATCCACACATCCAGATGCAGATCACGTCGGTGGATTAGCTTATGTTATCAAGAACATGAAAGTAAGCAAAGTTTACGCACCAAACATTAGCCATACAACTCAAGCTTATAAAGATTTTCTATTAGCAGTAAAGAATAAAAAGTTGAAAATTACCATTGCTAAACAAGGACTGGAAATTCCTACTGTAGCAAAAGATATTACATTGAAGTTTATTGCACCAGTAAAAACATATGCAAAAAGTGATTTGAATAACTGGAGTGCAGTATTACATCTCAAACATAATAAAAAATCATTCCTATTCATGGGTGATGCTGAAACAAAAGCTGAAACTGATATGTTAGCAAAGAATCTTATACCTAAAGTTGACGTTTTAAAAGTTGGCCATCACGGATCTAAAGATTCATCAACTGCAAAACTATTAAATAAAGCAAAACCTACTTATTCTGTTATTTCTGTAGGTAAAAATAGTTATGGACACCCTACTTCAACTGTTTTAAATCGATTAAAAGCTGTAAAATCAACTGTATATCGAACAGATAAATCTGGTAATGTTATTTTTACATCCAATGGTTCAAAAATTACGGTAAAGACGGTGAAATAAATGGAAAAAGGAATTATTGATCGCTTTGAAGGTGATTTAGCAGTAGTGGAATTTGATTCTGAAATGCGTGATATTCCAAAAAACATGTTACCTAAAGGTAGTGATGTTGGCGACTTGCTTATTTTTGATAGTGACTCTATTACTATTGATAAAGCTGGTACTGATAAATTACGAACTGAAATAGAAGATCTAATGAAAGATTTGTTCGAAGAAGAATAGTTTTATATGTAACTCTATCCTTTTTAAGATAGAGTTTTTTTAACCAAGACAACATTTGAATTCCAAGATTGGCGGATGCCACCTAATAAAGTTGTATTTTATAACCAAAAAATATCGTTGTATCTTTTTGTATTGATATCGTTTAAATTTGAACTAAGAAGGAGGTATTTATTTTATATGGAATCAGAAATTGTAAATATATTGAAAGAAATTAATGCTAATACTGATATTATTAAGCCGATTACTCATTTAAATGTTGTTAGTTTTGAGTTACCTCTAAATAAATTTTCTTTTGAAATTGAAAATATAAGTAGAATTAAAAAAATTAGCGCTGATACCTATAATGGAAATAAAGAGATGTTTGAAAATTTTAAAAAAGTACTACTTTCTAGTTATAGAGATCCTAGTAATATAAAACCTTTATCTGAAGACGTTTATATTTCAATCTGTGAATCTACGAATAATGGAAAATTTATAATAAATATCGAATTTAATTACTAAAATATATGTAAATAGTATTTAACTTTAATATATTTCAACATATTCAAAACAAATATACATGGAGGAAAAAACCATAGAAAACTTGCGTTCACAATACATAGAAGAAATAATAAAAATAACAAAAACAATGGCGGAACTAATTAATAGACCGTTTGCTGAATATAGTATTTACGATGATGTTGAATATTACAGATTATTGTCTGAAAAAAATAAATATGAAGAGCAATTAGATAAATTATTTTGAAAAAATAACCCTACCTCAATTAAGAGATAGGGTTTTGTTGTGTCTATTTAAACAACGCTTCAAATGTTGCTTTACCAACAATACCGTCAGCAAGTAGTCCTTTAGATTTTTGGAGTAGAATTATAGCGTTATATAATCCATTACCGAATTTACCGTCAAAACCTTTTACATCATATCCTTTACAAATTAATGCAGCTTGGATCAAACGAGTAAGATTGCCATTAGCTCCTTTACGAACAGTGACACATGCATTTTTAGTTTTTGAACCCCAATCTCCATCAACACTAAGACCAGCTTTGAATTGGCTGTTTAATTCCATTTGTAATGCTTTGACTAGTGCTCTCTTTGTTGAGGGACCTGCTGAATTATCAACTGTCAATCCACCATAGAACCAACGATTTAAGAACATTTGAACACCAGCAATTGATTGAGTTTCAGTTGTTGTTCCTGTAACAGCTCGTTTAGTTGTAGGAGTCGCTTTGTTTGTATTTCCGCCACCTGCAGTTTTAAATCCGTCAACGTCTTGTTCCAGCAACCAGCCAGTAGCGACTTTACCTTTACCAATTAAATAAGCTTTTTTAGAGCGTGATTTGATTGCAGGTTTAGAAGCTAATACATCATACACTTGACCAATTACAAATGCAGGAATATTTGAACCTGTTTCCCATTGTTTCGCTTGCTTACCAACTTTAACAGTCTTACCATCTGGCTGAGGTGTTACTGTGTTTGGAACTGTTGCTACCGGAGCAGATACACCTTCTTTTTTGAGCATTTCTTCGACAGTTTTACCTAATGCCATATATCTTGTTACTTTAGTGATAAGGTAACTTTTTAAAGCATTAGTTGATTTACCATGAAGATCCCAAGAACGGTGTGGACACGATGTCGCAGAGAATTCTCTGTGTAAACGAACGGTCTCTTTGTTCGGTTTTAATCCGTAAAAATTGAAGTCTTCAGCCATTTGGCGTAAAGCCATATCTTCGTTCAAGATAAATTCTTTATCGGAAATAATACCATAATAGCTTTGTGTAACTTCGTATCCTAAATACCAAGTGTTTCCTTCATTATTCGCAGTGTGATAGGCTTTGTTTCCAGTATTATCTGCTCTTAAAATAACTGAACTATTAATATAATACGGAGCAAAACCTAATCCTAAACGTCCTTCTTTTCTGCGAGCAATTAACCAAGCAACATATCGTTGAGGTGTCATTGCACCAAAATCGTTATGAAAAACTCCTCCTTTTGGTTTACCTGGACGTTTACCCGCTTTACCATTAATAATATCATCACGATTAATTCTAGTTACTGTACCCATATTACTTATCCTCCTCTTTCAAATTAGTAGTAACTTGATTTCCCTTTTGTGCCGCAACTGTCAATGGAGTATCTTTGTAAGTTGTGATAATAGACACAATAATTGTCAATACAGTCGATACGCCTTCATATATTTCTTCATCCTCAAATGGGATCAGTTGAAAATTGAAAATAGACACGGACACTTGATTGACAAGGATGATACCTAAACCTATAATTCTTACCCACGTTGCTGTTGGCACGCCTTTTAAATTAAGCTTGTTCATTTATAGTTCCCCTCTCAATATATCTTGCAATAATATTATTTTTAGAAACGATTATGCCTTCTAATTCATCAATTCGATCATCGCGAGTTTCAATTTCAGACTTGTAATAGTTTTCTTTTTGCTCGAATTGTTGTTTAATATCTTTCATTTCATCTTGAAACTCTTTAGTCAGATTATTTATTTTTTCGTTAAACTCTTCTTTCATCGTTTTCATTTCAGCGGTAATATTCGTATTAATGTCCTCATACCTTTTTTGTAATTTCAATGCAGACTCAACAGAAGAAGCAGCGTCGCCTGCTTTAGTTTTAATCTTAGTTGACCACGCAAGCCCTCCAGCTCCTAATATTGCACCAATGATAGATGCTAAAACTTCACCATTCATTCAGCCGTCAACTCCTTAATGGCAATACCCAAACAAAGTAAAAACATGGCTAGTGGTAAAGCCCAAAGGGAATTAATGATTGGACTCAAAAAGAATCCGATAAAGAAGAACATCCACAATCCACCCAATAGAGAGATAGACATAGTTTTCATTTTTATATTATTTTGTAATATCGCTAATACTTTAAATAAACCTAAAAAGATAAACACAATCCCTAACGAACGGCTATCAAACAAATATCCGATAACCTCGTAGGCTTCATAACCATTCAGCAATTGTGGTGAAACAATCAGCTGTACTCCATATACAATTGACATAAACGACACGACAAACGCATCCCACTTTAATAACAAAATTACTTTATTCATTTCTCACCTTCCTTTTTTTCAATATAAAAAGAGCAACCATTTCTGGCCACTCTTAGGTAATATAAAAAGTTTGTCCAGATGGACAAACTTTTAAAACAAATTAATTTTTAAGATATTGATAAATTTCTTTACCAATTGAAGTTAATCTACACTCTATCGGACCATCTTTATCATATGCTTCTAGCAATCCTTCTTTTTGTAATTCTCTAATTGAGTGTTCTACTCTTTTTATTTTTGATTCATCTATAATATTTTTAACCATACAATATTCTTTTGTAAACTCTTCATGATAATCGGAGGTTACTTTTTTTGTATAAGATGTACTAGCATTAACTTTTATTAAAGGCCAAGAATTTACGTCAGATATTATAGTTAAAGCTTGAGGAGTTAATTTTTCTATCTGTGTTAAAACATACTTTTGACTTTCAAACAACAATTCGAATTCATCACTATTCACTACATTCTTCAGAACTGTTGACAAATGATCAGCAAGATCTGAATCAGGAGGTGTATCTTTTAAGATACTTAAAATCTTATTGAATATAGTGAAACCATAAGGGTCTGTGACAAAATTTGTTAATTTATCTACTGTTCCAGTTTGTTCATCTGTCTTTTCAAAATACTGTAAGAGAAGTTTCTTCTCTTTCATTTTTTCCATCTCATCATTCATTTCATCATTCCACCCTATAATTATAGATGCAGCTTCTCCTAACGGACCCAGTAAAGGTAATCCTTTTTCTTTTAAAAATTTAACACTTTGATATTTTGTGATACCTGTTAGTTCTTCGTCTGATAAACTTATATTATCAAGACGTGTTCTAAGTGATTTATCTCTATTTGAATTTTCATTAAATTCTTTAATTTTATCTAATTCATTTTTACTCATAGTATGTAACCCTCCAATATAATTTGATAACATTATATCGGAAAAGACTAGTATTACATACAATGAATATAGAATTTATTCAACTACAGAACGTTCAATTGTTTCTTTAATAACTTCATATTTAATAGATTTACCAAACAATGCAGCTAACTGAGTTTGAAGACTAGCTATTGACTGTACTTTATTCAAGTCTTCTTCTTTGAATTTAGTAGCTGAGTTAATATCACCCGAAGCAGTTAAGGTATTGTTATACTCGTTATAAAACATAGCTTCTTGTGGCGAGGTACTACCCTCCGCTGTATTTGTTTGTACTAAAATATACTTGATTTGATTTCCCACGATTCCGTTCATATTATTTTCCCTCCTCATTTTCTTCATATTTATCCATCAATTTGTCATAAATAAAACTGTGCTCTGGTGCTATAGGTTCTTGCCAATCATCCAATACACCAAACAGCGCTTCATACTTGCTGCTATATTCTACAAACGAAATTTCTGCTATTTCTTTATTTAATTCTTCACGCTCTTTTAAAAGTTGTTCTTTTTCTTCTTTTGTTACCTCTTCTTTAAGCTCATACCTTCCTTCACTTATAACCAATTGACCGTCTTCATCTACTTTAGAATAGGGTTTTAGCAACTCTTTTTCTTGTGTACCGTATTCATTGTTTTTTTCAACTAATCGTTCAATAAATTTTTGTTTCCCTCGAGTAGCATTTCCTTTCAAATGTAATGATTTTAAAAATAAAACTGCCTGGAATAAGTCTTGATTTTCTAATTTGATTGTTTTCATGCCGCACTCTCCAATTGTTTGATTTTAAGTTCTAACTCTGTAACTTTACTTTTTAATTGTTGCATTTCTGAGAAAGCTCTGCTTGCAAGTGTATTACTAACATTAGTAACATTTTCTATTGATGTTACTCTTTGATTCATTTGCTGAATTGCGTGACTGTTCATTAACGATAACTTACTATAATCAATATTGTAAATATCATTCAAAGAATCAAATATAGCTAGCTCTGGTGTATCCTGAGCAATTAAACCAAACTTGATACCATTAGGTCTATTTGCATCAATCCATTCATAATCTACAAAGATCCATCTGTTAATAGCTGACAAAGAATCTCCGCTAGTATTAAAAATATGTTTCTTCAGCCGTCTGTCAGATTGCCCAGTCACTACATTACCCATCATGTTCAGGTTTGCATGCATATTTAATCCAGTATTTGTTGAACTACTTCTAAGAACATCTAACATAGTAAATCCATTAACTACTAACCTTAATTGGGTGTTACTTCTAACGTCTAACGTGTTCCCATTAACCTTTCTAATTTCCATGTTTGTTCCATAATATACTGAATCCATGTTTAATAAGGTATTTCCGTTAGCATTTAAATCCGCATGCAAGTTGAAAGACGCGCTTGTCACACTCGCTTTACTGGCGCCACCGACCTGTATATTCAATTGAGTATTGGCGTTAAGCACTGCAATTGAACCACTAGCATATAGTTTACCTACCTCACTAGTTGTCAGTCCGTTAGAAATGATATGTTGTGGACTATATATTGAAGCAACTTCTGTAATACTGTTACCATTCAAGTTTAATGTTTTTTGCATCCTTAGAGTTTTTTGACCTTTTGGAACTTCCATTATAGTGTCGTAAACACCGGTGTTTACACCAGTTTCTACGGCCCAATTCATACCTTGACCGTTTCTGGCACTGAATGAAAGATAAGATTCTGTACTTTGTTGGCTATAGTTTAAACCAACCCTACCTACCTCAGTCCCGCTAAAGTAAAAAGTCATTCCGCCTTTTTGAAGCATGGCTTTGTCATTTTGTCCTGTATTATTTATGTGAAGAGCTGTTCCGTCTATACTTAAAGTGCTGTTTAAAGCATTCCAATTTGATTTGATAAAATCTGTAGTGTTACCTACCAAATTATTTACATTTAAGTTAATAATATTCACATTAGCAGCATTCAAAGTTCCGGCTGTGATTTTGTCAGCTGAAATAGTTTGAGCTTTAACTGCTGTAACAAATGCAGTTTTGGCTGTCAAAACATTGACATTGGCATCTGTAGCAAAAAGCTTAGTAATCAAAGCTGTATCAGACTTGAGCATAGTTGAAGTAACTACATCTGCTGTTAAAACCTTGGTTTTTAATGTGGCAATATCAGCATAAACAGCATCTAATGAATAAGCTTTAATATCTGTTACAAATGCGGTTGTCATGGTGATGTCACCATCTAGCTGAATCCTTTTGCCTTGTAGTAATATGCCCTCAGTTGATAGATTGATTTGACTAATTACTTTGCTAGATTCCAATCTCAAATTGATAGAGCTATCTAGTTGGGTCATTTTACTGTTATAAGCAGCTGATTCAACTTTTGTACTGACTTGAGTAGCTAATTGAGTGACTTGAGATTGATTTGCTTTAGTCCCAACTGTTGTCTGAATACCATCTACAGTAGCTTCTAAAGTTGTAAACTTCTCTAAAGTAGCCATATCATTTGGTGCTGGTGACCAATCTGTCGCTTTTATACCTTTTTCAAGTTTGATTTTAGAAAATCTCGCTTTTTGATTTTCGCCCAAATTCAAATATACACGCAATAAAGTTCCGTCTACATTTGCTGAGAATTTTTTGCTGTAAGTGACTCTTACCCACTTAGTAGTGTCAGTTAACACTATTGTAGTACCTGTCATTTCTTTATCATTCACACCCAATGTTAGCGTGAGCGTTACAGAAGAACTAACAGGTCTAACCCATACACTCACTGTGTATTCTCTACTTCTTCCGTCATCTATAGTAATATCAGGCGGACGGAAATCTCCTCCACCATTAGTTCTAGACACTTCGGTTACCATTGACACATTAAGAAAAGGAACACTTTCTAACGCTTTGGATACTACATAAGTTCCACCGCTATAATTAATTGGACTAAAAGGAGGAATCTCACTGTTGTAAATTAAGTTAGTACCACCAATTTCAAGATTGTTTAAATTAGTACTAACTTGAGTCAATTGTAGATTCCAAGCATTCGAAGTAGCGGTTAGCTGAGCTTGATTTACATACCCCTTACCAGTGACCAAGCTATCTACCTGTGCCGAAGTCAATCTAGCGGTGATAGCCTGCGCTTGTATCCCTAATTCAGCGGTGTGACTATCTACCGTACCTTTTATCGTGTCTACTCGACTACTATCCGCTTTAAATGTCAACCCTTTATTAGTAGCAGCAATGTCTAACGTGTTCTGATCAACTGTGCCCTTAACCGTATCAACCAACGACTTATCAGCCTTGAATGATAACCCATCAGCGTTTGCCTTAATCTGAATTGCTTGATTATCTACTTTGCCAGAAATGGTATCGACTCGACTACTATCGGCTTTAAATGTAACGGAACGCTCTAAATCATCCACTACGAGGGATAGATTGCCAGTAGTAGATATTGCTGTTTCGGCTTTAGATATGGCTGTTAGAGCGTTTGTCATAGCTGCTTGAGAGTTCGTTTTAGCTGTATTTGCTGTGCCGAGTGCAGTAGCAGTATCTGATTTAATCTGAGCAACATCTAATTTCATGAACCCAACATCTTCAATTGCTTTATCTGCTTTTAGTACTGCAGCATTAGCCGAATTACTAGCTGTAAGGACGTTTTGATTAACAATGAGTAATTGGCTGTCAATCTCTTGAGCCTTTACTTCAGTGTAATGTTTGGCATCAGTGAGGGCTTGATTGATTTTTTGCTCTGCTTTGGTTCGGTCAGCATCCGCTTGTTCGATTGCCGCATTGACTTCTTGGCCAATAGCATCCATTCGATTATTAAAAGGATGAGGAATCCAATTAGCAGACTCTTCATTCCATATAAACATGCCACCTTTGTTATCAAACCATACATCGCCTTCTCGATAGTCACCTTCAGGCTCATATTCACTGTAAATTATTTTTTGACCTAGTTGATTAACGATCACATGAGCAATTGTTTTATCTACAGAATTTTTAATATTTGTTTCTACAACTGATATTGTATTTTGTACGGATCCAGTAAAGTGTTCTAAGGCATCCCCGACGAAGATTTTGATATATCTATTGTTGAAACCATCATATTGATATTTTGTCATACGAATCAGCATATCCACATCGTGTTTTAAATACTTAAGGTTTAATTTATCTCCTAAAGCCACTTCAGTTTCATCTACAATATTCGTATCTAACTCAATCGTTCTTGATGGCTTATCGATGTTTTCAGTAGAAAATTTAAGTGTTAACCAATTTTTCAATTCTTGTTCTGTGCGTGTATCGTTATTTGTAAATTGTTGCTCGAATACAATTCCGCTATAAGCATTAATCAGTGGGCTATCTACCGTAGTTTTTATTCTTTTAGTTAGCTGTTTCCCATCTGGTCCGTCTTCAGTCCATTCAGACTTTCCGTGAACCCGAGTAACAATTCCCTGAACGGATTCTTTATCTACAAAATCAGTTATATTTTTCTTTTCGTATAGCAATGCATCTGTATCTTTACCAAGCCTACTAACCAACCGGATGTCATAACCATTAATGATTAATTCGCCACTCCATCGGTTTACGATTCTTTTAAAAACTTCTAAAGCATCGTATAACTGATTAGGATCTTCTTGTGCTTCAGTTTCATCTCTCACACTAAAATCATGAGTACTTAAAATATTAGAAGTGAAAGAGAATTTCGTACCTAGTAATAAATTATTTATAAACGTATTTAATACTGATTGACCACTTGAATTACTCAATTTAAAAGGTTTTACCAGCTTATTCCTTAAATCTGCATACAATAAAGGCCACGCTTCAAATTCAACGTAGCCTAGTCTTTTATTTACATCCATAATTCTAAATGGCTGCATCCCATCAGGAGTATGAGCTTTAATTATTTTATCTTTTTGAATTAACTTATACCGGTTATTTTCATCTAATGGATGTTTTCCAGTAATAAAAAATTCATCATTAATTGTTCTGTCTACAGTTACTTCATAAGCTTTTGGAAAAGGTTGGCCATTGTATATGAAGTCTGTAATTGTACTTTCATACAAATAAATCATAGCCAACTCCACCTTTCTGTTATTTCAACATTCGTAATCCCTGGACCTAAAGTGATGATTTGAGTGCTGTCTTCTGGCAACTCAAAAAAATCACCTCTCATGATGCTATTGATAGGCGAATTATATTGATCATATACATTTTGTTCTAACGGCTTACTCTCAATAATCAGTTTACTAATTAGTTCTTTTAAATAAACCGTTTGGCTTCCTATTTTTATAGACGTCTGAGTATTGCTGTTTCCATTTACGATGATTTTTGGATACATTGGCGCATTTGTGTGATTTTTGATTGCACTGCCGTTTGTGTAAATAATCTTTTTTTGATCTAATTCATAACCAAAAGGATTGGTTGTAAAAATAATTTCTATTCGATAACCAGCAATAGCATCAATAACACTGTGTCCTATTTCAACATCCAAAATTTCATAATAAACATCTGATTCATCTGCCGAAATAAGTTTCCCACTATCTTTTGCCCAAAGTTTAATTTGTCTCATTTCTTTTAATGAGGCGGTTGGACAATATAACGCATAACTTTTTGAAATTGGTGGCCAAGCGTTGATAGTTTCTTTTATGGCACCTGTTGAGTAATCTGTTTCAATGAGTTTGTTTTTCTTCTTAGGAAATTGGAACCCATCATTCTTTTCTACGAAAACAGGGAAAGGAAAATCAGCTGTTGATTTATCATTTACTTTTAAAGCGTTAGCCCCTATCAGCTTAACCACCTCCTTTCATGCTCATAATACTTCCACGCTTGTAATTGCGGTTCATTATGCTATCTACTTCTCCATAAATACTTCTTCCTACTTCTTTGCTGTCCATTTGGATTACTTGTCCTTGTGCTATTAATTGAATTAAACTTTGAAGCAATCCGTTGGTTTCGCTCATGTCCACGTTACCGCCACTGACGCTATTCAAAGCTTGCGTCCGTTGCCCTTGAGTTATCGGAGCTATACTTACTTTGCCTTGCGCGACTCGAAAAATCTCTGGACCCGCTTCACCGACTAAGCCTGAGTATCCGTCATAAGCATTTTGGATAGTTCCGCCAGTTGCAAATTTTGGAATCATATCCAAATATTGTTTCAACTGATCATTACTTCTAGCTGATGTTTTAAATGATTGTCTGCTTGGCCATACACGAGTACCTTTTGGTAAAGGATGCAATTCATCAGTTGATCCTGACACACCAAAATTACCTGAAGGGGTTAAATAAGGTTCGCGTTTTCCACCATCACCTAATTTGAAAGTTCCGTCATAAGGTGTTGCTGGTGTACCAGTTGCAAACCCTAACCAATCTCCTGCTTTTTTAAAGAAACCGGTAATTGTAAATGATTTATCTTTAGCAGCATTTTTTGCACTATCAATTTGCCCCTTAACTTTTGGTGCATTAGTATTAGCAGTAATATAAGGAGATTGAGTGTTTAATATTTTTGCAGCACTGGTAGTAGCATTTAGGTTCCCTTTAGTGTTATTTGAGTTATCTGTTACCGGAATATGTGGAGACTGACTATTCAATACTTTCGCTGCACCAGTTGTGGCATTTAGTTTCCCTTTTGTATTATCTGAATTATCAGTAACAGGAATGTAAGGTTTTTGACTATCTAATGTTTGTGCTGCTACTGTTGTATATTTTAGTTTTCCTTCTGTTACTGGCGCATCTGTATTCGTTGATATATATGGAGTTTTACCATTTAAAATATTGGCCGATGAAGACGTAACATTTATTTTACTTGTTGTATCAGGAGCATTAGTTGATGTGAGTATTTTTGAATATTTTAATTCGGGAACTTTATCTATTGCTTGTTTTGATTGTCCTGCCACTTCAGGAGCGTTAGAGGTAGCGGTAACCGTTGCATTTTTGGGAAGCCATTCGGTTCCATTCCATGTGTAATTTGCTTCCGCAGCTTTTAGCGCTTCTTCAGAAGAATTACTTGTGACAACCATTTCCTTTTCTGCGGGTGTTAATAAATTCCACAAGCCTGTTGCTTCCAACGCAATCTGTGCAGCACGTCCAGCGTTGGTAGAAATAATCATTTCTTTTTCGGTAGGACTCAAATTTTCCCAAACACCTGTATCAATTAGAGCTTGTTTTACAGTTTCAGGAGAATTGCTGTTCAAAATAGCCATCTGATCTTCGTACTTCATATTTTCCCAATCGTAATTGGCTTGTAAGAACGATGTGGCTGTTTGTCCTGCATTAGTTTCAACGTCTGCGAATTGAGTTGGAAAGTCCATTTCCCACCACATACCATTAGCCATCAACGCATCCATTATTTCTTCTTTGGCATTGGTATCTAATTCAGCGTTTTGCATGATAAATTGAAGGTTATTCCAACCTTCTTCAGATTGACTAGCCTCCGTGATGACTTCAGTTAAGTTTGTTTTAACTTCACCAGTCTTTTCGTCAAGGATCATGCCATTCCAAGTATCATTCGCTTTACGTACTTCTTCAGAAGCTTCTTCTGATGACTTAGCAATGTACTTATTTGATTGGTCCATTTTCTGGTTTGCCAAATCTAGTTGAGCTTGTATTTCATCGTAACTCAATCCCATATCAGAAAGGATTTTCTTTTGTGTTTCTAACGGAATATCTCCACGCTCTTGCCAGACTTTCAAATATTCCATACCGATTTCAGATAAGTCGGCTATTTCAGCAGCATTAAGTGCTGACATGGCATCATTGTATTCTGACCTGCCTAATACTCCGCTTGTTAGTTGTTCCTCAAGCAATTTAGCTTGTTCATCATAGCCGTCTTTTATAACTGTCGCTTCTTCGGCTAACATTTCTGTACGTTGTCTTAATTGCTCAGCGGAAAAAGTTCTCAAATCTTCTGCCATTACAGATTGCACATCACGTTGTTCTTCAGCACTAAGCTTAAGTGTCTCACTTCTAATTTCAGCTAATCTTGTGTGGTAATTTTCAATAACAACCAATTCAGCATCCGTTACTGATCTGTTTTCGGCAAGTGCATTTTCATAAATACCAGTGATAGCTGACTGAATTTTATCAACTTCAGCGATTAATTCAGTCTGTTCAGCCACCCCAGCAGTCATTGATTCAGCGACAATCTTCTTAACTGATTCAGGTAGTCCAGCTAAACCTTCTTCTGTTTCTGCAATAGTTGTTTGTATGTCTTTTTTGATACCTTCAGCCATACCACTATAAGCGTCAACTGCTCTTGTAGTACCTTCTTCAATGTTAAAAGCCATTAAATCAGTAGCCAGACCTGCTTCATCAGAAAGCTTTGTAAAACTATCAAGTGCTAGATCAGCTTCTTCACCGATGTCAGAACCCCATTGTTTGGTTCGTTCGCCGGCTTCATAAGCTCCTTCACCCCACAGCTTCCAAGCGCCATAACCAGCGCCTACCGCTAAAGTGATACCCGCTATCCAAGGCAACGCTGCTCCTAAAGCTAAAGTTAAACCACCAACACCACTTGTTCCACCTGCTCCGGCTGCGGCTAAAGCTAAACCATCAACAGAACCTGCTGCAACTTTTGTAGCTCCACCAGCCAAAGACATTGCAGCTTTTGCGCCACCGATGGTTTTAGTTAGTCCTCCACCTAATTTTATTAAACTTCCAACACCTTGACCCATAGTTCCTATTACAGATAACACCGGACCAGCCGCTGCTGCTAAACCTATCCATTTCAAGATAGTTTGTTGCGTTTCGTCATCTAATTCATTGAACGATCCAACTAATTTCGTAACACCTTCCGCCAAATCTTTAATCGCAGGAGCTAATGCTTCCGTGATTTCAATTCCAGCAGTTTCTAAAGCGCCCATCATTTCATCAATCGTTCCAGCAAGATTATCTTGCATAGCTGTTGCCATTTTATCCGCTGATCCTGCTGAATTTTCAAAACTTTCAGATAAAGCATCTACTTTTTCAGGACCTGCATCCATAAGGACCATCATGCCATTCATGGCTTCTTGCCCAAACAAGGTAGCTAAAGCAGATGCTCTTTGCTCGTTCGTCATTCCGGCAAGTCCATCTTGCAGTTCTGAAACAATTCCTGACATAGGTTTTATTTTACCTTGTGCATCAAACATTTCTATGCCAAGGTCAGCCATTAAGTCAGAAGCTTTGCTAGTCGGTTTGGCTAATCTAGTTAAAGCCCCGCGTAAAGTAGTTCCAGCCATAGATCCTTTTATTCCTGCATCTGACATTATTCCAATTGCAGCAGCGGTGTCTTCTAGACTTAAACCCAAGTTTGCAGCTGGAGGAGCTGCATATTTTAACGCCTCAGCCATATCAGCCGTTTCGGCGTTTGTATCCGCGGCAGCTTTTGCAAAGACATCTGCCACATGCGCGGTGTCACTTGCTTCTAATCCAAACGCATTAACAGCCGTTGCAGCCGCTTCAGAAGCTAAAGCTACATCTCCACCACTAACTGCGGCTAAGTCAAGAACTCCTGCCATAGAACTCATAATTTCAGTTGTTTTGAACCCAGCTGAAGCCATAAGTTCTTGTGCTTGAGCAACTTCTGTAGCACTAAAAGCTGTACTAGCGCCAAGATCTTTTGATTGTTGCGTTAGTTTTCCTAATTCATCACCAGTAGCACCAGATATCGCGCCTACACGACTCATTTGTTGTTCAAACTTTATTCCAGCCATTAATGCAGCAGTTCCCATAGCCACTAAAGGCAACGTAACACCAGCAGTTAAAGTACTACCCGCTGATTGCAAACCGCTAGAGAAGCTTTTTACCTTATCCCCCGCGGCGGTCAATTTAGCAGATACATCTGCTAGATGCCCACCATTCTTAATGTATTCCGTATTCAACTGTTGCATTTCATTAGACAATTGACCCATACTTATTTTTGCAGCATTGATTTTACCAGGCATCTTATCCAATTCTTTTGTATATTGCGACTGATCTTTTTCGAGTTTGTTTATGTTTGTAGAAAGTTCTTTTGTTTCAGCTTTAGACTCTTGCCAAGCTTGTTTTGCCTTTTTTGTCTCAGCTGCGTTTGAAGTTGTTGATTTGCTTAAACTGCGATATTCTTTTTCTAATCGATTCGTTTCTTTTTGTGAAGCAGATAATGCACTGGAAGTATCTTTAATTTCACGCTCAACTAAATCAAGAGACGTGGTGAATTCCTTTTGTGCGCTTGATAAACTTTTCAACTTATTTTTTTGGACGTCATATTCACGATCCAAGCTTTTTAATTGTGTTTGAAATTTATCAGCTGATGAAGCACCTTCACCAAGTTCTAGCATAGCTATTTTAGTTTCTTGCGACATCAACCGGGCTTCTCGTCCAGCAGAACGCAAGTCGTCTTTATACTGGTTAACACCTTCAGCGGTTAACCGGACGCCCATTTTTCTTAATTCTGCCATTCATTCACCCCTTTCTATAAAAAGTCCACACCACGAGTTTCGTCAGGTGTGTCATCTCTCGATTCTTTTTCTTTCTTAAAGAGCATATTAAGCATTGTAGATACACCAACAACATCATGTTCAAATAGAAATTCGTCACGCGACATACTAAAATATTTTCTGCACATCGTATAAAGAAAATCCCAATCAACATCTAGCGTGCCTTGCGTTTTACTTCCGCCTCCGCTGCTTTTTCCTTCACGTCTGCCTGAAAGGCAATATCGAAAAAATCGTTATAGAACTTAACCACACTTCTAGGATCCGTGTTTTCCATCACTTCTTCATAAGATACATCTAAGCCGTTGGATTTCATTACAGCAGTGGCAAATTTAGCCATCGCCGCATTGCTTCCGTTTTGTAATTCTTTATCGAATTCCGCTTGATTCATTCCAAATAAACTATCCATGTAAATCCAAACTGCATTATTGACTTTGTAATCTTTTTCTTCACCCGTGATGTCTGATTTGAATGATTTCAATGTGTTTTTAAAAATATTACTCATTATTTTTTCCTCCTGTAAATTAAATTTAAAAAAAAGAGGCCTTAAAGGCCTCTTGCGTTTATCCCGCTGGAACTGTGCTAATACGACAAGCTTCTAATGTTAATTTGTCGTAAAATCCTACTTCCAGTAATTTGTTGCGATCATAAATTGCTGAAACGGCTGCCTTACGTAAATCCGCTTTGAAATAAATAGCATTATTAATGTCATCTTCTGATTCTGATACAGCTGGTTGGTAGACTAAAGCATTCCCTACAACGTTGTAAGCCGTAATTTGAGCTTCTTTACTATCCGTTTCTGATTGCGGATTTAATCCGACTGGTTCCAATTGGCATTTAGGCACATTAATAACAACTTCCCGGCCATTTTCATCCGTCATTGGAAAAGCAAAACGGAAGAATTTACGAATTGGATTTGAATTATATCCATAAATACCTTCTGCTAATTTAACAGCCCCTGTTGCCCACTCTGCAAATCCATCAGGCAAGTACGCAGCATTTAATGTAATCTTTAAGTCGGAAATTTTACCTAAATCAGAATGCTTTTTGTTTGATAAAAATAGCGGACTTGATTCATAAGTCATTTCTGTTTCTGCAGATTGAAGTGAAGGTACAACCTCTGTTCCAATTTCATCATCATAGATTGGTGCAACTGTTTCTGTTTCTTCTGTGATCATTCGTTGGAAATAGCCATCCCCTAAACCTGTCATTAATGTTTGTTTAACTGTTTGTACCATTGTATTTTCTCCTCTCAAATTAAATAGCCGATGATTAGTTAATCACCGACTACATTTTTCCTTATCATTTCTAAAATTTCGTTTTCTTCTTGATCTGCTGCTGGCCTTAAGTGTGGTCTGGCTGGATCTTTATATGTTCCAATTTCTTGGAAAAACAAATGTAGGTTTGGACGTGGAGCCCAACCAATCAGACGATCATTTTTTTCTACTTCGTAAATTATTCCATTCACACCAGCACCTGTTTTGTTTAACCCTTTAGCTGTTGCAATATGTTTTGCTGTTTTTACAATCTTTTCTGCACCATCGTTCAATGATTTTGGCAATCTATTAAGACTTAGAATGGCTTCGTCTATATCTTTAAAAGCAGCATCATCGTTACCAATCAATTCGCCTTTAAACTTCATCAAATCACCTCGATTAAATAATCAAAATATCCTAGTTCTGTATCAGGCTCAATATCATTAATTTCCATCCAATCAGTAGTTACCAACCCAACATCTTCAAGAGCAGATTCAATTAGTAATAAATTGCTATCCGTTTCTACATCCAAGGCCTTATCTGAGTAATACATTAATTGATACCGAACTTTTCTAGTATGTTTTTTATCACTCAGTCTAGTAGAGGTATTGGAGACAAATGAATAGACTATTTTTGGTAATTGGTTTGAGGTAGATTGAGAGTATGAGATGTTGAATCCAAGATTTTCGATGGTGTCAAAAATTAATTTTTTCTTACTCATGGATCAACCTCCACCAAACTAATCTCAGTTTCATCATTTTTATAATTGTAGAAACTTCTAAAAATTTCAAATTGCCTTGTATCAATGAAAGCTCGCCACTCTGAATCGATTTCTTGATTACCACAAACACCTATTTTTTTTGTTAGTTCTTGGTCAATAGTTTTTGCATCAATAATTTCTTGACTGGTAACACCAAGAGTTCTCCACCAATATTTGAGTTTAGTTTCAAAGGTGTATTTACCTGGTAAAGGAGTCCCGTATTCATCTTTTTTTGGCACTTTTGATTTGAATTCGACTATTCCATCGTTATAGACTATCTCAACTAATTCATTCTCCTTCAGAAATCGCATCATCAGGTGGCACCTCCATCAAAGAAAAGCCAAAACTTTGAATTTGTGTCTCGAAATTTCTATAAAAATATTCACTTGCTCCGGCACGCATATAGCGAACATAATCGAAAACAAGTTGCTTACCTTCGTCGTTATCTAAATCAAACGACCCACACCATCTTTTTAAAGTGGAATGAGCCGTCTTAGATAGAGCTTTTAAATTATTGTCATCATCATCTGTTAAGACATGTAAATAATCTTTCATTTCTTTCAAAACAAGAGGTTTCATTTAGCACACCCCTATTTTTTATCTTCTGAATTTTCTTTGTCAAGACGAGTCATGACTTTTTCAATATCCTTGTGTTCTTTTTTGATATTAGCTTCAAGTTCTTCAGCGCGCTTGACCTTCATTTCGAACTCTTCATCTTTTTCGAATTCTTTATTTTCCTCGATACCTCTGAATTTAATATCTGCTTTAAATTTAGCCATTAGTTATCATCCTTTCTTATCCTGCTGGAACAGTTTCTGTTGGAATTGCAATGTCATATACTTTTGCAGCATCATTACTTGCTGGTTGTCCGTTGCCTAAAAGGTCAACTGCATAAAGAGTTGCACGTTTTACAGCGAATGTTTCTTTATATACATATACTTTTTCAGCACGAGATTGAGTTGCATCGTATTGACCGTCAACAAAGGCAATCAATTTATTTGCCGGAACTTCTAAAGATTCCACGATGTTATCTTGAGAAATAAACGGAAGGTTGCTTACAAAAGCGCCGTTTGAATTTTGAGTAGTCACACGAGCCAGAATATCGTAGTAATTTACTGGATTTACAATTAAATGAACTTTCCCGGCTACTTTACGATATTTCTTTTTACCAGCATCATCCTTACCAATTTTTTGAGTGTATTCTGAAGCTGTTTTTAATACTGCTGCTAATTCTTTGACCATGGTTGGTGCATCTGCAAATGTTAATGTACCTGCAGAAGTTTTATCTGGATAAACTCCGCCAACTACAGAACCGTCTAAATCTTTCAACAATCCAATAGGAGATTCATTTCCGTCACCAGAAACGATGGCTGCTTCCCAAGCTTCAGCAATTGCTTCTTGAAGACATAAGCGAACAAAACGATCTACCCAACGTGGTCCAAGATCTAAAGTGTCATTTGAAATTAGGAAATAAGCTGTCAAAGCAAGTTGGGTAAATTCAGTTGCTCCAAATTCTGCATCTAATTGTCCTTCTAAGTCTTTGTGCAGACTTCCCCAAACTGCCACACCTTTGCGACGAGCGCGGATAACTTTTGTTTTAGCAGTTGATGGAGAAAAAGAAATCATTTTTAACAATGGACGGTCTTCTTGAATGTCGTCAAAGACACGTTCTAAAATAGTTTCTGGCCAAACTTCATCCTTTTGGAATCCACCGGCTTTTGTTACTTCGTTATAAAAATGATTTTCTTCAGCAGTCAGAACGTGAATACCACGCGCTTGTAAAATATGGTTGTCATTTACATTTTTTAGTTCTTCGTATTCATCACGAACCTGTTTCCCAGCGTCCTCAGCAATTGCAGTAACGTATAATTCTAAAGCATTATTTACTTGTTCAGGTGTTACATCTTCTTTTGCAGAAACGTTGTTAAAAGCTAAGCGAGCATCCGCAGTTTTGTCTGTAATTTTTAATGGCATATTATTGTTCCCCTTTTCTCAACTTATTTAAAAGTGATTTCTGTTTTGGTTTTTCGTTTTTTGATTCGTTTGGTTTTTTAACACTATCTTTTTTGCTAGTAGCTTTCGCACTATATTGGACCATGGCTTGTGCTACTGATTGATTAATCATTGCAGCGATGTCAATTTGATCGGTAATGTTCTCAGATTTTTCTTTCACTTTATTTGCAAAACCATACTTAACAGTTTCTTCAGCAGTGAACCATTTTTCCTCTTCCATCCAGTCGTTCAACTGTTCATTTGATTGACCTGTTTTTTCTGTATAGATGGCGATAATGGAGTCGTCAATAGTTTCTAAAGCATTCAACGTTTTCTTCAAATCTGCTTTATTTCCCCAAGCAAAAGAGCTTGCTTCGTGAATCATGAATGATGTTCCTGTGTTCATGATGGCTTCATCTGCACCAGCTACAACAAATGTGGCGGCACTTGCTGCGGTTCCTGTTACTTCAACTGTGATGTGGCTTGAATGATTCTTTAAATAGTTGTAAATTTCAATCCCTTGAAATACATCGCCACCAGTTGAATTTAAATAAATAACAATATCATCTGTGACCCCATCTAATGAATCACTCACTAGTTCTGCATCAATTGATTTATCATCATCCCAGTACCGCTGCCGAATAGTTCCGCTTAAAGTGAGTATGTGTTTCCCGTCTTTCGATTCATTTGTAAATTCAAACGGGACATTTTTAATTTTCGGCATTTTCTTTCTCACCCCCTCTCATATCTAATGCTTCCATGTTTTTGGTTAAATAATGTTGCATCATTTCTGGAAGTCCGGTTCGTTCTTTTCCTAGCATTTCCAGTACATCATCCGGTGTAAACACGGCACTACCAACCAATTTCTCAATATCCTTAGCCATCTCAAACTCGTTGTTATACGTCAATGGAGTGACGTTGGCAACCAAGTCCGCTTCGTAATCACGTCCAAAATACTTCTTGCTGATTTCAGTTGTGATAATTTCAAATAGAGGACGAATCGCATATTTGACTGCATTCTTTTCATGCTGCTCGACATCTGCTAGATCTCCAGTAAATAAAAGAGGTGACAACTGCAATGCATTTGCCACCTTTGCTATATAAATATTCTCCATTTTCTGCAACTCATCAACTGAGCGTCCTAAATAATTGTCTGTTTTTTCTTCTAAATCGTAGGAATCATTTCTGGTTGAAACGACAACGGAATTATTTTTTAATGCTTCAGACAAACTGCTTAGATAAGCTTTAAATTTTTTCTCTTCTTCACCTTTTTTATTAGGGTCCGAGAATCCCTTAAACTTGGCATAAATCCTTAGTTGACCTTGCCTCATCTGAACAGACAGTAATTGACTGAATAAATCTACATATGATTTATCCAACTCTTTTAATAATTTACTTAGCTTTGAATTATGGTATTTGAAGTGATAAACCTCGCTAGCAATATACGTTTTTTTCAATCCCAAGCCATCAACGAAAATATTGCTGTATGTTTTTTCAGCTAGCACCTTGTCATCGACAGAAAACCCGTCCGCTACATACCACTTGTCGTTCAACTGGACCACTAAGACTTCGCCGTCCAGAATCATCGTTCGTAACAACTTCGTTCGGAAATCTTTTGCGTTTTCATTTGCGTTTGGCGCAACGTTCAAAATGTAGGACAGCTCTTTGTCTTTAGTTCGAAAATCCACTAAGTTTGCACTTGCAGTAATCCGCCCCAAAACTGTATCTAAAGCAGATTGCTTTAAATGTACTTTTTCATAATCATCAACCAAGATTTCCCAGTCACTTGGAGAGTATCCGGTCAATAAATTCTTTAAATAATTAAATACACCAATCATAATCACCACCTTTCAATAATTTTGGGTATAAAAATAGCCACCGCTTAAAGTGACTTAGAAAATAAATTCTGATTCTACTATTTTAGTAGGTGTTTTTACTGACATACTAAAACATGCAGCTTCTTCTTTTGTAAGACAAGATTTAATAATATTTCCGTTGAAAACCTCAACTACTGCATAACCTTTATGAAAATCGTTTTCGGTATTTTTAATAGAGTTTGAAAAATTAACTTCTTTTAATATGGCGTTGTTTTCTAGGTATTCATTGACTTCTAAAATGGCATCATTAAGATTTTTGATGGTCCATCCTTTTTCAGCAACAAAAGCTAGGACTTTTTGATTAAATTCTTTTTTGTCTGATTCTGATACAATTCTTTTTGCTTCCATTTTTATTCCTCCTAAAATATAAATTGCTGGCTAGTAACTCACTAGCTGAGAGATGTAGGATCACTTCCTTTCTTATCCGGAACTTCTATTGGTTTAACTTCATCTGGAGATTTCTTTTGCACTTCATGACCAATCTGGCACAAATTAAGCAGAAACTGTTTTAAAATATCATCCAATTTAAACACTCCCTTTTTAGAAAATCCAAGTATCATCATAATCGAAGCTTTGAGTATTTATCTCAGGGAATACTTTCAAACTGGTATGCAGCGCATGAATGAAAGCCATGAACCCATCTGTTTTTCTTTTTATTTCTTCTTTTTTCTCAAAGCGCATATTGCCATCTTTATCACGTCTCACATAAACGTTATTTGTGTACCAGTTCATCATCGTTGGAGTTCCAAATACTAATGATCGTTGAGCAAATAACGATTCAATCGTAGTTCCTATAGTTGCCTGCACACCAGGAGAACGACGAATGGTTTCGACATTAAATCCGCCGCGTTCTAAAACAGGCTTCAATGTTGATGCACGATAATTATCAATTACAATCGTGTCGAACTCATGATGTTTTCTTTGTTCCAGGAACCAATTCAATACTTGCTCCTCAGTGATGGAATCACCGTCTATTATGGTTAGCAGTCCTTCTCTTTCCCACTGTTCAATCGGAGCGGGAATGGCTTCGGTTTCTAGGAATTTCTTAAACACAAATGTATGAGATTTCCATATATATTCTTCATTTCGTTTAAACAATAATCCCATCGCCGTAAAGTCCTTAACGCTTGAAAAGTCGACACTACCAATAGCGGGTAGTCCGTTTAGATCACCATATTCACGATTTGTAGCTTTCATTTCTTCTTTGCTGGCAACGTTTGAAACCATTTTGACATCCTGGATGTTCATTCGCTTAACTAGCCATTTAGCTTTGTCACCCACGCCGTTTTTCAATCGATTCCATTGTTTCAAAACTCGATTAAATAATTTTCTAGCATACGGAGACATTGGCTCACAAAACATTGGATTGGCTTTTTCCCAGTTTTCAGGATTCTCTACTTCAGAAGTTTCATCCAAGGTACAAATAAATGGGAACATCGCGTCAGTTAATTCATCGCTCATTAAAATAAGTCTTGAGCGTTCTATTAATTGGTCATAAACACCATCGCGGACAAACCCATTTGTACCAACAAAAAAAGTACGACCATACGGAACTTTTCCAAGTCCACTGGTCTGTACTTCGATAATGTCATTTGTCATATACCCATGGACTTCATCAAAAAACAAAGCACCATCGGCGAATGAATCTTTTGTATCTGCATTACTTGTCCGTGTTACTAACACACTGTCTGTATCTAAACCAATAATTTCTTCTTGAGTCTTTTTGAAGTACCCTTCTTCTTCTAATGCTGAATTTTTCTTTAGCATGGTGTGAACTTCTTTGAATGATTTTTGCGCTTGATCTAAACTATTCGCGGTAATCGCTACGTTATACTCTGCGACGCCGTGAAGCTCACTAATGAAATAAGCACTTAGTCCAGATATTAATCCATTCTTTCCTCCACCACGAGCAAGTGTCCAAAAGAATTCGTCGAATACCACTTCATCAAATTCAAAATCAAATAGAAAAATAAATGCAATTAAAAATTTTTGAAAGGGTTCAAGTTTGAAAAAATATTTTTCAATGAAAGAAATACAATTTTCAATTTGTTCTTCATCAAAATAGAAATTTTCGTGAGGCAATACTACTCTTTTTATCCAGTTTAATAAATCTATGCGATCACGATTGAGTTTAATCGCACCTGTTTCATAAAGATCAATATATTCGTCTACATATTTTTGATTAAGCATCAATCAACGGTTTTCTTTCCGGTTTTGAATTTGATTTTGAGGGTGTCTTCTTCATGAGTGAATACTCAATCGTTTTCAATTCCTTCTCAATTTCTCTCATTTCTTTTAAAGCAAAGTGTGGTTTTGCATACTTTTGATGCTGATTTTCAACCGAATCCACCACACCTTGTTTATTAATCAACGTTTGTAATTTTCTGTGATTTTTAGTTAGTTGGATATAGCGATAAACCTTGTTCACATCTAGTAAATTTGATTCATTCACTAACCCCAACATATATTTTTCTAATTGAGAAATTGGAATCTGTTTCACCCATAACACCCCCCTCGCGAATATTTTTTACTCTTTATTTCCAGAGCCGTCTACCATCCCGCTGAAGAAGGAAATAAAAATTCCCAAAACTTTTGACGGGGGCATCTCAGTTAGAAAAAATAATTTTTTAAATTTAATTTACCACCATTCATCATTGAACTTAGCAACTTTTAATCCATGAATGATGTTATGGTTCGCATGACTAACGGTGATTAGGTTGCTGTCATCCATTGATAACTCAGGGAAGTATTCAAGTGGTTTGATGTGATGAACGATTAACTTATCAGTTGACACTTGACCTATTGACTTAGTCACTTGACATTCATTGTTGTCTCGTTTTAATATCGCCTTGCGTTTGTTCCTCCAAGTTTGGTTCTGATAGAATGCATTACGTGCTGCCTTACTTTCATACCTGGTATTACTTGTCTTGAGCTTTGCTTCTCTAATCAAATCATCTAACAACAATAAAGAAACACCTCGAATCATTACCACAAAAAGAGCAGCCACATTTAAGTAGCTGCTCTTTCGTCGATTTCTTATGTTATTAATATAAACTGTTTAAAGCTAGTTTTGAAGACTATAAGGATGTGTCTTTAATATTACCCTTAATGACTCGCTTCTTCTTAGATACTACCTTAACAGGTCGTACAAGATGTTCGGCTATCCTATCTTTCAACAGATACTTCTTCATTGCTTCTTCATATTCGCCAATGAAGTCTAACCGCCTTTTCAATTCAGCGTGTTTTAATTTGATATGACCATAAGAGTAATTCAATTCTTCAGCAACGGATTCAAGAGTCTTACCTTCGACATACTTCTTTTTAAGTATCTGACTTTCAATTCCTTTAAAAGTATTAATCAACACAACTAATGATTCTTGCATTTCAATCTTATCATTGAGTAATTCTTCTAGCTTATCAATGCTGATTTCTACTTGTGAACCTTTAGAATCTCTTTCAAGAAAAACTCTTGATAGATCTCCATCTTCCCACCTACTAAGTTCTAACTTAGTCTTTCGTATATTCCATCTTAAGTAGGCTATCTCTTCGTCTAACTCTTGATAATCTTTCAGCCACTGGAATTTTATGATGATCACCTACCTCTACTTATTGTTCTGTTAAAACGGTAAATCATCATCAGAGATATCGACTGGAGTACCGCTCTTATCAAATGGGTCACTATTGTAATACTGGTCGCTATTCTGATTGCTAGATTGATTTGAATTGTGTTGTTGAGTATTTGTCTGCTGATAGTCTCCATTTGATTGTACGTTGTTTTTAGAGCCAATAAACGTTATGCCATCAACTATGAATTCATCACGATAAACCATCTTGCCGTCTTTTTCGTGATTGTTATTTTGAGGATGTCCTTCGAATGCGATTTGAGAACCTTTATAGAAATTATCTCTAATGAGTTCTGCAGTTTTGTTGAAAGCTTTGCAGTTGAACCAATCCGTTTCATATTCATTTGTTTGCTTATTTTTGTATTTCCTTTTAACAGCAATGCTGAAGCTGGCCATTGTTCCAGCTTCATTGATTTGTGGATCTCTTCCTAGTGTTCCAATAATGTTTAATGAATTCATTTACCAAACCATCCTTTCACCTTAGCTTTTGCTTTCTGCCATTTGCTAGGTTCATAAAATATTGGTTCTTCAGGACCTTCAGAAAAATCAGCTTTGCTAAAAAAATCAATTTCTGCAGTGCTCAACTTATTAGTATTTAATCTCATAAAATCAATTTGTGGTTCTGATTCAACTTCTAGTTCTTCAATAATGTCGTTAACTACTTTTTTAAGTGGTTTCCAAAAGAACTTGATGAAATACTTTCTTTCAAAATAAGTTAGTGATTGTTCAGCTCCAACTTTATTTATAATACGTTTGACCACTTTTCTTTTTATCCGCTTTTTCATTCCGCATCCCTCACTCTTTCAAGTAATTTAATTTGATAATATACGTCCGTTTCTTCTTCAGTATTAAATAATCTAATAGCATCTGCTTTACTTCTGTAAAGACTAGCGATTGCTAAATCAATATTTTTCCGAACATCTAAGCCATGTTGAGCAATTGAATTAACTCTCCTACGTTCGCTGATTGTAATTAAATCTGGACGTTTAACTCTTATTGATTTCATAAAAGCTTTATCATTAGCTAAGTTGCTGTACTTTTCAGGATCTCTTACATCCGTAAATAGTTCGTTTCGCTCTATCCCAATCCATCGTCTTCTAGTTCTTTCGCTCATACTATCCCTCGAATTCTTTGTTGGATTTTGCCTTTCTCTGCCTGGTCCATAACAAGTAAAGCAACGTCCAGGATCTTGCAATTCAAGACCCCAGCAATTTGATAGCTGCTTTTATTTTCATTCCACATTTCAACAAACGTCTTAACTTCTTCTTCATCCCAAATGTACTTAGCATTTTCCAAAATCAAAACTTTTCTTGTCATTTTTTATATTCAACCCACGCTGCTGCAAAAGGAGCAAAATACTGTCTAGCTTTGTCCAGGTCATTTACAATTGCAGTTTCTTTTGTTTCCATTTCTTCAGCAATTTCTTCATAGTTCATACCATCATCTAAATATTCCAGGATGGTTCTTGGATTCAATTCAACGTTCGTTGGCATAACAAATGAAGAAGCCTCTTTGATAAATTTGTCAACATCATCCATTTCAACAATGAAGTTTTTGATTACTTTGTTATCGATACCGTCAATAGAAGTTTGTTCTTCTTTTACTTTGACTACAATTCCATCACCGTTAACCATATATTTGAAATAAGGTGTGTCATTGACTGAATCATAAGGGATGCTGTAGCTGACTACTGAAGGTTGAATAACCACGTTCACCGCTTCACCAATTAGTTGATTGATGCTTTCGAACTTACCATCTAGTGATCCATTTTCGATTGAAAGAACAATTTCTTGTTTGCCGCCTTTGTTCATTTTTACCGCTTTAATAGTTGGTCTGAATTCTACTGTTTTTGTCATTTTATTTTTCCTCCAATTTTTTCTAATTTATTTTTGTTTATCAAATGAACCCATTTTTCAGCTGCTTCTTTAACTTCAGGAGTTGCGCTTTCGTTGTGTTTACCCCTTATTTGAGCAATTTTTTTGTTTTTAAATTCCATGGTATAGAAAGGATCAGTAATAGCTTCTTTTTTTCTGATAAAGACAATAGTAGTTTCACCTTCAGCATGTCCGTCTATATACTGACTGCCTCCAACGCAATGATGTAAAACTTGTCCTTCTTTAACTAAATCATCTGCAGTTTTCGGAAGAATAAATGAATAATCACCAAACGTTGTCTCAACTTTTCCTAATGCTTCAGCACGAGCTTTATATCCTTTTCTAACTACTTCACGTTTCATAGAATTTAATACGCCTACCGCCTTGTCGTGTGCTTCATCAATGTTTTTTGGAAGTAATGTTGATTTTGTTAAAGGAACTTTTAAATCTACCAGCATAGAAATATAGTCTTCGTAATATCTAAAATAAGCTTCTTGTTTAATTAAGTAATTTTGAAATTTAACTATACCTATCCCTTTTGGCACAAGATGAAGATCGTTCACTGACAAATACTTTTCAACTCCTAAAATCATTTTTCCGCCACGTTCTTCAATTGCTTCTTTCAATCTGACGTCTTCTAGCCCTCTAGATGAATTGCTTAGAAACTGCTTGTGTTTCTTTAACCAATTTTTAGTTATTACTCGCATATCAATATTAGCTCTATGCTCTCCAATATCTATCGCTAGTTTATTAGCTTTTATTCTTTGAGCAAATTCGATTTCTTTTCGATATTTGTAAATCGTTTTAATGTATTCAGTATCCAAATGCCATAATTCTATATATCTGAGTTCTGATATTTTAGATAGCCTGTCTTCCCATTCGTTAGAGTATAAATCGGGCCAGTCATAATTAAACATTCCGGTAGTAGCGACGAATCCGAATTTATAACAAGAATAGTTGTTGCTAACTTTAATGTGTTTATCTTCGCTAAATCGCTCCAAGTTAACGAGTCGATGATCAAAATGCTGTTTTCCATCTACAAACTCAGATGAAATAATATAGGTCTGTATTTCAATTCTTTTACTTGTAGATAAAACAATCATGAAAGTTTTCTTTTTATCAAAGAAAGTTAGGTTGGAGTTTTTAGCTAATCTTTTTTTAGTCACATAACAATGTTTTCTCTCGGAAGCAATAATTGTTTCGTTCTTGTTAGACCATTCGTAAGTAGGCAGATTGTAATAACACCATTCAAAAAAAGCTTTTGGTGGATTTAATTGATTGTCAAAATAATATTTAGGTTCTCTATTTTTCATAGCATATCCAGCAAACTTAATTGTTCCCCTTCTACATTAGATTTTTTGGGTTCCGGTTTATTTTCATTTTTCTTTTTGGGAGATTTTTTAACTGGAGTAACTTTTGCAGAAACTGTTTTATTTATTTCAGGGGCCTTATCAGAGATAAAATAAGCATTTACCCACGAAAAAACAGTTTGATTATCAACCATAGCTGTGTTACCAGATTTTTGTTTATAAGCTTGTGACACACAATACTCCATAGCTCCTTTAACGGATCTTTCTTTTTTTAAAACACCTTCAAGTAGCTTTTCATCGTCTTGGTCACATAACCAGTTATGAATTACATCTTCAGCGCTGGAGTGTTTCTCGTTCATTTCTTTAAGCATTTTAGTGAGCGCCAGTTGTTTAATTTCTTCCATTATCTAAACCACCTTTCTTAAAACAAAGATTCTTGTATTTCTCCTAAAGTCCTAACAGTGATTTCAATCCTCGGTCTACTCGAGTAAAACTTCCTAGCAATCAAATCAACTATCTGGCCATCATCTTTCCAAATGATTCCTTTCATTGCATCTAATGGACCTTTTGCATAATTATCCGCATCTGGTTTTGTTATCGGTCTTAGTTGACCAAGTTCAGCAAGTTCCATATTCTTTCTGCTAAATGATTTGAGACACTCTTTAAAGATAAGTATTTCAACCTCTAACTCGCCCTTTAACAATTGCTTAGGCTTATGTTGCATGGCGTGATAAGCAACTATCTTCTTATAATCCACGCTCTTCTTAGGATCGTATGCTCTTGCGTGACCACCAATAGTAGTGAATTTAGGCCTACCTTGCGCTACTGGTTGTCCAGGTACAGTAAATTTGATTTTCAATGTGCTTAATCCTTTCCAAATGATTGTATTTTTTCAAGTCGTTCCATGAATTCAGCTTTTTCCTCTTCACTCATTGGCGTTTCTGTTGTATCAGGATTCAATATATTTTCTGGAATTGTTTCTTTTCTAGTAGGAGGTTTACTATATTGTTTTTTATTATTAGGCTTACTATCGTTCAATGCTTGAATTCGCATCTGATCATATTTATCTCTAAGCTTTTTGCCCGATAATATAATTCCACTCCAGAAATCATGTGATTGACACCAATGAATCATGTTGGTGACTTGTTCTGGTTTTCTACCATCTAACTCAATCATCTTTCTAATATCATCCGACCACGTTTGTAAATTAGGTGGTCTTGCTTCTGAATTATTGTTTTGTATTTCTTTAAAAAGAGATGATGCTAATTGATAATGAATGGAATTCTCGTCGTAGGTCCGCTTTGCGGATTGTCGACTATTATCTTTATTCTTACCATTCTTAACCTTCTTCTCTTTCTTTACATACTTCTTATTGTTCTCTCGCTGTTCTTTTGGTGTTTCGTTGGTGTTCTCTTGCCGTTCCAACGCTGTACCATGTTCTTTTTTATAGTTGTCTAAAACCTGATACCTATCGTAATTAACGACTGTAAAGAGTGTTCCAAGTTCGGTCTCTTCGATTTTCAGTCGCTCTTCCTCGACTAATTTTGAAATTTTTCGTTTTAAAGTAGACAAAGAGTATTTTTTAACTGTTCTGTTCTCTAAATATTCAAGATCCCTTTGTAAATTTCGGTAACTTCTGAGGTATTGACCTCTCTTGATATGAACAGAACTTTTTCTTACACCCTCCTCTTTGAAAACAGCATTACCAAGAATAAACAGGAATATTCTAAACTTTTGAACATCATCCCATATACTGTTTTCGAATATATCTCTGCTTACTATGAATGCTCCTTTCATATAATCACCTTCCTATGCAATGAATACCGGAACACCAGTTAACTCCTGCACTTCTCTTTTAAATAATTCTTCATCACTATTTGAATCTGATAAGTGGAGCAACCATACTTCTTGCAGTTGATCACTCGCATTTACTTTTATAAATTCTTTTGAGTTATCAAATTCAAAGTGACTTGTTAAAATTCGATTCTTTAAAAATGGCTCTATTTCAAGAGCTGCTGCTTTTTCTCGAATGATTTCCATTGAGTAATTTGCTTCAATCATCATGTGAGTAATTCCTTTGAATTTGTATTTCACGTAATAGGTATCAGTTACGAACAATAGTTGTTCGCCTAATTTGTTCTTAAAAAGAAATCCAGTAGGTTCTGCAGCATCATGATTCACATCAAATGAAGTGACTGACCAGGAACCAATTTGTACGCTTTTGCCTATTTCAAGTACTGTTGCTCGATGATTCGGTACGTTTAATGCCTTTAAAGTTCCTTTTGAAGCGAAAAGTTCAATTGAAGTGGTAGCTAATACTTTCTTGATTTCTTTTGAATGATCGCCATGCTCATGACTAATACACATTCCGGCCACTCTTCTAAAATCAAACATCATTTTTTGTTTAACCAGTTCTAATTTGATACCACATTCAATTAATATCTGAGAAATGCCATCATCAATTAGATAAGCATTCCCAGCACTTCCACTACCAAAAGATTTTATGTTAATCAAAATGGTGCGGGTTCAGTTGGAGCTTCATTATCTTCTTGAACTGGTAAGGCGTTTTCTCCTTTAAGTTCTCCAGTTTCAACATCATAGTTTGGAACATCTGGTTCAATTGGTTCAGAACTAAACTCAATTGTATTGGCAGTTTCAGTGACATCTTTACGCATAGACTTAATATTTTCATCAGTAGCATCTTCATAATTCAAAGCTACATAAGCATTTTCAAAGTTCTTAGGATATTTTTTTGTAAGGTTATTTCTCATTTTGCGGACAATCATAGACTCACGACTTTGCGGTTCTTTCCAAGCTGGACTAATATATTTACTTAAATCATCAATTATTAAAAGGTCTTCTAAAGATTTGTCTTTCATCAAAGATTTAACCTCTTTTTTCTTTTCATCAATCTGTTTCTTTTGTTCTGGAGTAGCATCGTATTTTGATTTAGCAATCCCAAACGTTTCCGTCATCAGATTATTACTAATGTGTGCAGATAAATTTCTAACAACATCATCACGTTCAGCAATTAAGTATTCAACTGAACCATCTGTTTTTGAAACCGGATAAACAATTCGTACTACTTTACCTTTACCGGTTGGTTCCCATTCTGGAGGAGTCGTTTCAAGCCCCTTCATTTTCGGATAATTGAATCCATCATGTTCTCTAACTTCCCAGAACTTATGAACTTGTTTAACACCACGTCCGAATCTTGAAAGTATGGCATCATTTCCATCCCCTTCAATACCCAATTCAAGAAGCGTTATCCAAGCATTTCCCGCTTTCTTTTTGCGAGTCATGAAGTAAACTTCTCTTGGTGTTGCTGTTGCGTTCAATTGGAGTGAAGCAACTTGTAGAAGTATTTGTGTTAATGTTTGTTGGTCCACATTGCTAATGGTCATATTTGATTGTTCTAAAGTGTTATTGATTTCTGCCAAAGCATTCATAACACATTGCTTTTGATAATCACTCATGTTCACACCATTACCTTGAAGTTGATCAGTTATCATTGGTAAATAAGTGTCATTCACCTTTGCTAATTTAGTTTTGAAACCTTCTGTTTTTGCTATTTCATTTGTCATGTTATTTTTCCTTCTTTCTATTTATAGTTTTATTTGAGATAATAGTTTAGGAAAAGGTGGTGATTTAATATGATAGCTTATACTGCACTTATTGCTTTAAAAAATGGTGAATTTATAACTGTAGAAAATTTTAAAGAAGTTAAATTTGGTACCGAATCAAATGTTGCTGATAAATTTAATGATTTCAGGTTACACTCGAATAGATCTTATTCTTTTGTAGGAGATAGCATTACCTGCCTGTTAGGAACTGATATTTTATATATTACTGTAAGTTAATATGCTCTTCACTGCTCCTCCTGTATCCTGCAGAGAGGAGTTTTTTATTACTTACGCTTGCACCTCCACCTTAAATACAGGATCACCACTAACAATCAATGAAATCATTTGTGCTTGTGTATCAATCAATTCATTTACTGATTCAGCATTGTCTACAAAGATTGGAGCCGATACTTGGTAATGATTTGATAGAGTGTTGATAATATCTAGACCAACATTGATACGTGCAGCGTTGTTTAAATTGGTACTGTATTCAGAACCACCATACGTTGCCTCGCACACTTCGTTGATTCCACCATTCTTTTGAATATCGAACAATTTAAAGTTGGCCATGCTAAATTTTGAGTTGATCTCTTTCTCCAGGAGTTGAACTTTACGTCTAGTAAATTCATCTGTTAGGAACTCTTGACGTTCTAACTCTTCATAAGTTGAAGCTAGATTACTATGTTCATCTTTCAATTCATTAATACGATTCAATTGTTTTTCTTTTTGACTGAATAAAGAAAGTTGCTTTCTAGCTTCATCAACTGCAGTAGAAACTTCACGAATAAGATTGTTGTACTTTTCTATTGAAGATTGTAAATTCGTTTGTTCGTTTATCATTAATATTGAAACGGCTTGAATTTCAGAAACTATTTTTTTACTTTCATCTGAATCTTCAAATTGGCCATGACGTTCTTTTGTCAATTCCAACTCTTCTTTAAATCTGTCTAATGAATCTTTAGCCATGTCGCGTTTAGAAATTAAAGAATGAAGATCGTTCGTTAATTGTTTTAATTCAGATTCAATAGTTCCGATTTTTAAAGCTGCTGCTTTACCATTCGCAAGAATCTTTTCAACATCTTCTGATTTCTTTTTGTTAAATGTGGTTTTCATTTGCTCAACTTGATCACCAGGTAAATCTTGGCCACACATTTGACAAGAAGATTTATGTTCATCAAACGTTTCTTCTTTTCTGGAATTGTAAGACTTCAACAAGTTTGTCTTAGAATCTTGTTCTCTTGTTAAATTTTGTTCAGTGTTAGAAATTTGAGACTCTTTTTCCCAAACCGCTTGGTTCTTTGCGTTTAAATCTATAGTCAATTTATTAATATCATTGATAAGATTTTCAGTTGATAATTGATTTGATTGAAAGAAACGCGATTTTTCTTCCGTTAGTTTCAAATCTAGTTGACCACGTTTGTTTTTCAATTCAGTGATTGCCCCACCGTTTTTCAATTCAGCAATTTTATTTTGTGCTTCTTCAATTTTGTTTTTATTGGAACCTACAAGAGCATTTAACTGATCCTGGTCAATGCCTTCAGTATTAGGTATGGCTTTTTCAGCTTCGTCAAACCGTGCTGTCATGCCATCAATAGAATTAGCGACTTCTTTTTTCTTAGCTGAAATGATTTTCTTTTGTTCTTCAACGCTGTGGCCATCAAGAACTTTAGTTAGTCCAGCAAGCTCTTCATTCTTTTTTATCACCTCTTCATCCGTCACGCCATCTACTAACTGAATCAATACTTCTCTTCGTTTGGTCCAATCAAGTGAATTGAACGCTGCTGGATTCGTTAGCAATTTAAACGTGTCTTCATCAATCAGTTCATCAATATATGACTTGAATTCTTTTGCTGTGCTACACGGTACCTGGTTAACGTAGAACTTTGTTTTATCTGATTTGCGTTCTTTCTCTGCACGGCCTTTGATTTTGGACCACACTTCTACAAGCTCACGTTTTAATAAAATACGTTGGCCATCTACTAGTAGTTCGGCTTCAACGATTGGTTCCTTACCTAAAATTTCATTGCGGTATTTATCGAATGGTTTTACTTTAAATTTTGACCTTTCAGCACTATCTTTGCCGAACATCAACCACAAGAAGCCATCGTACAAAGTTGTCTTTCCTATTGCGTTTCGTGCTGCTACATCTACATTGCTACCATCTAAAACTAGTTTGTAGTCTTTTATCCCTTTAAAGTTTTCATAACGGATCCAATCGATTTTAATATCTTTCAATTCGTCCACTCCTTATTTGTGATATAATTTTGGTATAAAAATACTTTGTTCAGTCACTGACTTTGCTTGCCGGCGGTCAGTGACTTTTTTGTGTTCCAAAACGTGTTGAAATTCCTTTTGCATATTTAGCTTGCTGCTGAATGTATCGTGCGTTTGGATCACCGTCACTTGCTAACCAGTCGGTAATTCGTTTATCGACATCTGTTAAAACGATTAATGCTATTTCACTAGGTACATTACTTAGTGCTTCCGTAATTTCAGTTGCATAATTAATTTCCATCACCTAACCTCCTTTCAGTCTTTTTCGTTTCTCATCATTTCCATTAAAGTTTTTGCAGCAAGCATAGGATTTTGTTCAGTTAAGTCTTCGAACACTCTTTCAATTGTTTGGTCAAAAGCACTTTTAATTTGCGGAAGATGTTTTGAATGTAGCGTGTTTGCGCTTGTCACTTCCACCTTATCAATGCTGTGTTCTTTAACTTGGATAACCATGATTGAATCTTCTGGTTCGAACCCATCCAACATTGCTTGTATTTTAGCGATTGCTTGTTCTTGACTTGGTTTGATAATAAATTTGTTATTTCCCATCGTTTCATCTCCTGATTTTATTTGGCTTCAGCCAACATCTTTTCTCCTGTTTCAAATAAAAGTTCTAAAGAGTTCTTTGCAGCTAACTTCTTGCTAGTAACCAACTCATCATCTTTATGGATAGAAATTTTATTGAAGTCAGACATCTTTGTAATCCTTGCTTCAAGTTCTCCATCCTCTTTGCTGTAGTAATCAACAAAGTTTTTATTTTTAAACTCCCACGGCATACTTTTCACCTCCTAACTTCTAACAATGTTGTAATTGAAATTCGAAGCTTTAAAATTATGAGCTTGTGTTAATTTTCTCATTTGATTGTTGTCGATTTTTGTTAATTCACGAGTGATTGAATTTGCTTCAGTTGAACCTGTTAGATTGACGACTAATTTACTAGAGAAAACGACACCTCTCTCTTTTTGTTTTTTAGTTAGGGATCTGTAGATGTTTTGCATTACCCGTATGCGCCTCCTAGTTAAACCGGAATATAATCAAAAGCGGTAAACAGATAATGATCATTGCTGCAATAGATCCGTAAAATATATAAAAGTCTCTTTTAGCAATTCTTTTGCTTCCAAAGAAAAACATATTGGATGACCAGATTAGTTTTTTGATTGTTTCTGGTGACATTAAATCATCTCCTATATCTATTTTTTTCAAGCCATCTAAAATACTCTTCAAAAGTATCTAAATGTATCAAAACTATTTTGTGAGTTGGATTAACCACACCAGGTGCAAATTTTGGGTTATCACGCATACCTTTCAACCAATAATTTAATGTTGATTTGTTCATGCTATACATTTTGCAGATGACTTCTTTATTACCGTATTTAATTTTTGCACGTTCGGGATCTTGGCTCACTTCATTAAGATTGATTGTTATTGGTTTAGACACTATACTTCCTCCCATATTCCATATTTGATAGCCATATTCTTAACGACTGATACATAAATTTCTTTTAAACGATGATCCTCAGCAATAATGTCTAATTTGTTCAAACGTTTAATCGTTGATTTACCTATTCCTTGAGCAATCATGTTTTTCTTGCGATTTTCTAAACGAATAGTTAAGCTGCAACGAGCTTTGTCTTCTAGTAATACATAACTTTCATTTCCAATTTCTTTGAATTTATCGAATCCGCCCTGTTTAATAGCAATTTTGCGAATAATGCCATTTACTTCTTTGCGCCAATCTTTCGTGTCCATTGTTAATAAATCTGCAATACTATCAAATTTATTTTCTAGGTGTTTTGTAGCAATTTCTTGATTTGCCAATGTTTTGAACATTTGGTTAAACATTTGAAGTTCTGGACTTAATGAAGATGTATCAAGTTCTTGTTTGATGTGTTTCTCCATTTCGTTGAAAGCTTGGATGTATTTAATTTTGAAATCATCTGCTTTACTCCCAGTAAATCCCATTGCTATAAAAGTGAAACCATCTCGATTCATGTAATACATTTTTTGATTTCTATTACGAGAATCTTGGTAAATACCTTCTGCAAACATCGATTTGTAATGAGCGGAATTTTCCGCCGATTGAATTTTGTTATTAATAGCTTCTAGAACATCTTTATGTTGTTTATCGAATCCTTCTGCAATTTGCAATGAACTCGTTACCGCTTGTCTATCTTTCGTGATTACTAAATTTGACATAGTTGATTTTCCTTCTTTCTAATTTTTTATTCCTTTTGTTATTTAATAGTGAGATAATCTCCTTATCAGCAAGTGACCTGCTGGAATAAATTTAAGGTGGTGAAAAATATGTCTGATAAATTGAGTCCAAAACCATCTGGTAACCGCGAGCCTGAATGGGGTTGGGATATGTTAAATAACTTTTTACAAGATACCTTTAAACGTCCTGCTGGCGAACAAAACTGGTCAAGAATTGACACCATGCATTACAAGATGTCAAAAGAAGAAATTATTGCCGAATTAAAACAACAAGGTTATAACGTTAGAGAAGAATCAGAAACTAGTTTATTTTTGACTTAATCTCTATTTGTCCTTTAATTATTTGATTAATAATTGATTCGTTGGTTACGATTCTTGCTTTTAAAATATCTTGATTAAAATTTAATTTCTTAATTTCCTTCACGGCTACTCCAATAGCTGTGAGGGTTATTACTGTTTTCATTAAATTATTCATCAATATTCCTCCTCACTTAATTCCTAATACTTTAATAATTGTCAGCAACATCAAATTTGCTTTTGGTCCTGTTTTTTTGCCATTTAAAACTTCATTCAAATACTGTGGATTTTCATCTATCAACATAGCCAAATGCTTTTGAGGAATATCTTTCTCATCCAAATGTCTTAATATCTTTGTTCTTAAAGTTAATGTTTCCGGCATTTCTGCAACCTCCTCAAAATAAATTAAGAAAAATAAGCTAATTTGTAAGCTAATCGTTGACCAATAATAGCTTTTATGCTAATATAAACCCATAGCAAATAAGCACAAAACGGCCATAACAACAACGTTGGGGAACGTGTTAAAAAATGTCGATAACTTATTAGCTAACAAACTAGCTTATGAATATAGTATAATAGCATAAAAGTCATTTGTCAAACACAAAATGACTTAAAAGCTAATGTTTATTTTCGTGAGCCTTTGAAAGGTGATAACCATGGGAATTGTACATCGAATAAAAAATCTAGCAGATTCTAAAAAAACTAGTTTTGCAGAAATAGAAAGAATAGTTGGATTATCTAACGGACAAATCAGAAGATGGGATAACGTTTCTCCTAAAACTGAAAACTTACAAAAAGTGGCAGACTATTTTGATGTATCTGTAGATTACTTGTTAGGAAGAACTGATCAAGAAA
>Ga0314771_100079_pt1 | contig 40011 bp, 70 predicted proteins | sample MetaGCB42018_FD_204522 | JGI IMG/M metagenome (GOLD analysis project Ga0314771, IMG submission 204522) | Cryopeg brine microbial communities from Beaufort Sea near Barrow, Alaska, United States - CB4 2018 | ecosystem: Environmental > Aquatic > Marine > Coastal | place: USA: Alaska | collected...
ACTCGCAATGAGTGCAGGCGTGACCAGGTGGCTCCCTCAAGGCTTCGGCCGTCGTTGAGGCGTACCTTAAGCATCTGACTCCGGTCTATACAGGGGGCGAAAGGTGACTCCCTGCACCCATTGCGGCATCCCGCCCAAGAACGGCAGACTCCCCCGCGGCCTGTGTCAGACATGCGCAGTGAAGCTACGGCTGAACGGCACATATGACCAGCACGTCGGACCATTCGTGTTTGCGATCGTCCCCGGCAGCCGGCGCCCATCCGCATTCGGCTACATGGCAGTCAACACCAACCTGGGCACGATGCCAGAACATCGCGCAGTCATGACCGAAAAGCTCGGACGAGCCCTTATCGGCGAAGAGAACGTGCACCACATCAACGGAATGCGTGACGACAACAGCCCCGAAAACCTCGAGCTGTGGAGTACCTCACAGCCAGCAGGGCAGCGCGTAAGCGACAAGATCGCATGGGCTCGCGCATTCCTCAAGACGTACGACTCAATGAGTCGCTAAAGGCAAGGGGCCACATTGTCATTGCTAGATGACGCTCTCTACATGGTCGACCTCAGAAACACCGACCTCCGCGCACCCGCCATCGCTACCAAGTGGCGCATTGGCAACTCGACAGTCAAGGATCACCGCAAGAAGCTCAGCATCAAAGCACAGCACACCGACACCGCAACCGTGCTCTCGGGTAAAGCCGAAGAAACACCAGACGGCGGCGAATTCAAAGACGTCCAGACGACCGAGAAAATCGGTACCGACTGGACGCGTATCTTTGAGCGCTTCCAGATCGACCCCGACGTCTTCGAGATCGTTGACGACACCGTGCGCATGTCCACCTGGCAGCAGTCAAAAGCGCTGGAAGACGGCACGCGCGACGTCGTAAACCTCTTCTCGTACTCCGCACGATTCACCCGCAAGGTTGAAGCGCTCGTGGACGTTCGGGAAATTGCCGATTCCCTCCGTAAGTGGAAGCCCACCCAGAACAACACGCCCCGCATGGGGCCGCCCGTGACCATGTTTGTTGGCTGGGCTGACTGGCAGCTCGGCAAGGGCGAAGGCGACGGCACCAAGGGCACCACACAGCGCATCCTTGACAGCTTCCAGGCAACAACAGACCGCATCACGGCCATGCGCAAGCGTGGCATCAACGTTGACGGCCTCCTGCTCGCCAACATGGGCGACCACACCGAAGCCGTCACAGGTCACTACACATCACAGACCTACTCCGTCGACCTCAACCAGCGCGACCAGTTGAACCTCGCCATCGAGCTGAACCTGACCGGCATCAAGGCACTCGCCCCGATGTTCGAGCAGGCCACCTACTCTGCGACACTCTGTAATCACGGACAGTGGCAGCGAGTCGCCGGCAAGGCACTCACCGACGACTCGGACAACTCCACAGGGTTCATCGGTGACACGCTGCACACAGTATGCGACCTACACCCGGCACTCAGCCACATGGACTGGCTCATCCCGCGCGACGAGATGATAACCACCGGCACGTTCTCCGGCGTGAACACGTCAATGGCTCACGGGCACAAGATCGGCAGCGCTGAAGACACATGGCTTGCCAAGCAGTCATTGTGGCTTCAGGCTACGCGGCAATTCCAGACCGAGCTCTGGGTTGCTGCACACCGTCACACCGCGTCAGTCGAGGACTACGGGCCGTACAGCCGCATTCAGTGCAGCACGAACGACCCCGGCTCTAAGTCATTCACTGACGCGACTGGGAAGTTCAGCACACAGGGCACGACGACCTTCCTCATTGGGTCGCACCTGAAGCGCAAGTATTCGGACTGGGAAGTGCTGTGACAAGCAAAGGAGTCACCATCACGCATCCAGTAAGCGACGCTGACGAGTTCATCGGCTCCCGAATCTCGTTCCTGTTCTATCCCGGCTGGGAAGAACCCGAACGAATGACCGGATGGCTTCACGGTGTGTCACGGTCCGACCCGCTTGAGCAGGATTACAAGGTGTGGCTGCACATCAGCGACGAGGAAACGTTGCCAGATGGTCAGGACATCCGCGGCATGGGCGGTTACGCAGCCAGTAGCTTCGACGTTCTGTAGCCGCCCACGATGAGAGGCGCGCCAATGACTGACCCCCGAGTATGCGACGTTTGCGGGCGACACTGGCCCGTCATCAGCGTTGCGCAGATGTGTACGCATAAGCCGCAACCTGGTGACTGGTAGTCACTAAGCGACCTGGGCCGCACGCACCGCGTCCACGATGGGCGCGAACGACGGCCACTGAGCCTTCGTGAAGATGATCGAGTTCTCATGCGACAGATCAGGGACAACCTGAGCAGGCGCACCAACGAGCTTGAACACCACGTGCCCGTTCGTCATAAGCCCCGAGCCCTTCACCACAACCTCAGCGATCCGAGACGCCGGGAACGAACGCTCAGCCGAACCATGCCCCATACGTGCAGACAACCCCTCCCGCTTGATCGTCACAGTGGCGCCGTCAAAGACGACCTGACCATTCTTACCCTTGGCTTCCATGTGCCCTAGGGTAGCGCGAAATCACCCCCGCCCCCAAGCAATCCCCAGAGGGGGCGTGAACCATGCCACCCCCCTACCGCAATGACCGGGCATACGTGGCCAAGCGTGAAGCCCTCAAGCGTCAAGCACGCAAGACCGGCGCGCCGTGCCACCTATGCGGGAAGCCCTTCAACTTCGACCTTGACTGGAAGCATCCGATGGCGTTCACCGCTGACCACCTCGACGCAGTAGGCAACGGCGGCTCCATGACAGGGCAACTCAAGCCAGCGCACAGGTCATGCAACTCACGCCGCGGAAAGAAGAAACTCGGCGACGTGGCACCCCTCAAGGCGCCCCGCACGTCGAGGGCGTGGTGACCGGACGGCGACCGAGGGCATGGGGCACATACCCCTCCCCCCTGCCCCCGCGCCACTCGCGGCATAGGCGAAATTTGTGCACACGGAGTTCAGCCGGTCTATCAGTGAGGCTTTCTATCTATCAGAGGTGATCCTATGGCGCGCGAACTGAAGCCTTGCGGGACCTTTGCTGCCTATCAGCGGCACCTTCGCAATAAGGAGCCGGTGTGCGATCCGTGCGCCAAGGCGGGTCGTGAGCAGAAGAACACGCGCGTGGATAACGGGCGTTCCGAGTCGGCTTCCCTGGTCTCCCTGGCCCTTGCCGCTGAGCCTGCCCCCGATGTCCTCGACGAGCTCGATGAGGCGCGGGAGAACTTGCGCGCTGTGAAGGCTGCGATGTCTGAGGCGCCGGCCAATGCGATCGCGGCCCTGTCGAAGCGCCGTGAAGAACTCGTGCGGCGGATTGTCGTGCTGTCCAAGTCGAACGAGCCTGAGGAGAGTGTCTTTGACCAACTCCGAAAGCGTCGTGAGGAAAGGATCGCAGCTTCCTCGCATTGAGTCGTTCCCCCTGTATGCGACTACTGCCGCAGATGACGCGATTGACCTGGCTGCGGTTGCCGGCTTGTTCCTCGATCCGTGGCAGGAGTACGTGCTGCGCGGTTCTCTCGGTGAGAAGCGTAACGGCAAGTGGTCGGCTTTCCGTTGTGGCCTGGTTGTCCCGAGACAGAATGGCAAAAATGCGCTGCTCGAGGCGCGCGAACTCGCGGGCCTGTTCCTGTTCGGCGAGAAGCGCATTATCCACACCGCGCACGAAACAAAGACTGCGCGCGAGTCGATGCAATCGCTTATGAACCGAATGAAAACCTGCCCGGATCTCATGGAGCAGGTGCTCGGCTTCGAGGGCGACCTCGACAAAGAGTTCTCGGGCATGAAGGTCGGCAACGATCCGAGCATCACGCTCAAGTCGGGCGCGAAGATTTCCTATGCTGCCCGGTCTAAGGGTTCTGGTCGTGGCTTCACTGGCGATCTGATCGTTATGGATGAGGCTTATGCACTGAAGCTTGACGAGCTCGCGGCAATGTTGCCGACGATGGCGGCAAAGTCGATGGATGGTAACCCGCAGATCTGGTTTACGTCTTCGGCTGGTATGCCTGAGTCGGATCTGCTCGAGGCCATGCGCCAGGAGGGCATCAAGAAGTCTTCCGACCGGCTCGCGTATTTCGAGTGGTCGGCTGAGGATGACGCGGCTGTTACGGACGTGGATTCCTGGTATCAGGCAAACCCTGGCCTCGGCATCCGCATCAGTGAGCAGTTTGTGAAGGATGAGCTCGAGGCCATGGTCGCTGACGGCGGCACTGATGAGCAGTTCAAGCGCGAGCGTCTCGGCATTTGGGCGAAGCTGGGCGGTGAGTCGGTGTTCTCTGCCGGCGTCTGGTCGGCCCTCGCTGATCCACTAGACCTAGATGAATCTGATAATCCGATCCCTGGGACAGGCTCCCAGCCCACCGAGCAGATCGTGTTCGGGGTGGAGATCGCGGGCAATCGTGAGTCGGCATCAATCGCCCTCCTATCGTTCCGCGCTGACGATCTTATTCACGCGGAGATTGTAGAAAACCGGGTCGGTACGTCATGGCTTGGCACGCGGCTGGCTGAGCTTCAGAAGCTCTACAACCCGATCGCCACAGTGGCAATCGCTGGCGGGCATGTCGACTCGCTGGTGCCGTCGTGGAAGCGTGATGGCGCCCGCGTGAAGCTCATCAAGTTTGCCGATTATGTGAAGGCGTGCGGCGTCATTTACGACTGGATCACGCAGGGCAAGCTTCGTCACCTTGACGACGACCTTCTCAATGCACCCATCGACGGCGTGCGGCAGAAGTTCACCCGAGACAACGCCTCCTGGTACTGGTCGCGCGCATCGTCGGACGTAGACATCACCCCGCTTGTGGCCTTGACGGTCGCGGCGGGTTCATTGGAAAAGAAGTCGGGCCAATCACGGTCGGACGGCAAACGGAGAGGGAGGATCCTGTGACTTCAGGCATTGATCTAGTGCTCGATCATTCCGATTCGGAGCTGTTGGAGGCGTTGATTCGGGTGTGGCGTCAGAAGCGCCCGCGGAATCTGACGCGCAGCATCTATTACGACGGCAAGGCGGCACTGAAGGACTTCGGCATTTCGCTGCCCCCTCAGATGCGGTCGATTGATGCGGCGCTGGGGTGGACGGCTAAGGGCGTCCACGCCATGACGGATCTTTCGCAGTTCACCGGGTTCGTTTCGGCGAACGGTGAAGAGGATGCGTTCGGCGTTGATTCGATCGCGTGGGATAACAACTTCCTGATGGAGTTCCCCGCGGCGAAGGTGTCGTCGGCGGTTCATGGCTGCTCGTTTCTGACGGTTAGTTCGGGCGATGTGCAGTCTGGCGAGCCTGAGGTGATGCTGCTGGCTCGGTCTGCTGAGAATTCGGCCGCGATTTGGGACCCGCGACGTCGTGCGCTTCGAGGCTTCCTGTCGATCGTTGACTTCACGAACGCGGGCGACATTAGCCGCATGGTCATGTACACCCCCGACAAGGTGGTCACTCTCACGCGGCAGGGCGGTGCGTGGCGTCGTGGCTGGAAGGCTGACGTTCAGCGCAACCCGCTCGGCGTGGTGTCTGTAGCCCCGCTGCCGAACAATTACGAGCTGTCCCGACCTCTGGGCCACTCGCGGATCACGCGGGCGTCTATGGGCTATGTGGACTCTGCCATCCGCACGATCGTTCGCTCTGAGGTGTCGGCTGAGTTCTACTCTGCGCCGGAATACTACCTGTTCGGCGCGAAGGTCGAGGATTTCGTTGGTGATGACCGCTGGACGGCTCTTATGGGCCGAATCAAGGCGCTCGATGTCGAGGATGGCGAAGACAAGCCGGATCTGCACCGCTTCACTGGCGCTTCCCCGCAGCCGCACACCGACCAACTCCGCATGTGGGCGAACCTGTTTTCGGATGACCAGGACCTCGAGGTGAAGTTCGCCGACAACTCGAATCCGACCAGTGCAGACGCTATCTTCGCGGGCAAGATTTCGCTGACGATGGCGACGAACACGGCTAACGGGATTTGGGGTCAGGGCGCCGAGCGTGCCATGCAGATGGGCGTCATGCTCCGCGATGGGCTCACGTCTGTTCCGGTGGAGATGCGCAGCTTGCAGGCGCAGTTCACGAAGGCGCACCTTGTTTCGCCGACAGCCCGTGCGGATGCCTTCTCGAAGCTCGCTCTGAGCATCGAAGGGTTCGGCGCGTCTGAGGTCGGCATGGAGTATGCAGGCCTTGACCGTGGGCAGATTGTGCGCTTGCAGGCTGAGCGCCGACGTGCTCAGGTTGGCTCGCTGGTGTCTTCACTACGGGCCAATGCAGACGCTGCGGTTGCCACACCTGAGGTCGCAGCAGTCGCCGGCCAACGTGGCGGTGAGTAATGACGACGATGGCCGACATCGAAGCGTACCGGCGCGGGTCTAGCGACCTGACGGCGCTTGCGTTGCGCGAGGTCAACGACGTCCTGTCGTTCCTTGGTGACGCCAACCCGGTCACGGTGCGCAATTCGCTCATTCAACTGCTGCCCGAGATCGTCGGCCCGTATATCACGGCATCCGGCGAGCTCGCGGCGACATGGTACGAGGATTTGCGCTCGTCGTCTGTCGGTGGCACGCACTATGCGACCGCCTCGGGCGAGCTGAACCAGGCGCGCATCAATTCGCTGGTGCGGTATGGCGTGAAGCCTTTATTCGGGCAGTCGAGTTCGACGGTGCTGTCTCTCATCGGCGGCGGCGTGCAGCGCATGGTGTCTGGTGCTGGCCGGGCGACGATTGCAGACAATGCGTCGCGCGATCGGGTGCGTGTCGGGTTCGCTCGCATTGCCCGACCTGACGCCTGTGCGTTCTGCGGAATGCTGGCCTCTCGCGGGGCCGAGTACGCCTCGGAGGCATCTGCTGGTGGCGTTGTGGGCCGCGGTGTTTCTGCCGAGTCCACCAAGGGCAAGGCTGGCGGGCAGGGCAAGGGGCTCAAAGGTCGCGGATCTCGCGCCATTGGCTCCAATGACTATCACGACAGTTGCCATTGCGTTGTTGCCCCGGTGTTTCGCGGTGACACGTTCGCGACGGAGGCCGCGGCACCATTCAAGGCGCTGTATGACGACGCGTTCGAGCTCAACGAGGGCGGCGCGATCAGCGCAAAGGAAACCCTCGCTAACTGGCGACAGGTGCACGGCACCAAATAGATTTCCGCGTTCTCTCGCGGATCAGTGACCTCGACTGTCTCGAGGGTCATGGGCGACGGCCCCTAAACGGATTGAAAGGGGTTCCGATATGTCGGAGCAGACAAGTACCGCTGTCGCGGGAGAACAAAACGAGCAGGTCCAGGAGCAGGCAAAGGAGTTCGCGGCGATCACGTCGCAGGAAGACTTCGACACCCGCATTCAGGCCCGCATTGCTCGGGAGCGTGGACGTTTCGCAGACTACGACGACTTGAAGGCTAGCGCCGCCAAGCTCGCCGAGATCGAAGCGGCCAACCAGACCGAATCCGAGAAGGTCGCTGAACGTCTCGCCGCCGCTGAGAAGCGCGCCGTGGAACTGGAAGCCAAGGCCGCTCGCGCCGAGGTCGCAGCCGCCAAGGGTGTCCCTGCCGCGTTGCTTTCGGGCAGCACGCAGGAAGAGCTCGAGGCGTCCGCTGACGCGCTCATCGCATTCAAGGGCATCACGCCCGAACCCGAGGCCAAGACGGACAAGAAAACGTTCTACGTCGCTGACGAAGGCGGCGTCCCGGCGCTCGGCAAGCAGGACAACATCTCTCCCGGCATGGGGTCCCTCCGTGCTGGCTACGCACAAGAAAAGGAATAGCCCATGGCTACCACTCTCGCAGAGGCCGCAAAGCTCTCTCAGTCCTACCTCCAGAAGGGCGTTCTGGAGACGTTCGTGCAGGCCTCGTCGGTCCTCGACCGCATCCCCTTCATGACCATTCAGGGAAACGCCTACTCGTACAACGAGGAAGCAACCCTGCCCGGCGTCGCGTTCCGTGCGGTCAACGGCAGCTACACCGAGTCGACGGGTACCGTCAACCAGAAGTCCGAGTCCCTGGTCATCACTGGTGGAGACGCCGACGTTGACAAGTTCATCGTGCAGACCCGCGGCGACGTGAATGACCAGCGTGCGGTTCAGACCGCGCTAAAGGTCAAGGCGCTGTCTTACCAGTTCCAGGACTCGTTCTTCAACGGCGACACCGGCGTTGACGCGCTGTCGTTCGACGGGCTGAAGAAGCGTCTCATCGGCGATCAGGTCATTTCGTCCGGCACTAACGGTGCCGCGATCCTGACCGACACGACCTCGATTCACGCGTTCTTCGACAAGCTCGACGCGCTCGTGGCATCCGTGTCCGGCCTTGACGGTGGAAACGGCGCGCTGTATGCGAACGCCGGCATCATCGGCAAGATCAAGTCGGCTGCGCGTCACATCAACGCCGACGTGTTCGTTGAGAAGGACATCAACGGCAAGCGTCAGGTCGTTTGGAACGGCATCCCGATCCTCGACGCCGGCTCGACTGCCGCTGGTGTGAGCGTGCTCCCGCAGACGGAAACGCAGGGCACCTCGAGCCTCGCATCGTCCATCTACGCGGTGAAGTTCGGACAGTCCGAGGGTGACCAGGCCGTGACCGGCCTGACCAACGGTGGAGTTCAGGTCTACGACCTTGGCGAGCTTGAGACCAAGCCCGCGTACCGGACTCGCATTGAGTTCTACACCGGTCTTGCCGTGTTCGGAGGGAAAGCCGGAGCTCGTCTGACTGGCGTGCTTGCCTAATGGCGGGTAAATCCCCATCCGCTGCGCCCGTCGCGGTCGTTCGCACTGAGGTCGCGCCAGTGGGTCGCCGTGAGAAGTTCACGGCGACCCGCCCAGACGGCACTGTCGTCACGGTGGATCGCAACATCGACACCGGCGAGCAGACGGTAACCGACAAGTAATCAAGTGCGAAAGGGCGGGTCTTATGACTCGCCCTTTCGCGTTAACCCGGAGGTGCCGCATGGCTTGGACTATCGCTACCAATGTGCTCGACGCGTGGATCGGCGACGACGAGCCAACCGACACGGCGCTGATTGATACGTGGATCGGCAAGGCTGAGCGTCTGATCCGGTTCAAGATCCCGGGCATTCAGGTGCGCTTGGATGCTGTCGAGGTCGACCTGCTCGAGAACGTCGTTGACGTGATCGCGGCTATGGTTATCCGCAAGTTCCGCAACCCCGAAGGCATTCGGCAGTCGAACACGACGACGGGGCCGTTCACGGAGTCGCGAACGTATGGCGGCAATGAGCCGGGCGAGCTGGTGCTACAGGATGACGAGTTGGCGCGGCTGTCTGGCAGCACGGGCGGCGGTCGTGCGTTCAGTATTAGCACGATCCCCACCACCTCGCCGTTCTACGTGGCGCCATGAGTCGCCGCATTTCGGAGTTCGTCTCGCATGAGGCGTTCATTGCGGGCGCTGAGGATGCACACGGAAACCCGGTCCGCGCGTGGCTGCCGGCTGTTCAGGTTGGTGTCTTTGCGCTCGATCCCGGCTCTACGTCCGAGCCGCGCGAGGCTGGCCGTGACCGGGTGATTGTCGAGCCGACCGTGTACGTGCCCACGGGCGTCCTGTTTGCGCCTGACGACCGCGTGACGGCACGTTCTGTCCGCTATGAGGTCGAGGGTGTCACGCGCGAATGGCGACATCCCAATGGGCGCCGTGAGGGCAACGTTGCAACGCTTAGGAGGGTGGCGGGCTAATGACTGTCGACAAGATCAAATGGAACATGAGCGGCTTCCGGCAGCTGCGGAAGTCGCGTGAGGTCATGTCGGATCTCATCAAGCGGGGCGCCGCGATCGCTGGGGCGTCTGGTGCCGGATACGAGGCGTCACCGTTCACCGGCAAGAATCGCGGGCGGGTTTCGGTCATTACGGCAACCCCGGAAGCAATTGAGGACAACGCGGCCCGAAATAGCCTGGTCAACAACTTGGGGGCGGGCAGATGACGGAAGTTATCGCGTTCCCGGACGCTGAGGCGTTCGCCGTCCTGTTCCTACGGGCGCAGTTCTCGGCACGCAGCATGTCAGCGGGCGCGAGTACAAAAGTTCCCGCAAGCATCCCGAACGGCCATGTGAGGGTGTCTCGTGCTGGTGGCGGGCAACGCGATCTGGTGACGGATTCGCCGCGGCTGCTGCTCGAATGTTTCGCCGCCGACACGGTGATGGCTTCCGACCTCGCCAAGGTGACTCGGGCGCTCATGCTCGCGGCTGCCCGACTGTCCGACGAGGTGACGCGCGCTGTCGATGGTGGCGGCGTCGCTTTTCTCCCTGACCCTTCCACCAACAACCCGCGTTATCAGTTCGTGGTGCAGCTCGATCTTCGAGGCGCAACGATCTAGGCACGACCACCCCCTATCAAGGCCAGCGCAACTCGCCTGAAAGGCACACATAATGAGCAACACCTCTACAAACGTTGTTTCGGGCAAGCCGCTCGCCACTGGCGGTATTCTCATCGCCCCCGCCGGCACTGCGGGCCCCACCGACGTCTCTACGGCCCCAGTCGCCGGGTTCATCGGTGCTGGCTACATCGGTGAGGATGGCGTCACCGAGGGTGGCGAACGTTCCACCGAGAAGATCAAGGCGTGGGGCGGCGATACCGTCAAGATCGTCCAGACCGAGCACTCGTTGACGTACAGCTTCTCTTTCATCGAGACGCTCAACGCTGACGTGCTCAAGTCGATCTATGGAGACTCGAACGTCACCACGACTGCCGCGACCATTTCGTCGGGCACGATTCATAAGGTCCTCGTCACCAGTGACACCCTCCCGCACAAGGCGTACGTCTTCGAGATCAAGGATGGCGACGCCCGCATTCGCATTGTCGTCGCCGACGGTCAGATCACCGAGGTCGGCGAGATCACCTACTCCGACTCTGAGGTCATCGCGTACACCGTCACCGTCGAGTGCTTCGCGGATGCCAACGGCGTCAAGGCGACCAAGTTCCTGGACAACGGCGTCTTCGTTTAGTCCTCACAATCTCCGGGCGCAGGTTCCTGCGCTGGCCACCTGCGCCCGGTTCACCCCTTTTTGGCCAGCGATCACGAAAGGTCAGCGCCCATGGTTTACGAAGTTCCCGACTACAAGAAGTCCATCGACCAGGACAAGTTCAGCTTCAAGCTGGGCACGAAGACGTACAAGGCTACGCGGTTCGACCTGCTCCCCGTGAGCTTTGTTGAGTCCCTCGGTGAGATCGAAGAGAAGCACGTAGTGAAGGCGCTGCGCCTCGCTCTCGCGGGGTCCGATGAGGCTCTCGCTGAGGCTCTCGCAGTGTTGCCGGTCAAGGCGATCAAGGGTCTCATCGGGGCTTGGCAGGAGAATGCAGGGGTAACGCTGGGGGAATCCAAAGCCTCCGACGACTCCTAGAAGAGTTTCCGGAGGCCGTCGAATACGACCTCATCGCCCTCGGGCTGCGGCTGCGCGACTTGCCCAGCGATCGATTGACATGGCGTGACCTCAAGGTCATCGTGACGCGGATGCCGCAGCACAAGTCAGCGCTTGCCGCTGAGCAGCACCCCGAGGATGCGTCTTGGGCGCTCACGGAGCACCTGCTGGCTGAGGTCGCCGACACGCAACGCCTGCTCTTGTGGGCGAAGACGAAAGACGGCTCGAAGAACCGCAACCGGCCCCAGCCGATTGAACGGCCCGGTCGTCGACCTGAGCGGTTCGGCAAGAAGCCGCTCAAGCTCGACCGCATGAAGGAATGGCTCGGTTGGTAACGAGCGCACATCACGGCCACCCACGGGTGGCTTCTCTCATTTAAGGAGCCGCCCATGGCCGTAGAACTCGCAACCGCATACATCAGCCTGGTCCCGTCTACTAGAGGTTTCGCCGCTGAGACAAATAAGCAGATCGCCCCGGCAATGGCTAAACGGGGCGGGCAGATCGGCGACGGGATGCTCGCCGGCATCGGCAAATCGCTCAAGCTCGGTGCGGTCGCTGTCGGTGCTGTCGCAGTCGGAGGCATTGGCACGGCCCTGGTAAAGGGGTTCTCGCGACTCGATGGGCTCGATCAGGCGAACGCGAAGCTGTCGGGCCTGGGGCACTCTGCCGAGACCGTCGAGGGCATCATGAACAACTCGTTGGCGTCTGTCAAGGGTACGGCGTTCGGCATGGATGCGGCGGCGGGCACGGCTGCTCAAATGGTGGCATCGGGCATCAAGCCGGGCGCGGACCTCGAGCGCACCCTAAAGAACGTTGCGGATGCTGCGACCATCGCTGGCGTTGACATGGGCTCGATGGGCTCGATCTTCGGCAAGGTTGCAGCATCGGGCAAGGTGCAGGGCGACGTTATCGCGCAGCTCTCCGACGCTGGCGTTCCCGCTCTGGCGCTCCTGTCTAAGGAGCTCGGCGTTACCGCTGAAGAGGCGAGCGCGATGGCCTCCCGTGGTGAGATTGACTTCGCCACGTTCCAGAACGCGATGGAATCCGGCATGGGTGGCGCCGCTCTCGAGTCGGGTAACACTTTCTCGGGCACGATGGACAACATGGGCGCGGCCCTCGGTCGCGTCGGTGCAAACCTTCTCTCGGGGATCTTCCCGCAGATGAAAGACGGGCTCGGCGGCATTACGGACTTCCTCGGCCCGCTCGAGGAAAAGGCCAAGGATGCCGGCGCCGCGTTCAGTGTGTGGGCTGCTGACGTCGGCCCGAAGGTTGTTGACGTACTCAAGGGCATCGGCGACTTCGGCGGCAAGGCGTTCGCGTGGGTTAGCGAGAATATCGGGCTACTCAAGACGATCGGCGGGGTGATTCTCGGCCTCGCTGCTGGCATCCTCGTGTACCGCGGCGTCATGGCCCTAATCGCACTTCCGACACAGATCGCGGCAGCGGCGCAGCTCGCATGGAATGCGGCCATGTTGCTGAACCCGATCGCATTAGTTGTCGTGGCCATCATCGCTTTAGTTGCCGCGATTATCTGGGTGGCAACTCAGACGACGTTCTTTCAGGACGTGTGGGCGGCGGTGTCGAAGTTCTTCATCGACACGTGGCAGCACGTCAGCGACTTCTTCGTCTCAATCTGGAACAGCATCGTCTCGTTCATATCCGGCGCCATCGCCTCGGTCGCGTCGGTCATCGGGGCGGTCGTCAAAGCGATCAGCTCAGTGTGGTCCTCGGTCTGGGGCGGCATTAGCTCCTTCTTCGGCAACATTTGGGCGGGCATCGTCGCGTTCGTCACCGCATACATCAACACCGTGCGCACGATCATAACGACGGTCGTAAACGTGATTTCGGGCATCTGGTCGAGCGTATGGGGCGGCATCAGCTCGTTCTTCTCCGGCATCTGGGACGGCATCGTTTCGGCGGTCCAGTCGTTCGGCGGATTCTTCAAGTCTGCATTCAGTGGCATCTCTGGGTTTGTGAAAAGCGCATTCTCCGGCGTGCTGCAAGCGGTGAAGGGTCCGATCAACGGGATTATCGGCATCGTCAACGGTGCCATCCGGGCACTGAACGGGCTGTCGGTGGCTATCCCTGACTGGGTGCCGGTGGTGGGTGGGCAATCCTTCGGGCTGAGCCTGCCGACCATTCCGAAGCTCGCCGCGGGTGGCATCGTGTCGAAGCGCCCGGGCGGCATCATCGCGAACGTTGGCGAGGGTCGCTATGACGAGGCGGTCGTTCCGTTGACGCCGGCATTCCTGAAGTCGCTCGCTGGCGGCTCCGACGCATCCAGTCGCCCGATCTATGTGGAGAACCCATTCACGGGCGAGTACCTGCTTGCTCGTGTCGGACAGGTTGCGGGGTCGGTTTTGAAGACTGCCGCGGATGCTCGTGACTCTCAAATTCGCCGCAACTAATCCGCATCTCGCACCACCCATCACAGCAAGCACTTTTTACTAACGGAAAGAGATCAAATCATGGCCGTAACTGCTCGCCTGTATGGGCTGTTCTTTGACTCGCTTGCGAGCAAGAAGATCGACCTCAAAACGGACACGCTCAAGGTGATGTTGTGCACGAGCGCGTACACGCCGAACCAGGACACGCATCAGTACAAGTCGAGCGTGACGAATGAGGTTACGGGGACTGGGTATACGGCGGGTGGCTCAACGCTGACGGCTGTGACGGTCACGTATGACGCTGCGACGAACAAGCTGAAGCTCGACTCGGCGGATTCGTCGTGGGCGGGCGCTACGTTCACCGCTCGCTATGCCGTGTTCTACGACTCGACGCCGGCGACGGATGCAACTCGCCCGCTGATTTCGTACATCGATTTCGGCACTGATGTCGTCGCTACGGCGGAGACTCTTGTGATCGAGCTCGACGCCAACGGAATCGCCGCTTTGACGGCTGCGTAAGGGGGCGGGAGCGTGGCTATTCGTATTATTGTGCGTCGGGGTCCTGGCGCTGCTCCCGTGTTTTCCCTTGGCACCACGGAGCCGGTGGCGTCGAATACTGGCGCTGGCGTGCTCCGTGCGTACCCGACGATCGAGCTCAATGGCGACCAGACGGTAACCACTCCCAATGGGATCGTGGACCGCATCATTAACGGGCGCGTGACGATCACGGGCGACGGGTCGATAGAGAACTGCGTGATTCGTGGTGCGGCAACTGCGCGCACGAGTTCTGCCGAGCTGATTACGACGAGCGGCGCCACGTCTCAGGCGGCGATTCGGTTCTGTGACATCGCCCCGCAAACCCCGTCCGCGTACTGGGCGGGGCTTGGCAAGAAGCGGTTCTACGCGTACCGATGCAAGATTTGGAACTGTACTGACAGTTTCGCGGCCTTCGCTTCTGGTGACGGCATCTGCAACGTGCGCATCGAGGGTTGTTACAGCCCGGACATGACACGGTTCGCGCCGGACTACGCCAACAGCAACCGTGCCGAAACGCACAACGACACGATCCAGCTACAGGGGAACGTGGACGACGCGAACGACATTGTTCTGATCGGAAATTCGTTCGTCGCTCGCCATTCGCAGACGACGGGCGACCTGCCTACCTCGCACGTGCAGTTGTCGGCAGTGATGGTCACCGCGGCTGTGCAGCCGGCATGTTCGGCGACCTTCAACCAGAACTGGTTCCGCGGTGGAGTGTTCACCTTCAACGCGGGCGGGTCGGGCGGCATGCTCGTCATCACCAACAACAGGTTCGAGCGTCCGGGCACTGTTTCGCCCGGCCCGACCACTGCCCTTTCGCTGAATGCGGCGGTTGGCCGTTCAGCTTCGGGCAACACGTACATCGACAACGGGGCGGCGGTGCCAATAACCAATGGCTGATTACCTGAACACCCACGAAACTGGGCTGGCTGACGGCACCGATGCCACGGCTGGAAACTCTGCCGACAACGGTGCCGGTTTCGCTTTCACGCCTGTCACGGCTGGCAGCGGGACGGTCCAGTATTCCACCACGCTCCCCTTGCGCGGAAGTCGCTCCCTGGCTCACACGGCAACGGCTACGGCTTCTGTTGCGCGTGTTGAGATCACCAGCCTAATCAGCAGCACCACAGCAGTCCTCGACGTAGCGTTCCGCACACCGTCTTACCCGTCTGCGGCGACTCGAATTGTTGAGCTGCTCGGTGCTGCATCCGTTTATCACTTGCGGATTGAGTTGAACGCGACGGGCAACCTCGTCGTGTTCAACGCGGCGAACGCTGCAACTTGGACGTCGACCGCGGCAGTGAACACGGGCGCTGACGGGTGGCGGATTGGCATTCGGTGTGTCGCTGCTACGGCGACCACTGGCACCCTTGCGCTTAGCTATTACGGCTCGAAGACTGGCACGACCCCCACAGAGACCATGCCTGCTGTTACAGCTGGCAACTTCGGCCTCGACGCGCACACTGCTATCCGCATTGGCAAGATCACATCGTCGCCCACATGGGCGACCTTCTGGACTGACGACTACCAGATCAGCGACTCACGCACGGCACTATTCGGTGCACCTGCCGGGCCGTTTAGCGTCGGCATCACCGCACCAACAGCCGCGGGCTCGGGGGAAGCTTTCGCCCCGGCAATATACGAAGAAGTGGTCATTTCTGGCGGTGGCCCTGCTGCGGGCACGGGTGAAGCATACCCAGCCGTTGTGACCGCGACCATGAACCAGGAAGGGGGCGTTGTGGGGAATCATGCGCCAATAATCACCACGTACATCGGCGCGAATCCGTGTCCTCGAGCGGAGGTTCTTTTCGAGGGTTTCGCGGCGGGCACGGTGAAGGTCACGGTGCATCGCTCGACGGGGCTGCGTAAGTTTCAGGTGCGCGGTGCCGTAAATGCTCAGGTGGCCGGCGCGTTGACGAGGATCGACTTTGAGATCCCGTTCGGCGTGCCGGTGTCGTATTGGGCCGAGCAGTTCGATGCGGGCGGGCTGTCTCTTGGCGAGACGGACAAGACGACGGTGACGCTCAACTCGTGGGAGACGTGGATTCACAATCCGCTTGACCCGCATAACGCCGTGAGTGTCGTGCTGATCCAAGGCGCGGCACAGTCGATCTCTCGCCCGGTATCGGGCGAGATCGTGCAGCCCCAGGGTCGTCGTGTCGGCGTGTTCATCGGCGGTGCTCGCGGTGGCGTGACTGGCATCAACATGGACTGCTTCACGGACAGCGACGAGGTGGCAGACAAGCTCTCCGTCATGGTCGGCGACTATGAATCAACGACCGTCCCCATTCTGTGCCTCCGCACTGGCGCGGGCATGAAGATGCGCATACCTCAGCCGTTCTTCGCTGCGGTTCCTGATCCGCGCGAAGAAGGCGTTGACCTGAACCGTGGCGGCTCAAGCATCGTGTGGCGCATGACTGGTGATGAGGTCGCACCGCCTGCACCCGGCATCTTCATCCCGCTACTCACGAACGCGGACATCAATGCGTTCTACCTAACGAACGCTGCGATCAATGCTGCGAACGCCACCAACCTCGACGTCAACCGTCAATACTCCCTGATTGGAGCTAGCTAATGAGGGCGCATAGTGCAGAGCTCGCCGCGGTCCTCAAGGGGTCATTCTCGACTCGCCTGATTGCTGATGTATTCCATGGCACTGATCGCGTGATGCAGGATTTGGCGCTGACTGGGTGGAGCCAGGGAAGCGACTTGACCTCCGAGGTGAAGGAGTCGGGTCGCGGGACGGTCGTGTATCAGAGCGTGAATGGCGAGTCGTTGAAGCCGCTCGGCACTGAGGGCATCCTGTCCCCATTCCGTGCGCGCTTGTTTCTGCTCATGGAGATCAGCGCGGGTGGCTTTTCGGAGACGATCAAGATTGGTTGGGCGACGGTTACGGATGTGCCGTATGCGCGCGATCACTACGCGGATGTCAATGGGCGGCGCACGGTCATCGCGTCGGTTGTGGATCTCGTGTTTCAGTCCCTCGATTCCGACATAAGGGACTGGGGGTTTCGGCATGAGGAGCAACCGCCCGCATTGACGAGCGCGTACACGGAGCTGCGGCGCATTACGAAGATGCCCGTGATGGAGACGTTCGCTGACCGGGCTATTCCGCAGACGATCACGTATGAGGCCAGCGAGGGTGGGCGACTCAAGGGCGTGCAGCTTCTCGCGGGCCTGTTCGATGGCCGCGCGGTTGTCAATCCTGAGGGTGCATGGACGATTGTTCCGTACGAGCCTGGCGCCGTCGTGGGCACCTTGTCGATCGGCCCGGATGGCACGGTGACCGATGTGCCCTACTCGGTAACGACTGAGGGCGTGTTCAACTGCGTCATCGGCAACTTTGAGACAGCTAACCGTGACCCGTTCAATTCCATTGCCGAGGTCACTGTTGGCCCGCTGGCGACGGTGTACGGCGAACGTACTAAGTGGGTGGGTCCGAACGATCTCGTGCGCACACAGCTGGCTGGTGACGCTTGGGTGCAGGCCGTGCTTGAACGCTGCACGCGCTCCCAGCAGTACGACGTCGAGGTGCAGTGCGTTGTGAATCCGTTGATTGAGTTGGGCGACATGCTCGAGGTCACGGGTGATGACGGCACGGTACAGGGGCAGGTCGTGAGGATCAGTCTTAGCAATGCGGCCTTGATGAATGTGACCTTGCGAGCCGAACGGAGCCTCTAATGGCATCAGCCGATGAGATTATTCTACGGAAGCTTGCGACTATCCCCGATGTGGCGTCGAAGCTGGGCACGTTCGTTCGCATGGACGGCAATCTGGCGGTCGTGAATGTCGGCGCCAATGCGGTCGTCATTCCCGTGTCGGGGTTTTATCCTCCGATTGCAGGCATGTCGGTGCAGCTTGAGCGGCGCAATGGGTCGCTGATTGTTACGGGGCCGTCGAAGCAACTCCCGCCGTTGGGTGTGATGCAGTCGAGCGGAACCCCGAAGGCGGATGTCCTCGCTGGCGGCAAGACGTACACGCTGGGCATGCGCGACGGGTACACGCCGGTGATCGGCGATGACGTGGAGATCAACTGGTTCTCGGGTCTGATTCAGGGGAAGGTGAAGGGCGTTACGGTCGCCCCGCTTCCCATGGAGAATCCTCCCGTTACGAACGTGGCGTTCTCTAACCTGATGATTCAGGCGGCGGATTCGGGCAGCTACATCTCGCGCTGGTGGACGAACGACGTTTACAACGGCAATAGCAACACTGGCGCGTGGTTCTACGGCGCCCGGGTCGCTGATGGCCTGCGTGGTGCGACGATCACCAAGATCGAGATATTCCTGAATCCTCGACGCGCTTCCGGGTACGCCCCGCAAGTCGGCACGCACACGTCGGGTGGCAAGCCTGGCGGCAACGTTGGCGTGTCCAATCAGGTCGGCCTCGAGCCTCGCAGCGGATGGGTGCAACTCCCAACCTCATGGGCGGGCATCTTGCAGGCTGGCGGCGGCATCGGTGTCACTCCGTCGGGATACACGATCTGGCGCGGCACTGGCTCCGATGCTCTCTCCGGCGCTCTCCGGTTCTCTGGCACTCGCTAACACTCAACCTCTCACGGCCTCACTTCGGTGGGGCCTTTTCGCTTTAAGGAGCAAAGATGACTGCTACTTCATGGGGTCCTAAGAATGAGCCCGAATTCGCCGATGGGGATGCGCCTGACGTTGCCCTGAACCCGAAGCAGGCCGCGGCGTATGCGGGCAAGGTTGGTAACCGGCGCACGGGTACGGATGCCGAGCGTGACGCGGCCACCGGTAAGGATGTCTGGGAGGGCCTCGCATGGGGCAGCACCACGGACGGCAGCGAGTACAAGCGCGTCGGCGGCGCGTGGGAGCTGACGTGGAGCCGTGACACGGGCTGGACCACGCTGACACCCGCTGGCAACTGGACGGTCATCTCTCCCGTGCGGTGGCGGCGCCGTGACGGAATCGTGTTCCTGCGCGGCATCGTCTCCCGCACGACTGGCGCGGATGCCATTATCACGTTGCCGGTGGGTGCTCGCCCTAGTGTCATCGCCGTGCACCCGATGGGCACGACGTCGGTGAACGGTTCCATGCGCGCCACGGTCACTACTGCTGGTGTCGTGTCGCAGGGGCCGTTCGACTCGGGGACGTACATGTACCTCGATGGCGTCAGCTTCATCGCGGAGCAATAATGCCATCGATCATTCTCGCGTCGCACGGGCGCATCACTACTCACTTTCACCAGGACATCGGTCGCGGTTTCCTGCACCGCGGCATTGACCAAGGGCACACGAACGCAACAGCTTACGACTTGCAGATCATGGCGCCGGCTGATGGTGTCGTGACGTTCGCTGGCCCGTTCGGCTCATACGGCAACGTCATCTACATCGAGCACGCGGACGGCTGGGTGTCGGTTCTCGCGCATCACCGCACGCAGCACGTTCGCAAGGGTGACCGGGTAACTCAGGGGCAGATCATCGCCGTCATGGGCAACACCGGCACCAAATATGTGCACTCGCACCAAGAGCTCAGGGACGCACAAGCGAACCAGCTCGACCCGCTGCTGCACGTCGGCACGGCAAGCACCGCCGCAACGGATGACTCCCCCGTCATCATCACCGCAACGCCTACCCCGGAAGAAGACGACGACATGCCCACCTATGAACTCATCGAAACACCTGACCGTACGACTTGGTTCTGTGTCGATCGCGTGCTGCGTTACGGCATCCCTGGCCCGCAGTACCTCGCCAGCTACAAGTCGTTCATTCGGTCGAAGGGCCAGTCCGACTCGGTTCTGCAACAGGCCAACGGGAATGCGTTCGGTTCGCCTGTCTACAACGACGGCGCAGGGGTCACGAAGCGATAACCCAGAAGCACCAACACCCTCGGCGACTGTTTGCGCAGTCGCCGAGGGCTGGACCCACTTCCTGAACCCAGAAAGCAGGCATTTATGAACGCTATCGGATACAACTACCCCCTAATTACCAATGCCTGAGTGGGTGCCAACCGTCGTCATCGCTGTCATTGCGGCATCGGGCGCATGGTTCACGGCCCGCATTAGTGCTAGATCCGGGTCGTATGAGCGCATCCGGGATCTTGAGGAGCGCGTTGATTTGGTCGAGCGCCGCAATCAGATCCTCTGGAATTACAACCGGCAACTCATCAATCACATTTACGACGGCACACCCCCACCACCCCCGCCGATGCCTGAGGGCATCATCTAAGGAGACACCATGAACGCTTTCATCATCGCCCTTATCCGCACCGTCGTACCTGCTGGTGTCGGCCTGCTGTTCGGCTGGCTCGCATCCATCGGCATTGGCCTCGACGCTGAAACGCAGTCGGGTCTTGTCGCCGGCCTGAGCCTCACGATCACCGGCCTGTACTACGCGGGCGTGACGTGGGCTGCTGCGAAGTACCCGGCGTTCGGTTGGCTGCTCGGTGTCGCTGCTACCCCGAAGTACAGCACCGGCAAGCACGTCGCCGAATAACTCACCTCCAAGCGCTTCGGCGTAATCCCTTCACCCCCACTCGCACCAATTCTGGAGGCTTCTATGCCGAACTTGCTCACCCCCCTGCCGTTTCTCGATGCGTCCGGGCAGCCGGCTAACGGTTTCATTTTCGCTCAGGCTTCTCGCGCGTTTGCGACGGCTACCGGTTTCGTCACAACCGTGCAGAGCATGGGGCGCGTGGTCAATGGGGTATTCCTGACTGCGGACGATTCCAAGAGTGACCCGTTTGTTCTGATGCCTGCGACGGTCGACGCACCGTTGCAGCTCACGATCAAGCTCAACTCGTACACGACGGAGGGCAGGCTTCAGGGCGGCTACACGGGTGTGCAGTCGCGCACGGTGACGGTGGCTGATGTGGGCACCGTGTCATGGGCTGACCTTGTGGATGTCGTGCCGGTTGCCGATGCCATCCCGTACGAGATCCAGCCATGGATGCAGGACGCGATGGACAACGTGGCGGCTGCGGAGGTTGCGGCTGGCACGGCAACAACCAAGGCTGCGGCTGCGGCGGCATCGGCGGCAAGCGCGTCGGCGTCTGCTGCGTCTGTTGTTCGTGGTGGCGCGAACGGTGTGGCGCCGCTCGATGGGGCCTCACTGCTGCCCGACGCAAACCTGCCCACTCGGCTCGGGGTTAGCGGGCTGGCCACCACGATTGACGGGAAAGTCTCCGGGGCCGCGGCGACAGAACTGCACACGGACTTCCGCAGTCTGCCAAACGGCCCGGTGCCAACCCTGCACGACACCGGGCAGCCATTCACCTACGCCGCCGAACCGCCCACGATCAGCGCGGGAGCATTCACCACCCCGACGCCCACCACGTCGGGGAAGGCAACGTATCTCGAAGCGCAACTCGGCAACACCCTGGCTCGCGTTGGTGCCGAGTTCATCATTCGACGCACGAGCGGCGGGCAGACGAACGGCTCGCTGGCAATGGGCGCATGGTCTGATCCGGGCGTCGTTGCCACGTACCCCGGCGCATACCCGGTAGCGGGCGCACACTTTGTCATCAACCGGGACCGCTGGACGTACAACTTCTACGCCGACGCCGACAGCACCGACGTGGGAAGCAAGACGTTCGCCACACCGCTCCCCGAGGGCGTGCCGCTCACCGTTGAGATTCTGTTTCACGGCGACCGCGCGACCATCCACCTGCCAGACGGCACCACGGCGACAATCACCGACGCCCGAGTCCTTACCTACGTCAAGACACGCGCGTTCTGGGAGCCGTTTATGTCTGCCGGCAGCAATAACACCAACGTCGGAATCACGCGCGTCTGGGCCGACTCCGACCCCGCCGACAGTAACCACAAGTACGTCACCGCGCAGGCACTCGCCACCGAACTTGCAGCCAGCCCCTACGAAGCCAACACGACCTCATGGCGACCGACCGCCGACCAGTACGTCAACCTCACTACGACACAGACGGAACTGAACGCGAATCTGTACGTCGATATCGTGCTGCCGAAGTCTCGCAAGTTCGTCATCACGGCGACGGCTGCACTGGAAAAAACCACCGCAGCCGCGACCCCGTACTGGGCATTCACTGCAAATACTTCACTCACTGTCGGCGTGCTGCGACTTAGCGTGATCGCAGGCGTGGAGACAATCACTCAACAGATATACGTCGACCTGACAACCGAGACGGGATTCAAGGCAGGAACAGTGCTGCGCATCGGATGGGCGCAGTACAAGTCAGGCACGGATCGGATCACGATGCAGGTCGGCAATGGTCGATGGCCGACGATGACGGTCACTCCGGTGAATGGTCGCATCTCCACAGTTACCCCGTAGGCAACACTCTGACCCAGACTGACGCATAACCAATTAGCCCCAACTTCCAAACCTTCACTGGTGCGGAGGTTGGGGCTACTTTTTTTGTGCCCTCTGACCTGCCTATTTCCGTCTACCCCCTTCTTGGGGGACACGATGGGCTATACACATGGCTACACGCGTGTATATTGGAAACCAGCAACAAAGAAGGCCAGCAGGAATGCACTCCCGCTGGCCCAGTAACCCTTCAAGCGCTAGACAAGAAAGGAAACACCATGAACTCTACCTCGATTCGTCGTAGCTCAGCCCCCAGAAGACCCGAGGCTTCAGGAATCATTTCAGGAGCACAGTGGATGTCGCACGGGAGAGGGAGAGAACATTGAGGAGAGCCAATTGACAACAAGCATGACCACGCGAGCGGTCTGCGCACGAGATCAACACACTCCTGCGCAGACCCTCGACAAGGCGACACGGTGAACCCGCGCGCAAAAGGGCAAGGGTCCGTGTACGAGGTCCGTGACGGGTACTGGGTCGGCGCTGTGAGCGTGACTGACGACACCGGGACACGTAAGCGGCGAACGGTCGGCAGTCGAGACAAACACGTCGCAGAAGCCAAGCTAGAGGCGCTGATAGCCGGCGAACGATTACCCGGCACCCTGGCGGAATTGCACGCGGTCCAGGATGAAGCGTGGCACGAGGGGCACGATGCGGAGGCGGGTGCGGTTAGTCCGTATTGGCGCGCCCAAAAATAGGGGGCGTGTTGGGGAATGGCCCACATTGGGGGGTGTGGGTTATTCCCCACATGAGGTGGGAAGCGCCCGGAAACTTTCTTGAGTTTCTTTGTGTTTCGTATTGCGGTTCGTATTGCGGATGACATAGAATAAAGACATGACGAAGACGCAGAACATCCAGACAGCAACCGCCCGCGAAAAGTTCACCGCAATGGTTGAATCCCGCACGCTCGACCAGGCCATCTCCGCGCTGGTTCTGAACGACAGTGGCACGGTCGAGGGCATGATGATCCGCACCGCACTCATCCGCCACATCGAAACCATCAGCCCCGCAATCGCCGAGTGGGTCGCGAACTTCTACCCCGACGACTTCGAATCGCCCATCTGGGACATCGACTACCCGGATGCCATCCTGCTCGCTCGCGACGCGGTTGCCGCATGAAGATTCGGGGCGGGCGGGTTACGCCGGCACAGTTCTCGAATATTGCACGATGGACTGGCCGCTGGGTCCACTACCTGGGAGCCGGGAGGTTCGCCATCGTCTGGTCTGGAAGGGCGATTGGCGAAGCTGCCACACGGGCGCAGGACACCGACGAGTTTTTTGGTGACGCATGACCCGCCCCCCGATGATCGCGCGCACGATCCGCACCTCGGACGCGCTTTGGGCTGCGGCTCAAGAGGTCGCCGACGCGCGCGGAGAAGTTCTGTCCGAAGAGATCCGCAAAATGATTGAACGCTACGTGAAGAAAGGGACGAAATGAGTGAGGCTTTGTACAAGGAGTGCACCTGCTGCGGAAGGAATCTTTACCTTCCGGGGCCATGCGAACCCACAGCGGGCACACAGAGCGAACGGGAACGACTGGCAAGCACGGTATGGACGACGCTACAGGACATCCTCGGGGGTCCTGGCGTCGACTCGTGGGCGTGTGGGCAGGTCGCCGATGCCATCATCGCCGCGGGTTTCGGGGGCGTGGTAGAGGCGTGGGATAAGGGATACGTCGATGGCACCATGCGCGATGGCGGCGACAATGACGGCCCGCCCCATGTGCCGAACCCGTACCGCACCTAGCGCGCCAGCCCTCACCCCCATCGCCCCCGTTCCCAGTGAGCGGGGGCGTTGTGCTGTCCTCGCATCCTGCACTGTGCGCATGAAAAATCCCCGCCCTGTTCATACCAGGGCGGGGAACGTGGATTGACTCCAGCCATCAGTATATACCGTGACAGTGCTGGGGGCGCACTGGTAATCGTGCGCAAATGTCGTTAGGGGGACCTTTAGGAGGTACTAGGGGGTTTTGGCTAGGGGGCCGATACCCTTGCGTCCCAGTGTTTATATGGTGCCCCCGGTAGGAATCGAACCTACGACAAGCGGATTAGAAGCTCGCTGGTTAAAGCTTTTAGGGGTAGTCACTCACTGAAAAACCGCGTGTTTACGCGGATCTCCATCCCATACGAACCCATATGAGCGCATAGCTTAGGGGGTACCTTAGGAGGTAGTAACTTGGTAGACTGGTGGCATGACAACAGACACGCGAGCCAAGCTGACGCCCGTCGAAGAGATGCGGGCAGCGATTGACGTGCTGACGGCACAGAAGGATTCCCCGCGCCCACCCTTTTACGACCGATGGAATGACGAGGACTTCACGTACGGCAATCTCGATGATGCCGTTGAGGAGGGGTTCGAGTTTGGCGATGCGTGGGGCAAGTGGCACGAGCAACAGCGCATGGTCGACGCGCACCTGACCATCCTGCGCGGCGAAGTGAACTTCTGCCAGATCAACGGCTACTCGCCATCCAACGGCAAGCTCGACTTGGCCCGCGCAATCAACGGCACCACTCAACGCCCCCGCCGCGTGACGAAGGGCGCCAAATGAGCGAGAACGTGCAAGAGCTAATTGCCGAGGCGCAGCGGTTCCGCAAGATGGCGATCTACTACGGAGACGAGCCGATCATCGCTCGACTCATTGCCGCGCTCGAAGCCGTCACGGAAGAACGGGATGACGCCATCTCCGCGCTCGAGGCATCCGTGGGGACCTTGTGACCGACACCACCCCCAAGCACCGCCGCGCAACTGGCGAGCCGAAGCCGTACCAGCGCGCGGATGGCATGTGGCGTGTTGCCCTCGAGCTGCCATCGCCCGATGGTTCACGGCGCCGTAAGTATTTCGTGGCGAAGACTGAGGGCGCGTTGAAACTCAAGCTCAAGGAAGCCAAGCGCGACCTGCTCAAGAATGGCGACCTGTCAACGGCGAGCGTGACCGTGGCAACGTGGATGAATCTCTGGTTCAACGCGATCTCGTTGAAGAAGATCGCACCCCGCACAGCATCCGCATACCGTAGCCAGATAAACAACTACGTCATCCCGTCGATTGGCAAGATCCGCCTCGACAAGTTGACCGCCGCGCATATCTACCGGGTCGCCGATTACATCACGTCGAAGCCGAAAGATCCCGCCGACCCGTCCAAGGGCTTCCTGTCATCGACCACGGCGAACAACACATACCGGATGCTGCGAGTTGCGCTGACCTACGCCGAACGTGAGGGGCGCATCACGAAGAACCCGGCAATGCTCGCTGATGCCCCACGTAAGGCCGCGGCGAACCTCGCCGTACTGACAGCCGTGGATGGCGTGAAAGTGCTTGATAGCGTCTCACGCGACCGCATGGGGTCGCGCTGGGCAACGGCACTACTCACCGGCGCGCGACAAGGCGAAGTGATCGGGCTCGAGCTTGACCGCGTGACCGACGTGCTCGACCTCTCCTGGCAGCTACAGCGCATCACATGGGAGCACGGATGCGGCGGGACATGTGGACGCAAGCGCGGCACCGACTGCCCGAAGCAGAAGATCACGCACCCCGCCGACTGGGAATATCGGCGACTCGGTAGCAGCGGCCTGTGTCTCACGCGCCCGAAGTCTGCGGCTGGCTGGCGAATCATCCCACTAGTCGAACCGCTCAAGACGATCATCGAGCGGCGCATTGCCGTTGCTGCCACAGAACCCAACCCCTACGGCCTTGTGTGGACCGCTGACCCCAAGTTCAACAAGGGTGGAGCAAAGGGGACGGTGCGCGTGGCCCAACCTCTTGACGGGTCACCTATCGACCCATCACGCGACAACCTCGCATGGCACGCCGTGCTTGCGCGCGCTGAGATTGACAGCGTGCCACTCCACGCCGCACGCCACACGACCGCATCGTTGCTACTCGCTGCGAACGTGCCGCCGCCGATCATCATGAAGATCCTGGGCCACTCATCGTTCGTGACGTCTGTTTCCTACATGGACATCGATCGCAAGCAGCTGGGGATCGCACTCACCGCAATCTCTGCACTCATGCCGCTCTCGGAGGCGTAACAGGGCGTAATGCATACCAAGGGAATGTAAAGAGTTGGACATGCCTACCGGCAATGTCGGGGGGTGGTCGTAGGGTTTAGGAGTCGGTCGAGAAAAGCTTGACCACGGAGCCATAACGGGTAGGGGGGCATTTTGCCTTTACGGAGTTCTGCAATCATCTTGGCGAGACTTGAGGGCGTGGTGCCGGTTGGCGCTAGTTGCGCGGGGATCTTTGAGCAGCAGCCCGAGGACGTGCTCGCCGGCGACGTGCTGCGCGTAGCCATGTGTCATCACGTAGATGTGTCCCGGCTCTTTAGTATGCGAGCCTCGGCGTCTTCCATTACCTGACTCGGGTCTATCTGTAGCGCCCGGGCAATGACTAGGAAGTTGCCCAAGACCATAGGGCGCTCCCCACTTAGGTAGGACTGCACCGCTTGGTACTTGAGCCCGGTTGCGTCGGCCACAGCTTTGATCGTCATGTCCAGCTCGGCTCGGCGCAGCTTTAGGACCATTGCGACGGCGGCATGGTAGGCGTCTATATCATCTGGCATGTTTGTATCCACTCGGACATATTACTGTCAATTTGCAGCAGGCACACAGCCCGTACCCACTTGGGGGGTTTTCTGGACTTGCGCGTATGTTCATTTGGATATAGCTTTGTGTTTATGGACACCGAGACAGCAGCAATCGCCCAAAGGCTGAATGCGGCGAGAAGAGCCAAAGGGGTAGCGATATCCCCCCTCTCCCTCTCCACAGGAACCCCGTACACCAACCTTCAGCAGTTCTTCGCCGGCAAGCGCGACTTGCCCATTGGCAAGGTCGCACAAGTCGCCCGCGAATTGAACCTGAATCCATCCGAATACATGCCCGACTTTTCCGTGACAACACCGGAAGCAACGGTCGCAGCATGAGCGCCCTGTCAGAAGCGGCCCCGGCTCCCGTTGCGTACTCGATACCCAACGCAGCCCGCGCCGTAGACATGGGCACCGAGGCATTCCGCTCGCACATCGTTGCCGGAAACCTCACCGTTCGTTACCCGAACTCATCGCCGCGCATCGCGCATGACGAGCTGGTCGAGTGGTTCAAGAACCTGCCGCTCGACAAGCCGCTCCCCAAGTAGCACCCAGGCGCATTTAGCGCCTCATATTCTCGCCGCCCACTGGGTGGCAATCCGCTGGCGTGTCACAAAGCCGGCTGCACAACTACATAGATGCGATGACCCGAAGAGGCCCCGAAGAACAGGGGACAGATAGGGCACCACTGGTGAAGGCGCGCGGATACGCCCCGGAGACCATCGCATCACACACACCCACGGCCCGGTATGTCCCGGGACCGCGAGCGCAGCATGGCCGTCGATGACCTCACGCGATAGACGGCAACAGGGGCGGAGTCCAAAGCGGATCGGGAGGTTCAGCCCTCCCGCCTCACGAACCGAACCCCCTGCGCAAACAGGGGGCCGAGCAACACCCAAGTAGATGGAGAGTCACCATGCCAACCCTAAACGAAGACCGCCTCAACAAGGGGCGCCGCTCAACCTACCAAGCACCCGCCAGATACCGCGCACTCATCGAGATCACCGAGCAGCCAACACCACCCCGGCTCAACCTCACACTCCCCCTGATCGTCGCCGGCAGCCTCATCGCCTGGGTCGGTGTCATCTGGTCGCTGACCTTGTGAACGCCCTCAACGCGGCAATCGCACGCATGGTCGTCCTCGCATGGGAAGCCCGAAAAGCGGGCGACATGAGCAGGGCAGAAGCAATCCACGAATGCATCACCATCGCAACTTCACGCACCATCCAAACCGGATCGGAAACGCGCTCATGATTCAGATAGAAAGCACCTCAGCCGCAACATGCCGCACCAACAACCTGACAGTGGGCACGCAGCTCATCAGCGTCACCAAGCACGGCGAAGTATCCATCGAGATCACGCACATCGGCACCTGGGAGATCAGAGCGAAGACGCTCAGTGACGACAAGCGCGGGCCGAGTGGCGAAGAACGAATGGAGTTGCAGAAGTGGCGCGAATGGATGGTGTCGGTATGAGCGCCGTCGAGGAAATCCAAGCGGCCATTGAAAAGCTGACCGAGCAGAAAGACCAGAGCACTAGCGGCCCGTGGTGGGCGTGGCACCCTGCGAACGGGCGCGGCAATTCCAGTGTCGACGCCCCGTCTGGCGATCCAGACAACCCGGAGATGCCTGTAGAGGGGCAACGGGTCGACGTCGACCTCATCGTCACCCTGCACGCAACGATCGACGCGCAACTGGCAATCCTTGGATATGGGCTAGCGGTTCATGGGAGCAAGTATTCCGACCTCACCCCGCCTGTCGAGCACTACGCCCTCACTCTCGCCCGCGCAATAAGCGGGGCCAACTCATGAGCGCCCCGGAGAACCCGCAGCTAAACCGTGTCGCTGAGATCGGCATTGCAATCATCACGTTCGACGCCGACGACCTTTACCAGGTCACCTGCAAATGCGAGTACACAACACGCCCGTTCGACAACGGTGCACGCGCTGTCGAAGTCGCCGACCACTTCGACTTCCTCGTGGAGAAGTTCGGTCAGTACCACTCGCACCCGAAACTGGCGCGCTAATGGCGACATCAGGTGAGGCCGTCGTCAGATACACGGTCAACACGTACTGCACACGCCCGGTCACGTTGCTCAGCTTCGGGGATCTCACCTGCAACTGGGAGGGCGACTGCGACGTCTACGTGGACAGCGACAACACAGCCGTTTTCGTCTGCGGAAACGGGCACACGAACGAAACAACTTGGGACGAGATTAGAACATGAACGCCTACCTCAACGGGTCACTGGCCCTCATCGTCATCGCATCCGCCATCACCGCACTCATCGGCGTGTTCACATCCGTGGGCCTGCTCAACATCTCGGCACTCACCGCCATCGCAGCCGTCACCTGGCTCGCAATGCGCTGGCTAGACGAAAACGTAGAAGGAATCCGATCATGACCGAATACACCGCAGTAACCGACTGGGCCACCATTGCCACGGGGCAGAAAGTCCGGGCGACACGAGACGGCGAAAGAGTCGAGTTCACAGTTGCCAGGATCGACACTTTTGACCGAGTGACGTACATCAACAACGACATGGCCGGCATCCAGCTCAACAGCGAAGACCACCCCGCATGGACGTTCGAGGCTGAGAAGGTCCGGGTTGTGCTGCCGACTGGTGACGACATTTTCAAGGATGCCCACGGTGCATTCTGGGAGCTTTCCGGTGGCAAGTGGCGCAGTGCTGGCAACGATGAGGCCTATGCGCTGTGGGAGGCAGAACTGCTAATCAGCCTCCCCCTCACCCGCCTGCGCCCCGAGGCAGAAGTTGCCGCGGAAGTGATCGCCGAGGTCCACGGGCTGTTTGGCCCCGGCGCGCTCCTGCACGCAGAAGTCGACCGGATCGCCGCCAAATGGGCCACCTCGTGACCACCTACGCCTTCCCCGCATACAACCCGGTCATCCCTGAACTCATCTTCTCGGATGGCCCCGCAACTTGGAACGACGAAAAGGACGTGACGAAATGAACCTGTTCATCTGTAGCGACTGCGGCAATGACACGTCGTTGACAGCCCCGGTGCAGCCATCCGGGCACGGGGCGACTTGCCCTCGCCGTGGTGGGCACATCTCGGCACTCACCGCCAACATCCGCGAGTACCCGTCAGGACTATGGGCCACTCAGTGCCGCGACGGTCACAACTTCATCGAGGCATACCGCGGGGCCAGCCGCTCGGCATCACTTCAAGCCCTCGCCGCACATAACGCCGAGGTGCACGGCATCTCACGATTCACGAAGGACGTGACGAAATGACGGATCACAGAGCAGAATGCGCCGGATGGCTTGAATACTCAACCCAGCACATCCCCGACATCGAAGACAGCGCAGTGCACGCCAGCAACATCGCCCAAGTCCACGCAACCCTCGCACTGGTCGACGCAACCAACGCACAGACCGCAGCAATGGAACGGATCGCACGGGCAGCACCGAGTCGGGCGGTCGGACTGTGAGCCTCGGATCGTTCGACGGACTTGCACCGGCGACGTACGACATCCCCGAGTCGCCGTTCAACACGACGTTCACCTTCGCATGGGAGAAAGCGCCCCTGTCGATGAACTACCGGATGCACCGCATGCAGGCCGCGAACATCACAAAAGAGATCCGCTCACTCATGCACTCCCTGGCGCGAAACATCCCCGACTTGGGCCGGTGTCGCGTTGACCTCATCTGGTGGGTCAACACGAAGCACCGCCGTGACGAAGAGAACGTGGTGCCAGTCCTCAAAGCGCTATGTGACGGGCTGGTTGACGCCGAAGTTGTCGAGGATGACACCCGCGAATTCATGGTGAAGATGATGCCCGAGATTCGCTTCATCCCCAAACGGCAGAAGCTCGCATGCTTCGAATTCACGATTACCGAGATTGGAACAGCCGCATGAGCCTAGTTATCTACGAGAGCTTGGAGCAAGGTACCGACGAGTGGCTAGCTGCACGCGCTGGGCTGGTTACCGCCTCAGTCGTGGGGAAGCTCATTACACCATCTCTCAAGCTGGCGGACAACGAGACTTCACGCGGACTCATTGAGACGCTGGCAGCCGAGCGGATAACCGGTCACGTCGATTTCGTGTTCCCCAACGCAGACATGCAGCGCGGGACGATGGATGAGCCCTACTGTCGCGACATCTACGCCGCCAACTACGCGCCCGTCACCGAGGTAGGTTTCATGCGCCTCGACACCGACGACTACTCGCTGGGATTCTCTCCCGATGGCGCCGTGGCAGCGGATGGCTTGATTGAGATCAAGTCCAGACGCCCCCGCATTCAGATGCACACGATCCTGTCGGGCAGCGTCCCGATGGCGAACCGAGCTCAAATCCAGGCTGGCTTGTTTGTCAGCGGTCGAGAATGGCTCGACTTCATCAGCTACGCAGGCGGCTGGCACATGTACGTCGAACGTGTCTACCCGGACCCCAAATGGTTCGAGGTAATCCACGAAGCCGCAACCAAAGCTGAGAAGGACATCACGGATCTCATCGCGAGATACGAGGTCGCATCCCTGGGCCTCATCCTTGCCGAGCGCGTCGACCACTTCGCAGACATCGAGATCGGACTGTGAGCGCCGAATGCACGCATCCCGGCTGCGAACGGGAGCAATACAGGATCGGGTACTGCACCGCGCATCGAAACCGGTTCCGGTTGGGCAAGGACATGGACGCGCCTCACCGTAGTGACATAACCCCAGAGGACCACTTCTGGGCAAAGGTGACCAAGGCGGACGGCTGCTGGGAATGGACCGCGCACAAGAGCATCGACGGGTACGCGAACTTCTGGTATCGAAACTCCTGGCTTCGCGCCCACCGCGTCTCATACGAATGGGCACGCGGCCCCATCCCCACAGGAATGCAGGTCGACCACATGTGCCGAAATCCTGGGTGCGTGAACCCGGAGCACATGCGCTTGGCAACAAATGCGCTCAACAGCCAGAACAGGAGCGGTGCGTACTCAAACGGAACGTCCGGCTCAAGGGGTGTCAGCTGGAGCAAGCGTTCGAGGAAGTGGCAAGCCTACGCGACCTTGAATCGCAAGCGCACCTACATCGGGCTGTACGACGACATCGAAGACGCCAAAGCCGCCGTATCCCAATGGCGCCGAATCAACATGCCCTACTCACTTATGGACCAAGAGAAAGCAGCCTAGCTATGGACATCTCAGAAACCACAGGCGCGAATTCCGCGCAACAGAATTACGACGACTACCTCGGCGGGCAGACCCGCACGGTCACGATCACCGCAGTCACCAAGGGCAGCGCTGAGCAGCCGGTCGATGTGCAGATCGCGGAGTTCCCTGGCCACCCGTTCAAGCCAAACAAGACTATGCGGAGACTCCTCGTCGTCGCCTGGGGCGCTGATTCGACGGCGTACATCGGGCGCCGGCTGACCCTGTTCGGCAACCCCGGCGTTATCTACGGCGGTAAAGCTGTCGGCGGCGTGGAGATAGCGGCTATGAGCGACCTCGAGAAACCGCTCACCGTTGCACTGACGGCCAAGCGTGGACAGCGCCGCAACTTCACCGTCAAGCCCCTCGCCGCACCTGTACAAGATCCTGTACGCGACTGGCAGGCCGAGATCGACGCCACCACCACCACGGCAGCACTCACCGCGCTCTACCAGCAGATCCGCCAGATTCCCGGCGCATACACCGACGAACTCACCGCCGCATTCACTGTGCGCGGTGCAGCACTCAAGGCCACCGCAGCAGCCGAGCAGACAGAAGGAGACGCAGCATGAGCCGCAACCCGCGCCACGAATCACACGCCATGCAAGACATCGGCTGGCTCGAAAAGGTGCGGCGCGTGTTCCTGCTCGTATTCAAGGGGATGCAGTGATGAGCGACACCTTCACCGTCGAGGCCGCAACCCTCACCCCGCGAGAGGCCACCAACCTCGCATCCATCCTTCTCCAATTCGCCACGAAAGCACGGGCCACAAAATGAGCGCACACGGAACACCACAGGGATACACGGACGGTTGCCGCGGGAAGTCAGAGTGCCGCAATCACCGCACGAAGCTAATGACCTGCATCGAGGCGCACATCCGCTATCAGGGCGATTACGTGTACCGGACTGCGGTGGACGCTGGCACGGCAACAGCGGCGAAAGAGGTCTACGCCGCGGTGAAGGTGCCGCGACTGGTTGCTGAGTCACGATCGCAGGCAGCCACACGAGCATCACGCGCGAAACCGAAAGTAGCTAAGGCGCCGAAGAAGGAACCCAAGCCGCGACCCAAGGCCAAGCACGGCACCGCGTCCGGGTACAAGTCATTCGCGCGCCCCCACGACTGCCCCGAAGAGTTCACGTGCAACCAGGCCGCGGCACTCGCTCGCAAGGAGTACCACCACGCAAGGAAGGCCGCAGCATGAGCGTCGACCTGAGTTGGCAGGAAAGCGCCAACTGTGCCACGACCGACCCCGACCTGTTCTTCGATGAGGAAGCCATTCGTTTGTGGCGACTTCGGGAGGTATGTGCGGCGTGCCCTGTGCTCGCTCAGTGCAAGGCCACACAGGCAGTCATCGAAGCCGACATGGCAGACACAGACATCTTCGGGTTCGTGGCAGGCCAAGCAGCAAGAGAACGCAAAGCCGAACGACGACTAGCAGCCAACGCATGACACGCACGCGACAAGGAAAGGAGGTGACGCATGGCAAGAGGAAGGGTAATCACCCCGGAATTTTGGACTGACGGAAACATGATCGGCGTGTCTGCTTTTGCACGTTTGTTCTACATCGGACTGTGGAATTTCGCTTATTGCGACAAGGGCCACTTGCCCGATGATGCTCTCGGGCTGCGTCTGAAGGTGCTTCCTGGCGACAACGTGAACGCGACCGACCTGATCGCCGAGCTCATGGATTGCGGGCGAGTTCAGCGCGTACAGGGCGAAGGAGAGACATTCCTGTTCATGCCGAAGTTCGCTCGGCACCAGAAAACGGACCCTCGCTGGAAAACACGGTGCCCCGCCTGCGCTCTCGAAACCTCACCGGTACTCATGGAAACTCCGGTGAGTTACGCCGAGCCTCACCAGAGCTCAGCGTTAAGAGAAGAGAACCAGAGAGAAATAGAGAGAAAAGAACCAGAGAGAAACATACACGCTCGTCCGAGCGTGGAGAGTGTGTTCGACGCGGCCTATTCTCACTGGCCCAAAAAGGTAGAACGCAAACCAGCCCTCGAGAAGTTCAAGGCAGCATCCAAGCGAATCGACCTCGACACACTCGCCGAACACATCATCCGATTCGGTGACGCCTACGCAGCAACGACGCCGAGGAAGTACACACCGGCACTGGGCATCTGGATCACCAAGGAGCGGTGGACGGACGAACTGCCAACCGCGCCCGAGGCCGACCGCAAGCCAACACGCGGGGACAACAACCTGGCGTTCGTGCAGGACATGTTCCGCAACGAGCAAGCAGACAGATTGGAGATTGACCGATGATTACCAAACCCGAGATTGGGGCGCTGCTGCTGTTTGCCAGTGGCCTCGACAGGTTCGTGCAGGTTGACCGCGTGACCACGGATGCGTGGTTCCGTGTCCTGGCGAACGTGGACGTAACGCACGCTCAGGCTGAGCAGGCGTGCATCCAGCACTACACCGGCCCGGACAGTAACCGACCGTTCACCGTTGCGCATGTTGTCGCGTTCGTGACTGCTGACAACCGTTCGACGGTCAAGGCCATCGAGGACGACGTGAGATCGGCAAAAGCTCGCCTGTTGATCTCGAAGGGGTGGCCTGATCGTCAGGCGCTCCCCAACGACGTCAAGGATGCGTTGTTGACGTTGCGTGACCTTGAGCGTAGGGCTGCGACTACTCGGGATGAGCTCGAGCAGGGTGGCGGATCGCCGGCGGATGTCGGCGCAGTTGGGAGGGTGTTGTGACGAAAAGGGAACGCGACCATGCGGCAAAGCTCGAGCGGATCATGCGCAGTCACGAAGGCTGGGAGAAGCGCACACTCGCCGACTTGCGGGTGGCGGGGTACAAGTTCACGTCGATTGACCAGGCGAATCGGTATCTCAAGGCGCAGCGAACGATGGCGGGGATGAGTTCTCAGCAGATCGTCGCGGCAAGGGCGGGCACACCGGAACAGGAAACGGAGCAGGCAGCATGACGGCAAAAGCGATCAACGACGGGCACGACAACTACACGATCGGGTGCGCGTCTTGCCCGGTGTTCGAGGCGGTGGCTTCGGGGCAGAAACCGACCGTGGCAATCATGGCCGCGCACGACAGGAGATTCCACCCGGTGGCGTTCACCAGCGCACGTCAATGGCCGAGTGTGCGTGATGTGCCTCGTGTGGGCGCTGTGCCGCTGGGTGACGCGCTCAAACCGTAAATGGGCACAGGTGGGCACCTCAACAATTTGAGCGCGTTAGACGGGCGCGTGTTGAAGATCAGCGAAATGAGAGAAAGCAGAAAATGAGCGAATCAACCGACATCCCGAAGGGCTACGGCGATCAGGTCGCACCCGCTCCCGAGTGGGGCGACGAGACGATGACCGCAGAACAGTTCATCCGACACAACTTGGTGGAAGCCATGCGATTCGATGAGCGCACCAGCGCAGCGATGCGGGCGAACATGGCGGAATCGAAAGGCACCCCCGGCTACGACCTGACCATGCAGAAGTACGTGCTCAGGATCGTCACGTTCCTGTTCAAGGTCACGACCGCAGATCTGATGATGACGATCAAGAAGCTCGCCCCGGACCAGGCTGACGAGGTGGCCCGCGACATCAACGGGCGCCTCGAATCTGGCGACTACTACCCCGAGATGCTGTGGTCCTGGTTGAGCGATCGCGGCATTGACCCCGAACGAATCCGAACCGAAACCATCGCGGAAATCGCGGCGAGCACGATCAACGAAAACAGCAACGGAAAGAGCAACTAATGGCATTCACCGAAGTAACCGGCACCGTCACCCGCACGTTCTACAACGGCAAGGGTGCAGAAGTAGTCGAGACATTCCAGAAGAACGACGGCAGCGAAGGCAAGTCGCGTTACTCGCTCTGGTTTAAGGAGCCGCACAACCTCAACGAAGGCGACACGGGCAAGTGGCGCGGTGCACTCTCGGTCAAGGTTGATGAGTGGAAAGACAACCAGGGCGAGGTCAGACACTCCGCGAAGGTGTCGCTCAACGGCGCACTGCACGTTGGGGACGGCAAGCAGGCAAGCCAGGCACCGGCCCCGCAGGACGAACCGTGGGCAGCTACTCCCCCGGCTGCTGCACCGGCTGACACATGGAACGCGCCGGGCAACTTCGATGACCAAACACCCTTCTGATCGGGTGATTTACTGGAAATTAGAATGCGTTTCCGGTATAATTAGAACGTCCCCGCAAAGTGTTAGAAGCACTCGGCGGGGACTAACCCACAAATCGTGTCTACCGATTGGAGGGCTTCATGGATTCTATCTGTGCCGCCGAAAACTTCCGTAAACCGGAGCGCTGGAACTCAGTTCCCATTCCCGAACGTGTCGCACTCAGGGCCGTCACCAACGTTGACGTTCAGCCCGACGGGTGCTGGATCAGCCTTTACTCAGTGGCCTCGCACGGCTACTCGCAGATCGGGTGGCAGGACAGCCGAAGCCGGCATGTTGTGCTCGGGCACCGTGCGGCGTGGGTGTCGGTCAATGGGCAGGTCCCAATGGGCGTGACTATCGACCATCTCTGCAAGGTGCGCCGATGCGTGAATCCTGAGCATCTCCGCCTGCTCCCAAACTTCGAGAACGCCCGCCGCATCGACGGAAAAGACTGGGCAATGGGTACATGCGCGAACGGACACGACGCGACGAACCTGATCCGGGTCAAGCGCACAACCAAATCAGGCGAGCCTCGCTGGGGCCTGACCTGCAAAGCCTGCAAGGCGATCTACTACGCGAGACACGAAGCACGGAGAAAGGAAAAATCATGATCACTCACGGCACGCCATCGGGCTATGACGCCGTTGAACTGCGCGAGACGGCATGGCAGGCCCACCGCAAGCAGAACACGATCCCCGGGTACGACAGGCCATGCCGGGAAGACTTCATGTTCGGATGGGCAGCAGCCCTCGAAGCAGCCGAGACGCCGACCACTGTTGAGTGGGGCGTGCGGATCGACGGCGAACGCCCCTCAGAAACACAGGTGTTCGACAACGAATGGGCCGCGCGGGATTGCGCGCAGAATGACAAGGCGTGGTGCTCGGATGCCCCGCGAATCGTTGAGACACGAACCGTCCAGCGCGGACCTTGGGAGTTGACCCCATGACAACCCAGGCCATCATCGAGGACCTAACCCACCTCGACTTCAACCCTGCCGACAACCCGCCGCAGTGTGAGGGTCAACATCACGCACGCGGCCTGTCTGGTCACGTCGCATCCGAACCTGCCGCTTTCATCGTCATGTCGCCGTGCTGCGGTGTCAAGCCGTTGCAATGTGCGTCACGGGTCGCAGCGATGCGTGAGTCGGGGCTGCTGTATTGCGGGTCGTGCAAGGTCGAGCATTTGACGATTCGGTATCGGTTTATTCCGCTGGATGGCGAGCAGTGACACGCCCCGACTAGCAGCACACCACACACGACAACCGGCACCCGCCAGATGGTAGGGGGCCTTTTTTATGACCGAAAGCGGGAAGTAATGACGGATTACGAAGCTGTTTATAACGAGGCGTGGCAGGCCGGGGAGAACTGGAGTAAGTGCAGCGATGGTGTCGCCGCAGTGGTGGCAGCGGCAAAGGGGGAAGCGTGGGATGAGGGCTACGAATCGGGCGTGGATGACGAATCGTTCACAGCGCGTGGATCGTTGAGCGACCCTGATGCCGCTGAACACCCGCACTACAACCCTTACGTGCACGACCCACTGGCAGCCGCTCACACCACGGATCTCCGCGAGCAGTCCAAGCACTATGCGGTCAAGGCGATGCCGGATGGGGTGGGCGAATGACCGACCTGCTCGCGGCTGTTGATTCTTTGACGAAGCCGCGCCACTCGAAAACCGTGCAATCCAACGAGGCCGGGATAACCTGTGTCTCCCCCGTTGAGTTGCCGCCGTTGCTCGATGACCTCAACGATGCCATTTACGCAAGCATGGGCGGCAACACGTCGGGCGCATCAGACCCGGCAACCCGTGCACCCGTCAACATCCTGGCGTTGCAAACACTCATGCGCATCTCAGATCAGGTCGCAGGTTGGGCTCGCATGGCTGGTGTGACCGTGGACAAAGAGAACACCACATCCACGTTGAGACGCTGGTATGTGAAGTTCTCGGAGCGGCAGATCAGCGGCGAGGTTGAAAGCATGTACGTGTCGCAGATGAAGGCGTGGGAGTCGCAGATCATCAACGCGCTCGACCCGCCACGGGAGAAGGATCTGCCATCGGATTGTCCAAGTTGTGGAGCGAGTGAATGGTGGAAGGACGGCGAACGATTCCGCCGCCCACTCGTCATCCGGTACCGCGCCGACGACGGGGACATGATCGACAACGCAACGGGCACGTGTCGGGCATGTGCGCAGGTGTGGAGTGCTCGGGCGTTGCAGTACGAGATTGAGAACGTGGAGGCCAGCGCATGACACGCCCGGGGTAGTTGCGCTACGTTCCAATTTGTGGGATACTTGCACCACGCGATACATCTGCGTCAACTTCCAGAAAGGCCCTCTACTTCGGTAGGGGGCCTTTTTGCGTTAATCTCCCTACATCGCCACCCCCGGCATCCACTCAGCCCCACCACAGGCTTCCACGGGCGAGTGCAGCGGTTAGGGATGTCCTGTCAGTGGCTATGTCCACTGTTCCCCCGGTTGGCTCACCGGCAGGCAGGAAAAACGAGAAGGCGGGCGAGATGCGGGACAGCGGCTATATGCCGAACGCCGTGATCGCCCGCCCCCAACACTTGCTACCCAAACCCACACGGAATGGGCCGTCACCGCTAGCTCAGCGGCAGCAAGAGACGAGCACTGAATACGCGCTGGTTCGCCGCAGACGCATACGGCCCCCAACTTAGTAACACCAGGCACACTCTCGCTAGGAGTCGTCATGGCAATGGTCCCGAAACTGCCCCCGATGGATGACGCACCCACACCAGTCGCACCAGTTCCCGCACGTGTATACACGCTGACCGGTGAACGCTCCGACTGCTGCCCATCACGCGCGTATGCATCAGCCACCGTTGACGACGTGGCGCTGCTGTTCTGCGCTCACCACTGGAACCAACACCGCGGCGTACTGACCGAGATGACGTGCGACTGGATCGATGAGACAGAAGCCGTGCTCATCAAGACCGGCGTTGTTTCGGACGTGTAAGTCACCAAGCTTCAAACGCGCATATCAAGGCAAGGGGCTGTATGTCATTGCTAGATGACGCTCTCTACATGGTCGACCTCAGAAACACCGACCTCCGCGCACCCGCGATCGCTACCAAATGGAACATCGGCAACTCAACCGTCAAGGATCACCGCCGCAAGCTCGGCATCAAGGCGCAGCAGGCAGTAACAGCCGACGCGCCCGCAGATGTGCTCTCAGGTAAGGCCGAAGAAACCCTCGACGGTTGCGAGTTCAAAGACGTTCAGACGACCGAGAAGATCGGGACCGACTGGACGCGCATCTTTGAACGCTTCCAGCTCGACTCGGACCTCTTCGAAATCGTTGATGACACGGTGCGCATGTCCACCTGGCAGCAGTCAAAAGCGCTGGAAGACGGCACACGCGACGTTGTAAACCTGTTCTCATACTCCGCACGATTCACCCGCAAGGTTGAAGCACTCGTGGATGTGGCCGAGATCGCCTCGAGCCTGCGCGCATGGAAGCCCACCCAGAACAACACGCCAGTCATGGGACCGCCCGTGACTATGTTTGTTGGCTGGGCTGACTGGCAGCTCGGCAAGGGCGAAGGCGACGGCACCAAGGGCACCACACAGCGCATCCTTGACAGCTTCCAGGCAACAACAGACCGCATCACGGCC
>Ga0314771_100081_pt1 | contig 39019 bp, 34 predicted proteins | sample MetaGCB42018_FD_204522 | JGI IMG/M metagenome (GOLD analysis project Ga0314771, IMG submission 204522) | Cryopeg brine microbial communities from Beaufort Sea near Barrow, Alaska, United States - CB4 2018 | ecosystem: Environmental > Aquatic > Marine > Coastal | place: USA: Alaska | collected...
AGATGATCAGATTATGACTAATGCATATATATTGCGTCTTTCAAATCATTAATTGTGTTCAGCTCTATATCCCCTGGCTGATTGCTCCAGGTGACCCGCAGATAGTTGGCTAAATCTTTGAGCTGTTCATCACTAAACTCATCAGCATAACTCGGCATGGCATAAAAGCTGGTGGTGGTATTGTAATGTTGGCTCTTAATTCCTTTAAGCATCACAGCGACGATATTGTGTGGGCTGGCTTTACCTAATGTGGCGTTACCGGCCATTGCCGGAGCAACATTAGGTCGACCTTCACCCTTTTGGCCATGACAACCGGCGCAGTATCCCATGTAGAGCTTATATCCTGGTAATTCACGCTGGTGGCCGTTAAAGGTCAGTGCTTTGGCTTCTACCGTCTCGTCGGTATCGAGCAGGTAACTGCTTACCGCGTGCATGTCGGTATCGGTTAAGTGACTAAAGCTGTGGTATACCACGGGATACATGCCACCAAATACCGTGCCTTTGCGAGAATAGCCCTCAGTAAACAGCGACTTTAAATCGTCATGAGTCCAGTTTTGTCGATTAAGCTCAGCTGGCGTAATATCCGATGCCTCTAGCCCCTCGATAACCGCTCCTTGAAAGTGCTTATCCTGCTCCATGGCAAAGAGGGTATCTCGCGGGGTGTGGCATTCACCACAATGCCCTAGGGCATTGACTAAGTAATTACCTCGGTTCCAAGGCTCACTTTTGTCTTTCTTCGGAGTAAACTTTTCAGCATCATGGGCGATTAAATTCCACGCCTTGAGGCCAAAGCGGACATTAAAAGGAAAAGACACCTCATTGTCGAGATTCGCTTGCTTGATGGGTTTGGTGCTCATCAAATAAGCATATATCGCTTTGGTATCTTCATCCGTTAACAGGCTATAAGACGTGTAGGGCATAGCAGGATACAAATTGCCGTTAATGCCGACACCATGATGCATGGCATCAAAAAAGTCTTCATAGCTGTATTTGCCAATACCGGTCTCTTTGTCCGAGGTAATATTAGTCGAGTGCACCGCTCCAAATGGGGTTTCGAACGGCAAACCACCGGTTAATTCACGGCCACCAACACTCGTATGGCAGGCGACACAGTCGCCTATTTTCATTAAATAAGCGCCGCGCTCTATTGCGCCTTCGCCTGCGTCATTGGCAGCGCTACAGGAAAAGGTCAACAGACCCAGACCTAAACTTAAGCCTAAGCTCAGTAGTAAATGTCGACCTAGCTGATTAGGCGCCTTGCTCAGACGGGCTAAAGGATAGTGAGATGCTGATTTCATGACAGGGTTAGCCCCTCTGTTTTGAGGATTAAATCTTTGATCGCCGCATAGTATTTTACATAGCCAGTGCAGCGGCAGACATGTTCACTCAAGGCATCTTCGATGACCTGCTCAACTTGATCTTTAGCGATTGGCTTACGCTCGAGTCGTTCTATCAGCGCGGTCGCTTCATTGACAAAGCCTGGGGTACACCAACCACATTGAAATGAGAAATGTTCTAAAAATGTTTGTTGCACCGGGCTAAGCGCGGTGATCTCGCCTTGGGCATTTTGTTTGGCATGCCCTTCGATTGTGCGGATATGTTTACCATTAAACCGCTCGACACCATTGATGCAGGTTCGCACAACCTCACTCATCCCCTGATCGTCATCGACTATCACAGTGCAGGCATGGCATACCCCGGCGCCGCAACCAAACTTAGTGCCGGTAAGGTTTAAATACTCATGTAAGAATTCAATCATCATGATGCCATCGGCAACGTTAATCGGGCCAACAGCTTGGTTATTAATGGTCATTTTAATTGATTGGCTCATGCCATGGCCTCCTTGATTTTTTTCGCTGTCATTGGCAATTCATAAAAGCGGACTTGGGTGGCCTGATACACGGCCTCGATCAGCGCAGAAACGACAGGGATCATGACCACTTCGGCGATGCCGCGGCTCGGATCTGTTTCGGACAGTTGCGGTAAAATAGTATGTCGCTGGCTCCAAACGCCAACATGCCTTGCTAACGACACCTTATAACGATTGAGATTCCAAGTCCCATTACCGGCGCCGGCTTCAAATGGCGGTAATTCTTCATGCAATGCATGGCCAATCCCCATGGCGAGACCGCCTTGAATTTGGCCTTCAACTAACTCGTTAACTATCACTTTACCGGCTTCTAACCAAGTATGAGAGCTCAGCAGTGTCACTTCGCCATTGCCTTCATTAACCGCGACTTCAACCAAGGTTGCGCAGGGGGCATAGTAAGTCACCATGGCATTATTTAGCTCAGCTTTAGGGTAGCTCATGGCTTGGCGATCGACTAAGTGATAACCATTGGAATTCATGCTTGATTGGCGAGCAGCGCTGCCATGATATTTTTCACCTTCGCCGTATTGCAGTGCCAACGCATCCAGTGCAATGCGCTCTTTTGTACCGAGGATCTCGAAATCAGCTTCGGCCCAGGCCCAGCGGTTAAAGGCATGGCACATTACGCCGATAACTAGTCCCATATCGTGGGCGCGTTTAGCGAGAATATCGATTGACAGTGGTGGAAAGCCCATAGCCGTGAGCTTGCCGTCGACCCAGCGACCATCGCGAGAGTTGTTTAGATTGGTTGCGCCCATTGGGGTATTAAAATACAACTCGTTCCAAATCGACACCGCCGCAGGCCAGAGGCCGTGGCGATAGATAACATCGGCGGCAATACGAGTAACATGGCTTTGATAATACGCCGACATGGATGCCGACGATGCCATGGCTTTTACTGGCGTCCAGCGTGGATTAGCCGCCATTTCATCTTGGCGTTGCTGTGAAATAATATAGGGATTGTCGGTTTGCACTAATTGCATGGCATCCCAAATGTCTATCTTGGCTAGGTTTACCTCATGGGCAAAGTTGCCTAAGGCATCGCTGACGACCACGGCTTGAGACGTTTGAGTCCCGGTGCCCATTTCGATAAAGCCAATATCCAGCGAAATTTTGCCGTCTTTGGATAATCTAATCGCAGCGCTTGGCGCCGCCGCACCGTTACCATAATCTTTTGTGGCGATACCAAAGCCGGTGCCATAACGCATACCAGGGTGTTTGGCTTCATACTGGGTCTTGTTAGCTGCACGGTTTTGCCACACAGGGTCTTGTTCTGCCATGTTGAGCATCTCGCGATATCTCAGGGTGCCATTAGGGATAGCCCCTTGGGTATTGCGTTGGCCTGACTCCATCACGTTAGCCGCACGCAGCTTAAAGGGATCAACCTTTAACTCAGCGGCCATCTCGTGGATCATGCACTCCATAGCCGTCATTGATTGCAATGTGCCATAACCGCGCATCGAGCCTGCATCTGGGTTACGCGAGGCATAGGCGGTGGCGATAATATCGTTACGCGGCGTGTAGTAAATACTTTGCATCGCGGTCGCCCCAACAGAGGTTACCGACGGACTGAAATTGACTCGACCGCCGCCATCGACTGTCATCTGGGAGGTCAATGCTTGGATTTTTAGGGTTGCTTTATCTACAGCTAAACGACTCTTCATGATGAAAGGATGACGCTTAAGACCGGATTGAAATTGCTCAAATCTGTCATTCGCTAAACGAATGGGACCGGTGGCATAAATGGCCGCGAGCACCCCATAGTAGGGAAATATCGAATGATCTTTGGCGCCAAAACCGCCACCAATATAAGGAGAATGTACCACCAGATGCTTTACTTTTCCCGCTAATGGCCCAGATGACAGCATATGAACCGCCATCTCTTGAAAGTCTTGCGGCGATTGGGAAGTAATAACGGTATGAAAGGTTTGGCTACTCGCATCAAACCAGCCATTAAAGGCCTCGGGCTCCATCATCATAGGATCGATGATCTGGGTGCGATACTCGCGCTCTAGTACTTGCCATTGTTGATCCGTTTTGGCACTCGCAATCTGCTTTTCTATCTCGCCAGCGTAATAAAGTCCGCGTTCAGAAACCGAGCCTTGAGCATTAGCATCAGATAACCATTCAGGTTTGTGGCGCTTAACGCTGGGGAAAAACAGTCCATCGTGCAGTGGGCTATAGGTATCTTCACGGGCGCCATCTTCACCTTCAACCCGAATAAGACGCCAGCTGGCATAGGGGTCTTTAGTGTCTGATACAAATGCCGTTTTTTCACCAAAACGCAATAAGCTACTGTCAAACTGCAGTAAGGACTTAGCCTGTTTAAAGGCCGGGAAACTGTCGAATAACAAGATGGCCACCGCATGACCAAGATAGTCTGCAGTTTGTCCCTCGGGCAGTAACATATTGTCACCGTAAAACTCAGGTAGCTTGACCTTGTCGCGAATAAGATCCGCGGCCGTGATCACTTTATAGGGCTTAGCCGAGGCGGGGAGGCGGTCGAGGGAGAAGCCTTGATAAACATGGGATGCATCGGCGGCGCGCAAGATAAACGCGTAGCCTTGCTGTTTTGGCCAGCCAGCCATGTCCATCGCCCGGTAGTCACGGCCATAAACTTTTTGGCCTGTGACCTTGGCTATGCCATCGTTGCGAAACTTGGGTTTGGATTGGCCATCAATCTGAGTTTGCCACTGGGCTGCCAGTTCAGGAGAAACGATGGACGCATTGGCCCGACTCATTTCCCACAGTAAAGGCGCAGAATATACGGCGACTCCACCAATCACACATTGTTTAATAAAGGACCGGCGCGACGCGTTAGATATATCCATATCTCACCTCAGTTATTGTTACGGGGAAATCAGACGCGCTGTTAATTGCCGTCAGATTTATGCTCATTTACTCGATAGTAATAGTATGATTTTAAGTGCGTTGAAGCTAAATTATTGTTATTCCACGCTAACATAGGGATATAAAAATGCATATTCCCGATTGGTATAGCGCGTCTCAAATGAGGGCCGGGAGTTTGATTAACGCAGTTTTTTTGATGATTTAATCTGCGAATAAACCTGCTTACCTGTTGAGCCTCTTAGGAAATGAGTTTCATTTAAGCTTAGGTTATTAATCGTAATCGCACAGAGTTGTTGAGTGTTTTAGGTGAAATATTTTAATTTTTCTTTATTTAATCAGTTATTTAATCAATTGTTTAATTAGTCATATCTGCAGCTGCTCGTTATCGGCTTCATTGAGTGTAATGGCCCCGCTATCGAGAGGGATTCTTTTACGTTAATCAGGACAGAAAATTATTTTTATTCGACAGTTAGTTTGTTGATTGGTTTTTGCTTAATTGTTCTGTTAGTTGTTAGGTTTGTATGGGTAGTGTTGTAATTTTGTTCGAGTTATGTCGCTACTTTAGGTTGTTTACAAGCGTAAACGTTAACCTCTTACTTGCTATTTGAGTGATCCACATCATGAAAATGTCTATTTTATCGGCTGGATCTCAAATAATTCTACTGAATTTGTGACTAGAATCACGAGAGTCGTGATGGCATGGTTAATGATATTCCAAATATCCGTATGGGTCAGATATGCGACAAAGGTCTCAAGTTCAGAGTTGAATTTGTCCATTTTAACGTCAAGAAATCTCACTCGTTTTTGCCCCATTTCGTGATTGCACTTAATCTAGCTTGCAATATACTTGCAAACTTTTTACCGTATAAATTCTTATCTATCCTCTGCATACAAGTATCTAGCGCAAGTAGTCTTAAATGATATGATATACAGTGATATTTCATCGAAGCTAAAGCTCACCTAGTGTAGACGTGGCAATTTTGGCCTAACTATTTGCGTGATAAATATGGTAATTCGATTCATTTGATTAATGTTAGGTGTATTTCTATTCTGTCGTCCTATATTAGGGCGCACTCCCTTATAGTTTTTCAGCATTACCGGAGACAAAACTCATGACAAACATGAATGTGGATGCCACGCAGATAACGACTAAACCATCCCAAGATGGTTTTTGCATGCCCGCCGAATGGGCGCCGCAGCAAGCTGTGTGGATGATTTGGCCATATCGTCCTGACAACTGGCGCTCTGCAGGGGCTTATGCTCAGGCGACCTTTGCTAAAGTGGCCGATGCCATTGGTGCTGTTACCCCTGTTTATATGGGTGTACCTAAGGAATTTTTGACTCAAGCCAAGACGGTTATGCCTTCCCACGTTACTTTGGTCGAAATAGATAGCAACGATTGCTGGGCTCGCGATACAGGGCCTACTGTCGTGGTGAATGTCAAAGGCGAATGCCGTGGTGTTGACTGGGGCTTTAATGCCTGGGGTGGTAATAACGGTGGTTTGTACTTTCCATGGGATAAGGACGAGCAAGTAGCGCAACAGATGCTAACCCAGCATGGATTTGAGCGATATCAGGCTCCGCTTATCCTCGAAGGTGGTTCTATTCATGTCGACGGTGAAGGCACCTGCATGACCACGGCTGAATGTTTGCTTAACAGTAACCGCAACCCAGATTTGACTCGTGAACAGATAGAAGCATTACTGGCTGATTATTTAAATGTGCAGCAGTTTATCTGGTTACCAGAAGGCGTGTACATGGATGAGACCGACGGACATATTGATAATATATGCTGTTTTGCTCGTCCAGGCGAAGTGGTTTTACACTGGACTGATGATCAAACCGATCCGCAGTATCCTCGTTCAAAAGCGGCTTTGGATATTTTGCAAAATACTGTTGATGCACAGGGGCGTAAGTTAAAAGTCCATTTACTACCACAGCCTGGTCCTTTGTACTGCACAGAAGAAGAAGCGCAAGGCGTAGCAGAGGGGACTGGTGTTCCACGCACGGCGGGTGAACGCTTAGCAGGTTCTTATGCGAACTTTTTAATTACCAACAATCGCATTGTGTTCCCACTACTCGACCCGGCAACTGACGATATTGCAGCTCAAAAATTGCAAGAAATTTTTCCCGAGTATGAAATTGTCGGTGTGCCTGCTCGCGAGATCTTATTAGGTGGTGGTAACATCCATTGCATCACCCAACAGATCCCCTCTGGACAGTAAGTAAAAACCAACGAGAACACAATGACCATTAATGTCACTATTGTTTTAATAAAATTGACTGTCAATACTTTTGGCTTTTAAGAAGAGGTCGTAACATGTTCGAAGTCACTGAGGTTTCTATTGCCGAGCTGCGTGCAGCCCTCGAATCCGGTCGCACCACAGCGGTTGAACTGGTGAAGTCTTATCTTGCTCGGGTTGATGCTTACGACGGCCCAGCGACACAGACCAAGCTAAATGCGCTGGTGGTTCACAATCAAGATGCGATTAAGGAAGCTGAAGCTTCTGATGCGCGCCGAGCTCAATGTGAAACACTTAGCCCACTCGATGGTATTCCTTACACTACGAAGGACAGCTACTTAGTTAAAGGGCTCACTGCGGCTTCTGGTAGTCCAGCGTTTAAGGACTTAATTGCTCAATACGATGCATTTGCCGTTGAACGTCTGCGCGAAGCGGGTGCTATTTGCTTGGGCAAAACCAACATGCCACCTATGGCTAATGGTGGTATGCAGCGCGGTCACTATGGCCGTGCCGAAAGCCCATACAATGCTAATTATCTTACCGCTCCTTTCGCCTCAGGTTCTTCCAATGGCGCGGGTACTGGTACCGCCGCAAGTTATTCTGCTTTCGGCCTAGCTGAGGAGACATGGTCGAGCGGTCGTGGTCCTGCATCGAACAATGGCCTGTGTGCTTATACTCCATCACGCGGTGTTATTTCTGTGCGCGGTAACTGGCCGTTAACACCGACGATGGATGTTGTGGTGCCTTATACTCGTACTATGGCCGATATGCTTGAAGTACTTGACGTTATCGTGGCAGATGACCCTATCACTCGCGGAGATTTATGGCGTCTACAACCTTGGGTTGAGATCCCAAATGCATCAACAGTTCGTCCAGACTCTTATCTGGAACTTGCCGCCCAAGCTGACACGCTTAAAGGCAAGCGTTTCGGGGTGCCGCGGATGTACATTAACAAGGATGAATTGGCTGGCACTAGCGAAAACCCCGGTATCGGAGGCCCGACCGGTCAGCGCATCAATACTCGAGCATCGGTGATCGACCTCTGGGAAGCGGCACGCAAAGCACTGGAATCTGCCGGAGCCGAGGTCATTGAAGTGGACTTCCCGCTGGTTTCTAACTGTGAAGGTGACCGGCCTGGTGCGCCGACGGTATTTAACCGTGGCTTAGTCACACCTGAGTTTCTTGATGATGAGCTATGGGCACTATCGGGGTGGGCTTTAGATGAATTCTTGCGTGCCAACAATGACCCTAAACTGAACAAATTAGCTGACGTTAATGGGCATTTGATTTTCCCGCACGATCTTGGCACCTTGCCGAACCGTGAGGGCGATCTTGCTGCTGGCATGGATGAGTACGTCAATATGGCCAAAAGAGGTCTCAAGTCGTATAACCAAATCGACAGCATACCGGATGGTCTGCGCGGCTTAGAGAAGACTCGCAAGCTGGATCTGGAAGACTGGATGGACGAACTCAAACTCGATGCAGTGCTGTTTCCAACCATGGCTGACGTGGGTCCAGCAGATGCGCACGTTAATCCAGCCTCCGCCGACATTGCTTGGAGCAACGGTATTTGGGTCGCTAATGGCAACCTTGCTATTCGCCACTTAGGTGTACCGACTGTGACCGTACCTATGGGCGTAATGGCCGACATTGGCATGCCTGTAGGGTTAACTTTCGCAGGCCGTGCTTATGATGATAACGACTTGCTTCGGTTTGCTGGTGCATTTGAGGCGACAGGCAGCAAGCGCCTGATCCCTCCACGCACGCCAGTGCTAAGCTGATAAGCACCAAGAAGTGAAAAATGGGATTGGCTCCTACACGCTAATCCCGTTTTTTTAACTCCAACGTAAATACTTGGTTAATTCATTTTTCCCATATCCATATAGGTCAGATGTGCGAGAAAGGCCTGTCAGACTCACGCATTCTGTTATAAAGAGTCTTCAACGTTCTCAAATTCAAAGTTGAATTTGTCCATTTTCAAGTCAAGAGAACTAACTCGGTTTTACTCTAAAGTATGTTTAGGTTATGGCCTGCGGCCACTAACGTCGTGGCGCTTCACCCACACCAGACCAAGAGGAAACCAACGGCTGTTCCCTCTTGGATCACCCAGCCGCCCCGCAACATTTTCAAAAAGCGAAAAGGTCGCCATGGGGTCAGATCCAGCTTTTAACCTCATTTGAATCTTGCCTCGGTCTTATTCGAAAATGCTAATGCTTCCGATGGTACATCCTGTACCGCGAAAGCTAATCTCACATCCATGTGAGCTTCACGCTATTTTCTTCAACGGCCTCAATATATTGAATACTGGAAGTTTTAGAGTAAATGTAGGTTAAAATTAATCAACAACTTAAACTGTTGGCTTTATCGGTCGAGCTGTTGAATGTAGCAGCTGCGCGAAGCCAAATGAGGCTTCAATTGGGTGTATAATCCTCATTGAAATAGTTAGGCTTAAAGATGTAAGATAGAAAAATACGATGAAAAGGAATTTCAATGAAAAACTTACCTACTACTCGATGTCAATTGACCCCAAACTGCTCTGTAGCCCATAGCCAGCATCAAAAAAACAAATTCCTACAGCATAAAGCGTACTAATTAACCTGGACTCGGCCAAGTCCAACAAGCGATTTGTGCCATGCAAACGGCGCAATGCATAAATACTAAAACGTTAGGTTTAAAATGGAATTTGTTAAATTTCTCATATTCACAATAAGCACTATTTTTCTTTCAAGCTGTGCAAACGTGAGTTATCACATAGGTAGTGTTGCGGGTTTAACTAAAGAGCCAATATTTGATCCCAATAAAACATATACATATTATGATAAAGCTGTTTCAAATACTTTAGAGTTTGATGAATTTGAGATCATGGTAACTCCTTATAATTCTGTCCAAACCAACGGGAATTTTGAATTGTTTTTTGTTCCCGTAGAGCAACAAGGTTCAAGTACAGGTTCTGTTGGAAAAACTCCTTTTCAGATTAGTGTTAGTGTAAAAGGAGAACTAAATACAACGAAGTTTATTCCTTTCAAATCAAAACTAAATAATGATGTCGGAGTTCAGTTGGTTAAATGGCGAGATCCCAAACCGTCTTGTAATTACCATTACACCGACTGGATCACTTTAGAGCCAAATACTATTCATGTAGTTAAAGATAGACAGAGAAATCAAGAAGAAAAATGTATGAAGCCAGGTTGGGTTGAATATTTACTTGCATTCAATTTAAAAACACCTAATCCTACAGAAAGGTTTAGTTTAGCTTTATCGTTTCAAGATATTAAAACTAATCAAATAATAAATAAAAAGCTATTTTTTAATGGTGCTAAGTTTGTTTCAACTCAGACGCATTAAACCTAACAAGAGACTATGGTTGAAATCATCATTTTTTAATCAAAATATCTACTAGAAAAGACTGAAGTTCTAGCTCATTTTTGTCCATAAATGACTTAGAAGTCTTGATTGAAAATGCCTAAACTCAACTTTGAACTTGAGGCCGTTGAAGAAAATAGCGTGAGCTGGCCATGGACGGCCAGCTAGCTTCCGAGGGGAAGGGACGCCCCATCGGAAGCGTTAGCATTTTCGAATAAGGCCGAAGCAATCTGCAAATACAGGTCAAAGTTAAATCTGACCCCGTGGCGACCTTTTCGTTTTTCAGAAAATGTTGCGGGGCGGCTGGGTGATCCAAGAGGGAACAGCCGTTGGTTTCCTTTTGGTCTGGTGTGGGTGAAGCGCCACGACGTTGGTGGCCGCAGGCCATAAATGAATTAGCCCGTGCAGGGTGGAACCTTGCGAACTTAAGCGTTAGTGGCCGCAGGCCATAATATAATAAATTAAACGATTATTCGTTTAACACACTAACTAGGTTTATGATTGAACAAATTCAACATGGCAACCCATGATTAATTGCACCAATTGCGAGCAAGGTATGCAAATCATTTATGCCCCAAAGTGCTTTTAAGCTATGGCCGCAGGCCATATATGATAAAAAAATACCATCGATTATTCGTTTAACACACTAACTAGGTTTATGATTGAATAGTCTCAATAATGAAGTGGATAAGGACTAACCATGATCATAGCTTGCCCCCATTGCGATACGTTAAATCGCGTCCCTGAAGAGCGTCTTGAACAACAACCAACCTGTGGTAAGTGTAAACAGAGCTTGTTTATTGGTGAACCTATAGAGTTAACAGCCGCCAATTTTAGCCACCATGCTAACAAATCAGAATTGCCGCTGGTGGTTGATTTTTGGGCTAGCTGGTGTGGCCCTTGTAAAAGTTTTGCACCGGTATTTACCCAAGCCGCTAAAAAGTGGGAACCTGCATTCCGTTTTGGAAAACTCAATACCGAAGAGCAACAAGCATTAGCTGCGCAGTTTAATATTCGCTCTATTCCAACCCTGATGGTGTTGAAACAAGGCAAAAATATTGCCCAGCAATCAGGCTCTATGCCCGCATCATCATTTAACCAATGGCTAGAGTCGATTAAGTAAGGTTTTGGTGTTTTGCTTTTACCACTTTCAGGCTGCCATAAATTGAGGCCGTTGAAGACTCTCTATAACAGAATGTGTGAGCTGACCCATAGCTTCAAGCTCAATAAAAATTGAGGACGTTGAAGACTCTTTACAACAGAATGCGTGAGCCTGACAGGCCTTTCCCACACATCTGACCTATATGGATATTGGAAATGTCATTATGATGTCGGCAACATCATTGACCATGCCACCACGACATTCGTGAATCCATTCACATCAGATCCCCATAGGAAGCGTTAGCATTTTCACTCTTTATTGTAAGATGAGACGATGCAGTCTACAGATGAGGTTAAAAGCTGGATCAATTTCCGTCGCGACCTTTTCGCCCCTGTTGTTTAAGTTAATAGGGAAAATGTTGCGCAATGGCAGGGGCTAATTCTTTTATAAAGAGTAAAGAGGGGATTGCTGTTGATCCCCTTTTGGCCCGTGCAGGGTGGAACCTTGCGATGTTAATCTGGTGTGGCCGCAGGCCATAAAGCTTAAATAATAAAAGAAAGAGTTGGATTCCGGCTCAAAAGCATTGCCGGAATGACGGTTGATCCGGCCCATGCAGGGTGCAACCTTGCGATTCTCTCGGCTGTTAGGCCGCAAAAGAATTAATGATCCTGATTACTCAGGATCAGCCTTTATTCTGGAATACTCTACTCAAGGTCACTCTCTACTCAACATCATAATCCAATATGGGTGCCAACCACTTCTCCGCTTCTGCAACCGTCATGTCTTTACGTTTAGCATAATCTTCAACTTGATCTTTACCCACATTGGTTACGCCAAAATAACGTGATTTTGGATGGGCAAAATACCAGCCTGATACCGCCGCTGTGGGGTACATGGCATAGCTTTCGGTGATGTTCAAATTAATGGTTTCATCGGGTTTGAGTAAATCCCACAGCAAGCCTTTTTCAGTGTGATCAGGGCATGCGGGGTAACCTGGCGCTGGGCGAATGCCTTTATAACGTTCACGAATTAAGGCTTCGTTATCCAGCACTTCATCCGCCGCATAACCCCAAAACTCTTTCCGGACCCGTTCGTGCATGCGCTCGGCAAAGGCTTCGGCTAAACGGTCGGCTAAGCATTTGAGCATAATGGCGTTGTAGTCATCGTGATTGGCTTCAAAGCGGGCAACGTGTTCATCAATGCCGTGACCTGTGGTGACGGCAAAACCGCCCATGTAGTCGGCCACGCCTGAGTCTTTGGGGGCGACAAAGTCTGATAAACAGAAGTTGTCGTTGTCCACCCGCTCAAGCTGCATCCGCAAATGATGGGTGGTCATTTCCACTGTGGTGCGAGTGTCATCGCTATACAGTTCAATGTCGTCATGGTTGACGGTATTGGCTGGAAATAGGCCGATCACCGCTTTGGCGGTAAGCCATTTTTCACTGATGATTTGTTTCAGCATGGCTTGGCCGTCGGCAAATAATTTAACCGCTTCTTCACCGACCACTTTGTCTTTTAAAATTTCAGGGTAATGACCGTGTAACTCCCAACTGCGGAAAAAGGGTGTCCAGTCGATCCGTGGGACTAAGTCTTCTAGCGGGTAGTCATCAAACACTTGGCGGCCCAGGACATGGGGGGTAAATGGACGGTAGTTTCCCCAGTCGTGTTGGCAACGGTTTTCGCGCGCCGCTTCAATCGACACTATGGTTTTACGCTTGGTTTGCGTTAAACGCTTTTTACGCATCATGTCGTATTCGGCGTAGGCTTCATCAATGGTCGCTTGACGGGTGGCGTTATTAATTAGCTTTGACACCATAGGCACTGCGCGGGAGGCGTCGTTAATGTAAATGGCGCCGTGTGGATAATGCGGCGCTATTTTCACTGCATTATGGATTTTAGAGCAGGTTGCACCCCCAATAATAACGGGGATCGTTAAGCCTTCACGGTGGAAGGTTTTAACGTTATGCACCATTTCATCAAGGCTGGGGGTGATAAGGCCTGACATGCCGATAATGTCGATATTGTGCTCTTTAACCGCAGCGAGAATTTTATCTACCGCTACCATCACGCCTAAATCGATAACTTCGTAGCCGTTACACGCCAGTACCACGCCGACAATATTTTTGCCAATGTCATGCACATCGCCTTTAACTGTGACCATCAATATTTTGCCGTTAGATTGGCCGGGGACCTTCTCCAGTTCGATATAAGGGTTAAGGTACGCCACGGCTTTTTTCATCACTCGGGCTGATTTTACCACTTGGGGTAAGAACATTTTGCCGGCGCCGAATAAGTCGCCGACCACGTTCATGCCATCCATTAACGGTCCTTCAATCACATCGAGGGGACGGGTGGCTTCAAGGCGCGCCTCTTCGGTGTCTTCGTCAATAAATGTGGTAATGCCTTTAACCAATGCGTGGGATAAGCGCTTGGATACCGGCCAACTGCGCCAGGCTAAATCTTCTTGTTTGCCCACTTGTGAACCATCGCCGCGATATTGTTCAGCGATCTCGAGCAGTTGTTCGGTGTTGGTTGAGTCGGCCACTGGGCAAGGTAAGTTTTGTACTACGTTTTCAACCCGTTGTTTAAGCTCTGGGTCAATATCGTCATATATGGCTAACTGACCGGCATTGACAATGCCCATGTCCATACCGGCTTGAATAGCATGGTATAAAAACACCGCATGAATGGCTTCGCGCACCGGATTGTTACCCCGGAATGAGAATGACACATTTGACACACCACCGGAGATCATGGCGTGTGGCAGGGCGGTTTTGATATCTTTAATGGCTTCAATAAAGTCGACGGCATAGTTGTCGTGTTCTTCAATACCGGTAGCGATAGCGAAGATGTTAGGGTCAAAAATAATATCTTCGGGCGCAAAACCGACCACATCGATTAAAATCCGGTAAGCGCGGGTGCATATTTGGGTTTTACGTTGGCGGGTGTCGGCTTGGCCGTCTTCGTCAAAGGCCATCACAATCGCGGCGGCGCCATAGCGTTTGACTAAGGTGGCTTGCTCAATAAATTTGGCTTCGCCTTCTTTCATCGAAATTGAGTTAACAATCGACTTGCCTTGGACGCATTTCAGGCCCGCTTCGATGACTTCCCATTTAGAGGAGTCAATCATGATAGGTACCCGCGAGATGTCGGGCTCAGAGGCGATTAAGTTTAAAAACTTCGCCATCGATGCCACGCCATCGAGCATGCCTTCGTCCATGTTGACGTCGATAATTTGGGCGCCATTGTTGACTTGCTCGCGCACCACATCTAAGGCTTCTTCAAATTTTTCTTGTTTAATTAAGCGCAAAAACTTAGCCGAGCCGGTGACGTTAGCGCGCTCACCCACGTTAACAAATAATGAGTTTTTATCTATGGTGAGCGGCTCTAAGCCCGATAATCGACACGCCACTGCAATGTCTGGAATGTGTCTTGGTTCATGTCTGAGCACGGCTTCACGGATGGCGCTAATGTGAGCGGGTGTACTACCACAGCAGCCGCCGACAATGTTAAGCATGCCTTCTTGGGCCCATTGAGTAATGACCTCGGCCATTTCTTCTGGGGTTTCATCGTAGCCGCCAAATTCGTTAGGCAGCCCAGCGTTGGGGTGAGCTGAGATATAACATTCGCTAATACGGGATAATTCTTCAACGTACGGGCGCAGCTCTTTTGGGCCTAAGGCGCAGTTAAGGCCAATTGATAACGGTTTGATATGACGCAATGAGTTATAAAAGGCTTCGCAGGTTTGCCCGGTTAAGGTACGGCCAGAGGCATCGGTAATGGTGCCGGAGATCATCACTGGCAAGCGATCGCCAAGTTGATCAAACACTTTTTCGATGGCAAATAACGCGGCTTTGGCGTTTAGGGTATCAAAAATGGTTTCAACCAAAATAATATCGGCGCCGCCTTCGATTAAGGCACTGGCGGATCCGACATAGGCGTCAACGAGTTGATCGAAACTGATATTACGAAACCCAGGGTCGTTCACGTCCGGACTGATTGAACAGGTGCGATTGGTTGGCCCTAACACCCCGGCAACGTAACGTGGCAAGCCTGTTTGTGCGGCGACCTCGTCAGCCGCTTGGCGGGCAATTCTGGCACCGGCTAAGTTAATTTCGGCGGCCAGTGACTGCATGTCATAGTCAGCCATGGCAATGGTGGTGGCATTAAAGGTGTTGGTTTCAATGATATCTGCACCAGCAAGCAGGTATTGGGTATGAATGGCTTTGATGATCTCAGGTTGGCTGAGCACCAATAAATCATTGTTGCCTTTTACATCGCTATGCCAATCTTTAAACCGTTCGCCGCGATAATCTTCTTCTTCCAACTTATAGTCTTGGATCATGGTGCCCATGGCGCCATCTAAAATCACAATACGCTGCGCTAACAATGCATTAAGTTGTTCAAGTGTTTGACTGTAAGAAGTCGACTTCGCCATAAACTGTTACCTTTTCTTTTATTAACTCTGTTGCGGATAACCTCATTAGAATGAGATAAGCATACCCTTATTTTTATACTAGATACCCGTATTTTTATATTAATAGGGCGATATCATCATTGATGTTTCAATGACTATCTTTGATATGTTGTTTTAGACATATAAACGTATAGACGGCCATAGTACGCGAGTTTTTATCACCAGAGCAAGGCCGATTTAACCTCAATGTGGGTTAAACCTTGGCCTATTGCAAGTCAATGTAGCGCATATTTAATTACAAGTTACTGTTTTATAATATGTTTACTATCTATGGTTGAGGTTTATTCACATAAGGCAAGCCAAGAGAGTATTAATGCGCCATGGTGGGGTCATGGGTTGCATATGGAATAGGTGCTCAACGCGAGCCAAAACAATGGATTATTCGCTAACCTAGCGATCCCCTATACTGCTATTATGTCGCTCGATGTGTCTTGGACAAGGTTAAGCGATAACGATGCGTAGTTATCGGGTACTCAAGCACATCAACCTAAGGTAAACTTTACATTGCATTGGCCACATATAGCGGCCATGCCAGCACCTTAATCATTATGTAATTCAAGGTATTGGGAATTGGGTTAAGCCCAAACTGTACCCGCAACTGTAGATGTTCAGCCCAGGCTGAACATAAGTCAGATACCAGCTTTGAATTGCCTCAATATCCATGCCTAAGCGGGTGACTTAGGGGAGTTATTATGTTGATCTTTGTATGTATTAATCGGGCATGGCAGGTAAATGGGCATGTCTGAGTCTGTATTGGATGTTAATCATCTGTTTTGGCAAGTCGATAATAAAACCATTTTGGCTGATATTCATTTCAGTTTATCCAAAGGGCAAATGTTGGGGTTAATTGGCCCTAATGGGGCGGGTAAATCGAGCCTGTTACGTTGCCTATATCGCTATATTGTCCCGAGCAGCGGCGATATTGAGATATTTTCGAAACCCATTAGTGAGTTTTCACCTAAGTCATTAGCGCAACATATTGCGGTGGTGCAACAAGACACGCCACAGTATTTTGACATCACGGCTGAACAGTTAGTGACGATGGGACTGACACCCCATAAAGGCTTATTTGATCCCAATACCGCTCAAGACCGTGAACGTATTTTAAGTGCGCTTACTAAAGTGGGTTTATTGGATAAGGCCAAGCAAAAGTACGAACAATTGTCTGGCGGCGAAAAACAACGCGCACTTATTGCTCGAGCGATTGTGCAGCAGCCACACATTCTTATTTTAGATGAACCCACCAATCATTTGGATATTCGTTACCAAATTCAAATTCTTGAATTAGTCGCTTCGTTAGGGATCAGTGTTATTGCATCCATTCACGACCTTAATTTAGCCAGCGCGATGTGCGACAAATTACTGCTGCTTGATCGCGGCCAGTTAATCGCCAAAGGCACCCCCATCGAAGTACTTACCCAGCTGCAAATTAGCGACGTGTTTGGCGTGTGCTGCGATATCAATCAACATCCTCAGCATGGTAACCCGTTAATCAGTTATTTTTATGGTTATCAAGCAACCCCCAAAGGATGCCCAGATCATGATTGATGCAGCGCAACGTCGATATTATGTTTATTTCAGTTTGTTGGTCTTTGCGACGCTATTAACGCCCCTATTCGCGGCCAGTTTTGGGGCCGCCAATATTGATCTTAATGACGTGTTGAGGGTTGTTAATGTCTTATTAGGCGCTGATATGCCCAGTTCGATTGACGCCAATCAAGATACCATAGCGTTAACACAACGTATCGTGCTTGAATTACGCTTGCCGCGTATTGTGCTCGCTTTTGTAGCTGGGGCGGGGTTATCTATCGCGGGCAGTGTATTGCAAACCGTGACCCGAAATCCGTTAGCCGATCCCTACTTATTTGGGATTAGCTCGGGGGCGTCATTTGGCGCTGTGTTGGTGATTTCATTATTCAGCCAAACTGGATTGTTTGCTGAAATGTTTTCGGGGGCATTGGCGATTAGCCCCAGCTTTACGGCACAACCTTGGTGGTCTTGGTCGACGTTAAGTTTACCCATAGGGGCATTTATTGGCGCCAGTTTATCGGTGTTAATCGTGTTTATGTTGTCGGGTGTTGGCCGATCGAGTCAAGTTGAACGTATGTTGTTGTCGGGCGTGGCGACGTCGTTTATGTTTGGCGCCATGACCAGTTTGCTGTTGTATTTTTCTAGCCCACAGGCGGCTGCGTCAGTGTTATTTTGGAGTCTAGGCAGTTTTGCCAAAGCCAGTTGGTCTAATGTGTTGTTACCGAGTGTGACGGTTGGCATCAGTTTGTTGATTATGTTGGCCTTTAAACGGCAAATTATGGCATTACAAGCGGGTGATGAAAGCGCCCATACCTTGGGCATTAATGTGGCTAAGTTGCGCTTAAGTATGTTGTTATTGTGCTCACTGATCACCGCTATGTTGGTGGCGACTTGCGGGGGCATTGGTTTTGTTGGACTGATGATCCCTCACACGGTTAGGCTATTATTTTCTGGGCAGCAGCCGCTGATCTTAACCGCGATGTTAGGCGGATTATTTATGGTGTGGATAGACGTGATAGCGCGCTGCGTGTTATGGAATCAAGAACTGCCTGTCGGCATTATTACTGCCGCATTGGGCAGTGTGTTTTTCTTGTTTATTTTGCGTCAGCGTCGCTAGACGTGTTTATGGGTTGACGCGGGTTGTTATTGTGATGCCAATCATGGCATCACCCCGAATGGAGTGTCGATGGCGCTAAGCGACGTGACCACCCAAATGGTGCGAAATTTTATCCAAGGCGGCGTGGCAAGTCATGTCTTTTTCCGGCGAATGGGCTTTACTCAGTAAGCGAAGTGACCACCTAAATGGTGCGAAATTTTATCCAAGGCGGCGCGGCAAGCCATGTCTTTTGCCGGCAAATGGGCTTTACTCAGTAAGTGATTAACTGCGAAATATTGCAACCGTTTACTGAGCAGACTAAGGTTATCAATCAAGGATTAGGCCCAGACTCTGAGGCGACACACTTAGACCCGTTATGTCTCCGCCATGTAGTACCCGCATGGGGCTTGAAAAAGTGACTCAAGGGTTTATTGTCTCGTCAGCACGTTGCTCGCCATGCTGATATTGGCTGCAATGTTATCGCCTTGGGTTAAATGGGCTTAGGCAATACCTCTGCCGCCACTGTGATGGCGCAGATGCTTAATATAAGTGTTGAGCCATGTGGCGGTCGAGGCCCAGACATTGACGCCGCAACCTTGATCACTAAAACCCAATGAATTAACCAAGCGTTAGATTGACATTGACATGAATTCGTTTCTCTTGCGGCCATTTTAGGCGGCGTTGAAATGCTGCTAATGACCGGGGCAATTTTAACGGCCGCCGAACAAAAAAGGCCAGTGATAATGAATGGTTTATCGCTACTGCTACAGCATTAGTTGAGGTAATATGAGCGCCACAGCGACGACTTAGTTTTCGCCCATTAGTTGCAAGAGCAAGGGCATCAATTAATGCGCCAGCAGTTACAGGTAACACCTTTGCTGTCGCTGGGATTAAGGCTTGAAGACGGCAGCGGCGCAGCATTGGCATTACCGTTAATTCAAGCTGCAGTGAATTTTTACAACCCAATGGCCAGTGTCGATGATGCTGGTGTTGATAATATGGTTTAAGGGAACAAGATGCCTGGCGAGATAAAGTGGTTGCGGCAGTTAAATTTGTTTTTTGTGGCAATGAGTTTTTTTACTCGGATCCCGGTGCCGGCGTGGGTGGTTATCGACAATGAAAAACTGAACAAAGCCAGCGGTTATTTTGGTGTGGTCGGGTTAGTGATTGGCTTAATTTGTGCGCTGGTGTTTTGGTTAGTACAACTGATGTTACCGGCCAGTATTGCTATTTTACTGGCGATGGTCGCTGGGGTATTAGTCACCGGGGCATTCCATGAAGATGGCTTAGCCAACACCGCTGACGGGTTTGGTGGCGGTAGAACCAAAGAAGATAAGCTGCGGATTATGAAAGATTCGCGCTTAGGCAGTTATGGGGCATTATCTTTGGGATTGGTGTTATTACTAAAATGGCAGCTACTGGTCGAGCTGGCATTATACAGCCCAATGGTCGCGGTCAGCGCGCTGGTGGTGGGACACACCTTAAGTCGAGTGGTGGCGGTGAGCATAATTTTTAGTGAGCAATATGTCCGCGATGAACAGACCAGTAAGTCAATGCCAGTGGCACAATACCAGCAGCTTAATGACTTATTTATGTTAATTGCTAGCGGCATTTTCGTCTTGCTATGGCTCAATGGCTTGGCGGCATTTGTCTTATTTATTACCTTATGGCTGGTGCGAATTTTGTTAGGCGGGTTTTTCCGCAAACAGATTGGTGGCTATACTGGTGACACGTTAGGGGCAGCACAACAAATTAGCGAAGTGTGTTGTTATCTTGTGATTTTAGCGGTGGGAATAAGCTAATGATCCATTTTGTGTTGGGCGGAGCCCGCAGTGGTAAGAGTCGTTTCGCCGAGCAGCGTGTCGCCGAATATGCCGCTATTGGTTATCAATGTGTGTATTTAGCCACGGCCTCGGCGCTAGACCATGAAATGTCGCAACGTATTGACCAACATCAACAAGATAGGGTGTCCAGTCCCCATGACTGGACGCTTTACGAGCAAGCTTACGATATTGCGCAAACCTTAGTGGCAATTGATAAACCCCAGCAAGTGATATTACTTGATTGTCTGACATTATTGTTAACCAATCATTTACTGGTAGATGATGGCGCCTCTTGGGCGGCCCAAAAATCATTACTGGTGGACTGTTTATCTGAGTTGCAAAGCGATGTGGTGATAGTCAGCAATGAGGTGGGCTCAGGTATTGTGCCAATGGACGTGCTAAACCGCCGCTTTGTCGATGAAGCCGGCTGGTTAAATCAAACCATCGCGGCGTTATCTGATCAAGTCACTTTGGTGGTTGCCGGTTTGCCTTTGAGCTTAAAAGCATAATGTTATCTGGGTATGGTGATCCCACTTCGTCGAGGCCATTATCCGGCGCATTAATGGTGCAAGGCACCTCAAACGAGCCAATTAATTTTACACTGGGCTGGCTTAGAGACAGGCCAAGCTATGGACATTAACCCAATTCGCGAGCAAGCGCTAAATCGCCTCGCCGATGTGCTAGAAACACATCTGGATATGAACACACTGACAGGATTTATTTCATGACAACTCACAGCCACGACAGCTCAAGTGTCGATACTAATATCGATAGCCATGACACCAGTGAAGGCCGCATTAAAGCCGAGCGTCACAAAGCGCGTCAACAAAAATTGAAGCAGGGCGTTGATGCTAAAATTGCCGCTGCCCAAGATGAAAAAGGCATTTTATTGGTGTTAACCGGGAATGGTAAAGGTAAGTCTACTGCGGGTTTTGGCTCGGTGGCTCGCGCGGTAGGCCATGGCCATAAGGCCGCAGTAGTACAATTTATTAAAGGCTCTTGGGCTTGCGGCGAGCGTAATTTACTCGAAGGCGCTGGCGTGCCATTTCATGTTATGGGCAGCGGTTTTACTTGGGAAACCCAAGACAAACAAAAAGACACCCAAGCGGCAATGGCAGCCTGGCTTGAAGCGGAAAAACTGCTGCAAGATGAAACCATTAACTTGGTGCTATTAGACGAGTTAACCTATATGGTCAGCTACCATTATATTGAGATTGAGCGGGTATTAAGCGCGTTAAAAAATCGCCCAGCAATGCAACATGTGATTATTACTGGCCGTGCTTGTCACCGTGAAATTATAGAGTTAGCAGATACAGTCAGCGAAGTCCAACCGATAAAACACGCATTTAATGATGGCATTAAAGCCCAGATAGGCTTTGATTATTAAGCATAAATGTTGTTGAAATTACCGGCCTATGCCATCATTGCTTAAGCAAGATTGGCTGGGCGGTTACTGTTGGTTGTGGCAACAGGGTTTTTTACCGCTTCATTAAAACCAGTTTCATTTACACCACTTATTCATCTGCCGATTCTTTTAAGCGCTGTAAATATCTACTGCGGCGCGGCTAAGATCAGTAATGCCATAAGACACCGCGATAGGGCGGTCATTGAGCACATGGTGAGACGCCGGTCCTTGGGCTTTTAATTCTTTGAGGGTTGATCGACCCTTTTTTTACTCGCCCCACCCAGCATGCGCGATAAATCATTAAATCGCACCAGACCCTCTTGCAAGTGCCACAATCAAGGCTTTCCATTTTTCTCCTAGCACCCATTTTCCACTTTTCACTTTCCACTTTTCACCTAACACCCGCATGCCACCCTCTACCGAGCAGGGTTCAGCACAAGGGTTAATAACTTTTTTTGACCGTTAGTCATTGTTTCAATTTTATTTTTCATTAATTTTAACTAGGTTACTAAAAGTATACTGGTTGCTTTTATATTCCATTGTATCAAAATAGACGGTAATTAGACTCGTACCATTAAGGAATGTTTCTCCATGACAGTATTAACCTCTTACGATCCAGCGAGTTATCACCAAGTCGATGGTACAGAACATATTGAAGCCACTGCAGTTGGCAGTGTTGACATCACCACCATGGCACAATTACCTATGGTGATAGCCAATGCCCGCACCGCGCAAAAAAGCTGGGCCAGTTTGTCATTAATTGAACGCCAGAAAACAGTGGTAGCCGCTTATCAGCAGCTTGAGTCTGTGCAAGATGAACTGGCAAGGTTAATTGGCCAGGAAATGGGTAAAGATTATCGCCGCGCGACCTATGAAGTTGGCGGTACTGTTCAAAATGCAGGTTATTTTGCCAGTGAAATAAGCGATGCATTAAGCACTGAGCAGATTGATAATCGAACACAATTACACTATCGGCCATTAGGCGTGGTGGCGGTCATTTCTCCTTGGAACTATCCGATAGCCATGGCCAATAATTTATTGATGCCAGCGCTAATGGCGGGTAACAGTGTGGTGTTTAAACCGTCTGAAGAAACTCCGCTGGTGGCCGAATTATTTATCAAGACCCTCAATCGGGTCTTGCCTGAGCATCTGCTGCAATGTGTTCAAGGTGATAAAACCTTGGGGCAAGCATTAGTGGCGGCAGACATTAATATGGTGGCCTTTACTGGCTCTATGGCTGCGGGTAAACACATTATGGCCAACGCAGCTTCCGGCTTAAAGCGTCTAGTGATGGAGCTTGGCGGTAACGATCCTATGATTGTCATGGCGGGTGCCAATATGGATGCGGCGGTGCGGTTTGCCGTGGCTAGCTCGTTTGAAAATGCTGGGCAAATGTGTACCTCAACTGAACGTGTTTATGTTGATGAGCGTATCGCCGCTGAATTTGAACAAAAGGTGGTTGCATTGGCCAGCCGTTACCGCGTCGGTCAATGGGACGAGGCTAATGTCAATATTGGCCCTATGGTGAACCCAAGACAACATCAAAAAGTACTGGCGCAGCTGCAAGATGCTAACGCCAAAGGCGCCACCTTTTTACTCGGCAGCGATGACTATGGATTACCCTTTATTCAACCGACCGTGGTGACAGGGGTTACCCCGGAAATGATCCTAGAGCATGAAGAAACCTTTGGCCCTGTTGTGGTGATCAGCCGCTTTAGTGACATTGATGAAGCCATAAGTCGTGCCAATAACAGCCATTACGGCTTAGGGGCTGTGGTGTTTGGTGGTCAAGGCGCTAAGGCCGTCGCCGAGCAACTTGAAGCCGGCATGGTGGGCGTTAATCAAGGTGCTGGTGCGGGCAATGCGCCATGGGTAGGCGCCAAGCAAAGTGGCTTTGGTTTTCATGGTACAGCCGCAGGGCATCGTCAATTTGCCCAAGTGCGGGTGATGAGTTATTAATTATGATTTCAAGGCTAGCGCGTTAGCGTGAGTTGATATTATCAAAAAAGGTGCAATAAGATGGAACAAGCAGCCGTAAAATCAAATTACTTTGTGGTCGAATACGAACCGGGTGCTGAGCATCCAGCCTTGCCTACTTGGGGGAATCGCCAGGACAATATTGCCGAGTTGGCCGCCGTTAAGCCCAGTGAGATAAGCAAAAAAAGGTTAACTGACGTGCCTGGTGCCTTTCAGTTACTTAATGTGTTGAGCCAGGATGAGTGTAAACGCTTGATCTCCGCCAGTGAAACCATGGGCTTTTTGCCCGATGCTGCGGTGTCATTACCGCGCAATGTGCGCCATAACGACAGCTTAACTTGGGTGGTCGATAACGCCACCGAGCGATTGATCTGGGATCGGATTCAACCACTGATGACTGACGACAGTGGGATTTTTGAGGGTAAAGCCGCGCTGGGATTAAATAACCGTTTTCGCTTTTATCGCTATAACCAAGGTGATTATTTTAAACCGCATTCCGATGGTTCATGGCCTGGCAGCCAAGTGATTGATGGTCAATTAGTGCGCGATGCCTTTGGTGATCGCTATAGTCAGCTGACATGTTTAATTTTACTGACAGAAGACTTTGAAGGGGGGGCCACCCGATTTTTAGTTAACGCTGACAACCCAGATCAACCGGCTAAACGGGGTGATAATGTGCGTCAAATCGATGTGCGCACTCCAGCGGGAAGTGTACTGTTTTTCCCTCATGGCATGCATCCTCTACATTGTATTCATAGCTCGGAGCCGCTTTTTTCTGGGGTTAAATACATTATTCGCAGCGATGTCTTGTTTGAGCTATAACGCGGAGTGGCTTGAACTATAACGAGGCAATTTTAACGAAAAAGGCTGTGATGAATTAGCTTGCTGGTAAGCAAATTTATTGGCTAAGTGTGGTATTTTTTTTGGTGTGAAACACCCGGTTCGCTGCGTTTTTTTGCTGTAGTGGGTTTTTTCGCAGTTAACACCGCGCTTGCTTTGCGTCATCTGTTGCAGCAACTGACCCGATATTGTTAGCGCACTATCGGGTCAGTTGTTTTTGGGGTGTTAACCAAGGCTAAAGCACTATTCAAAATCCGCTTTCACTTCAAACACCATTTTATCGCCGCTCACGGGGTGATTTAAGCCTAAATATTGCGCGTGTAAGTGCAATCTGCTGGCGACGACACCATACAAATCATCACCCACAATGGGCATATGTAAACCGTCGTGATGAGCACAATGGACCCGTAGCTGATGCGTGCGACCAGTTTTAGGGTACAAATACAATAAGGTGCGCTGTCCTTGGCGTTGATATACCTGCCAAAAGGTGTCGGCATGCTTACCGTATTCATAACACACGAGTTGCTTCGGTCTGTCGTCTAAATCAACCCGTAGTGGCAAGCTAATATCGCCCTTATCTTGGGTTGGCGCGCCTTCAATTAACGCAATATAACGTTTGCTAATAATGCGCTGAATAAATTGCTGTTGCAGGGCTTTGTTGGCGGCTTTGGTGAGCGCAATAACCATTAAACCTGAAGTAGACATGTCTAAACGATGCACAATTAATGGCCCAGTCGCATGGGGGAATAGCTGCTGCATACGACTAAACACCGAGTCGGTGATATTTTTACCGGGTACCGACAATAGTTCTGCGGGTTTATTGATAATCACCATGGCATCATCTTGATAAATAATATCAATGTGTTGATCTTTCCCTGGGTTAACCAGCAGAGGATCGTCATCAACTTGCATGCCTTTTAGCATGTGGGTCAGAATAGGTCGGCATTTTCCGTGACAAGCAGGGTAGTAGTTTTTGTGCTGTTTGATTTCAGATTTAGGCGATGTGCCCCACCAAAACTCCGCCATAGTGATCGGGGTTAATTGATGGCTAAACGCGTATTGCAGTAACTTAGGCGCCGCACATTCGCCAGCACCTGCCGGCGGTAAATGATTGGGGGCGTCATTAAAAATAGCGTTTAAATCTCGCGCTTCACCTAAGGTGTTTAAAAACTGATATTGAGCAAATAACTTGTTTTGCAAACCATTTGAAAGCTGTTTACGCTGATGTTTAAGCTGCTTAATGTGTTGTTGGAGGACATTGAGCTGGGTTTGAGTGGCTTTGATTTGTGTCTGCCATTGATGCTTTAACTCATTAAGCTGATGCTTTTGCTGCACGCTTTGACGGCTTAACTCAATCGACAATCTTTTATACTCATCGGCACTTATATTTGATAGAACCAATGCGGAATCTGCTTGCTCACGCTCTATTTTTCGTTGTTTGCGACTTGCCACAATTAAACCGCGTTGCTGCTCAAGCTCACTTTCCGCTTGGTGTTGTTGCGCCGCGAACGTTGCGGTTAATGTCGCCAGCACCGGATTGGCTTGTTGTTGACTAATCGACAGGTTGATGTGGTTAATCTGTTTATTGTCGCTACTAAAAAAGCTGTCTTGAGTCAGCATATCAAACACTGGCGGTACAAAAGGCGGCAAGATATTTTGCTCGGCTAACTTACCCGAAAACGCCGCTAAAAACCCCAGTTTCCCGTGGGCATTTTTTACCACCAAGACGCCAAACATTTTGCCTATTACCATGCCGCGATCATGTTCACTATCTAAGCCAAAATTATGCTGCCAAGGATTAGCCTCAAGTAAGGTCTGCTGCAACTGCTGTGCAGCCTGTATGCTCAGCGGATGAGGTTGATAATAGAACGGAAATGTAAAAGATTCAGGCAGGCTGCGATCAGCCAGAGTGTTATTGAAAGCAATAGTGTCATTGAAAGAAATAAAACATGGGTCGTTAACAGCCATTACAAACACACTCACAGCACCAAAGGACAGGTATTTTACCTCGTCGCGAGGTTGGATGCATCTTTAAGTAGGGTTGGATATTTTATGGTCAAATTAGCGACTGAAATGGCTTGTCTGCTGTGGGCTATGCGCCAAGACGTTAACCCAAAAGAAGTGTGGCAAGAGACGCCTTACTGAGAGGTTTACCACCTCATGATTAACCCACAGCGATTAATTGTCGGGCAACCCGGCACTCAGTTGGCGGTAAACGCTTGAGTGTCAAGGTGAAATATTGGATCAATAGCGTGGATTGACTTGAAAAGCTTGCATGGTTGCAAGGCAATAGATCAACTTATGTAAAACGGTTGAACATAACAACTGTCCAACAGAACAACAGAATAATAAAGGTGAAGCTGTGTCTCGCTTCACCTTTATTATTGATCCATGTTAACTGTGCTTGCTTAGACTGTAGGTCGGTGCAATACACAGACTTTGTTACCCGAAGGATCACGTAAATAAGCAAGATACAATGGACCGTTTGGACTGTCGCGAACACCTGGAGCATCTTCGCAAGCTTCGCCGCCGCTAATAACACCAGCAGCATGCCAAGCATTGGCTTGTTCTGCGCTATCAGCATGAAACCCTATGGTGCAGCCATTGCCATTATTGGCGGGTTCGCCATTTATCGGTTTAGTCAGGGCAAATACGCCGGCGCGGGTAACATAAAAGCAACGGCCTTTGGCATCCATCACCCCAGGTTTAATTCCCAGTGCGCCAAGTGTGGCGTCGTAAAAGGTTTTTGATTTATCGATATCATTAGCACCAAGCATGATGTGGCTGAACATTGTGACTCCTTTTGGGGTGACTAAACACCAAACTTATCGGATGTTATGGCTGTCGACTACCTGATTAAACAGGGCTTGTATGTTGATGTTAGCTTTGAGTTTTGCGGCTAATAAATACATGCCGGCCAATTTTCTATGTATGAAAATAGCATCGGTTGGGGGCGTATGCCATTCTTTTTGTTGGGTACTCATGATTTTACCTGCCTGAGCTATCCGCTTGGCTAAATCGCTAGCGCCAAAGTCATACGGGCCATCGCTACGTAATGGCTCACAAGCTTGATAAAAAACATCAATAATCAGCTGTTTTAGTTGTGGATTGATGGTGTCTTTGAAAAAACCAATTTGCTGTGCTGCCGCATCCATTTGCGACTTATCATTGGCAATTGCGCCTTGGATTAAATGCAAATAACCTTGCGCTAAGGTGTTGCTAATGGCGCGTGTGGCACCAAAATCCAACAACACAATCTTTTTACTGTCGGCTTGGTATTGAAAGTTGGCAAAGTTGGGATCGGTTTGCACCAGCTGAAAACAAAAGAGTTCTTTAAAACACAGTTCCATCAAGGCGCTGGCGACATGGTCACGAATAGTTTGCGAGCACTGGGCAACCGACTCAATGGCCACGCCATCGATATATGTCATGCATAAAATGCTGTCATTACTGAACTGCTCGTACACCTTAGGCACAATAAAACGCGGATCGTCGCCGATATTGAGTTGATATCGGGCAAGCTGTTTGGCTTCATAATGGTAATCGGCCTCGTGATGCAATTGTATTTTGGCCTCGTCCAGTAAGGTATCCAGTTTGACATTCGCTGGGATAAGGCGTGACACCTTGAGTAATGTGGCAACATTGTCGATATCGCTGTCGATACTGTCGCGAATACCCGGGTATTGGATTTTAATCGCCAGTTTTTCGCCGGTCTCTAAATAGGCTAAATGCACTTGGCCAATAGACGCGGCGGCAAACGGGCGCAGTTCGAACTGAGCAAATGGCGCGAGCCAGTCTTGGCCCCAATGTTGTTTTACAATACTGATGAGTTGTTTGTGCGGCATGGCTTTAGCATCTGAGCGCAGTTTTGCCAATATGTCGGCTAGCTCAGGAGGCACTAGATCGCCGCCATCCATTGACAACATCTGACCCACTTTCATGGCGGCGCCGCGCAGTTGCGACAGCTTATCGGCAACATGGCCGATGTTGGTTGGGGTCATCATCAGTTGTTGCATTGAGGGGGATTTGCCTTGGCTAAACTGTTTTGCGCCTTCAAACAGGACGTTACCAGCCAAACGTGAAGCCAATCCACCCATTTTAGATAATCGAGATAGACGGCTTGTTGGCACTTTAGCTTCATTATTTTTCATGATGGTCTATGTCTAAACAATCCAAGAATGAGAGTAATTTTATTGTACGCTTATGATGGGGTATAGGATCAGATTTTATCATGTCTATTCAGAGATTTTACCCACAATAATGAATATGCCTTTGCCCATTGGTTGGCTTGTTTTGAGCTTATGTAACGGCAGTCTATGGCTATTGATCCCGTTAAATACAAGGTGTCGATGCGGGTTGCTCAGTACCACAAGTACTATGATTATGACTATAAAGGCGTACTCAATAACTAAGGCATACACCTTTGATAGCTTTTCTGGGGTTATGATATGACTACTTTATCAATTTGAGTAATGCCTTAAAGCGTTCGCCTTGGGCAACATGCTGAAGTTCAAATAGCAGGGATTCAACATTGGTGAGCTTGGCGCCATCATTAAGCATCATTTGCACTCCGAGTAATTTATTGTCTGTACCCCGTGACGATACGGCATCGGCAACAAGATGCACTTGGTAGTGGTTGGCGAGTAAATCTTGGCAGGTTTGGTAAACGCAAACATGAGTTTCAATGCCGGCAAGGATAACTTGATCGCGATTTAATGTTTTAAGTTGTTGTTGAACCGCTTCACTATGCCAGGCGCTAAAATGCGATTTGGCAATAGGTTGAACCGTTTTTTGCAGCAGTTCGGCGAGTTCTTCGCTGGTATGGCCTAGCTTGTCGGGCAGTTGTTCTAACCAAATAATTGGAATATCAAACAATTGTGCACCCTGAATTAATACGGCAAGCTTTTGGTGTAATTGAGTTGATTGTTGCATCACTTGGGCGAGTTTACCCTGTACGTCGACAATCATTAATACACTTTGTTCTGCGGTTATCATGGTCATTTACCCGAATAGTTTAGATTAATTGTCGAGTATTGGTTATTTTGGCGATGGTGAAAATAGGCATTTAGTCTATTATGCCTATGCACATGGCTATAAACATGGCTATGAGTATGGCGATGAATATGGCGATGAGTATGGCTATAAACATGGCTATGAGTATGGCGATGAAAATTGTTATGAATGTTGACACAGAGATTGTCAGGGATTGATATGAAAAAACGTATTGTGATTTGTGCCGACGGAACCTGGAATCGGCCAGAAAAAGATCTTGAAAAAGATCATGCTACCAATGTGCTTAAACTCGCCAGAGCCATCAAACCCATTGCGGATGATGGTGTGCCCCAGCAGGTGTTTTACGATTGGGGTATTGGTTCGTATTATGACTCAGTGATAGGCGGCGCAACGGGGCGAGGGCTGCATAAAAATATTATGGATGCCTATCGTTACCTAGTGCAAAACTATTCACCCGGCGATGAGATCTATTTATTTGGTTTTAGCCGCGGAGCTTACACTGTACGTTGTTTGTGTGGCCTCATTAACAACTGCGGTATTGTCACCCGACCCGATGCTAAGTTAATTCAACAGGCCTTTGACCACTATAAAATGAAAACCAAACCCTTTGCGCCAGATGGCGAGCGCTCGGTAGCATTTCGCCAGCAACATTCGCATCCTTCACGTGAAGTGGCCTTTGTCGGTGTGTGGGACACTGTCGGGGCGATGGGGATCCCGCTGTCTTTTTTAGGTTTTTTTGAAGATAAAGATGAGTTTTATGATGCTAAATTAGGACGTAATGTCAACGTTGCTCGCCATGCACTGGCGTTAGATGAGCATCGCAGTGACTTTGAACCGACCATTTGGGCACCCCGTACGAGTATTGATATACAACAGGTTTGGTTTGCCGGCGCCCACAGTAATATTGGTGGTAGTGTTGCGCCTAATGACGATGGCAGTACCTTGTCGGATATTGCATTGCAGTGGATGATAAACCAAGCGCGCGGGTTCAAATTGACTATTGAGTTACATTTGGCCGATGCGTTATTGCCTAATCCTATGGCGGATATTCAAGAGTCATATCGCAGTTTTTATCGGATTAAAAAGCGTTTCTTTCGTGAGCTTACGCCCGTACTTGAACAAGACTTTGATCAAGCGTTTACCCCCATATTATTACATCAGTCGGTTAAAACGCGTTGGCTGAATGACAGCAATTATCGGCCAAAGAACTTAGTCAATTACATTGAAAACTATGGTTGGCCCGATAAACTGGTTGAGTAGTCAGTAAAAATAACGTCATTAAAGAACTAGTGTTAGCCACCACCATTAACAATCACCATTAAATAACCATTTCGATTAAGGACAGTATTTTGCTAGGTGTATTTTTATCGCTCATCACAGTGATTGGGCTATCGTCTATATCACTCGTTTTACCCGCGGCTGAATCGACTGCTTTACAAGATTTACAAGAGTTACAAGATAAGCCACCGGCTAAACGGATTATCGCTTTATCACCCCACGGGGTTGAAATGCTGTTTGCGATTGGTGCCGGTGAGTCAATTGTGGCGACAACCGATTATGCTGATTATCCTGACGCGGCCAAAAACATCCCCAGTATTGGTGGTTATTACGGTATTCAAATCGAGCGGGTGATTGAGCTGGATCCAGATTTGATTGTGGTGTGGCAAAGCGGCAATAAAATAGGCGACATTAATCAGTTACGCGACTTAGGCTTTACTCTGTTTAATAGTGACCCTAAAGAATTAGCCGATGTGGCTACAGATATTGAACTCTTGGGTCAACTGACTGGGCATCAACAGCAAGCGCAACAAGTGGCAACCGATTATCGTCAACAACTAGCACAAATTAGGCAGCAAAATCAGGCTAAACCCGCAGTAAAGGTGTTTTATCAGTTATGGTCAACACCACTAATGACGGTGGCGAAAGGCAGCTGGATCCAACACCTTATAGAAGTGTGCCACGGTGAAAATGTGTTTTATGACGCCGCTAGCGAGTACCCGCAAATTAGCATTGAAAATGTGTTATTAACTGGCGCAGAAGTGATTTTACAAAGCCAAGATGAAGGCAATGTTCAAGGCATTCTTTGGGCCGATTGGCCTGAACTGCCGGCGGTAAAAAACCATCATATTTATCAACTTGATGCCGATTTACTTCACCGGGCAACCCCAAGGGCTATTCAAGGCGTTAATGCCGTTTGTGAGGCGTTGGATAAGGTACGAGGGTAAGGTTTTGAGCTGGTGAGTTGGCCACTGTTTTTTTATGGCCTGCGGCCACTAACGTCGTGGCGCTTCGCCCACACCAGAGTAAAGGGGTAAAGCGCATTCTTGGTTATAAATCAGCTTTTGCAAACCCTTGCCGGTCCGGCAACATTTTCCCTATTTACGTAAACAATAGAGGCGAAAAATCGCCATGGGGATGGATCCAGCTTTTGACTTCGCTTGTAGCCTGCTTTGGCCCATCTAACAATAAAGAATGCAAATGCTAACACTTCCTATGGGGATCTGATGTGAATGGATTCACGAATGTCGTGGTGGCATGGTCTATAATGTTCCCGACATCAAATGACATTTCCCATATCCATATGGGTCAGATGCCAATGAAGGACCCTTCCCCTCGAAAGCCAGCTGGCCGTACCGGGTCCGATTTAAGGCCGTTATGTAAACAGAATCTTCTAAAAACTCATTCATTTAAACAATCAATTGAGCAATGATTCAGCCATTCGTCACTATTGGGTCCCACTACGCATAGATTGTCGACTCTCATCGTTAAACGTTTTTTACAACGAGAAGATACATCTGTAAAACCGGTTGGTGGAAGCGCTCGTACTGATTCAACCATGGCACACCAATGAGGCTGTTTTTGTTCTGCGAGAGTGTAATAAACCCACTTACCTAATTTTTCTTGGGTGAGTAATTTTGCTTTATAAAGTATTTTCAAATTGCGCGATACATTGTATTGCGTCTCTTTTGTCACATCCATCGCTTCAGCAAGCGTAATCCGTTGGTCAACATGTATTAATAACCAAAATAGACGCAGTCTATTCGGTTCAGCGAGTGCTTTTAAAGCATCTATGTATTGTTCATTATCCATCAGTTTTACTTTTTTTTGTGAGACTGACAATCATTATAACGACTCCAATTAAGAAAACGATACTTGAATGACAAGCATGAAAAGCCAGTTCCGATGAATCTGCCCCAGAAAACAAAGCAAACCAGAAAAAAGGGCAGAAAATCCCGAGCAATGCAATGTTGCGACCTATCTTTGTTTGTTCGGACCATTCACCACCATTAAAAAGTATTAATAATAACCGATACATTTGACTATAAGCGCACCATTTACTTAGACCAGATAACATCTTGGTAATTGTTTTGACGAATGGAATTTGTTGCATTAGCACTCTCTCTTATCGTTCAAAGATAAAATTATTGGCATAATGATTAAAATAAAGTCTATCCTTTTCGATAGTATGTTCTTCTACTGCATGCTCTAATACTTTTGGTGAGAAATTGTTTTTACTCGCACGGATTAATGCTGAAAAAAATTGGAAATTAAATTCTGGATGGCCTTGAATCGTTAATACCTGTTTTTTATATCGTGTAAGATAATTAGGGCAAAAATCATTTCCAGCGATAATATCAAAATATTCTGCAGGCTGAACAACTTGATCTTGATGGATGGCTAATATTGATATTGTTTTTCCAGCGTTTAGTTGTTCAAAATCTTGGAGTAATGTCACTTCATAAGCACCTAACCCCCAACCTGCAGATGAGTGCATGACAACACCACCTAATGCATGATGGATCATTTGATGTCCGAAGCAAATGCCCAACAGTTTTTTCCCACTATAGAAAATGTTGCGAATAAAGAGTGTTAGAGGCTTTATCCAGTCAAGGTCATCATTTACTCCTGCAAGACTTCCACCGATGATGTAAGCGTCATAATTTTCAATATCAGCGGGTAATTCAAATTTTTGATAAACGTTCAAAACCTCCACCATTGCGTCACGTTCCAAATTCAATTGATTTTTTAGGCAACTTGAGTAATCCCCAAACTCTTCCGTTAATGGAATGGGTACATCACCGCATAACAATATTCCAATTTTCATAATCAACTCAATAAATGTGACATTAGGAGAGATAAGACTCATTGACTTAATGTGTGATAATTAATCGCAACATGTAACCCAATGAGTCTATTGGGAATAATTATAAATAATTTAGTTAGGTGTTAAATAACATATTGAAATAAAAGGCCACCGATAATGGCGGTTGTGAGTATAATTGAGACGAACGCAACAACGGCTTTTGGCTTTAGCACAGCAGAAACAAGCGCAATTTCTGGCAGACTAGCACCCGTTCCTCCGATAATAAGCGCCATTGCAGGGCCCATACCCATGCCTTTCACAATCAAGACTTTAAGAAGTGGAATAGCCATTTCGATACGTAAATATACTGGAACCCCAATCACAGCGGCAATTAAGATCGAAAACACGTTGTCACCACCTACATACTTTTCAACGATATCTGCCGATAAGTATGCTGCCGATACGCCACTGATCAGTGCGCCAATCAATACATAGGGGATGATTTTTTTGAATAAAGCCAGCGCGAAACGTAGTGCATTAGTCGTTTTTGAGGGGATCTCGTCAGCCATAGTGAGTGTGGCGGAAGAATCACAACTACTCTTTATGCTACCGCATGTTTGTACTGGTTGTGATGCAGAACAGCTTTGGGTTTTAGTTTTTGATGCTGAACAAGATGGTGCTGTTTTAGTTTCTAACTCGCCCCCGCGTTTAATTTCATTGCGCCAAGGCGTTTTGGTAATAAACCACCCGCCAAAGATTGCTGCAAATAAAGTAATCGCTAAGTAACTTACTGTCACTTTCAATCCGAAAGTGGCGAAGATCATGGCCAAAACAATAAAATTACAAAGAGGTGCAGAAATCAAAAAGCTCAAAAGGGTACCTAATGACACCCCCATCGTTGCCATGCCCATAGTAACAGGCACAACAGAAGCGCTACAAAAAGGTGTCAACATTCCAAACAGAGCACCCAGTAATGGTCCCCATTTTTCATGTTTAACCAGTTTTTTTTGTAACTTATCTTGTGGGATGTACTCGCGCATAAAGCCAGTTAATATAGAAACCACGGCTATTACAATAACGAGTGCTCCCCCAACATGAATAAATTCATTCAATGCAATTGTAATTTTGTCTATATCCACGTTACAGCCTCGTAAAAAGTTAAATTAATGACAAAAAGCAATGTACACTCACTTGCACGATTGTACAAGTGTTAGTTGTTTGGTGGGGCATTTGTTTGCAGAACAGATCATTGTCTATGGTGAGATGAATAAGTCAGGATATGGTTATCAATATTCATCTTGATTTGAACGTGTGATTAGATGAGTCTTTTTGTCTTGAGTTAGTTGCTGTCCGTCGGCGTTTTCGTTATTAAAGTGCTTGGCAACTATTGATGGCTTTGTCAGAGAATGAACATATGTGACGGTTTATTATTATCATTTAATAGCCTGACATTATCATTTAATAGCCTGACATTGACATTTTGTTGAACCATCACTTGAGATAGACTTTGAACTTTAATTGCAGGAGTAGATGAGCCAGAGAGTATCCAAAACAGGGATATTTTGGCTAAGCCCCCACATGGATGCTGATTTTAAAATCAAGAGATGGCGTCTTGCTGAATCATCTGCAGGTTAGGTCGTTCAAACACATATATGTGGTCACGGCAGTTGCTACGTCCTGTGGATCACCTGCGGCAGGCAATTAGTACCGATAAAACCACGTTATAAATCAGACTTAACCAATGCCTACTAAGCTGCGTTAATAAATATTTCAAACACACTTTTGTCCAGTAATGGGTTAGGTGATGGAACTCGCTTGTGTGAACACCAAGCGACTTTGTCGTTTCTATAATTACCAAGGGAAATTGACGGATCTAAATCTATTTCTAAGGGCAAAATGGGGGGCGGTAGCGACTTAGAGTGTTTACTTTATTTAGATACCCATTCATTAATTTTTTTAATGCAACGCCTCAAGAAACGGCGCATTTTGCAACGTCCAAATCACTTGATTTGTTAGCATTTGATTCGATGCTTATCTATTTCCTTACGATAGATTGAGCTCCTGAGACAATTATTGCTGTTGCAACTCTTGAGCTAAAAATGCTGCAATAGCTTCCATCCCTTTGGCTGGGGCGTTGCCGTCGATTTCTGCCTGACGATTATAATTAGTATTGGTATTAACATCGTAAGTATAGATATCGCCATTACTGTCTTTAATCAGCTCAATTCCGGCAATTTCGATGCCACTGTCACTTAAGAATTGTTGATATTGTTTGATGATCGGGTGATCGTTAAACTCGGTGCTGATTTTAAACTTGCTAATCGGTGCTACGGTTGGACAGTATCCTTCGCCAATTTGACAACTATCGGCCGGACACAACTCAAAGCCCTCTTCAGTACTCACTTGCACACTATAGATAAACTTACCGCCGACAAATTCACAACGGGTAATATAGGCTTCCGGTGCTTTAATATATTGCTGAATTAACCAAATTCCGTCGAGCGGTTCTTCGTAATCGGTACTGTCAAGGTAGGTTTGTAACGCTTCTGTACTATGAAATAATTGGACGCCAAGACCCTTGCCACCACGATTTGGCTTAAGGATAAACGGAAATTGATCAAACTCTTTTGCACTGCTGACTAGCTTATCTCTGCCGACTACTGCCGTGGTTCGAGGGGTTTTAATTCCGGCGCGATTTAGTGCGGTATATTGAGAGATTTTACATAATTCAAGATACAGGGCATCGGTACCATTGATCACGCGGCGACCATGTTTTTCTAGCCAAGTTAGAACCATTCTGGTGAGCTCAGGCCCAAATCGATGACCACGAGTGTGCGATGAGGCACTCATCCGATTGTAAAAAACACCTTGAGGCGGTTCCTGTTCTAACGCGACTTGGCCTTGATCTAAAAACCATTCTTGAGCATTAATGCCTATATCATTAAAGGCTTGATGAAGGGGCGTTACCCACTCGCTATTTTCGTGCAAAACGTAAATATCAGACATGATTGAACTCGCTTAGTGAATATGGTGCGATTATACCGATGTTTAGGTAGTAAGGATAATGGTGCCCAGGTTGTTCGATAATAATGTACATCATTTGTGTGAAGGTTTTGGTTTTAATGAAATTCCCCCAGAACAGACGCTTAGATTTCTTGCCTCCCCCCAGTGGCGCAATGGGGCACAGAGCGACTTAGCACTTTTGCTTTGTTTATCTGTTGAGGCTACTCCATTTACGCACGCTTTCTCCCAAGCGTGCGTAAATACCAATGGCGGTGATTTGCATCAAATGGGTAAAGAAAAAGCGAGAAACTCGAGTGTGTTCCTGCCCAAGTGAAGGTCATCGAACACGTTCGACTTAAATACAGTTGTCGCGTTTGTGACAAGCAAAGCACAGAAGTAAAAATCAAAATAGCCCCGGTGCCAGCCAGCCCAATCCCTTAGGGCGTTGCCACCGCGTCACTACTCAGCAAAATCTTCGCCAGTAAGTACCTATATGGCTTGCCCTTGTATCGTTAGGAAAGCATGTTCCAGAAATATGGCATCGAGTTGAGTCGTAAAACCATGGCCGACTGGATGATGAAATGCAGTGACCTGTTTCAATCACGTTACAATAAATTGCGCAAAGTCCTACTACAACAAACGGTTATCCAGGCGGATATAACCACGTTCAATGTCCTCAAGGAAGACAAATCGACCTGCTATATGTGCTTGTACGTAACTGGCACCGATACGTCGAACAACCAAGGGGTGCCTAATATCGTGCTGTACGATTACCAGCCCAGTCGTACAGGGCAATGCGCGGTTGATGGCTATCTGCAAGTCGATGGTTATGCGGTTATGGTAAAACTGAAGCGGCACTCTCGGGTTGCGGGGCACATTCTCGTCGTAAGTTTAAAGCAGCCGAAATTGCTCAGCCTAAAGGTAAAACTGGTAAGGCTAACTGGGCTCTAAATTACATCCAAAAATTTTATCGAATCGAAATCCAGAATAAAGACAGCAGCCCTGAGGTGCAAAGGCAACTGCACAGCCAGCCATTATTGGATGAGTTGCATCGTTGGTTGGAAAATTTCAACGGCATGATCCCCCAAAAAGCAGCCTAGGGAAAGCAATCACCTATAGCCTAAATCAATGGCCCAAGCTAAACCGCTATCTTGAAGATGGCCTACTCAATATTGTCAATAATCGTACCGATCGAGCCATAAAGCCGTTCGTTATTGGGCGAAATAACTGGTTATTTGTTAATACAGCGAATGGTGCCGACGCCAGTGCTATGCTGTACAGCATGATAGAAACCGCCAAGGCTAACGCCCTTTAACTATCTGATGCACTGCCTCGAACAATTGTCACTCAAACCCAAGAGCCTGGAACACTTGTTACCCTAACTAGACTAGGTGCCGTTCAGCGGACGGATACCTGGTAATAGATCCAAACCTGTATGGAACCCACTCTATGAGGCGAACCAAAGCGATTCTTGTCTATGAAAGAATAAAGAATATTCGAGCTATGCAGCTTTTGCTAGGGGTACTTTTTCTAATCAATGTCAGCTTAATTTGACTCAATGTTCTAGCACGTTTCTGTCCATAAATGATTTAGATGCCTTGATTGCAATTGGTGTGATTCAACTCGGAACTTGAGGACGTTGAAGACTCTTTACAAAAGAATGCGTGAGCTGGCCATGGCCTTTCACGCACATCTGACCTATATGGATATTGGAAATGTCATGATGATGTCGGGAACATCATTGACCATGTGCTTCAAGGCATTCATACATCCTGTCTATCAGATGCCAGCTAGCTTTCGCGGTACAGGATGTACCATCGGAAGCGTTAGCATTTTCACTCTTTACTGCAAGATGGGCCGAAGCAGCCTACAAATAAAGTTAAAAGCTGGATAAATCCCCATGGCGACCTTTTCGCATCTTAGTGGCCGCAGGCCATATCTTAAACCCACTTTTGTCCTAAAGTAAGTCAGCTAATTAGATTTGAGCTTTTCCTATTTAGCTTTCATCTATAGACAACTATGGGGCTAAATCGAAGAGAGTTAAATTACCGGTGTAGATGAGCCAGCGAGTATCCAAAACAGGGATGTTTTGGTTAAGCCCACATGGATGTGCTCGTGGCGTCTCGCTTAATCATCTGCACTAGGCCTGCGGCAGGCAATAAGTTCAAATGAAGCTACATTATAAATCAAGCTAAACCAATACCAAGTTAGCTAAGTTAACCTGAACTCGGGATAAGAAATTGAACTAAATGCCCTCTTTACGATCAGATCTTTCGACCAAGAAGGATTTAATCATGCAGAGGGCTTATGAATAATTTAGTGGATATATTTTGTGATGTCGAT
>Ga0314771_100083_pt1 | contig 38715 bp, 33 predicted proteins | sample MetaGCB42018_FD_204522 | JGI IMG/M metagenome (GOLD analysis project Ga0314771, IMG submission 204522) | Cryopeg brine microbial communities from Beaufort Sea near Barrow, Alaska, United States - CB4 2018 | ecosystem: Environmental > Aquatic > Marine > Coastal | place: USA: Alaska | collected...
CTTCTGGATAGGTAAAGTCGTACTTATGCGCCAGTGACAGCAGAATGTCATAAAATGCCTTTTCTTCAAAGTCGATACCCATTTCACCAAACGACGCCATCTCTTCGCGCAGCTCGTGATACAGCTTGATGATCTCATCAGAGAAATCGCCAATGACTTCAGCGCGTAGTACATCTTGCTCGTCACGGTCGTTATATTTCTCGACCAAAGCATTCATCTTCTTACTGAAATCGACGCCCTTCACCTTGTTGGTCTTTTTCAGCTCACCAATCGCTTTTGCGAGTAGCTGTTGTAGCAGCTCTAACTTGGTATTGGGCTGTTTAATCACCTCAAGCTTGGCTAGGTAGTCTTCATCAAAGATATCGATCTCACCGTCGGTATTGTCACCGAGCTTAAAGATTTCTTCTACCCCATCACTCAGCAGCGCGTCTTTCACCAAATCCCGTACCTTTTGGTTCATCTGTTCGACGTCAGGCGCGCCACCAGTGGTTATTTTAAAGATGATGGTACGAATGGCTAGGTAGTAATGAATCTTGTCCTTGTGCGCCTTTGTGAGCTCACTGCTACCCACGCAAATATCATAGGCAGACTTCAAACGCTTGGCTAAATCCATAAAGCGTTTTTCTAGCTTTTTAGATTGCAGTGCAAAGTCAGCCGCTGCATTTAAGCAGTTCAGCTGTTCTAATGGCGTACCGTTGAAGTACAGGGTCGAGTCGAACTTATGATAGACGGTATCGAGTAGGTTTAAATGATCTTTCACCACCACCACTGACTTTTGGATATCTTCTAGGTTTTGAATCTGACCGCCAGTGTAATGTGAGAGCGCCAAGTTCATCTGTTTTTTGATGCCGATATAATCAACCACTAAGCCGCTTTCTTTGCCTTCAAACTTACGGTTGACCCGTGAGATGGTTTGAATCAGGCTATGCTTTTGCAAAGGTTTATCAATGTAGATGGTATCGAGGAATGGCACGTCAAAGCCTGTGAGCCACATATCGACAACGATGGCGATTTTAAAGTTAGATTTGCCGTTCTTAAACTGACGATCCAGCTCTTTGCGATAGTCTTTATTACCGAGATTGTCCCACATCCCTTTTTCGTCATCCTTGTTACGAGTCATAATCATTTTGACGCGCTCCATCGGTTTAACTTTTTTCTTATCGCTTTCAGATAAGGTTGAACCTTCTTCGCACGCTCGTACCTCATCCCACTCAGGACGCAGCTCTATGATGTCTTTGTACAGCTGATAGGCAGCTTCACGGCTGCTACAGACAAACATCGCCTTGCCTTTTTGTGTGGTGCCCTCAGCGACGCGTGCTTCATAATGCTGAACGAAGTCTTCGGCGATGGCGCGGATACGATCAGGGTCACCAAGAATGGTGGACATGCTCGCCATGGCTTTTTTGCTTTTCTCTATCTGATATTCATTGGTGCCAGCGTCGGCGCTTTCTTGATAGTATTTTTCGACTTCATCAAGCTGTTTGCTATCGAGTAGCACTTTGGCGGCGCGACCTTCATAGACAATACGAACGGTGATCTCATCAAATACCGACTCAACCATGGTGTAGCTATCAACGACTGGACCAAATACATCGAGAGTGGCATCAATCGGTGTACCCGTGAAGCCGACGTATGTGGCATTGGGCAATGAGTCATGTAGGTACTTAGCGAAACCGTAGGTCTTTTTGACGCCATCTTCGGTAACGGTGATTTTTTGCTGGAGGTTGATTTGGCTACGGTGCGCTTCATCTGAGATACAGATAACGTTGGTACGCTCTGTCAGTAAGGCTAAGTCTTCGGTGAACTTATGAATGGTGGTTAGGAACACACCGCCACTCTTACGTCCTTTGAGCTCTTCTCGTAGCTCAGCACGACTCTCGACACTGATGATGTTCTCATCGCCGATATAGGTCTTGGCATTGGTAAAGGTTTTGGATAACTGATCATCCAAATCGGTGCGGTCAGTGATTAAAATAATGGTTGGGCTACCAAGCGCCGCGTCTTTCATTAGCAGACGGGCTAGAAACAGCATGGTAAAGCTCTTACCACAGCCAGTCGCGCCAAAGTACGTACCACCCTTCCCGTCACGTAAGCCATTATCGTCAATCAAGTTGCCATGACTGTCGAGCAACTTCATGTGCTGCTTGATATTGTCGTATAGCTTGGTGGCCGCATAATACTGCGGATAGCGACAAACGATTTTTTCTTCCTTGCTTGATTTGTCAGGTACGTAAATAAAATTACGGATAACATCCAGCAAACGCGTTTTATCAAATAAGCCGCTCATCATGGTCAGTAAGGAATGGATACCGTCTTTCTCTAACTTCTCTTTTCCTGTGACTTTACGCCAAGAATAGTAGAACTCGTAAGGCGCAAAGAATGAACCCATCTTTGAGTTGACCCCATCACTAATCACACACAGGGCGTTGTATTTAAACAGCTCTGGGATATCGCGCTTATAGCGGATGGTCAGCTGGGTATAGGCATCAAACATGGTGGCATCTTCACGGATGCTGCTCTTAAACTCAAACACCACCAGTGGTAAGCCATTGATATAGAGAATGCCATCAGGAATACGCAGCTCAAAGCCTTGTATCTCCATCTGATTGACGATGCGAAAGCGATTGTTATCGAGTACCTCATAATCAATCAGCTGGATGTATAAGTCTTTTTGGGTATAGTCTTCACGCTTGAGTGTAAAGCCATCAGCGACAAACTTCATGATGGCTTTATTGGTATCGTACAGATCAGAGGCAGGAAGGTATTCGAGCTTATGAATAATAGACTCAATCTCATAATCAGTGATCAAGTCATCTTTATAACGGGTCGCTAGAAACTGTCGAAGATCAGACTTAATCAACACATCGTCAGGATTACGGTCAAGCGCTTCACCAAGCGTATGTGGATAGCCTTCAGCTGCTAATAGCTCGATAATGGCTTGTTCAAGTCTGTCTTCGGTGAATTTCACTATACATTCTCCACAAGAGCTTCAGCGTCTGAGATACATATCTCGCCTGACATTAATTTAGGTAAAAGAGTATCGCGAGTTTCCGCTAACTTCCTATTCAATCGGTCGTTAAGAAATGTCTTCTCAAAAAAACTAATTGCCTTTACGTTAAAGATGTCATGTACGCTTCTACTCGGAACTAGAATATTTGTCGCTTTTATCTCAGCAGTGGATAAATTCACCTGAACACCACTATTTGCCCTACTTCTTAATTCACCTATAGTAGTATCAAGGTTTGAATAAATATAAATATATGGATAATTCAAAGTAGCATCTTCTTTAACACTCAACCTTCCTACTCGCTGATTAACCAAAAACTTATCATCTTCTGGCATTAGCGCAGTATGTCCCAAAAGAGCCATACTTGACTTCATATCGGTCATAGCCATAAGTAAATCTCCCTTTTTTAGAAGATATCTCTCTAGGTCCTTAGCAGCTTCAATAGGAAAATACGACTTAGTACCATCATAGTTAAAACCGCCACCCCGCTTAATATGACCCATTTTAAAAACATGAAAAGCATCTTTGGATTCTGCTGTCAATTCCTTACTCTTAAAAGCATAACCATTTGAAAAGTCACTTTCCTGTCCTAACGTACTTATCTCCCACCCCTTCGGAATCCACCCCATTTCCTCAGTAAATTCAAACTCATCAGGAAATAAGCTTTGAATATCTGCATTGTCTTTTTTCTCAATCGCTTTGCGTTGCTTAGCACGTTCAGCGAACTCATCAGGAATAGCGTTACCAGCCGCGAGCGCATTATCAATCACAGGATCAAAATCAACAAACCAGCTTTTAAACAACGCCTGCGCCATCGCTTCTAATGTTTCATTCATCTGGCGGTTAAGTTCGATTTTGTCATCTAGATTTGATAAAAAAGATCCTATGTCTTTACGCTCATTCGGTGGTGGGGCGGCAAATTCGTATTCCTCTAAATCTTGCCAAGAAACCCGCTGTCTACCTGTACTACCTATCATTCTCGACTCTGCATAAGCTCTAAATTTTGGTAAACGTGCTAGGTAATAAACATAATCTTCATCATATACAGGCGTTTTAGCTGCCATGACAATAAATTCGGTCGAGCCATGTCCTGTTTCAGTATTCTCCATTCCTGAAACTTTTGAACATTTACCATTTTGCAAACAAGGTGTGATCCTCGCAAAAAGCGTATCACCATTTGCAAATCGGCTACCACCGCCTGTATATTCTTTTTCAAAAACTTCTGTTATAAATTTAGAATTTTCTGTTACATCAGCCATTGATATAAATGGTGCAACTGTTCCCTTTTTAATAGTTCGCTTCGGTGTAAAGTCTACTATCTCACCAAGTCTAACTTGCTGCCAATCACTCACCATAACCCAACACCTCCAAGTTCTGACGGATGGTCGCGTCAAGCTTTTCTGACTCTTGCATTTGCGCATACAGCATTTGGCTTAGCTCAAGCATTTTAGTTTCAAACGGAATTCCATCGTCTTCAATCGCCGCCGCACCCACATAACGCCCAGGAGTGAGTACATAATCATTAGCTTTGATATCATCAAGTGTAGCTGACTGACAGTAACCCGCTTCGTCAGAATACGCTTCATAACCACCAGCTTCCGCTTCACCGCGCCATGCATGATAGGTCTTGGCAATCGCTTCGATATCATCCTTAGTGAGTTCTTTATTGGTGCGGCTAATCATACTGCCGATAGCACGCGCATCGATAAATAGCGTCTCACCGCTACGGTTACGCAGCCCCTTTGCTTTACTATCAGCTGATGTGGCTTGTTTGTCTTTACTGATAAACCATAAGCACACTGGAATCTGGGTGGTATAAAACAGTTGACCTGGTAGCGCAATCATACAATCGACCAAATCATTTTTAATGATTTGCTCACGTATATCACCTTCACCACTGGTGGTGGTAGACATCGAACCATTGGCCAGTACAAAACCTGCTGTGCCGTGCTCAGAGAGCTTGGATATCATGTGCAATATCCATGCATAATTGGCATTGCCTGTAGGCGGTGTCGGATACCCTGCCCAACGTGGATCATCGACCAGCTCATCAGAGGCGCGCCAATCCTTTTGGTTAAAAGGTGGGTTTGCCATGATAAAGTCGGCTTTGAGGTCTTCATGCTGATCTTTAAAGAACGTATCGGCTGCCACATCGCCCAAGTTGCTAGAGATACCACGAATAGCAAGATTCATCTTAGCGAGCTTGTAGGTCGTGCTGGTATACTCTTGCCCATAGATAGACACGTCTTTGGTATTGCCGTGGTGACTCTCAATGAACTTAATCGACTGCACGAACATACCGCCCGAACCGCAGCACGGATCATAGATTTTGCCTTGATACGGCTCAAGCATTTCAGCTATCAGATTGACCACAGACTTGGGCGTATAGAACTCACCTCCACCCTTGCCTTCAGTCGCGGCAAACTTACCCAAGAAATACTCGTACACGCGCCCGACGGTGTCCTCTTCAGGATTACCGATGGTGTCAATGTTATTAACGACATCAATCAATGCGGCAAGCTTACTGGCGGTTAAGCCAAGACGAGAGAAGTAGTTATCAGGCAATGCGCCTTTTAATGATTGATTGGTCTTTTCGATGGTACTAAGCGCCGTATCTATTTTGAGCGCGATGTCTTCTTGCTTAGCGTTCTGCTGGATGAAACTCCAACGGCTCTCCTCCGGCAAATAGAAGACGTTGTCTTTGGTATAGGCTTGCACCATGTCGATATGCTTTTCATAGCCCGTATCGATAAGCTTCTGTCTTTGCTGCTCAAAAGTGTCACTAATGAACTTTAAGAAAATCAGGCTAAGGACGATGTGCTTATACTCTGAGGATTCAACGCTACCGCGTAGCTTGTTAGCAGCATCCCAAAGGGCTTCTTCAAAATTGCCATTGTCTGTTTTATCTTTTTTATTCGCAGGTGTTTTAGCCATGTTTTTTTGTTCTCTATGTTCTGAGGGGCAGTATTAGTTAAAGTTTGAATTCAGTTAGCCAGTTGTTTTAATAGATATTTATAAAGCTAACCTGTAGAAATATCGGACTAAAACAAATCTAACCTGTAAAAAGTACAATCCTTCTACAGGTTAGGTAGTAAAAGATGGTTTCTAAATAGCGCATAGATAGCTTAACAGTAACAGATCAACAATAAAAATAGTCATCATTAGTCTGTCGCTAAAAAAATACTGGCTGAGTGGGTGTTGAAAAAATCAGCTCTAAAATCCTATAACCGATATAGATTTTATGTCTTATGCTTATCGCTCAACCAACTTTTCCTCAATCATCTCAGTCAACAGCTCAGTAACCGTTTTGCGGCTCTCAAGCGCATACCGTTTGAGTGCAACATGCTTATCTTCATCTAGATTGAAATTCACTCGTACCGTCTTTTTGGAACTATCCGTCACATCTGATAGCGCTAACTGATCCTTAACGTTCTTACTAGGACGACCTGCTGATAAACTCATAACTTATTCCTCACCAAAAAATGTTTGAACCTCACTGACCAATGCGGTTATCTCTTGTATCGCATTGCTATTAGGCGATTCGGTATCAAATACTGTTTTACCAAGGGCAGCACTGTTAGGATAAGCAACACGCTGCATCACTCTGGTCTCTAACACTGGAAGGTTATAATCGAGTAGTGCTGTCGCTACTTCCTTACCTATATTGGTGTTTTGAATAGCACGTGACACGACAAACGCCGCCTTTAGTTTGCCATCCATCATTTCAATACGCTGCTGCACTAAATCAACCAAATCGCTGGTCGCCCAAATATCGTAGGGGCTCGGCTGCACCGGAATCAATATAAAATCAGCGGCTTTAATAGCTGAAATGGCCAAACTGGTGGCTTGCGGTGACCCATCGATCACCACATAATCTTTATCAGAGACGCTTTTTAAATCTTTATCAAGCGTTGGTCTGTCGAGCCCGATCACTGGTACCGGATTGTCTTCATCAACTGCTCTCCAGTCACGCGCACTGCCCTGTTGGTCGCTATCTACCAGCAGCACACTATGACCTTTTAGCTGTAGTCCCCGTGCTAAATGCGTTGCAATGGTGGTCTTACCGCTGCCGCCCTTCTGATTCAATACCGCAATTACCTTCATAAATACAGATCCCTGTAGTATGCATTAAGTATATAAGTATATAAGTATATAAGTATATAAGTATATAAGTATATAAGTATATAAGTATATAAGTATAACTAAAAATGTACGTCACATCATTACTAATAGCAATATCTTATAGTAAAAATAGCATCGCCTTTTCTAACGAGCGTATATCCATCATGATGGACGTCCTGTATCAAAGACAGTATCATAAACTGCCTACTACTAGATAAATTGTCGCTATTAGATATCAATTTGAGCTACTAAAAGCAATACTTTAGCCGCTCATATTCGTTATAATCCGCTCACCAATCAAAAACCACTAATATGAATGAGGGAACCACTATGGTGAAGTGTCACTTATCGACCATCATGGGTGAAAGACGCCTTAAAATTGCCGATATCTCAAGAGATACTGGCATCAATCGTGGCACCATTACTCGCATGTATCATGAAGAAGCCACCCGCGTTGATCTAGATGTCATCGAGTCTTTATGTACTTATCTTAGAATCAATGTTGGTGATTTATACGAAATCATAAATGAAGACAGCAGTGAGTCACTAGCATAAATAACGTTGTCATGAGCTGTGATTGTCTTTAAACAAACAAAAAGACCTACAGAAGGTTATTTTCTCTTGCAATAGATTAGAATATAGGTATAATTTGACCTGCAGTAAGTCATTTTATTTATTATATTTAAATAATGGTCTATAGGAGAATACCAATGAATAACAATCTATCTCGGCTCAATAGCTGCACATGGTTTAGTGAACAGACTAAAACGTTAGCCTCTCAGCTGTTATTAAGCTTACAAATACAGCAAGGCGTACAGCTGGCAACCTTACTTGGTGTTGACGCCATTCTTTATAATGATGAAGCGGTTTATGTCTGGGTGCAACGACAGCTAGATGACGGTCTTATCGTTGATGATTATGCGTTAAGCACCCTTGAAACTGCTTTTATAGAGTTGGTCACAGCTCACACTGACCAAGCAGCCTAGTCACTTTAGCTTATATTTACAGACTTCTTGTTTAACAAGAAACAATAACCCTTAAAGCCAGATAAAGTGTCATTATCTGGCTTTTTAATATAGACAAAGATAACGACAATCAAACAAGCCTTTTTTCAGTCTTATATGTTTTAGAAGACGCAATTTTGGGCAATATAGCTCACTATTACCATACGCCTTTACTCAGTCGGCTTTGCACGCGGCACCCCAGCTATTTTATAATAAACAAAGCCTCTTTCATCTCTCAAAACACTCTTACTGTCTGCTCTAACGCACCAGCTGATTGCATCAGGCTGCGCTTCATTAACATCACAAGCCAGAATAATCTGCTGACTTTGAGCGTCATCAAATGCCTGCTTCCACCCCGTTTCAAGCTCATCGATGCCGCGCTGTAGCTCTGCTTGCTGGTATTTCATCTCTGCAATCTCATCAAAGCTTGGCACATACCAAAATACCAGGGCCACCAAACTTATTATCACAGCCATCGTACCCGCTGCGACAGCGGCTGCAATCCTTTTAATACTCATAGTCTCAATGGACTTATGAATTTTGTCCAAGTCTTTACTAGCTCTACCCTCGACCTGCTCAATCCGCGTTTTGGTGGTGGTCTCAAAGGTCTCAATATCTTCAATAATCTGCTTATGACCAGCTTGGTACTGATTGGTGAATAGGGCTAGATTGTCAGCGCTTGCGCTAAGTTTATCAGCAACTCCTTGCATGGTACTGATTTGTACCTCTATGCTATCGTTTTTAGCAGTGACGACCGACTCTACAGCCGTATCAATCTGCTGCTTCATATCGGTGATGATGCCCGCTATTTTGTCATCATAACGACGCGGCATCTCATTGTCAGTGAAAGCCGTCACTGCTGCTTGAAGCTGCTTTAACACGAGTTCTTGATACTGACTCAATGCCTGCGAAGTTGTGCTTGCGCTACTACCTAATTCCTTAATGGCAGAAGACACCTCACTCACCTTGCTATCAATACCGCTAAGCGAACGCTCAAGCCGCCTCGCTACCGCATCATCGGCTCGCTTAATCAGCTCACGCAAGGCCCCAATGACCGGAGTCAATGAAGTCACTAGGTTAACAAGTTGATCGTGTATGTCTTGCTCATTGCTATTGTCTTTATTCATGGGGTACTCATTATTATAATGCCGCCTAAAATGGGCGTGGTGAGGAGTAGCGGCGTGTTTGTGCTTGTTCATGCGCTTGGATGGCGTTCTTCGTTTTTTGCAGGTGATCTGTCACAGTTTGCGTGAGCGTTGCCCCATCTATGGTGATAGCAGGAACGTGCTCAAAGCGCTCATTGATTTTCGTTAACACCTCGACCTTATCTTGATTGTCAGGCAAGCGCTCAAGCTGTTGCCATAGCGTCGTTGCTGCCTTCTGCACCTGCGTTGCAATTTTTTTAGCATCGGTGTCTCGTAAACTTTTTTGTAGTGTCGTAAAGCTGTCAGTGTGTTTTAGAGTAGTGAATATAAATGCTTGTGCGGCAACCGCCTCAGCCGCGTTGATCACTTCGATCGGTGCATCAACGGCCTTAAAATCAAGGGTATTAACGCGGTTACGCACCCGTACCACTAAATTGTCAAATCGATCTCGATATGCTTTGGTCTCATTGATTCGCTGACGCTTAAGAGATGCCTGCTGCCGCCTCTGTTGTAAGGTTTCTCGCCGCCTGATCAAAGCCTCCTCTCGTGCGCGCTCAGCTTCTTCCTTAAGCAGTGCCTGTTCATGATCGTTAATGAGGCGCTGATGCAGAGCCATCGTACGGTTGCGCCAGTCCTCAAGCCGATCTGCATTTAGTTGAGTGGTCTTGGTTTGAGTAATTTCATCGTATAAATCACTATCTTGCACGATTACTGCCTCACTTTGATCAAGCAAATCGATACGCTGCTCATAAAACGGCGATAGGCGCTGATAGGTTTTCTGACTGGTATTAATTTGCTGCTTTAACTGTTTGATGTCGTTATCATTGGCAGTCTTAAACGCTTTAATATCGGCAGCCAAGGCCGTCAAACGAGTGTCAGCATCCGCGTCTATCTCTACCGCTTTTAACGTACTGAGCGCCTCACGTTCTTTTTCAAGGTACTTAAAGCGCTCAACGTCCAGATCTGCAAATGCAGCAAACTTATGATAAGTATCCATGTTATTGGTGATATCTATCTCTTGTAGATCCGCAAACGCTTGATCCCACTGTAAGGATAAGTCGGATTTTTCAATATCAATCTCATCAAGTGCTTTAAAGCCAGTCGCCAGTTTATTCAGCTTTGCGGCAAATGGTTTTAGGGTGGCCTTTAACCCTTTGTAGTCAGCAACGACTTCATTATTAAGCGGGATCAGCTTTTTTAGCACCGCTTTATTGTTCAGCACTATTTTATCAATCTGTGACAGTTGCTTCTCAAGACTGGTAACGGCACGGCCCGTTTGTAGGGTGTCGTCTTGTCTAAACTGCTCAACCAACGCTAAAGCCGCCTTTAGTGCCTCACTTTGCTCTTTTGTGCTTATCTGCCTGGCAAGCTCAATCATTTTTTGGCGGGGGTCACTAAAATCCTGTCCCACCTCCTCGGTGAACCGCTGGGTACTCTTAATGTTTTTATCAATGGTAATAATCTGTTTAGACTGGTGCGCTAACTCTTCATGCAGCGCATCAATGGTTGAAAATAAGGCGCTGCGTACCATCTTTTTTTGACTCACAAAGTCGGCTGAGATTGCTAAAAGCTCATCAAGTGCGTGATCATTGGCCGCATCACTATGCGTCTGACTGTTACTTTTAGGGATAGCGGGTTCAAGTTCAACGGCAGGATCTACAAATCGGATATTACTGAGCTCAATTCGCGCAAAGGGTTTACGCTTTTTATAATGTATTGTGACGCCGTTAACCTCTTGTTCATTGCTTTCTAGGTCAATACGTCCCTTGTCGTCGTACTCAATTACTAAACCATTTTTTTCAATGTAAGCATTGATCTCATCAATCGTCTCGTTGTACTCGTGAATCACTGAACGATTGCCTTTGAGAATATCCTTATATAGTGATTTACCCAGTTTCATTTTTGGCAAATGATTGATGCCCAGCTCACGGTAGGATTTCTCACTAATGGTTTTATTCTCAGGCAGTAGCTCATTGGCCATATCCGCCCAAAGGGTGCGTTGATATTTAAGCTCATCGCCGCGTCCGTTTAACCCCTTAGATAACCGCTCCTCCGTTGACCACTGCAACCAATTCTTGCGTGCTGATAAAGCATAACCCTCAACATCCGCTACTATCTCACGGCTTGAGAGTAAAATATGGGCATGAAAGTTACGACTGGTCAGCTCAACCACTTCAACCTCCCCCACATGTTTCTCGTGACTGTGGGGCCGATGAATGGCCACATCGACAAGCACGTTATAGCGATCAGATAAGGTTTGAGCGTAGCGCTCGGCCAGAACTATACGCTGATCAGCGGTGATCCCATCAGGAAACATCACATCAATCTCAGTACCCAATTGCGCGTTTTTACGAGTCTCAATGCGTTCGATATCATTCCAAAACCCTTCACGCGTTACTGCCAAATCCCCAGCAAGAGTTGGCGTTATCAACGCCGTATGCACCACATTTTTCTCAATAGTTTGCGTGTATTTAGTACCATCACTGTCCACTAAATTTAAGATTTTGTCTTTAGCTTTACTGGTGTAATCGTGGACGACTCCTGACTGTTCATCAACCAGTTTTGAGCCAGAATTATAAGCCGATTTTGCCACCACGCTATGATTTTTCGCCTTACTAACAGCGCTAACCGATAGATGAAATCCTTTATTATTCATGGCAAAAAATCCGGAATTGAAAAATGTTTTCTTGGGGGTTGTAGGGGGATCGCCCCCTGCCGAACGACGGAGTTTATGTAAAAAAATAGCGCCCCTTGTGGGCCTTTTTTACATAAACTCCTAAGTTCGCTCTTAACAGAGGGTTAAAATACTACTGCGCCCACGAAACGATGTGGTCTTGTGTATTTTACTACCTTGCATCCCTATGTGTACACTGCTAGGATCAACTCTATCATAGTTGGCTAAAAAAAGGATGAGGTAATGTCAGTAATATCAGATGATTTATTCGCAAATAAGATTAAGCAATTACAGGCTCTTAAAAAAGAGATTGATCAGGACAGGCTTGAAGCACATAAAATATTGGGGGAGTGGTTGGCCAACGCATTAGACGATGATGATAATCATGAACTGCAAGCTATTTTTTTAGACGCACACGATAATGAAAAATATGTCCGTTTGAAAAAGCACCGTGAGTTTTTAAAGTCAATTGCTCATAAGATGCAAGGTGAAGCTAAGGAAACACCAAGCAGCTTTACACCACCTAAAAACAGTCAGGACAGTGACCACGGTTCATTGCTTGATATTTATTCATCATCACAGTAGCTACTCGAAATCGCCTAATTGAAGGTACAGCTGGATCGTCTACTAATTAGCGAAAGGTTAGGAGACGGTTATCAGCTGTTTTAAGCGTTTTAGAATAGCTTTAGCTACCATCGTATCGGACAGAGCGTAAAACGTATATAAGAGTGGTTTCTAGGCTTTTTAGCAACGGTTTGATAAGTGTTTACAGATGTGTCGATAATGGCTACTGAAAATGAAGACAAACTATCTACAAAAAATGAGACTGATATTGAGAATGTGAAAACAGGGTTGTCCAGAATGACAGACGAAGATATTCAAAATATCTTTGACCATGCTTTTGAAGATCTTCAAAGATCTAAGCTTGATCCGAACCATGCGAACGTGGAATAACATTAAGTAAATGGACAATTGCATTCTGAGCTACTGATCAGTTTTACAAGTGATTGGTCGATCAAATTATCATCTTAAATCCGTCGGTTTTTTGGTTTTTTCCTTATTATTTAAAATAAAAATATATTTTTTACTTTTAAAAACTTTTAAAGACTTTTAGACAGTCTGTAAGCTTTGCTATTAAAGGGTTACGCACTCTATTATGCTACTTTTATCCCGCATTATGCTACTTTTATCCCGCATTATGCTACTTTTATCCCGTTTAAATGCTACTTTTATCCCGCATTATGCTAGTATCTTAAAGTAACTAGCATAATGAGGTTGTCATAATGAATGATGTCGAGCTATACGAAAAAAAATATCCTGAAAAATGGATTGTTATGCAGAATAAAATTACTCAAGCTTTTAGAGAGATGTCTATTGATGAGAAGCGCATCATTATTCTAGCGAGCCCATTGGTTAGGGTTAATAATGCTACTGAAAAAACACCGATAGAGGTTGCGTCTTCTGAATTTGCTAAGCTTAGCGGAATAGATAGAAACTCGGCTTATAAGCAAATGAAATCAGCTAGCAAAAAATTAATGAAGCGTACATTCATTTATGAGGATAAGGATGGTGATGATACAGAGGTTCAATGGCTAATCAGGTCGAAATATGCAGATGGCTATATATCGATGCATTTTACAGATGAGGTAATATACTTACTTCAGGTTTTTGATAAGCTCAACCCTTACACTAAATATTTAAAAGAAGATATCTTAAACCTCAAATTGACTTACTCGTTAGACCTTTACCATCTAGCAAAAAAGTCTGAGGGGAAGGGTGGTTTTTCTATGACTTTAGATCAATATAGGCAAGAACTTGGCACGCCTAAGTCGTATGAGCGCATCAACAATTTGAAAGAGAATGCAGTTGATGGACCCATAAAAGAAATTAATCAGAAAACCGACATCAAAATCACCTATGAAAACATCAAACGTGGACGCACAGTTACAGGTTTGACATTCACCGTCAAGGCCAAGCCAACTAAGAAAAAAGGACAGGAGGGCCTAAATCAGAATAATGAGGATAGAGATATCCCACCTCTAACCGTTAAGCAAATTGATCGTTTTGCCCCTTTGTTGGCTAACTACTCACCGTTTGGTAGTTACGCACCATCAGGTAAAAGCACTCAAGAAGTTATTAGTTGGTTACACACTCAATTAAGAGATGAGGCTTTTTTAAAGACCCACAAAAAGCACTTACTGGCGATAGGCTATACGTTCCCTAAGCAGAAATCATAATATGAAAAAGCATGCTTAGTAGTTTTGGCATTACAAATGGTTTATATTGTACGTACATATATAAGCCATTTGTAATGCCATGACGACAACCAATTATAATATCAGGCTCGATCAAGAGCTCAAGGATAGCGCCTTTGCCGTGTTTGAAAGCTATGGATTAACGCCGTCTCAAGCAATCAAATTGTTCTTAACTCAAGTGGCGCAAACCAATACCGTGCCGTTATCCTTTGATTATCAAAAACCCTCTAATCTTAATACGCCGCCACAAACTTCTGCGGGTGATTACGGATTGAGCGGCCAGCGCCATAAATAAATCAGTGTAAAAATAACTGTACAGATATAAGTACAGATATGGTATATAATATCAGTCATACAAATAAAGATGACCAAACACGGAGTAATCGTTATGGATGTTGTGAACTACACTGATTTTAGAAAGGGCCTAGCCAAATATATCGATAAGGTAGATACCGACAAATCGCCGATCGTGATTACTAGACAAAACGCCAAACCTGCGGTACTCATGAGTTTAGAAGAATTTAATTCATATGAGGAAACGCTTCATCTGCTAAAAAGCCCCACTAATGCCAAGCGCCTCAGACGCTCTATAGCCGATGCTAAGGCGGGTCGTTTAATCGAGCATGACATCAATACGGATGACGCATTATTGACTTGTGATGATGAGGTGGACGCTTGATCTTATCTTGGACACAGGATGCGTGGGAGGACTACGAATACTGGCAAAAAACCAGCAAAGAGAAGGTCAAGCAAATAAGTAAGCTGATTAAAGCCATCAAACGTGATCCATTTGAGGGTATTGGTAAACCTGAACCACTCAAACACGATCTGGCAGGCTATTGGTCGCGTCGCATTGATCAAGAGCATAGACTGGTTTATGAGGTTCAAGATGATGCCATTATCATCGTTCAGTGCCGATATCATTATTAAGTAAACAGTGTTAGTTCACAAAAGTGCTTGATCCTAAGAATCAGGCACTTTTTTATTTTCCATTCTGGCTATGTGTCCTAAAACGAACGAGAAAGCTCTGTAGAGACGTCTAAATATATTGGTTAGTACTTCGACCTAAACATTCGACAACAAACCTTATGTGGTCATACGACGCCATATAATTGCTAATGGTGACTATACCTCTGATCACGTTACCACAGAATAAAATAGTTGCTGTTTTATTCTTACCTAAAAATACACGTATATTATTTTGTATTTATATATACAGATTTAACAGATTTATACGTTTTTCGCCAATCCTCTGTAGCGCTTCATTTATAAGTATTACAGGGGATTTTTTTTATTTAAATGACGACGTTAACCTTGTTATAGGTAGACAAATACCTTGTTGTTTTAGTGTATAGGTAGACATTTAGCTTGTTTTAGGTAGACAAATACCTTGTATATGACGAAAAATTATAAAATTTTTCGTCATATATGTTATATTAGTTAAAACCAAACAAATAGGTCAGGATATGACACCTGAAGAAATGCAGGGTTTTCAAGACAAGCTTAGGCAAGACTTTGGCCATACAATCAGGGTACGCGTTGAAAAACCGCTGACACCAGAGGAGCGTGAGGCTTTAATCAATCATATTAGATACACAAGAAATGATTTCAACGCCTCTATTGAGATTATTGAGCCCATTCCTATTGACTTTGATTTTGAGGTATTGCCTTTTGAAGAAGAGATTCAAAAGCCTATACAAGCCCCTCAAAATGCAAGTTCAGATGCCAGTAGTACAGCATCCGATAAAAAAGACCATAGCAACTGGGTTTATGGGCCGAATTGGATTGTGCTACAAAACAGATTATTAAACGCGATTACAGATTTGACGCATAACGAGAGACGACTGATCATGCTTTTATCGCCAAAGGTTCGAGCTGCCGTTGATAAAAATGCTAATCAGCGGACGTTTATGTTGACAGCTTCAGAGTTTGCCAAAGAATATGGGCTCGAAAAAGATGGTACATACCAGCTGCTAAGTGAGTTATCGGATAGTTTGCTACAAAAAGCGTTTTGGTTTTATGATTTCAAAGCAGATGAGGTCGTCAATAGAAAAGGTAGCAGTTGGGTTGCTGAGTGTGAGTATCTAAAGGGTCAAGGGCGAATAGCGGTGACGTTGACAGATACAGTGACTGAGATGTTAACTGTATTTGATAAGTCAAACACGTTCACGAAGTACGAGAGGCACTATATCGTGGAGCTGGGCTCTTACGGTATTTTAATGTTCGAGCTTGTCAGTAGCTGTTTGCACTTGCAGGGTGGTAAAAAAGCGTACTCAGTTGCGTATCTGCGCCAAAAATTCAACTGCACAGACAAGTATGAGAAAATCACAGACTTTAAAACTAAGGTCTTAGGTAAAGCCATAGCAGAGGTTGAGAAGCACACACCGCTGAAGGTTAGCTATACAGAAAACAAAATCGGCCGAGAAATCAGTGAAATCGTGTTTTGTATTCGGGACACCAGCAGTACAAGCCTTGAAGATATTGTCAAAGTGTTTAGTCCAGCTGAGATTAAAAAATATGGTTGGAAACTTAAAGACAAGCATGAGGTAGTTAGTAATTTTCCTCAATCGATTAAAACGCCGGTTGAGACACAAAAAGAGATCGAGGCGCGTATGGCAAAACCTGAATACTACGCAGAGTATGTGCGCTACTTAAAAAAATTAACTGACTTTGATGAAAAGCTACATATAAAAAATATGCTCAAAAGAGCCAATTAACAGCGCTTTAACCTCACTTGTGACGCACACATCAAAGGGAGTCGATGATAGTGAACTCGTGCGGTCTCTTATGCAAGGCATATTATAGGATTTAGTAGGGAGTATTATGAGCAAGGTTAGCTATAAAATAGACGAATTACCGCCACTAACTGCTAAGTAGCAAGCAGATTCAGAGCATCTAGCCACGCTTAGCGATGACGACATTGATTTATCGGACATTCCAGAAGTCACCGACTGGTCAGGCGCGATCCGTGGCAGTATCAAATCTCAAGCGTTGTCTACGGAAACCAGTGTCATTAGCCCAAGTATCCTTGCCAAATTCAAGGACAGAGCTAAGCAAACAGGCGGTAACTATCAAGACATGATCAACGATGCCCTAGAAGAATACCTAACCGATCACTAGGCATTAAATAACAAGCACATGACCTCAAGATTACTTGGGGTTTTTTTACATTCTATATTGTAGTATGTTGTATATTGTAGTATATTATATACAACATACTACAATATACTATTAAGGGATACAAAATCATGGCACTCACGATACAAGATATTCATGCAGCAGCAGACCAATTACAAGAGCAAGGGGTTAAGCCGACACTGGCAGAGGTGCGTAAGGCGCTAGGCGGTGGATCATTCACGACTATCAGTGATGCTATGCAAAGCTGGAAGCGAGAACAGCAAGAAGAGCAAGAGCTACAGCAAGTAGACTTACCTAGTGGTATCACAGAACGCTTGCACACGCTTGGGGCTGATATGTGGCAGACGGCTATTGATATGGCTAATGATAGATTGTCTAAAGAGCGTGAAGCTTTAGAGGTGGTTAAGATCAAGGCACAAGCAGAGATGGACGAAGCGCAAGAAGCGGTTAAGACCTTGGAGGGGGAACAAGCGGATTTACTACAGCAACTGGACGAGGTGACCGGCACTGCGGAAACAGCAACTAAAAGCGCACAGCAAGCCACAGCTGACCATGACGCTACCAAACAGACGCTATTAGATACTAGGCATGAATTAGAGCTTGAACGCACTAAGGCTAAGACCGCGCAATCACAGCTTGCAGAGGTGAGTAATGCATTAGATAAGCAATCTATAGAGCTGACTAGCAGTCTTGGTGAGGTAGCCACGCTTAAAGCCACAGCTGATAGTGATAAGGCAGAGATTGCACGTTTAAAGATTGAACTTAAAAATACTAAGTCAGAGCTAAAGGCAGTCACCACTGAGCGGAATGATATACAAACGGCTACCGCAGAGATCAAAGGAGAGTTAAAGGCAGTCACCGCTGAACGTGACAAGCTATCAGGACTTAATAATCAGCTGACTCAAACTCAGGCTAAGCTTGAAGCCGAGCATAGCGTATTGAATAAACAATATAGCGAGCTATCAAGCCGTCATTTATCAAAGCAGGAACAAGTGACTCTGTTACAAGATCAACTTAAGAAAGCACAAGATGCTCTAATACTTATTCAAAACAAAGATAATACTTTGGATGCTGACTAAATAAAAGTATTCGAGGTTTCAGTTTAATTAGGATTTCAAGATAAAGAACAGTTATGAGTGTGAAAGATACTTTGCCCAAGACATAGATCTCGTTCTATTCACACTAAGCTTATGAATCAACCATGACAATATCGACTCACTGAATAAGTGATTGTTGTATATTAACTATTCTAAATTTTTCTCTGGACTCTTATAGTATATAGCCTAGTGGGCTATATACTACTTAAATTAGCCTAAGTGAGTTTATGCTGATTTTGGAGCCTTGAGCAGATTTCAAGGAACACTCACCCTAAAGCAGTTATGAGTATAATAAAAACACTCACAAACACTTTAGTGCATTCCTTGGATTTGATGTGATTAGTCATGCCGACTTCATCGCCCATCGCGTCATCAAGACCGTATCACTGTATCAAGCTACGGCTGTTATGATTACGGCTGATAGCACCGCCTAGACACGCTCATAACCGCTACTGTGCTGTCATACGCTAGCAAGGGCGTTCGCCCAATATACCGCTACGATATGCACAAGTAACCACTCATTGCGTTGCTCTGATCCTTTGTCTAGTCACCCCTGTAGGGAGCTCACCCTTATGTCAAACGCAGTCGTCACCGAGGCCTGCCACCCATTTGACGGGTAACAATTACAGAGAGAGCTGCACGAGGATGTAACGAGCGAATAAGTATACGGTAGGTATATTGATATTGAGCAGACTTTAAGATAAAATGCACTTATACGGGCATTTAATGCTGTTCAAATAACGCACTTCACATGCTTATTTGTTCGTTACAGCGTGTTGACGCACACTGTAACCGTTAATTACATTAAAAACTAAATGCCTCTAGGAGTCAACTCCCAGAGGCATTTTTTTGTTTGACATATAGACTAGGTTTTTAATATCTAGTTCTGCATTAAATTGCTTAGGCTTTTTTTATCATCATTTAGCGTAAGTATTTCAATTATTTTGAAGTTAGCATTTAGTACATACTCACAAGACGTTAAATTTCCAACCATACTAGGGTGGTTTAAGTAGGAGTATAACTTGAAAATTATCTTTACCATTCCTCCACTATCCACTGTACTGATAGCTGGCTGTGCCACAAACTCTGTTTAGACTATATCCTCTGAACAAAGGAATGTAGTCACAACCGTATTAAAACTTAATAGCTCTGCCTAACCACGCTACCAACTCACGGGCAGGAGCCTGACTCAAACACTGTGGACAATTAATATAGGTCATTATACAGTCATTTAAATCAGTCAACATATGCAGTAATAACCCTAAACCAATTATCTTATAGGGCTTTGGTAAAAACAACATGCCCGCATATACTGCCATCGCATAATAAGTATGTAGCGGATGGAAATTAATACTACAACGATTGGGCGAAAAGATAGGTGTCGCTAGAAGATGATCTAAATCAACTAGCATGGTTGCTATTAGGATCAAATAAACTCGCTTATAGTCACTACGAAAAAACATATAGGCGATAATCAACGGCATGCCAAAATGTAGAAAATAATGGATAACGGTTTGACTCATCGATTTTTCCGATTCAAGATAGTTTGTAGTGGCACATCAATCTCAGATAAAACATAAGATATTTTTGTCTTTCGACTGCATGTGAAATATATACATCATACACTCACCTTCTCATTATTATACCTGTCCAAAAAATCACTGGTTGAGATGAGATATAGACTTATTACCATAATAGCTATTTAATAGACTTTATATATTTTTCTTCAAATTAAAATGCAGCAATCTAAATACGGATGAATCATGAGTAATCCAGATAACCACAGTCATCAAGCTCCAAACCCTAAAAATATGAATAAGGCTTTTTATATTGGAATTGGTCTAAATTCTGCATTTACGCTGATTGAGTTCATAGTGGGCTACTCAATCAATTCATTAGCTTTAATCGCAGACGCTAGCCACAACTTAAGTGATGTTGCCAGTTTAATAATCTCGTTAATTGGAATGAAATTAGCACAGAAAGCATCTACTACGCTTTATACCTATGGCTACAAAAAAGCTTCTATAATGGCGTCTCTTATTAACGCCATATTGTTAGTTACAATCGTTATAGGTATTGCGTATGAGGCCTTGGGTCGATTTGATACCATACCGGAAGTTGCAGGAAAAGTTATTATTATTACAGCTCTAATAGGTGTATTTATAAATACTGTTTCTGCTTTTGCATTCTACAAAGGTCAAAAAGACGATATTAATGTCAAAGGTGCTTTCTTGCATCTAATGGTAGATGCATTGGTCTCTGTAGGTGTCGTTATCTCGGGCATTATTATTTACTATACAAGTTGGAATATCGTTGATCCTCTAGTTAGCTTGATTATTTCAGTCGTTATACTGTTATCGACTTGGGGTCTACTAAAAGAGAGTATCAAGCTTGCTATCGACGGAGTACCTCAAAATGTTGATCTCAGTAAAATAACTGCTATCTTAGAGAGCTATAATTTTATTCAAAACTTTCATCATTTACATATCTGGGCTTTGAGTACCACTGAGAATGCTCTTACAGTTCATATTGTACCGAAGACCGATATAACGTTTGAAGAGACTATTACTATGAAAGAAAACATCAAGGAAGATTTGGCGCATCAGAATATACAACATGCAACTATTGAATTTGGTACTAAGGCAGATGACAATCAAAAATCGCGTGCATTAAATGAAAGTATCAACTAAAAGATGATAGACCGTATATAGCTATCTCTTTTTAAGTATGAGGCGCGTGCCTTATGTCGACATAATTTTTTCAATCAGTTCTTATGTGATCAATAGTTTAAAACTTTTATATTTACGTGCGTTAGGACGTTACCTAGAAAAAATAAAAAACTTACACTGATTAAATTATTATGATTAAGTTTACTATGACCCTCGTCTTCTAAGTGTGGTTAGACCTTTGCCAAAATAGCTTAGTAGTAATAACAAGGTTATTATTATCAAGATAGGATAATTTCCCATAAGCATAAAGGGCGTGTTACCAACCCGTGCCTGTATCTCACCACGTAGTACAGTACGCTCAAACTGCGGTGCGCGTTTTACAATACGACCTTTATGGTTAATGATAGCGGTAACACCAGTATTGGTCGCTCGAATAAACCAGCGCCCGTTCTCAAGCGCGCGCATTTGTACCATTTGCAAATGTTGCAATGGTCCTGCTGAAGTGCCAAACCAGGCATCGTTAGAGACGGTCAACAAAAATTCAGTATCGATGGCATTTTTACGCGTGGTATCTGGATAAGCTACCTCATAACAGATAGCCGTCCCTATATTGTGTCCACGCACCTTTAGAGGTGACTGCTGATCACTACCACGACTATAGCTCTTAATATCCTGACTACCGGCCAAACTTGGGAAAATATCGAGCACGCCTTCAAATGGAATATACTCTCCAAAAGGCACCAGACGCTGCTTCTTGTATAGGCCTTCCGCTTCTACACCTCGAGCAATCACGCTATTGTAAAATGGGGGATACTTATCCGTATTGGCATTGAATGCCACTTTATCCTTATAAGGGATACCAGTTATCCATGTCGTATTGGTCGCATTAGCCATTTCTATCATTTCACTAATAAAGCCCGCAGCCTCATCCTGAAACATCGGAATAGATGATTCAGGCCACACCACAACATCACGTCCCCACTCAGTGCGCGTTAACTTCGCATAAATCTTTAGCGTTTCTACTTGATATTGAGTCAGCCACTTTATATCTTGTGAAATATTACCTTGAATCAATGACACTGACAGATCAGGTGTGCCCTTAGGTTTTGTCCATTGCGGATTGACCAGCCATAATGATGTGCTAATGGCTAATAACAGTACAGAAACGACGGCATAACTACTGCGCCGAAGCAGTAGCTCTACTAAACTTGCAGCCAATAGTATGGCAACAAAAGAGACGGAAAAAACACCAGCAACGGGTGCTAAGGACGATAACCAATACTCTTCAGTAAACGCATAACCAACAAACAGCCACGGAAAGCCTGTGAATAACCAAGTTTTTAACCATTCTTGTAGCACCCAAAGAGCAGCAAATGAAAAGGGTTGTTTGCCTACCATACGGTTAAAGGCTAGTGCTAAAAATCCATGAAACAGTCCCATACCGAGACCCATCAATCCAATCATAATCAATGCGAGCCACGTTGGAGTATCGCTATAATCATGGATAGCTGTATAGAGCCAAAAGCCGCCGACGCACCATAGCCCCATACCGTAAGCTTCACCGATAATAAAAGCGCGACGACCACTCATATTTGGCACCAACAGCGCATATAAAATCGCTGGTGACACTATTGCTAGCGGCCAGAACCCATAAGGCGATAATGCAAATAAAAAAATAGCCCCTGCAAGCCATGCTGCTACTAGCGTAAGCCATAGCGGTAATTGATTTAAGTGAGTACTCAAACGCTTTTGTAGACTAATAGTAGACAGGTGCATCGCAAATTATCCAAAATTATGAGCCTTGAATTTTTAATCAAAATCCAAAACTCAGATAGACCCGTTAATACTACAGGCAGCATTTCAAAATAAAAACTGCTTATGATACCAGTCCGCACTGCTCAATGTATAAATTTACGTACCCCGTTTGATGGGTTATTATGCTACATTACCAAACGATATGAAGTGTTACTTGACCTTCTATAGCTCACAATATTTACAGTACATGAGAGAGCACTATGACCCCCTTAAAAATAAAATCCAGTCTTATATTCAATCGTCATCTGTCTAAGGGGTTGCGTGGTACGCTGGTGTTACTTGCCGCCTCATCACTATTTGCTTGTAGCCAACCGAGTAGTGGCGTATCTGATGCAAACACAACATCAGTAACAACCGAAAATGCAACAGCTATCACTTTAAAGGAAGATGAACCAAACGCTAAAAGTGCTCACATGATGACAAGGTCAGTAAGTAAACCAGACCTACTAAAAAACGTCTCAGCTACGGTCTATAAAGATGCCAATTGCGGCTGCTGTAAAGAATGGATAAGTCATGCAGAAGATAATGGTCTAAGTGCAACCGCGCAAGATGTTGCGGACTTAGCCGTATTTAAAGAGCGCTACAGCGTTCCAACTGAGATGCGTTCTTGCCATACTGTAGTCACTACTGATGATTACGTCTTTGAAGGTCATGTACCTGCTAAGTATATGGCGCAGTTCTTAGAAAATCCGCCAGTACAAGCTATGGGTCTTGCCGTACCTGGCATGCCTGTTGGTAGCCCAGGTATGGAGTATCAAAATAAATTCATGCCCTATCAGGTTATGCAGCTCAATAAAGACGGGACGACCCAAGTTTATGCTGATATTGAATCGGTAGAGCAGCAATTATAGTGTGTTAGCAGTTAAGAATACTTTGATTATAGTGTTAGCGTTAAAAGTAAATGAGGCAGGTATAAGACTGTTCTATTGCTTATAAAATGATTCTTCATCAAAAAAATCATTAGCTATTGCGACTTTAAAAGCAAAAATAACTTTGAATTTGTAACTTTTGATGACAATGTAAGCGAATTTATCGGTTATTAACCCTTAAAATAGATAAATGACTAAGGGTTAATACAAGAATATACAGGATGTATCGAAACAATTACGTAATATTACATAAGCCAGTAGGGAATTAACATCTATATTAATATTATAAATTATTATATTATCTTAATAATTAGTTAGACCCTATATAGGGTAATTACTTCATCCAATAAAAAAACGTCTGAGGGTTAAATCTGTAATTTAGATTTAACCCTCAGACGTTTTTTTGCTTATAAAACAGTAGAAATTGTTGTCAATTTAGTCAGCTATATTCTGTATATGTTACACAAACTTACATTGTAAAATGTGGAATATTAGCAATTTTTTCAACATCAAAAAAGTATTTTTGGGGTTTTTAAGGGTGATGACAGGCTAAACAGCCTATGCTAAAGTCGGCTTTGTGTTTTGGCCAGCAGCTTGATTTGCAACAGCTTCGTAAGACTTCAATGATGCTGTGATCGCCAATAATCATTTTTTATATGAATAATATGCAGCAGAAGTATCAGTCACTATGACGTATATATACTTGAGTTGTTGAAATTTAATTGACTGCGCTGTTGTTGATAACAGACCATTTTGAATTAACCGTAGGTATTAGATTTATGAAACAGGCTTTATTGATTTTGTCAGTACTGGGTATGGGCATAGCACAAACGAGTGGTGCTGCTATCACAATCTCTCAAACAAATAATACCATCACCAATACTTCTGTGGCATCAAACTACGGTTCATCAAAAAACATCTATAGCACTAGCAGTGGTGCTTATGTTTCTAGTAATGACGAAATCAGTCAAGCTATTAGCAACCTAAGTGCGCAGGCTAAGCAAAAAGAGAGTCGGCTTTCATCATTAAACAGCCGCTTATACGCTGAAAAACAACAGCAGCAAGTCAATACAGTTCCTGATAGCAATTCAGCCCCCGCTATCGCTGCTGCTCGTGCTTCACGAGTGGCTCTATCTGGTAGCTCTGGATACTGTGCCCGTTACGTACGTAAAGCACTACAATCAGCAGGTTATGAGTTCACCCCCAATCCTTCAGCCTATCAGTACGCCACTCGTGGCACGCTTGATAAAGCAGGTTTTAGCAAAATCAGTAATGATATGCCAACCCAAGTAGGTGATGTTATTGTCTATGATCGCTCATCAAAGCGTCCACATGGCCATATCCAAATCTTTGATGGCGAAAACTGGATTTCTGATTTCCGTCAGAACAGCATCAGCCCATACAGTGGTGTCTATGCTTATACCACATGGCGTGATTCAAAATACGTGGATGACGCATCCGCATCAGATCGAAATATCTACCTTGCTATGAATGATAAATAAGACCTGATAAGTCAGCACAACATAGTTATTATTTCCTCCAACCCCAGTAGTGATCTTAATATCATTGCTGGGTTTTTTTGTGCTTAACATCAGGGTGTATTTAACCTTTCATGATTTGATCAGTCAGAAATGAACACTACTAATATCATTACTCATGACAAGAATTATCGGCAAGAGCCTTTAATATCCCACATGATACCGCTGGTGCACTACTTGCACATTTCTGGCGCAAAACAGTCAAGTGCTGCTTTAAGTGCATCAGTTCTTCCATTCGTATTTCTACAGCATAAATTTGCTTATCTAGTAAGGAGCTCACATCACCACAGTCTTTATCAGGTTCCTCCCAAAACTCAAGTAAGATTCGTACTTCGTCTAGAGCCATGTCAAGCGTACGGCAGTGTAGGATAAATTGTAGACGCTCAATGTGCTCTTCATTATATAAACGATAATTCCCTGCGCTGCGAGAAGGCTCAGGTAATAAGTGCTCCTTTTCGTAATAGCGAATGGTTTCCACTGTGGCACCTGTGCGTTTAGCGAGCTCACCAATTTTGATTGTCATAATAACCTCTATGATTTAAATAATTAAAGTGGCTGTAAAGACTGGCGCTAGAGAAATTAAATTTACAAAACTGTAGATAGACAACCTTGACTCTAAAGCCACTAGAGGGTTCATAATACCATTATTCAAAGGGTAAATTATTATGAAATATCATATTGAAGGTATGGACTGTGCCAGTTGCATCGGCAAGATTGAAACAGCTTTGAAACGTATGCCTGGGGTTTCTGATGTTGAGCTAAATTTTGCTACAGAAACGCTAGAGCTAAGCTTGGCCCCTGATGCGCCGACTCAGGCTAGTGATATTGAAAAAACCATCAAAAGCCTAGGGTTCGGTATATCTGCCAATACTGGTCAACAAACTGTATCGGCTATTGATATTGACAGCGACAATCAGATGGCTCCGCAGGATAAGCGGTGGTGGCAAACTCAAAAAGGCAAACAGGTTGTTGGTCTCGGTATTTTGATGGGCAGCGCTTATGCACTGTCACTACTGTTCCCCGCTTATGGGATATGGGTGTTTGCCATCGCTGTGATTGTAGGCGTTTTTCCATTTGCACGCAAAGCCTTAGCACTGGCTAAAACAGGTTCATTCTTTTCAATTGAAACGCTGATGTCCGTCGCCGTGCTTGGCGCACTTATCATTGGTGAAGCTGAAGAGGCCGCAGCGGTTGTCTTTTTGTTCTCAATCGGTGAACTGTTTGAGAGTATCGCTGCTGATCGCGCTCGCGCTGGCATCAGAGCCTTATCATCGCTGGTTCCGAAAAGTGCGATTTTACTTGATGCTCAAGGTGGGCAGCGTAACGTTCCAGCGACTTCACTACAAGTGAATGACCTTGTGCTGGTGCGTCCTGGAGATAGGGTATCTGCTGATGGTTCCATTGTTCAAGGTGCGTCCAGCCTTGATGATTCGCCCGTGACGGGAGAGTCTGTTCCTGTTGCCAAGACGATGGGTGACAATGTATTTGCAGGGTCAATTAACATCGATGGTGTGCTCCAAGTGCGCGTAGAAAAGACAGCCGCCGATAACACTATTTCGCGCATTATTGATTTGGTAGAGCAAGCGCAAGCTTCCAAAGCACCCACTGCCCGTTTTATTGAGAAATTCAGTCGTTACTATACACCGGCTGTGATGGCTATTGCCGCCCTAATTATCATCGTCCCACCGTTAACCATGGGCGGAGATTGGTCAACTTGGTTATATCGAGGTCTAGCCTTATTATTGATCGCTTGTCCTTGTGCTCTTGTGCTCTCAACACCAGCTGCTATCGCCTCTGGTCTAGCGGTCGGTGCGCGCCGCGGCTTGCTGATCAAGGGCGGTAGTGCTTTAGAAACCATCGGCCAAGTGAAGACAGTCGCTTTTGACAAGACAGGCACTTTAACTGAAGGCAAACCACGCGTGACCGATGTTGTTGACATTACACAAGAGTATTCAAGTGTTCAAGGTCAGGATTCTCAGGATCAGGGTTCTCAAGGTAAAGATAAGGTATTGGCGCTCTTTGCCAGTGTGGAGACAGGTTCTAGTCACCCGCTTGCTGAAGCTATTGTCAGTCATGCCAAAGCCGCCAAAGTTGTCATACCTGTGGCTTCTAAAGCTTCTGCTACTGCGGGTAAAGCGGTACACGCAACTATCGCTGGGCGCGCGCTAGCTATCGGTTCGCCTGTTTATGCCGCAGATGAGGCATCAATTTCAGCCGAGCAACAGGCACAAATCGAGGCGCTGCAAAATGAGGGCAAGACCGTCTCAGTTCTTTTCGATGAGCAAAGTCGAGAAGTGCTTGGATTGGTCGCACTAAGAGACGAGTTACGAGACGACGCTCATGAAGGTGTGGCTCAACTTAAAGCGATGGGTGTGCGCTCCGTCATGCTAACAGGCGACAACCGCTTAACCGCTCAAGCACTTGCCAGTAATTTAGACGTGGAATGGGAAGCTGAGCTGTTGCCTGAGGACAAACTGCGCTTGCTTAACGAGATGAAGAATAACAGAAAAATAGCGATGGTGGGTGATGGTATTAACGATGCGCCAGCACTAGCAACCGCTGATGTTGGCATCGCGATGGGTGGTGGTACCGATGTGGCCATTGAGACGGCCGATATCGCATTATTAAAAAGTCGTGTTACAGACATGGCCCATCTGATTGCACTTTCGCGTGCCACCATGCGCAACATTCATCAGAACGTCATTTTCGCTTTAGGTCTCAAAGGCGTCTTTCTGATCACGACCGTATTCGGCATTACTGGACTATGGATTGCGGTTCTAGCTGATGCTGGAGCAACAGTGCTCGTTACTCTCAATGCGTTACGTTTACTGCGCTTTAAAGGCGCGCCTCCACTGGTAACTCCGCCTAAAGTAGTTAAATAAAACCCTTCGAAATCAATTAAAAACTAGAGATAGCAGCAGATTTCGGGGGTGGGTTCTAATAATAAAAATTCCACCGCTACAGTAAACTGCAACCGCATTAGAGTAAATAAGGTTAGACCGTATGTTGATTACAGAATTGGGCTATTTTGCCTTGCTTACCGCTTTTGTATTGGCGTTATTGCAGGTAATTCTGCCAACTATTGGTGTTATTCGTAACCAAGTTGCTTGGCAACGACTAGCCCCTAGCTTAGCTTGGGCACAGTTTGCCGCCATGATAACGTCATTTGGCGCTTTGATAGCAGGTTTTTATTATAATGATTTTAGCCTCAGTTACGTCGCGCAGCATTCCAATACGCTGTTGCCTTGGTACTATAAGTTATCGGCGACATGGGGCGGACACGAGGGCTCTTTGCTGCTATGGATGACCATCATGGCCACATGGTGTGCACTGGTATCATACTTTAGTCGCGGCTTGCCGTTATCAATGCGTGCGCGGGTATTAGTTATTTTGGCCGGTGTACAGTTAATGATGCTAACAATGCTGATATTTACCTCGTCACCGTTTGAGCGTACCTTACCCAATCTAGCGGTCGATGGCGCTGATTTAAATCCTGTCCTACAAGATTTCGGTCTGATTATTCATCCGCCCATGTTATATATGGGCTATGTGGGTATGGTAGTGCCTTTTGCATTTTGTATGGCGGCATTGTGGGAAGGGCGTTTAGATGCTGCTTGGACACGCTGGTCACGTCCATGGGCGCTCGCGGCTTGGGGATTTTTGACCATTGGTATTGCACTGGGCTCGTGGTGGGCCTACTACGAGCTTGGCTGGGGCGGTTGGTGGTTTTGGGATCCGGTAGAGAACGCCTCGTTTATGCCTTGGCTTGTCGGCTTAGCATTGCTGCATTCATTAGCAGTCACTGAAAAGCGCGGGGTGTTTAAAGCATGGACCATCATGCTGGCTATTTTCGCCTTTGCCTTAAGCTTGCTTGGCACGTTCCTGGTACGCTCTGGAGTCCTTACCTCAGTGCATTCGTTTGCCGCTGATCCGACGCGTGGTTTGGTCATCTTAGCTATTCTTGGCATTATCATCGGTAGTGGTCTATTAATGTTTGCCGTTCGCGGTTGGCGTTTGACGGTTGAGAGTCAGTATCAGCTGGTTTCGCGCGAGTCTTTCTTAGTCATTAATAACGCTATTATCTTGATTGCAACGCTCGTGGTATTGCTCGGTACACTTTATCCTATTATCGCTGATGCCTTTAGTCTCGGTCAGGTATCTGTAGGGCCTCCATACTTCAATGCGCTGTTTGTGCCTTTGACATGGCTGTTGTTAATCGCTATGGGTATGGGCTCTAATATTCGCTGGAAACAAGATAAGCGTCCGTTACTAGGGGTGGGTATCGCCATTGCCGCTAGTAGTATCGTATTGGCTGCTATTATCGCCTACTTTACCAGTCCATCTGCTATGTTCAATATTGGCGTGACTTTAGCGGTGAGCTTTTGGGTACTGCTATGGATGGCAGTTGATTTTAAAGATAAAACTAAGAATGCGCCTAATCTTTTTAACGGTTTGCGGCAGTTGCGTCTGAGCTATTGGGGTCAACAGACTGCTCATATTGGCGTATTGGTTGCTGTCATTGGCATAGCCTTTACTAGTAGCCTGAGTATTGAGCGTGACGTAGCAATGGGTATTGGCGATACAGTCAATGTTCAAGGTTACGATTTTGAAGTAACTGAATTTTTTGAAATAAAGGGTAGTAACTTTGATGCAACGCAAGCGCAAGTGGTGGTATCCAAAGACGGTCGTGAAGTGGCGAAACTGACTCCAGAAAAGCGTACTTATATTATCAGCACGATGCCAACAACTGAAGCTGCTATTGACCCCAGTCTTATGCGCGATGTTTATGTCGCACTGGGCGAACCTATTGCCGATGGTAGTAACCAATGGGCATTAAGGATTTATGTAAAACCATTAATTCGCTGGATTTGGTTAGGGGCAATTATCATGGCTCTAGGTGGATTAATTAGTATGCTTGATAAACGATACCGCATCAAAAAAATTAAAGCTCCGTTGCTAGTTACTGGTAGTTTGGCTACTGATGGAGTCAATGAGGTAGCTATTGAACAGGCAATCTCAGCATCGACGATGTCGACACTAAAGGAGAAATAAATGACTATGTCGAATAATACTCCTGAGCAAAAAGATAGCCAAAACAGTAAGCAGCGTAACCCAAAGACAATGAAAAAAAAGCAGACGAAGCTATGGTTCTTAATTCCGCTTATCCTCTTTTTTGGTTTGGTAGTTATATTGTACATGCGCTTAGGTAAACCAACAGACATTGTGACCAATACCGCTCTTGAGCGTCCGGTTCCTACCTTTGAGCTGCCGTTATTAGCAGATACTACCCGTACTATCACCAATGATAATTTGCCGGATAAGCCGTTTTTACTTAATGTTTGGGGCTCATGGTGCCCAACTTGCGTTATTGAGCATCCGTTTTTAATGCAACTAGAAGAGCGCGGCGTTGATATCGTTGGTGTGAATTATAAGGATGAGATTGGTAATGCGCTCAGTTACTTAAACCGAGGCGGTGATCCATTTTCTATGTCTATTCAGGATTCATTGGGTCAGTTTGCTCTAGACTTAGGCATAACTGGTGCGCCCGAAACCTTTGTTGTGGATGGAGATGGCATCATTCGTCAGCATATTGTTGGTGAGATTAATGAAGCCAATTGGCAACAGCGTGTTAAGCCGTGCCTGACAGTACTTAATAAGGCTAATAAGAACAACGATAGTCCTGATCTCATTCAGGTTGAGGAGATGTGCAAATGAACGTTACTCGAATAAGAGCTCCTCAACTAAAACCCAATATAGTTTTAAAACTAGCAAGCTTAATACTAGCGTGTCTGCTTAACATGACGGCAAACGCAGCTATTGACGTATACGATTTTGACTCACCACAGCAAGAAGCTCAGTATCGTGGATTAATAGAAGAGTTTCGCTGCCCAAAATGCCAAAATCAAAACCTTGCAGCCTCTGATGCACCGATTGCACAGGATCTAAAGCAAAAAGTCTATGATTTAATTAAAGATAGACGTAGTGATGCTGAAATACGCGTCTATATGCAAGAGCGCTACGGTGACTTTATTAGCTACAAGCCGCCTATGCGACCATCAACATGGATCCTATGGTTTTTTCCACCACTATTATTGCTCGTCTTAATTATTGGTTGGTTTTGGCAAAGTAAGCGTCGCCAAGTTGTTGCCCGTGGTCAAAGCGGCGTCACAGTGAACAGTACTGCTGCCTTGACCTCTACGGAAAAGGCTGAGCTTGATCGTCTATTATCGCAAGCTGAGAGTGTCGACCACGACATTACTAGCCTAGAGGACAAAAAATGACTCTATTTTCTACTTTTGGCTTATTTGTAACTCTAAGCTTGCTGATTGCCCTTATATTTGCGCTGATTGCTATTATGCCATGGCTACGAGCACCGCGTTTGCAGTCCAAACCAATAGACAATCAACTGCTAGATATTAATGTTGCAGTATTTCGCGAACGTTTAGCTGAGCTACAAACAGATAAAGACAGCGGTACTATTAATAATAGCCATTATCAAAATCAAAAGCTGGAACTGGAGCGTCAGCTATTAGATGCGCAGCGTCAGATAACACCTATGGTCACCCCTGATGTCAAAAGCCGTTTAATTGTCGCAGCTTGGATCCCAATATTGGCTGCAATGGCGTATTTACTAATAGGCAATCGTACGCCCGTGTTTGATTTGTGGACAGCTGAGGACAAAGTAGGACAAGTGGCTGACGACCTATTGACAGCTAAAATTGACAAGCCGCCATCATGGGCGTTTGAAGATGGTCGTCAACTGATTAGCGCCATGCAAACCAATGTTCATCGTAATGCTGATGATCCTAATCGCTGGATGCGCCTATCCGAGCTTTTCTTATCTATGGAGGCAACTGATTCTGCGCTGGAAGCCTTATCTCGTGCCTATCGTTTAGCTCCTGAAAATGAAGAAATCGCCACCACTTATGCTCAGACTAGCTTTTTCGTTAATGAAGGTCAGTTAGACGCCAATATTCGCCGTGTATTACAAGCTATATTAGCTAAGAATCCACAGCATGAACGGGCTCAAATGCTCATGGCAATGGGTGAGACTCGTAGTAGTAACTTTGCCCAAGCGCAAGGTTGGATTAAACGCTTACAAGGCAGCATTGTGGCCAAACCAGGTGATCATACTAAAGCTTTAGCAAGCTTAGATGAGTTAAGCAACTACGTTAGCACGCAAGAAAAGCAAGCGCTAGAAGGTATTGACGTGACAGTGAAAATTAACGCTAATTTATTACCGTTAGTGAAAGCTGATGATGTGTTGTTTGTTGCGATACGTGACGTTAAAGGAGGTCCACCGTTTGCCGCCAAACGTTTACCCATTAGTATTATCAAGCAAGGTGAGGCTAGTATCCGCTTAAGCAATCTTGATGCGATGATGCCAGATCGTACGTTAAATTCAGCTCGTAGTGACAAAACTCAGTTAGCAGTCGTTGCTCGTATTAGTCATAGCGGTAATGCCATAGCAGAGTCAGGCGACTTATCGGGTAATCCTATAGTGATTAGCGCTGAACAGACTCAGGTTAATGTTGAAATCAATCAACAGATTCCCTAATAAAAAATTATTACCGTAAGTTTCATAACACCAGAGCGGTAAGTGGAGCCGTTTATAAAAGTGGCGCGATTAATAGTCGTATACCAAAAACATATACGTTTAACATTGTTCATTGTATAAACACAGATAAAGAAAACAACTATGACTGAATCTACCGACAGATTAGATAGTACTAAATTGAATAGCGTTGAATCGGCTAGTACTAATATTGCTGACAATAAAGTACCTATAGCTGTGAGTAGTACTCATCAATCGATTGACTCTAAAACCATGAATCATACGCCTAAAGCTATGTACGTGACTTCAGGCAACTCGATAACACCTAAAGGTAAGTTGGATAAAATGCCAAAAATGGTTGCCAATGGCAGTCGCGCTTTTATCTGGTATTTGTTGGCGATAATGGTGTTAATACTTGATCAATGGACTAAGTGGTTGGCCCAAACCAAATTAGCGTTCAATGACCCCGTACCGGTCATTGAACCATTTCTCAACTGGACACTCGCTTATAACTATGGGGCAGCATTTAGCTTTTTAGCCGACGCTGGCGGTTGGCAGAAATGGTTTTTCTCAGGCTTAGCTTTTGTAATGGCTATCTTTTTAACGATTTATTTAATCAAAGCGCCACGTACAGCCAAGCTATTGTCTATGGGGTTGGCCTTAGTGCTTGGCGGTGCGATTGGCAACTTAATCGATCGTTTAAGAATTGGCAAAGTGGTTGACTTTATCCATGTGCATTATGCTGATGTCTGGAATTATCCTATTTTCAATGTTGCAGATATAGGTGTCTGTGTCGGTGTAGCGTTGATTATAATTGATATGATATTTTTGGAAAGTAAGCGTAATGAATAAACAAGTGAATATTGATCAGTACAAATAAAAAGAACTAGCGTCATAGCTGCTCTATACGGAAAGATACTTTTTATACTCAAGTGTGTTTATAAAAATGCGAACTGGAAGGTGATATATGATTAATACAAATACTCTCTCATTCTATATCCCAAAACCCAATGCATAATTGTATGCGAGTGAACGCAGGATGATTTTGAAGTGGCTAGACGAAGGCGTGACGTGCTAAGTGGTAGATGACAAAAACCAGTACTTCAAAGCTCTGGACAGGGCCATTATTATAAAGACATTGAATACCGCCTAAATTATTTATTGAAATAACAAAAGGATAATATAGTGTCACATGCTCAGCTAACTATCAAACAAATACATAATCTTAGAAAAAAACAAAGTGCCGCATTAAAAAGCCTTACCATTATAGGCTACCTAGAAGGCACCTCTTTCTTATTATTGCTCTGTATCGCCATGCCACTAAAATATATGCTGGACATTCCAGAAGGTGTGAAATACATCGGTATGGCACACGGTATATTGTTTATTACCTATATCATAATACTTATAGGCTCAGCTATCAAAATGAAAATGCCTCTTTGGGCAATACCTGCGGGCGTACTCGGCTCACTCTTACCTTTTGGCCCGTTTATATTCGATCATTTACTAAAAAAGAATTTACAGGAAAGTGTAAGTAAAGAAGCCTAGAACAAGCCCTGCTGCAAATGCTACAAACGTACCTTATTACTCAAGATTATTTTTCCTAACTAAATCACAAGCCGCCATCACTCATCATGGCGACAAATGAATAACATTGAGCAGAAATTAATCACAATAAAATTTTAATTCAGACCCAGTATGAATAATCTAACACTCTAGTCACTTTTCGAACTTATCTTACATACTATCGACAAACCCGTATTGTTTAAAAGCTAAACAGGTTTTGTCATCCGCGATGGATTTCCTATTATCCTAGGGTATACCTCAAGGGGACCATCAAAACAGACCTCTTAATCAATTAATAGATCACTTAAAATAGACTGATGCAGTAAAACCACTTCAAGCGCACTATCATTACCCTATACCTAAAACATAAAACCTTTAAATGATAACCTATCTATCATTAGACTTTTTTATGTTATTAAATGATAGTAATATCTTGCTATTATCAATGAACATTAATTATTAAGTCTAAATAATAGAGGTGGCGTTATGACTGTTCGTATTTATGTGAGAGCCAGCACTAAGGATCAAGACGCGACCAGAGCATTGTCTGACTTGATTAGCTTTAGCCAAAGCTATGATGATAACCATGTTGAGTACGTAGAGCATTTCAGTGGTACAAAGTTAGATAGACCAGCACTCACTAAGTTACTCAATGATGCTGAGCAAGGCGATATATTGCTTGTTGAGAGTGTAGATAGATTGAGTAGATTGTCTCAGGATGATTTTGCTATCTTAAAGCAGCGCATCAAAGATAAAGGTTTGCGATTGGTAGTGGCTGATCTACCAACTACACATACGGTTAGCGAGGGTATGACAGGCGACATCCTTAGGGTAATTAACAATATGCTGATCGACTTATTAGCAACGATGGCAAAGCTTGATAACGATAAGCGTAGAGAACGTATCAAGCAGGGATTAGCAAACAGTGGATATAAACCTACTGGTAAGAAAGCAAATCTAGCAAAACACAATCGTATTAGAGAATTAGACAGTCAAAATAATATGACAAAAGAGGAAATCGCTAAGGCGGTTGGTGTTGGGGTAGCTACGGTTTATCGTGTCTTAAAACAGGGTTAATAGCTGAAGTATTTTAAACATTAATTTACGTTTCTATAGACGCGATGCTATCAAATATATAATCATTAAGTTGATAGATTTTAATCATGTATCTTGATTCAAAAAAACCCTGTATTTGAGTATTTGAGTATTTGAGTATTTGAGTATTTGAGTATTTGAGTATTTGAGTATCACTTTGCCTTTTTAGCTATGATAGTAATCAGCTGTATCAACTTTGTACGTACTAGCGTTGCAACTGATTTATTTTATATATCGAATGCAGCGACTTTATGCCCATGCTTTGAGCAAATGCTATAAGCTCATTTTTAGCACATATAAGTGGTTCCATTATAGCAGTCTGTTTTGAGTGGTCTGTTAATAGGGTTTTGGGGCTTTTAAGTCGGTTCCGCTAGGGTATACCCATATAATATCCATTATATTCTTAGCATTTTTCTTTGGTTTAAAAGCTATTAACGATCAAAAATTTTATCTAAACATCAAGAATGATGCAGGTTGTGGTGGCATGGGCATATAATTTGCCATCAGGCCCTACAATTTTGCCTTCAGCAGTCGCTGTTCTCCGACCAGCATGAATGACTTTGCCTTCAGCCCGTACTAAAGGTGTTGCCACTGTCAAAGCTCGCACCATATTTACTTTTATCTCTAACGTTGTATAGGTTTTTCCTGCTGGCAAAAGGGTATGGACAGCGCAGCCAACAGCGGAATCTAAAAGCGTGCAGAACCAGCCGCCGTGGACTGTACCCAATGGGTTGTAATGATGACGCTTTGGACGCCCTTGAAAAACGGCAATACCTTTTTCCATATGGATAGGAGTGTAGTCAAGTGTCAGACCAATAGGAGGATGAGGCAGCTCTCCTGCAAACATAGCATTAAAAATATCCATACCACTGCGAGTGGTTAAGTCTGATAATGGAATAACATCAGCGTTACCTAGCTTTTCTCTAATACGTGCTTCTTCTGCTTCCCATGTTGCTATTGTTTCTTCGACATTCATTTTCAATTCCTTAAAACGATAAATAAGAGGTTAGGCTATTTTTATAAAGGCTAAAGTTTCACCAATTAGTACTCTTAATGCCCACTTTTATTTTTAAAGTACATCGTTACATAGCCGATTAACCAAAAGGCACAAATTGCTTGAAACCAGATAAGACTGTGCATGGTAACAGTCATGATATTATCAGTCTCTATGTTGTAGTGCAGTAACGACAACAACCCCATTAAGGCGTACAAATAAAGCCACCAACGTCCTTTGGTCATCTGGCTTTTGACAGCCACAATCAGGCCATAGATACCAATTGGTGTCATGACGAACCAGAAGGCATCTACAAGCTGAGGAGATAACCAATCAGGCTCAGGATAGTGATCGAAATGAATCACATTATGAACATAGTGTAAAATGCTCGAAAACACATTAAGTAATACAATGAAAATCAGGGTTTTATAGTGTTTGTAACGGTTTATCATGATGTACCTTGTTGATCGTCTCTAAAATATCTTGCCAAATATGAGTGTTTTTACTTCTAAAGTAGCCAAAATGTCCAACTGATTGGTCTGAGCCCCTGCCAATGCTATAGCGTTTAAAAGTGATGGGTTGATCGCTAGTCACATTTTTCCAAAAATTATGCAGGTTGCGTTCAGTACAGATTTCATCATCATCGGCAGTGAAGACGAAAGTTGGCACATTAAAATTTTTGTAAGTACCAAGGGGAATGGTTTTCCCATAGAATTTATCTGAGAAAAAAAGCTCTTTTTCTCGGCACCAAGCACCCCATTCCTCTGTAAAACCAGCTGGCAAATCTTCCATGAGTTTGAAGCTTTTAGCCGGCACATAATTAAAGACTTTATTACTAAGCGGTGCTAAAAAACGGAAAAAGAAGTTAGCCTTAAGACGATAGCGAAGCGGCATATAGCTAAAGTATCCTGCTGAGACAGCCACTGCGATTAAAGCATCCAATTGATCAGCATTATGAGCAAGGCCAACTTGTTGACCTCCAGCGCTATGCCCTACGCAATACAAGGGTAAGTCATTGAACTGGCGCTTGGCTGTATCGATGGCAGCTGGAATGTCATAGCGCCCAATATCAGAATACTGATAATGACACTCCTTTAGATGACTTATTTTAGAATCGCAAAACCCTCTATAGTTCCAAAGAATGACATGAAAACCATGCTCTCTTAAGTATTTAGCAAACGGCAAATAATAAGAAGTTTTAGTAGCGGTTCCTGGATTTATTAGAACAACGGCCTTAGGGTTATTCGCTTTATAGAGGGTTGCACGCAGCTCGACGTTGTCGGCCGTCAGAATATTTATATCCATAAAAGAACCTACTTGTTGTTAATTAACGCCTACTATAAACTATGGACATTACTCCATAGTCAAGCGTTAATTGAGGGTGCTCGATAATGAATATAAAAGAATTAACTGAAACAGTCGGACTAAGCAGAGATACGATCCGTTTTTACGAAAGGGAAGGATTAATTTCGTCACCATCTAGAAAATCTAATGGTTATAGAGATTACGATAACAGGATTGTGGAACAGCTCAATATGATTATTATGGCGAAGGAGTTAGGTTTCACCTTAAAAGAGATTAGAGAGCTAACAGAGCTATTGTATTCAAACAACCTGACGCAATCACAAATGGGTGAAAAGCTTCTAGAAAAAAACAAACAGCTAGAAATTAAAATTTCAGAACTGTCTAAGATGAAAACGTTAATCGATAATGCATTAAAAGGTATGTGTGAATATAAGGATAAGTTAGCGCTTTGAGACCTTCCTAAATTTTGTGTAAGTATTTAATCTAAACGTCAGTTACACAGAATCTGGGATGGTCTCAGTATAACTAAGCCACCTTATGCTTCTTAAAATTCTCAGCCTGCTCAAATATCTCTTTATAGACCTCTTTTGAGTCCACAGGTGGATAGCCCCATTCATCGAGCAATACCATTAGATCAAACTGTAGCTCGGCTCGGATATCCTCTTTTTTGTTCCAGTCAGTGTATTTAGACTTCTCATCAATGAGCTTTTTCACCTCTTTAGACAGCTCAACCAGTTTGTCTTCTGGATAGGTAAAGTCGTACTTATGCGCCAGTGACAGCAGAATGTCATAAAATGCCTTTTCTTCAAAGTCGATACCCATTTCACCAAACGACGCCATCTCTTCGCGCAGCTCGTGATACAGCTT
>Ga0314771_100084_pt1 | contig 38671 bp, 61 predicted proteins | sample MetaGCB42018_FD_204522 | JGI IMG/M metagenome (GOLD analysis project Ga0314771, IMG submission 204522) | Cryopeg brine microbial communities from Beaufort Sea near Barrow, Alaska, United States - CB4 2018 | ecosystem: Environmental > Aquatic > Marine > Coastal | place: USA: Alaska | collected...
TGATTGTTCCTTTTGGTATCCACTCATGTGATATGAACGCTTTACTTGTGTTGTAGCAAGCTATCCATATATACGAATCGATTGTTGCTGAGTTTGTATTGTTGTATTGTTGCGTATATTTGTAATCAACAATAGGATCAATTTGAATAAAATCTGACGTTTTAACAAGTTCAAAACTTGTTTTCTCACTTCCGTCACTGTCAATGTAGACCGATGTGATTGTCGTCATGTTGAATAACGGACTAGGTTCTGGATCAGTAGGGCTTGCATTTTCTAAAGCAGTGATTCTAGTTTCCATGTCAGCAAAATCATATCCTGTAATAGTTACTGTCAAGTCGTCAATAGATGTCTTTAAGTCTGTAAGTGCAACACTTGTTCCAGTTACATCATCTATTTCTAAAGTCGTTGCTAAGTTATTGTACGAAACTTGAACAGCGTTGTATTTTGTTGTCATTTCAACATTCGAGCTTTTCAGCGTTGATATGGATAATGATTGATTGTTTACAGTTGTTTGGAGTGCTTTGATACTTTTAGCACTCGCTTTAGCAGTTGCTTGATACTGACTAGCTGTTTGAAACTTGTCACCGATTGTCAGTGTGCTAGATTGTGGGTTATTTATATCAATACGTTTCTCAACGATTCTAACCGTTTCTTTTTCAGCTATTCCGATGTTATTTAATGGATAACTATTGTAAACTTCATACGAATCAACGTCTTTTCCGATTAATGATAAGTCATAAGCTGTCACTTGATTGCTTACGGTAACTTGTTTGTAATTAGCAACGAATTGAATACCTTTTGTAAGTAATAAACTAGGAGTATTCACATCGTCAAACACTTCACGACCAGAAACTACTCCGAATTGTGCAATTCCAGCCACATCATCTATATAAGCTTTTCCATTGTTGACATCGCTTATACTGATACGTGGTTTCGATACAGACGGAGCTTCGTCAAACTCACCACGCAATATCACGATGTAGTTTGGATAATCACCGGATATGAATATATAGCTACCAACGTCCGATCCTGCAGGCATTAAATTAGCATTGACAGACAGCAACTCGACTTCTCCATCTATTTCAATTACAGCAACATTTGTACCGTCACCCAACGTTTCAAAAGTATCTATAACGCCTTTTTTATAATCCAATGTAGCCCCATAAAAGTACCATCTAGTTACAACGGATTCGGTATCTTCGTCACGATCCTGTGATTTCAAATTGCGACCTATTCTGATTTCAGTCTGTTTAGTTTCTCCAATAGCTGTTAGCCAATCTAAGTACCATTGACCATCTACTAGTCTGGTTCTTAACTCTCCGCCTAAACTATCGACCAATTTATCGAATATCGTATCAAACGTGTTTGCTTCTTGACTTAAAAAGCGATAAACGTTATCAGTTGAGTTAGTCACGTTGACAGTTCCTAACAAAAACTTCTTGTGATTGTCGGTAGCAGCGTTGTGATTATTCAATATGATTTGTAAAAAGTCTCTTGGAGTAGTGTTCCGTATTTCGGCAAAAGGTTGACTTGTTTCTTTTAGGTAATTCATTCCGTCAACTGCTGTAAAAGACTTGTTGAACATTCCATTGTCTGACATCGTACTATTTAGCCTTAAAACATAACCGTTAAATTCATCGTTACCAGTTTTTGTATTAGTCACCTTAACCATTGTTTTTCTAGGTTTAACTTTTGTATACATCGAGCTTTGCATATTCAAGGAGAACGTGAACGAATTGACCACGTTGATTCCTTGAGCTATGTTTCCACTTGTTAATTTTGTTCCGTTTATGTGTGGTTGATGTATTACTGTACCCACAACATCATTTGAATCTTCATAAAGAGTAACTTTATACATTAAATCATCTCCTTATGAAACTCAAAATCAATCGTTCCGTTACCAGTTATTGTCAGATAATTCATGCCTTTATCAATAACTAAATCATATGATTCGTTTGTACCTATTGGGAACGTGATCGTTGTATTCTCTTTTGTAACAACCATTGAAGATGAAGCGGTCACTTTTGGAATAACCGAAGAAATACCGTTGTTCATAAGTTTAATCGTTTTCGTTCCGTTTACAGAAAAGCTAGTTTCTTGATAGTAGTCCAGAATAGAATAATCATCCCACAACTGACTACCTTCTTTTGCTGTTTTAATCTTGAATGGATAACAAATAAAATCAACTTGCAACTTTCCAGCATAACTATTTTCAGCAAAACTAGTTCCTCCCCTAACTTCAGCTAAGAAGTAATAATTAGGGAAGATGTCGTCATACAATCTAAATTGTTGTTTATCCATTAATAAATTAGTCATAACCGTTTGTAAAAAGTAAGCTGATTGTTCAGTGCTTTGCGTTCCAATTAAATTCAATACATAAGAAATTGTTCTTTCAGAATACGTTTGTTCACCGTACAATTCGCTGAAGTCGAGTACCTTGTTTGAAAAAGGAATTTCTTCTAATATTTTCTTTTTGTCTGGATTACCGATACTTCTTGATTCTGGTAAAATCTTGTATTCTTTATATAAATCAATATTATCAATGTGTATTCCTTTTATATTCAAGTAAATACTCTCCCTTCAGCATCTTGTATGCGTTGACCGTTTTGTCTGTCTAAATAGTTACCAATTAATTTACCATCAATATTAACGTTACCGTTTTTAGCAAGGATAGCTTTTAGCAACTCAACTTGTGACTTCAATACGTTTATCATTTCTTGACCGTCATTGTTTACTTGTGGTTGAATAGAAACACCTTTTTGATCGTCCATGCCTAAGATACCTTGAGCCTTTTGAATTAATGAAATAGCTCTGTTTTTTCTAGTTAATGGTATGACCATTTCAGCTTTGTTTCCTTCAGCTATTTCAGCATACTGATGACGGTTTACTAATCCACCGTTTGAATAGCCATGACCTTTACCAATTACGTTCAACATGTTGTCTTTTCCGTAACGACTTTTAGCATAATTCATACCAGCCAATAAGCTGTCCAGACCGTTCAAACGATTGTTATGTCCTTTGAATTTATAAGCTTCAAACGTTTGTCCGATTACTTGTACTAAACCTTTAGCTATATCGCCAGTTTTATTATTAATATCGCCAATGTTACCTTGTACAGCTTTCTCATTACCGCCAGATTCAGATTGAATTTGTCGCATCCAAGCTCCAATATAAGCGTTTGTAGAAGGCAAACCGTTCATTGACAATGCTCTAGCAATAGTCGGTTTCCATCTTTCAACGCCAGAACCGGATGGAGTACCTGTATCAGATTCAAACAAGTTTTTAACCCAAGTTCCCATACTTCCCTTAACTTTACCGACCAAGCCTTTACCCATTGACAATGCTGCTCCACCCATACCGTCATAATTGACGAATTTAGAGATAACGTTCTTCACTAAGTCTTTAGGATTTGACATAAAATCGAATACATCTAATGCAGTATCTTTAATCTTAGAACCCATTGCTTTGGTTTTATCCCACATACCACTAAACCAATCACCAACACCGTTTTTGTAGCGATACAGCGACTTAGTTTCGTTTGCTGGTAAAACCTTAGAACCTTTCGGAAGATTCGGTAGTAGTACGTTTCTGCCTTGCGGCATGAATGTATTTCCGTTTGGTAATTGAACAGCTTCACGATAAGTTGAACCGCTTTGATCGTTGACCAACGCATGACCACCAACGTGACTATCTGTTCCGTTTTCGTAAGGTTCCCACTTAGCAATCTTTTTATCAGAACCGAATTTACCCAATATCCAGTTAGCTCCACCAATAATTTTATTAGCTGGGTTAGATATTGCAGTTGCAGCACCTTTCCACATGTTTACGAAAGCAGTTTTTAAAGCTCCTGCTCCTTTTTTGATACCGTCAGCCATTAGTTGTGGCATACCTTTAACTTTATCTACTAACGTTGTAATGTTTGTTGAGAATTTTTTAGTAATATCTGACCACATGTTCTTGACGGTATCTGTCAAACCGCTTTTCATTCCAGAAAAGAATTTTTTTATCTTGTTGACGAATCCAGAAATGTTATTTTGAACTTCGTTTACACTACCTTTAAACTTGTTTGTGATGTTTAACCACATCATTCTTATAAGCAAGATTGCAGTATTTTTCATGAATGTGAATCTGTTTTTAACCGATTCGATAAATCCGGAAACTTTTGTTTTTATTGAATCAATCGTAGTTCTGAACTCATAGTTAATTTTTATCCACATACCCACAATAGTCATAATCAATCTAGCCTTTAAAGAATCAAAATATCTTTTAATCCCAGTAACAAAACCAGAAACTTTCTCGCCTATAACTGAAAATGTTGTAGTGAATACACTTGTAATAGTTGACCAAACTCCAGAAACGGTTTCTTTAATGCCTTTCCACATTAATGACCAATCGCCTGTAAACAAGCCGGTAAAAATCAAAACTATTCCCATGATAGTATCTAAAGTTCCAGATATTATCTTTTTAATGCTTCCCCAAGCTACCTCGATTACAGTTTTTATAACTGCCATTGCGGTATCAAAAGCCGGTTGAGCGAAGGCTATAAAACTCTTGATTGCGTTCCATATATTTGTTAAAGCAAGCATTATTTGCGTTCCATTTTCATCCCAGAAAGTTGTTATTTTAGCTAATTGAGTTTGAAAAAATGCAACAATCGCATCTACAGCCGGTTTGATTATGTTTGCATAAATGTTAGTCATAATCGCATCTACTTTTTCTCTGAACGAATCAATCTTGAAATACGCAAGAGCAAAAGCTCCGGCAATAGCAGCAATAGCTACCACAATACCAACTGGACCAGTAACAATAGCTGTAACAACAGCACCGAACGTTTCAAAGTTAGCAGCAAACAACCCAAATTTAGTTAAGCCTGCACCAATTACACCAAACAAGCCACCAAACGTTGTTATAAGGAATCCGATTACTTTTGTTATCGGTCCAATACCAACAAGGATCAATGAAGTAACGGATAATATACTTTTTAGCTTATCTTGTTGACCGCCTGTTAAATCATCGTAGCTTGCTTTAAATTCTTTTAATTTGTTAATTGCACCAACAACCATCTCACCAAACTTGACACCCATTTCAGCAGCTTTATCTTCTAAAATTGTCAGCTTATCCGTTAAATCAGTAACAAGTGGTTTAATGATAGAAAAGAATCCACCGCCTTGACCACCAGCATCTAAGAAGTTTGCTCCTATACGTCCGATTGCTGCACTCATATTAGCTAGTTGAGCAGTAAATGAATACTCGCCCATTTTTTGAGCAGCTCCACCAATATTATTTTCTATAGCAGCTAAAAACATTTCAGATGATATTTGACCATCACTTGCTAGTTTTTTAACTTCACCGGCTGTTACACCTGCTTCTTTAGCAACCCATTGATAGATTGGCAACCCTTTATCAGCTAGTTGATTTAATTCTTCAGTATAAGCGTGTTGACCAGTTTGTACTTTGTTTACAATTGAACCCATTTCACTCATTGATACGCCAGCAATAGCAGCAGCATCACCAGTTAGTGACAAGTATTTAGTCAATTGCTTACCGGGTTCTATACCTGCAGCAACAGCACTAGCAGCAGTAGTAGCAGCTTCATCCATTCCGAATGACGTACCTTTAACAGACTTTAAAGCCGATTCCATAATAGTAGAAACAGTTTCTGTATCGTGTCCTAGCCCTCTTAATTTAGCAGTAGCTTGGTCAATACCAACTAACCTTTGAAACCCTTTAAACAGCACGAATCCGCCCATAGCCGCAACTGCTGCAGTTACCGGTTTAGTAATTCCGTTTGTCATTTTAGTTCCAAAACTACTAAATCCACCACCGACTGTTTTCATCTTGCTACCCATTGCACTTAGATTATTACCGACAAGGATCGTTTTACTTCCCATTTCCCTTATCTGTCTACCAGTTGATTTCAATTGTGATTCATACGAAGCTAATTTGCCTTGTGCATCGTTTACTTTCTTAGCTAAACCAGCCGTTTTATTGGTTGCTTCACCAGTTGCCGAATACGAATCTTTATAAGCTTCTGTAAGCTTGTCTACTTCGTTTTTTTGTGCTGTGATAACTTTTTCTAGTCCAACATATTTAGATTTCATTGCATTTAACTTGTTACCGCCTGAATCAATTATCTTGAAGTTGTTTCGCATTTCTGACGTAGCATTTTTAACCGCTTGACTAGCACCTTTTAAGTTTTTGGTAAAACCCGCACTATCCAAACCAAGTTCAATGATCATATTACCCATTGGTTTTCCTGTATTTGCCATGTTTGTCCTCCTTTCGTCAAAAATAAAAAAGCATACCGAAAAAGATATGCTTTACAGTTTTCTTACATATTCATCTAATGGAACAACTTTCTTTTTATCATCCTTTTTAGTAGAGATAACTGACATCAACAATTCAAAGTCTGTTTCTTCAATATCATTGATTGACCAGCCGTTTTCCACAAGCTGACGATAAACCGAGTTCATTCCATCTAATGATTCTTGAAACGAAACTATTTTACCGGAGGATTCATCTTTGCTTCGTTAGTTCCCATAACGTCAGCCATGACAGTTTGTAAAGTTTCCATCAAATCCCATGAAGCCATACCGTCTAAAAGTGCATCTTCAGTTACTTTTTCGTTCTTGAACAGACCAACAACGTATGAAAGCATTTTGTCTAATACTTCTAGCTCACTCAATTCCCCTTTTTCCATTAACGTGAAAATTTCTAATGCTTCACGCACTTTACGAGCCGGAATAAAGTTCTCTTTATAAACGACTGTTTCCCCTTCATTGTTTAAAAACTCTAATTTGATTTCTTTTACTGTCATGTTTGATTTCCTCCGTTTATAGTTTTATTTTTATTATGCTACTGGTGTACCTAAGATAAGTGTTTTAAATGCTGCTACACTTTCAGTTCCAACGTATTTAGCAACAGATTGACCGATTGTATCTCCGGCTTTATCATTTGCAACAACAGAGAATGTGTATTCGTCTGCTTCTGGTTCTTGATTTTCGCCTTCTTTTGTTTTCATTGAGATTGATTCTTTAGCGAATTTACCTCGGAAGAATCCAAGTAAAGCTGTTTCACCTTTTAGATTTTCTGATTCTAAAATAACTGAACAATAAGGTGGTTCTGTATCGTCACCAATAAAGGCAAATCCTTCTGCACTTAATTTATATCCAAGAATTTCATCATTGACTGCTTCAAGCATATCTAATACACCGAAGTCTACTGACACATCGCCTGTACCCTTTTGTAATACATAGTAAGCAACGTTTGAACCGTATACTTTAACTGGATCAGATGATAGTCCATTAATTTCTGCTGAAACTGTAGCACCTTCGTCTTGTTTTCCTTCAATTACAAATGTTTTAGCTGCTGAAATCGTTCCATCTACTCCATGAATCCCAATAGTCATTTTCTTAAATCCGATTAATGTCAAATTTATCATTCCTTTTCTATTTAGTAGTCCGTATCGTATAAATCAGATACGCCCGTATAACGCCTTGCATCTACATACCGACCTGTTTCTTCAAAGTATTCATCTAAACCGTTTCGCATTTGTTTAAATTTTAACTTCTTCATTTCAGCTTTAACTTGTTGCTGAATGATTTTAACTTCTTTTCTATCCTTGCTTTGAACGTCTATTTGATAAATAAATTCAGTGGATAAATCTGTATCACTTCCATATGAGTACGGAATTGGCACATCCAACGGAATAATAATGATAAATGGATTGTCCGTGTCAGCAGTTTCTGGATAGTTGTAGTATTTAATACGATTCAAGCATTTAACAGCGATGATAGGGTTTACCACCAACTGTTCATAAATTTTTGTAAGCATGTCAGTCATAAACCTTTTTCATCTCCTTAAATACTGTATTGAAATACTTTTCTTTAGAGCTTTCAGTTGTTCGCACGATTGTTCCCATGCCTTTAGGTCTGAATTGTTTGCCTGCTTTTGAATATCCAAATTCATTCAAATGGATCAATCGCCATCTGTCTTTAGGACCTTCCCAACCAACTTTTAATCCACGAATATCATTGCTACTTCTAGCGTTTGAACGAACGATTTCATCTCGTGAAGCACCGGTATTGGCAAACTTACTAAATTCTCGCTTCAATTCATCGACAACCGTATCTCCGCCTTTGTTTACAGCGTTATTGATTGCTGTACTCGCTTTACGTGAAGTCAATTCTGCGTTTATCTGTTTTTCTAACTCTTTGATACCTTTGATTTTTACACTCATATCATCACGCCTAACAAGATTGTGATAAAAGCATTGTTTTCAAAGTCTGGTCTAACCTCAATAACATTCCAAACAACATCTTTATACCGGTAGTCTAGTATCTCAACAGAATGTTTATTTGTTGGTAAATACTCGCCTTTAGTATCTCTAATGTTAATTGTCATAGCTTGCTTAGTATTGACCGTTTTTAACTTCTCCATATCCTTCATGCTCGGATTGTATATTTCAGCAAAACACTCATGAACAATCGTTTTAACATTCTCGCCTTGTTCTGGTCCGTTGCTAGGAGTTAATTCAAAAAAAACAATCGGGGTTCGTAATGAACCCGACTGAACTTTTGGTGGTTCGTATTTATTAAACAATCGCTACACCTTCTTCGTAGTTGTCGAAGGAAAGGCTTAAAATCTGGCTTAGGAAGTTGTCCTCGAAATATTCCACACTATCATTGTAAGCATAGCGAGAACGCTCTAAGACAAGCTCTTTTGCCTGTTGATTGGTGTCTGTTGATACGCCACACCTTGAATTGATATATTCTTTCGATGATTCTAAAATCCTAAGCAAGTTATCATCTTCAGTAGTGTGGAATATCTTCATTCTTTCTTTAAATTCTGTCAGTAAGTCGTTCATTTTATCTCACCTACTTAGCTTTCTTTACCTTTACATCCTTTTTAGTCATTACCTTTTCAGCAACTTCTACACGTTTTAGAAAGTTTTTGCCTAAAGTAACTTCAATTTCTTCAAAACGTTTAGCAGATAACTCAATTTCTTCGTTTTTAATGTAAATAACGTTCGTGTTTTTATCTTTAAAAACGTCTAATACTTTGTATTTAGCCAATCAATATAACCTCCTTATGCTACTGGTGTAGTTGTGTCTAATGTGTAAACGAAAGCAGCAGTATTATCTTCAGCTTTTCCGTAAGCAAATTGTTTAGCTGTATATAGCATGCAATCTTCTAATGCTAGTGTTTGGTCAAAGGCTTTAACGTTAATCCCACCACCAACATAAGCGTCGTAACGGTCAGCAACTAAAGCGATCACTTGGTTAGCAGTTACAAATTCAGATTCAACTACACGCAAGTTAAATGGTAATGCTGTAATATATACGCCATTTGCGTTTAGTGAAGTGTATTTAGATTTGACATCCCAAGAATCAGCAGGATTCACTAACAAAATAGCTTTTCCACTAATGTTTACTAGTTTTCCGTCTTCTTTAACTGACAAAGCTTTCATAACAGCTGTTAATTCTTTAACAGTTGTAGCTGAATCAGCAAAAGTTAATGTTGAAGTAGGTGCTTTAACTGGATATACGCCACCTGTAACCGTTACGCCTGCTTGTACTTGGCGGTTTAGCCCGATTGGTTTGTCACTTCCGTCACCAGCTACAAATGCTGCTTCTAATGCGATTGCAAAAGCTTCAGTAATTTGTGCACGAACAAAGCGTTCTACCCATACTGGACCATAAGCTAGTAAGTCGTTTGGAACAACTACGAAAGCTGTTAGTTTGCTTTGATTGATTTCTTCTTCACTGAAAGCAGCATCCAATTGGCCTTTAATTTCGCCAAAGATTTTACCCCATACAGCTTGACCAGAAGGATCAGATTTAAGAATACGCATACGCAAACCAGTAGTTTGTAGTCCAATTTCTTGCAAGAAAGGACGTTCTGCGATTAAATCTTCAAAGATTTTATCGATCGTTGTTTGTGGTAATAACGTTTCTTCTTTATATCCAACTGCTGTATCAATTGCATTAAAGAATTTTACTTCTTCTGCTGATAAACCTTTGTTTGCAAAGTTACTTAATTCATTGAATTTCTTGTCTGCAGCATCTTCAGCAGCTAAACGTGCATCGTCAGCCATTGCATTTACCATATCCATGTATGCAGCATCTTGTTCACTTTGTTCTGCTTTAGTATTTACTAAGTTGATAAACACCTCACGTTTTTCTGAAAAGTTAGTCATTTTAAACTTGTCGCTATTTAGTTTGATAGTCATTTATTTGTTCCTCCTATTTTTTGGTATTAAAAAAAGAATCTAGATTTTGGCTTTGCGTTCTCCAAATCCGATTCTTTCTTTAATTCTGTTTGTTTTTCTAATATCGTATTTACAATTTCAGTTACATCTTCAGCAGTAATTTGTGCGGCGATAGAACTAGCTTCAATCATTTTTACTGGCTGTTTAGCGTTTCTAATCGTGTCAATAACATTTTGTGGAAGTAATGGCGTTTGTATGCCAGCCACTAATTTAAGGGCCTCGTTTTGGAACATAACTTCATCGGCAAAACCTTCTTCAACTGCGCTTTGTGCGTTCATCCACGTTTCATTCTCCATTAAAGCTAGAATATCTTCGATTGATTTACCAGTTTTCAACTCATAAGCTGAAGCAATGGATTTATCATGACTTTGTAGTATAACGGATTCTTTGTCTAGCGTTTGGTGGTCGCCATACAATACAGTAGATACGTTGTGTATCATGATTTGTGCTGTAGGGGAAATAAGTACCTTATCTCCAGCCATCGCTATTAGACTTGCTGCACTCGCTGCTAAACCTACGATTTTTACCGTCACGACACCTGAATAATCTTTCAACGAAGTGTAGATTTCAGAACCAGCATAAACATCGCCACCACCACTATTGATCGTGACTTCGATTGCTTCACCATTGTCTGTCAATTGGTCCGATACATCTTTTGGAGCTGTGCTTTCCATTTCAAAATAGTCATAAATCCACTTATCATCGTTTGAAATGATAGGACCTTTCACGTTGATTTTAATCGTCATTGTTTGTTTCACCTCCCTTCACAGCATCCGCTTCGCTTTGATAGTTTTTGGTAACCATGAATATATCTCCACCTTCAACTGGTTCATAACCGTTAGCAATTCGTATTTCATTCTTATTGAATCCACCACTTGATAAAAGCTTGTCGATTGATTCAGAACGTTTGAATATATCCGGCTTATTGATACCGATAACCTCGATACTATTACCAGCTAGATATTCTTCTTGGTCAAACAACTTAGCGTTTAATTCGTCTTGTACTTTCTTCAGCAAAGGAGTTATACAGAATTTGGTATATACTTCTATGTTCGCTTCTAAGTCCGCCATATCGCCATGTATAAGCGAAGAAGGCACACCTATCATTCTGGCAACGTCATCTATCAGCGTTCTTTTAACCTTTGTTAGTTCGTCAATCGATTGGCTACTGTTTCCTGTTGATCCGTTAATCTCGTTGTAGTTAAAACCTTTCATTTGTGGCACAATCGCAACGGAGTTTTTAGAAAATGAAGAATACAACTTGTCAATATAGTTTTGAAGTTTAAGCTTCTTAGCTTCGTCAAACCCTTGTACTGTATCAACATCAACCGTTCCACGTATTTGATTGTTTCGCAGCGATACTTCTATCATTCTTCCGAACAACTCGCCATAATCGCCAAACAAACCAGAAATAAACGATTCCAGTTTCTCATTGTTATATTCAATGTAAATGACTTCACTCATTTTAAATGTACGCTCAAACGTGTAATCTTTTACAATAACGTCTGAAAAAGTATCTTCATATAAAGCTAACTCGGTTCTTACAAAGCTATCCACGATCAAAAGGTCGTTAGTGTCGCTCAAAACAATCAACGCTTCATTCTCGTACAATAGTTTATAAATGTATTTCTGCCAAAATGTTGAAGCACTATCATCTGTATTTGGTCTTACGTTTAGTTTGTAATACCAGTCATTCTTGACAGCTTTATCATCTTCTTTGTATCTAAATTCAGACTGACTAATCGTTCTACCAACAAAGTTTATACAACTATCCACAGCCATTTTCTTGAGGTAGGCACGACTTGACGTATCATTTAGAAACTCCATATCATACATAAATTCTAATTCGCTATTCTTTTTAAAAATATCGAAAAAGGTACTAAATACTGCCATTTATTCACCTCCCTTCATGTGAAAACTATTAATTAATTATTCTGTACATCAAAGAAGTAACGATATGAAAGTTAAAATAAATAACATTAGACTAAGAAGAAATGCTATCAGTAAATCAGTACCATTTATTTTCATGTTTACCACTCCTTTTAGTGTGTGTGAGGGCTGTTCTAACGCCGTTTCAAACTACTCTGTGTATATAGTGTTACGAGATGTTATATGTTGTAACGTTTTTCCGCGTCTTTTCTCAACATTTTGTGTAGTTCTAACGAATTATCTTTTTCAATAATTATTAATACTTCTTTATCAAAATTTATCTTTATTTCTTCTTGACCGCTATTCGGCAGTATTTTAATGAATCTTTTAATGTCGTATATTAACTCGTTGTAATTAATTGGTATCAATTCATCAACTATAGATATAGCACCGTATTTAATTAACTCGCCGTAAAAATCAGTTGACGGATCGAACAGTAAATGTTTTTCAACTACTTTTTCTACTTCTTTCATCGTTACCACTCCTTTAAAAATCTAATCCGTCCATTATATCCAACGTACTACCCAAGTCTATCTCCAATGCTTCTTCAGCACGATATAAAGCATGTACGAACGATTGGAAACCATCTGTCTTACGTTTGACTTCTTCAACTTTTAAGAACTGTTTACCAAAGCTTGTATTCTTAACGTACACGTTTCTTGTATACCAACGCATAAGTGGATTGTCACCAAAGATAAACTTCTTATTAGCGAATCCATCTTCAATTCTAGGAGCTAACAAGGGATGTATACTCAATGGTCGCCTAATCATCTCAACTTCAAACCCTTCAGCTTCTAACAATGGTCTTAATATGTCTAACTTGAAGTTATCAGCTACGATCTTTTGAACGCCATACTCACTTCGCATATTTACAAACCAATCAACAATGTGCATAGGGTTTAAACTAGGTTCATCGACTACTGTCATTAATCCCATTTGTTCCCACTTCTTGATTGGAGCTTTTTCTTCCGTTCCATCTTGGCTTGAACTCGTATGTGAGTAACCGTAATGAACATCGCAAAAGTGTTTAATCGCAAACGAATGGTTTAGAAACGCATACTCATCGTCTTGTCTGAACAACAGTCCGCATGAAGCAAAGTCTCGTACACTACCGAAGTCTAAGCTACCGATTGGTGTCTTTCCCTCTAAGTTGAAGAACGGTCTGTTAGTAGCCATAATTTCATCTTCAGTAGCAACTGCTGTTTCTAAATCAACTTCTGGTAGGTTCATACGTTTAGTCATAAATGCAACTCGACCACTAGGTTCTGTCGCTAACTTCTTGTAGTCTTTCTTAACGGTCAACATTAACATCTTGCCACGCTTGTTTAGTGGTTTCTCAAATGCCGGATTAGCTTTCTCCCAAACTTTTGGATCGTTTACTTCATCAACGCTATCTAATTCGCATATAAAAGGAAAAAGCCCACCAACGTCTGTAGAACCGTTGAGGACTTTCACACTTTCGTTGTATTTAGTATCGTAGTAACCGTTACGGATATAACCATTCGTTCCTATGAAGAACTGTCTGCCGTTTCTAACTTTACCTAAGCCACCGGAAAATACATCTACTATCTTACTATCTAGCATTTCATGTATTTCATCATAGATAACGCAACCTTCACGCCCTCCATCTTGACTACTAGCATTAGATGTTTTGTATTCAAATATACTTTGAGTAGACAAACCTGTTATCTTGGACTTCCACGCTTCAAATTCGCCACCGTGACGACTGTTTAACACTTCATTGCCATTCTTATTAACAATCTTAAAACACTCGTTAAAGCTTATTTTAGCCTGTTTCTCGCTGTTAGCTACAATTGATACATCGTAACCGTCAACGCCATGCAACGAGCTAATGAAGTACGCAGCCCAAGTAGAAGCAACACCGTTTTTACCAGCTCCACGCCCCATTGTAAGGAAGAACTCGCTATAAAATACTTCATCATTTTCTTTATCATAAAGGAATATGAATGGAGCTATGAATTTCTCCCAATCATCTAGTGGAAAAAACCACTTTTCACTGAAAGCTATATAGTTGTTTATCTGTTCTTCATCGAAATAAAGATCGTCACGACTTAAAACCTTTTCTTCTAAATGGTTAATCAGTTGTATTCGTTTTTCATTCATTAACAATTCGCCATTCTTCCATTTGTTAATGTAACGAGAAACATATTTGTTTGAAATCAAATCAAGCTACCCTTTGCATATTTCTGTACCGTTATCTTAGCTTTATCATCAGGTAACAAGTCAACCAGTTGGCGAACAACTGTGTGGTATGCTTTATCACGATTGTTATATAGGTCAGCAACCGGACGTTTACGGTCATACGGGTCTTGCTCTCCTTGTGAGAACAACTCATAATCTCCATTGATAGTAATATCTTCCCAGTTTGAATCTAACAGTATCCTAAGCCTTGCAGCTTGCACGATAAGCCCTTCTACCACGTTCTTCTTGTTGGTAGGTATATCTTTGAACAACTTGTTTAAACGTGTTATTTCCTTCTTTACTAGCAACTCACGAGCTACTAACTTGTCTGTATTATCCATCTTGTCACCTCGATTCTAAAGTATGATAGGGTAGGGCTAGGGGTTATGCGTGTAATTCTGACAAATCGCGACAGACGTGCCTTCATACCGGTTTCCCGATTCCAGATAAATCATTGAAATAAAAAGGGTGGAGGGCTTGCTATGACAACGCTTTGTTTTTATTTTACTTTTTATTTGCATGTATACCAATTACTATTTAAAGCTCTCTGGAAACTTTACTTTCTTTTCGTTAGCTTTTTGTTTTGGCCTAAAATTAAATCGTTTATGTTTTTCGTTATGATGTGTCCTACATAAAATTTGCATGTTTAAACTATCCAATGCTAAGTCCGGTCTATCCTTCAACTCAATCATATGGTCAACCTCTAACGTTGCATGTGATTGAGTAGTTACATATCCATTTGTTTTACACATGGCACACTCGAAGTTATCTCGCTCAAGTATCTCTAATCGTTTAGCTTTCCACTCATGCGTACCATAGAACGCTGCTCTATCTTGTCTAGTAGTTACGACTGGTATCATACTACTTATCCTTGTACTGACTAAGCAACGTGCTAATTGTGCCACCTATAATCATGATGCAGATAGATACTATGATTGATCCATAGATAGCTATGCCGCCGTATTGTAGTAATGTAATCATGTACTCAACTCCTTTGATTGTGTTTATATATATCAGGAATAGTAATGCTTAACTCACGCTATGTGCTAAACAACAGACGTGATGAACCGAGTTCGTTCCTGATTAAGTTCATCCGGCTATAGTAGATATTAAAATGGCTGCTAACCAAATCACTAAGTAACACCCTAGAACTACAATGATTGGTGAAAACACTAGCCACCAACTCCAAGTAATAACTCCAAACACTTTCAACAAAACAAATATAAGTGTTAGCACTTCTGAAAATCCCATTTAAGTTCATCCTTTCAACACTTGTTTTAAACGTAATAGACTGCCGTTGGTTCGTACTCGTCATAAGCTACGAAAAAAAGCCCCTTTTTAGGAGCTTTCGATTTATTACCTTATCCAAGTTTTAAAATTAACTACATCACCAATGTTTGCTCTAGATACACCGTAAGCTTCCGATAACACTTGTTGGGTTACACCTTTGTCATACAACCTTCTAATAACACTTACATCTCTTTCGTCTAATATCGCACGTCCATTAATAGCTCCGTGAGCAGTAAAACCATTCTCCCTAGCATGAAGCATGTTCTCACTCTTCGTTACCCATTCAAGGTTAGTTAGAGCGTTATTAAACGTGTTTCCATCTTTATGATTAACTTCTGTTTTTCCTTTTAATAATACATCGCCTTTAAAAGGATTGCCCAAAAACTCAAAAGCTACTAACCTATGAACAAAATCCCTTTTTGAAACGTCTTTATCTCTCAATGTAACACGTCCATAATGACCTCCGGAAATGTCTGATTTTAAAAATTTACCTTTCTTTGGTACAATCTTACCGTTTTTACACTCTGTTAAACGATCCAAGCTTCTAACTCTGCCCATATTACTTACTTGGTACAACCCTTCAAAACCAGTTACGTCTTTAAATATCTCTTCTTCTGTGCTATAATTACTCATGTAATCAATCCTTTCTATTGGTTGCCACAGTCTAAGCAGTTATCGCTGCGTTAGGCTTTTTGTATACTTAATTATACCATTAATAAGAGTACATATATAGTGTAAATTCAGTTATATCAACGTTTATACCTCGTATATAATCTTCGGACGGAAAGAATCGTATTCGATTAATTGAATAACTTTTCTGTTGTTCGTCCATCCATTCCTAACTTCATAAGCGTCGTTAGGTTTAGGAGTTCCAAACTGCCTTATAATAACTCCATCCATCTCTTTCTCTACTGAATGATAGTGACCTTTGTGGATCTCCATCGTTTCGGATAGTGACCATATCATCTTATACTCTGTAGCAAACAATTGAGGTAACTTGTTCTTAGCTGTATCTCCATGAGTTAGCATGATACCTACATTATCTAACATATAAGCTGTTCTGTAATCGTTATGGTAGTTTACTTTAACATCTGGATACTTAGCTTCTAGGTAGATAAGAAACATGTACTCGAAATCCGAATGATTACCACTTGCATGTTCGACAGATACTTTCTTGCTATATCTCAACGCTTCTGTAATTATCACATCGAAGAATGTTTTAGCATCTTCTATTGCTTTAACCATATCAACGTCATCTAATATCGTACCTTTTAACGTCTGGCTTGTTTTCATCTGGCTACTATGGAACAAATCACCCAACTGCTCGATTACTATCTGTTTATATCCATTCTGTATAATGCTTTTAATATCATCTAACTTAACTAATGTATCGCTTAATTGTGTAATCCCAAAATGTAAATCAGCCAATCCAATAACTAAATTGTTTTCTCCAACATAATTTACGGGTATCACTACTGATTTTACTTCACCGCTCAATTTAGAGATAATATCTTCTTTAGTTAGTTCATTGCTATCCTTTTTTGGTTTCACAGTAACTTTACTTGAATACATCAAACTTGTTCCATGTTCCTTGTTTGAATGATTCCATTGGCTACTTTTAGCACTCACAACTTCCCACTCAGTATGGTCAAATCCATGTGCTTCCAGAATGTATTGCTGATCCTTAGCTTGTTCTAAAGATAGCTGAATCAACTTGTCAGACTTAACACTGCCGTTTGGTAGTATCTCCACCGTTTCACTGTAATCAGGAGTGGTCAGCGTATTCGTGCCTCTAACGTTCGTTCTCCAGTAAGACCTAACTTGTTCAACGTTGTATGGTTGTTTGAACGTTTGGCTCATTTCTTTAGCAAAAGCTCGCCATGTTTTCTTTTCTGAATTATCGACTAATTGTTTCAAGTAGCTATGCTCTTCTTTAGTCCACGTTCTCGCCAAATTATTCCCCTCCTTTTCCAGTGATTTTTACTGACTAACCTTATGTCCTTCTATTCGTTTATTTGCTAACTCGAAATAAGTTTTGTCTAACTCAAATCCAATGTATTTTCTGTTTGTATTAATTGCTGCAATAGCTGTCGTTCCACTACCCATAAAAACATCTAATACCACGTCACCTTCATCGCTCCAAGTTGAGATGTGGTCTTGTGCTAGTTTTTCTGGAAAAATAGCTGGATGTTCGTGAGCATCTAAATCTTTAGAAGCCTGCCCTCTACCGTTTGCTATTTTCCAAATGTTAGTTCTTGTTCCAAATTCTTTGATTTTCTTGGACCCCTTGCTTGTTAGTGTTCCATCTTTTTCTCTACGAGTAATCTTTCCAGTATTAGTACCGGCCCATTTATTAGGTTTATCTGAAATGAGATTTACTGTTTTCGGTTTTCCTTTGCTGAATACAAACATATATTCGTAGGCGTTAAAGTATCTGTTTTTGTGTGGTGGGTTAGTACCTGTTTTTTCATATATAATTACATCGTATATTTTGAATCCTAAACCTTTTGCATAAATAGCTTGTTCGTAACTTGTTAAAGATTTAGAGCCATTTATCATAGCATCTCCTACTACCCACACGACAACTCCGCCATTTTTAGTTATCCTATATAATTCTTTAAGTACCATTTTCCAAGTTTTCTCATTCCATAATTCGTTGTTTCCATTGTATGTTCTTAAATTGTCATAAGGAGGCGAAGTGACAGTTAAATCTACTGAATCGTCATTTAGCTTTTTCATACCTTCTAAACAATCTTCGTTGTAAATTGCGTTTAACTCCAAATCTTATCCCTCCTTTTCCAATGTTGTTCGATGACGGATTGCTGATTGACACAAAAAAAGCACAAACTCGATTGAGTAAGTGCTTTACTGTTATGTAAAGTGGGAATTAGAGAACCCACTGATCTCAATCGCTAGGTAGACCTGCATACCCTAACTAAGTTCGTCAACTCATATTTTAAGTTGGTGTGATGCAAAGATGTAACCCAACTAAGGTTCGTGCGACTTTCGTCTATAAAAACGGAAGGATTCGAACCTTCTAACAATAGAAACCATCTCTATCCGCTTTCCGATTTTGCGTTCGTTCATATAAAACTGGCTGTCATTATTGTCCATTTAACCAAACGCCATCTTTTCTACTAGCTAAGCGTTCAGCACCAGTTATCTTATGATATTCCGAGGAGGATTTATCATGAAGGAAAGTATATCTATAGTTACGAATAAATTAAAGTAGGTTTAGTTGTGTTCGTTTTTAGGTATACTCCTACACACAGAGTATACCATACTTTAGGCGTTTTTATACCTAAACACGAATAATTAAGCATATAATTGTTACATAGTTCGTGTATCTCGGCAACCTTACATAGTAAACTCATCATCCAGCATACTCATAAATCTATCGAAGTTGAATGGCTTATCTTCATAGTATCGGCACACTTTATCTACTCCGTTATCTACAAGGTGGAGAGCTGTCAGTAGTTCGTCCTCACATAATAGGATTGCAGCAGCTTCGGTAGGGTTGCTGATCAATCCACTTTTACCGCCACCGATGTTCTCGTCCTGTATCTGGTGTGGGTTTAACAGCTCAATCGTTCTATCGTTTATTTGTTTTTCAACTGTATTGTATAATTTAAGTATGCTGATCGTTTTATCTGTATATAGTGTTACTGATTTCATTCGTCCACTCTCCTAGCTTTTCTTTGTTGTATATCTAACTATTTGTAATTAAGAAGCCTTTTGAGTTCGGTTCTATCGTTTGGTGTGATGTAAGTTTTCTTTGTAGTCAAACTGTTTAATTTAGAAGTAAAGTTGTAAACAAAACGGTAAAACTTGTTACGTTTGTTTGATTCTCTCCATTTACAATAAAAGTAAATATTCACACTTTCTAACATTCGTCCACTCTCCTATAAGATAATTTGCCAAACGCTCTGTACGCCTATCCATATCCAACCTACTGTTAAAGCAATCAACCCTAAGCTGATAGCTAGTGATGTTAGTGTGATCATTGTGACCGTTATAACTGCGAGTGTTTTAACGCAAGCTTCCTTCATTCCTTCACCGCTTCCGTTGCTTTGTTAACAAGCTCAATCATTTCGTTTCTATCCAAGCTAAAGAAATGGTATGATTCGCCTTTTTTGATATTAATTTCGTATGTGTCGCCACGTTTGATTACTTTAATGTTATCGCTGTCTGTATTTTTAGTGTGTTTTACGTTTGAACACAAAAGTTCTTCCACTGATACTTCGCCTATTTCAGCTATTCTTTTTAATCGTTCATTATTAGGAAGATTTACTCCTCGCTCCCATCTAGAAATAATGCTATCACTAGCAAAAGGTTTCCCTATACGTTCCCCAAATTCTTCCATAGTTAGTCCTAATTCTTTTCTTATCATTTTTATCTTATACCCTGTCATATCCATTCACTCCTAGTCGTTCAAATTATAGCCATGATAGAACGTTGATACCTTTTCCATATTCTTATCTTCCATTACTTTAATACCTCTTAAACACTCTAAAAAGTCGGTTAAATGATCGTTTCCATTCCCATCGAATTCGATGGGTTTAACTTCTGGTGTTTCTTCTGGTTTAACTTTACTTTCTTCATAAGCAATAACTTGTTCTAAGTTTCGTTTAGCTTTCTTAATGTCCTGTAAGTTATTTTTGGAGTAAGCTCTCAAGATATACTCAACCGCCGATCCAATTCTGTGAGCTACATAACTATCTTCAATCTTCGGCAGAAACTCTTCTAGTATCTGTTCAACTTCCAGTCCATTGATACCGATGTAGTGCGATGGTTTTGTTACTACGTCAATTTGTGGGTTATTTTGCTCGTTGAACCCAACAATTGGTTTTCCGTTTATTGCAAAAGGTTCTTCATCGTTCCATTTTACGAACGAATAGGTATCGTCTTTTTCTTCAACTTCAAAATAATCTTCATGGCATCCGTTCCAAATTCCACAACGTTCATCAACTTCAATAGATTTATATGGTTTAGCTACAAATGCCCACAACTCTCCATCTTCATCCCTAGCCAACCATTTATACTTATCGTCAATTTTCATTCCTTAACCTCCAATGTAACTTGATTATCGTCCTGTTCAGTCGGTAGTGTGATTCTGCCAGTATCTAGGTAAACGTTGAAAAATTCGCTCATTCCGCATACCCCCAAGCAATATTCACTAAAGTAATAGCAATAACTGTCAGCACTTTATAAAAAGCGATCAGCGTGTCACCAGTGTGGAAGTTTAGACCAGCGTTGATTAGAACTGCGTAAGCGATTAGTAGTGGGATTAGTTTTTGTGTTGTTTTCATTTTTTAACCTCCTTAAATTCATATGAACACAATGCCAATCCAAGACAGAATATAACCCATTCAAACATTTCAAGATTTATGTCTAACTTATATCTAATCACGACTGAAACCGTCACTAGTCCAATTGCTTTTGGTAGGTTGTATCTCATTTGTTAGCCTCCTTGTTTTTTGGTTCAATGGTTAATCTATCACCATCACAATAGTGTATTTCAAAGTTACTGTTTACCACTCCAGTTATTGTAGTTTTTTCCAAGAATCTGATGTTAATCATTACTTGAGCTTTTATTTTTTTCAAATACCAAATAGCTAAATGTTTAATCATTTATTTACCTCCATATACCTTCGTTCAATCTTATCTTTCAATACAACATGGTTCGGTTCAATGTCGCCTTCCAACGAAATGTATTTCTCACCAACAAAGTTGATCGTTACGATTCGGTTGTCAGATAGTTTTTGTAGCTTCTGTCCTGCATAGTATTCTGTCATGCCATCACCGCTTCATCGTATTTATTTTTATATTTAGCTCTCTGTTTGAACACTCTATGACTATGCCAGTAAGCGAACGTTTCTTCTTCATTGACCGCTAACGCTTCTTCTAACGTTGGTTCATAACGGTTTGAAAACTTGATAACATAACCGTTGTCAGTCGGTTGTCCACTAAGTGAATGACGTAGAATATAGTCTTTACTTCTACTGATTGCTTTGCCAGTAAGCTCTAAGTTTTCATACTCGCCAACGACTTTTTTATTTTTGACTAGTTTGTAATACTGTTGATGTTTTTTGTTTAAATTGTTTTCAAACGTCCACCTGTCAATGAATTGGTTTCTTTTACCTAATTCAGCCAGTAGTTTTTTCTTTGATACACCACGTTGAATTAAATATAAGTATCTCGCTGGCGTTAGATTATCGAGTGTTGTTTCATCGTAGACACTTCCAGCAGTGTGATTGTGTTCGTCTGGTTTGTTCACATCCACTTCTTTATATTCTTCGTTTAATTCATAAGCTCGCATTTTCTGTATTTCAATCACTTGTGGATCGTTATACGGCAACTCTGAAAAGTTTTTGATTGAGTTTAGTTTTTCGTAAAAGCCTTTTGATAGTTTCATGATAGTTCCCCCTCGTGTATCTATTTAAAAATCAATACGATAATTAATATGAATAATAAAAAACTTGTCATTTACATGTCCTCCTATTTCATTCCGTTTAGTAAGTCTTTAGCTTTTTTCTCTACGTCTTTAACGTCTGTTTCTGCTTGTTTAAGGCTATCTTTATCATTTGTGGATGATTGTTTCAAACTGTCGTTTTCTTTCTTTAAAGCATCGTTTTCTTGCATTTTAGATGCTATTGCGTCGTCTTTGTCTTTAACCACGTTCGTTAGTTGCTCGTTTTCACGACTGACGTTATCTAACTTTGTTTTTGATTCTGCATACTTCGTTCCGATTTGTTCCAACGTGACTAATATGTTTTGATACGATGATGATCCAGACCATGTGAAGTAGTTAGCACTTGCAAGTACCGTTCCGCCTGCTCCTAGTAGTGCGAATACTGCGATTAATGTGATAGATGTATTTTTTAGTAGTTTTTTCATTATGATTCCTCCACTTTAAGTAAGTCATTGAATTGTTTCAAACTCATTGTATTTTCAGATTCATGTTGTATAACGTGTTCTTGTATATAATTTTCGTTTATTAAATCATCTTTTTGAGCGTGTGAAGAAAACATTGCTTCACCTAAATCTGAATAAACACCCACTATTTCGCTTGTTCCGTCTTTAAACTCATTAACAACTACCCATACTTTTTCAGTTTCCATCTACATGTCCTCCGTTTCGTTTACCGTTATCCCTAACCGTTTCAACTCTTTAACTGCTTTAGCTTTCTCGTCCACATTCTTAGCTGCTAACATGTAATACGACGTGACAAGCTGTTTGATCGTTTCCTTGTACGTTTCTGTTGGTATGAACTCTACTTGCACTGTCATTTGCTACTACCAGTAGAACCAAATCCGTTTACTCCACGATCCGAATCTTCAAGTTCTTCTTCTAAAAGCTCTATTTCTGGTAGTTTTTGAATAACGAGTTGTGCTATTTTATCGCCACGCTCTACCAGTATTTCAGCAGCTATTAATTTGCAAGAAAAGTCATTTAACAATCTAGGAGAAGCCGAGTTTTCACATATGATTCCGATGCTTCCACGATAACCAGAATCAATAGTTCCGTAATTAACACGCATTTTTGTTTTTAATGTCATTCCAGAACGTGGACGAACATCAGCAACATATCCATATGGTAATTCAATAGCTATATTTGTTTGAACCAACTTCGTTTCTCCGTAACCTATAACCATATCTTCATCAGCGAACAAATCGAACGCTGCATCTGTTTTATGTGCTTTGAAAGGTTTAATTGCTGTATCAGACAACTTTTTGAATTTAACTATCATTTATTTTTCCTCCAAATTTCTAATTTTTACTTCTGCTCTTGGATCATTTGAATACTTCTTTGTTACTTTCAATTCGCAAACTTGTTTATCATCTTCGTAAATGATTCCAGAAATGGCATCCATGATACCTTTTGCATAATTATCAACATCACTTTTTACTGTAGGTAACAACGTTCCGTTTGTTGCATCTTCTTTTTTCTTTTTACTCCAGCTTTTAGGTATCTCACGATATACGTCTATTTCTATCGACAAAGCTTGTGTCAATGGTTCTTTCGGTTTCACTTTGTGTGCATATGTTTTTATCAACTCTTTGTATTCTTTACTTTTTGGAGGATCGTACGTTTGTACGAAACCACCACGTCTAGCAAATCTTGGTCTGCCTTGTGCTACTACAATGCCCGGTATAATCAACTCAATCACTTACTCAACTCCCATTTGTCTTTTTACGTCTATCAATCCAATTTCTGCTACTGTTGACTTCATGTTCTTTTGCAACTCTCGCATCTGCATCGGGTATAACGTTCCGAACATTTCAACCGTCCATTTGCGTTCGTATGCGTGTCTGATAGCTTGTTTGATACATACATCCTTGTCGTTCGCAAACTGTTGTAACAGCTCTTTAGGGTTCAATCCGTAGCTCTCATATCGTGCTGTTTCGATCGCTTCAAGCGACTTGATATTCTTAATGTTTTTGTTTATCTGTATAGCGTTCACTAAGTTTTGCACTGATTCGGGACTTTCGATTAAGTCGTTATCTTCCATGTGCTTTTTGTAGTCGTTATAGTCCACTAAATCACTTCCTCGAAATACATTTTGCTCTTGATAAACCGATACTTTAAGTCGCCTGTCATACCTTCACGACTTTTTGCAATCACCAACTCGGTATATTGTTCTTCATCTTGCTTATCTGCATTGGGTTCCCAAAGGAAAGCTACTATATTGGCATCTTGTTCGATTGAACCACTATCCCTCAAGTCTGATAGTTTTGGTTTCTTTTCGTCTTTAGTCCTGTTTTCCAGTCCTCTATTCAGTTGAGACAAAGCTATGATTGGAATATTCAAGTCTGTAGTCAGCTCTTTCAATCCTCTAGAAACTTCGTCTACCACTTCTCTTTGGTCTGTTTTTCTTTCTGACGATCTAACTAATCCCAAGTAGTCCACAATAACGAGATAGTTTTTGTCTTTGTTCTCATAGGACCTTCGTCTAATAATCTTAGATATGTCGCCTATCTTTCTTTCTTTGTCGAATATCCTCAATCGGCCATTCGCTAACAAGTCTCCTTCAGTTCTGACAACTTGTTTTTCGCCATCGTTCAACTTGAGTGACGGATTTCTAAGCTTATAGCTATTTATTTCTGTTTTCCTTGATAGAAACCGTTTGACCATTTGTTTTTTCGTCATTTCTAATGTGAAGAAATCGATCGTCATATCCTTATTCTTTAACGCTGCTTCTATAGCTAAGTTGATAGCATAAGCGCTCTTGCCTACCGCTGGTCTAGCAGCAACAATCATTAACTCGCCTTTTTGTAATCCACCACCTAGAATACGGTCAAACTGACTGTAAAACTTAATGCCATCCTCAACCTCGTTCTCAAGCTCATACTTAATCTCGTCCATTACAGTTAGGATATTACCGTCATCTTCTGGTTCATCTAGCTGTTCAATGTCTCTCATTCGGTCTTTCATGGCTAGATAGTTTTTTTCGTTCGGCTCGTTGTTATATCTAACGGTTGTTTTTTCTAGCAACTCTTTGTAGTAGCGTATCTTTAAAAGTTTTATATTCTTATCTAAGTTTTGACCCATGAACCCATCAGCTTGTAGCTCGTATATGGATTCAAAACTACTGACAGTCATTGGATTTATATCTTTCAAATGTTCGTACAAAGCTACTGGATCGCTTTCGTCACCACTTGTCGCATTTAACAGTTTGATTAATTCAGCATATGTTTTATATTTAAACCACTCTGGTTCAACTGTCCTCGTTTTGATTAGACTAGGTTTCCAAAGCAATGTAGCTACTACGTTCTTTTGTAATTGCATCTACATCAGTCCTTCTTCCATCATTGATTCTTGCCACGTCTTACCTTCTTTTTTCTTTTTAGGCTTATCTGCAACGTATTGATTCAAATACTCGTCAAACTTATTACCGAACAATGTAGATGGTTGTAGGTACTTACTATCAAAGAAATCACTAGTGTCATTGGCATGTTTAACCTTTATGTCGATAACCTTCTTGAAATCTTCTAATCTCTGTCCTTCATTCCATCTAGTCTTAATAAGCGTTTTTGTTTTATCAACTAACTTGAATTGACGGTCTGCTCTTTCGTTTAGGTAATCGATAATATCTTTATAAGGCAGTTTTTCTTCTTTCTGACTACTACTATCTATCTCTTTACTCTTACTCTTACTCTGTGTAACATTTTGGTAACTTTTAGTAACATCGGGGTAACTTCTGGTAACAATGTTACCCCCACCGTTTTCTATCCTTAACCTTCTCATTGATTCAGCCTTATTTGTCTCACTTCCGACCATTTCTGCTAACTGATTAAGGAATATTTCACCTGTTTCATAAATGGAGATTAAACCAATTTCTTTAAAAAGGTTCATAGCAACGACAACTGTATCTGCATCTGTATTTGTCATCTTTGATAATGCAGCTTTATCGTAAGGTATTAACTTTTCGCCAACGAACCTAACTAGCTTACCGTCAGTTTTTAAAGACTTTAGGCAAAGCTTCAAATAAAACAATGCGTATTCTTTTCCGTTTTCTTGTTCTTCCAACCATTGAATCGTGTCATCTTCAAAAAAGTTTTCTTTTAACTTCAACCAGTAATATCTTTTATTGCTCATATTAGTTATCTCCTTAGAATGGTAAGTCATCATCTGAAATATCAATAGGCTGTCCGTTTGTTCTGTCGAAAGGATCGTCGTCAATCATTTTTTTAACTGGTTCTTTTTTGTATGTTGGTTCGCTGTTATCACTCTTACTATCTAGGAATGTAAATTCTTCAACTACTACTTCTGTGATATATACTTTTTTACCTTCTGAATTGTCGTAGTTTCTAACTTGGATGCGACCTCTGACTGATAGTTTCGAACCTTTTTTCGTATAATTAGCCAAAGCTTCGGCTTGCTTTCTCCATACTACGCAGTTGATGAAGTCTGTTCCTTTATCTCCGTTAGCATCTTTGAACGATCTATCTACTGCCAATGTGAAACTAGCTGTTGCTGTTCCGTTTCCTATAAATTTCAATTCTGCTTCTTTAGTCATGCGACCGATTAATACTACGTTGTTTGTTGTCATTTTTATTTATCCCCTTTTAGTTTCTTATTTTTCGTTTGCTTTTTCTTCCATTGCTTCTAAAGTTCCGATAGATGATTCAATGTTAGTTGAGTTGAAATCTTTGTAGTCTTTACCACTTCTACTATTAGTCATTTTGATAATGTAATCTTTTAACTTTGTTTCAGTCGTTGCTGTTTTGATAGACAACTCTTTGATTCGGTTTTCAACTTCTTTTTTAGTTTTGAAGAAATCGTTAGCTGCAGGTTTCTTTTGATCGTTGCTGTAACTACTTGTTTTAGGTTTACTACTTGTTTTAGACACGTTAGATGCTCCGTTGCCATCATCATCTTCATCACTAGCTATCCCAAACGCAGCACTCAACTGATAACGTCTGGCGTATGTGATAGAGCTACCAGCTCCCTGTGCGTTCTTCTTGTCGTTCGGTAGGTAAAGTATGTCTGTTTCGATAAACTGACCGGATATGTGCTGTATTCTCGTTCGTATACCTATATCTCCTTTTTCGTTGGTCATTGTGTCTTGAAAGTAGCTTAACCCGTTTGGCGTGGCGTATTTTTTGATTGTTGCAATAACATTTTCCAACGGTACATATTTGCTTTTGAAGAATGGATTATCAGCACTCTTCGAAGGTTGTTCGACTTTCTGTTGAAATTGATTCATTGCTACGGCTATTTCATCGATAGATGCACTTGTTTGCATTTACTCCACTCCTTGATTTGAGTATTTTTCTAAGATCGGTTTAAAGTATTTATCTTCCGCTTCTTTACGTGCGTTGATTGCATCTTGTTTGTTTTGGAAAGTTCCTAAATATTTACGTTCTCCCTTGAATTTTATGGCTGAAGACCAAGCGTTTTTTTGTTTATTAAAATAAACACCTTTCACACCAGATTTATTATTAGATGGAATCTTGCTAGTTAAACTAGGCAATGACGTTCCTTCTACCAAACTTTTACCATACTTTTTTTCTAACATTTGCTTATAATTACAATAAATTCTTTTGGCTGATTCTTCTTTCATAAAGCAACCACAACTAACGGTGTGTCCAGAATTTAAATGGCTGACAGAAACAATGGTTTCGTTTCCACAATCACACTTACATATCCACTTTGTAGTTCTATCTTGTTTTATACCGCTATCTCTAATCGCTATAAGTTTTCCAAATCTTTTGTTTGTAACATCTAATTTGTTTGCCTTTGATGTTCTTTCTCGCATCAAACAACCACAACTTTCAGACGTTTTTCTTTTTAGATTATATTGTGAAACTATCTTTTCGTTTCCACAATCACATTTGCAAAACCAACTACTGTGCCTCCATTTATCAGGCTCTGACTTTTTAATAACCGTCCACCTACCAAACCTTTGACCGGTCAAATCTATCTTTTTACCCACCACTATCCCTCCTTATTTGATCCGAATACTTCTAGTCTGTTGTAACTCTGCACCGTCTATCTCCATACCACTCTTTAAATCAGCTAGAAGCGACTTCTTATCGAGCTTAGGAGTTTGCTCCACTAAGTATGTGGTCAATGCTTCTTCGTTGCTTACACGCACACTTTGAGGGTTATTCTGGATTGCTACTTTAATTGTCTTGCCTTGTACTTTATCCAATCCAACTAACTCCATTGAATCTTGAATGTATAGTTTTAAACTTTTAACGTTATTCATTTGTGCTGACTTCATCGCTGCCAATCGTTTTTCTTCAATAGCGATTACTGCTATGTTCGCTTCCAATGTTTTGATTACATAAGCGGTGTTCTCCACTTTCACATCTATTGCTTCGTTGATCGAATCTAACGTGTCTTTCAGTGTTCCTTCGTCTATTTGTTCAGCTAGTGACAACACTTCTTGGTAGCTTTGTGTTAGTTGGAATAAATTCATTTATAATTACCTGCTCTCAAAATAGGTATAAAAGATCTTTTTCGGTCTTCGATAGGTGTAGAAACGAATTCCAAGATAGCTTTATATATATTATTTTTATTTTCTTCTGTAACTGAACTTCTGGAATGGTGAAGATTCAAAATGACATCAAACGGTTTTTCGTATTTAATTTCTCCAATTTTTTTATAACCTTTAGTCATAATTATCAATCCTTCTGTACTTAAATCGTATCCAGTATTAAATCCTTCTCCCTCAATAGCAGCTTTCAATTCATCTAAATTCATTTGATACTCTCCTTTGCTCCAAATCTCATTTTAATTACGTCAATAATTGCATCGAACTCTGAAATCGGCACGTTGATTGTGTAGTTGTCGCTATCGTCTAACTCACCAATGTTTTCTGGAAAGATTTCTAAGCGTTCTGTGTGTTCGCCATTCTTTCCTATCTGTATATACTTGTGTAAGACTATGCCTACACCGTATTTGTCTTTGATAGTTAACGAATCTGGTGTTAAGTTAGTTCTGATTTCCATTTACTTATCTCCTTTATGTGGTAGAATGATGAATATATATATATTTTCCAGCGACTAACTTTGGCTATATCCTTAGTTAGTCTTTTTTTGCGAAAAATGATGTTGCTGATATTTTTCCTTTTTTAGATGTAACCCAACCAGCATCTCCCATTTTTTCAACTTCACTTTCGCCCAATCTATCAGTGAATATTTCAGCTTCTTTAACATTTTTTTCATCGTACCTAATGAACCTAACTTGTTCACATTCTTTAAATAATTCCAAAACCTTCAGTTCTTCTTCCGTTACCCACTTCTCTGTATACTTAACTCCGTTCAATGTACTCATGCGTTTCTCTCCTTCATTCAAAAGTAATTAATGCTTCCCATTGCAAGTTTTTAGTTGAGTAATGTGTGTCAAGTTTCGTCACTTTGTATCCGTCGTCTTTTAAAGAAATGTTTATATAATAGGCTAATGCACTATTCAAAGCTTCTTTTTCGTCTGCTACTAATATTTCCCATTCCATTTGTTTTCTCTCCTTCACTTTGACCAACACTTGTCTGATCCATTCTTTTGTTTTACCAAATTCTTCTCCGATTTCTTCTAACGTGTAACCTTGCAATTTTCTGTTTACATAAGAAATTTCAATTGGTTTCAAACTATCTAAATCAATTTCACCAAAATATTTTTTAGCTTTTGAAATTCGTCTGTTTTTTGTAGCTTCAATTTTAATTAATCGTTTGACTTCTTTTTCTTTCACTTGGCAGTCTTTACAAATGTGTTTAAAACTCATTGTTTTTTCACCACACCATTTACAAGGTTCGGAATTTTCTCTTCTTGTTTCCAACACTTTCTTACTTCTTTCTACTTGCGTTTTACGAAATAGGTTGTTAGCGTTCAAATTTGTGTGGTCGCCATCTAAGTAATCAATGAAGCCTGAATTGTTCAAACTAGGTACAAAAGCATCTGCTAGTAACCGTTTTGCATAATATTGAGTTTGCTCACCATGTTCACAATAAGATACGACCATTTCATACTGCACTTGATTTCTACCGACTCTAGTTTCTGTCATGTGAGCTGGTACATACACGCCTTTTGATAATTTTTCAATAAGTCCACTTTCATAAACTTTAAATTTACCTTCTTCAACTATTTTGCAATTCACGTTTATTCCTCCTTGTCTGTCTGTGTTACGATTGCTGCCAACCCTTTGTCTAGTAACGTCTTTCTGAACGCATATGCTAGTCGTATATCAACGAACAATGCTATTGTGGGTATTTCTGTTGCTGTGACGTAGAACACACTGTAACCTCCTTAAAATCGCTCATCAGACTATCTTGATTTTGTAACCTAGCTCTTTTTGTAATTGTTCGATTGACATTTCTTTGATTTTCTGTTCTTTTACTTTCCATCTCGAGTTTAGATGTCCAGAACTAGCGATAATTTCAATATTCGAATTATTTTTTTTGTGTTTTAATCCGTAACCGTAAAAACTTGATTTATCTACCCAAAAACTAGCTTCTCTTGAAACCAATTCCGTACCAACCTCAAATTCTCCGTCAATCAACTTTTGTGCCATTTCAGGGAATGTCATTTCTTTTTGCATGTTTTCTGCTCCTTCTACTTTTTCTATTTGTGATTTTAACAAAGGACGGTGTGTGTCACTCGATGTGATTACGTCAACAATCGATCCAACTCCAACGTCTAACACTTTAAAAACATCACCGATACATAACCCATAACTCCTATCTACTACATCTGTTGTAAGTAACCTAACTCTATCTCCGACCTTAATCTCACTCATTCAACTTTCCTCCTATCCTATCGTTCCCATTTCAATTCCGCCTGCGATTCCGAATAACAAAATCATGAATCCTACTATTACTATTCCTGCGATTACTGTACCTACCTTTTCTTTAAATTCTTCTGACATATTTAGCCCTCCCTATTTAATTCCCAACGATCTTATAATCGTCAGTAGCATACGGTTTGCTCTTACGCCTGTCTTTTTTCCATTCAATACTTCGTTTAAGTAATTTCTATTTTCGCCAATCAGTAGTGCTAAGTTGTTCTGCGAAATTTTTTCGTTCGCAAGGTAGTCTAGTATTTTTGTTCTCAAAGCTTGTGTTTCCGGCATTTCTGTTTTACCTCCTTTTTTTGTTATCTAATTTGTTAGCTAATCGAGCTTGTTCAGTTGACTAAATAGTACATATTGTTTAAACTATGTTTATAGCTTAACAACGCCAATTTAACTACTACTAATACCGTTCCCCAACGATTATTTTAGTTTTATTTGCGTTCCGTTTTAGCTAACAAATTAGCTTACTAATAGAATATTAAACCATATGTACTAAACTGTCAATGCTTTTTAGTACATATAGTTCGATTTTATTTCGTAAGCCTTGAGAAAGGTTGATGTAGCAATGCTAGACGTGATAAAAAAACTATGCAAAGAAAGAGGAATATCAATAAATGACTTAGAAGAAGCACTCGGATATTCAAATAGTACCTTGTATCGTTTAAAAAGACAGAACGCTGGGGCGGATAAAGTGAAAGCTATTGCTGACTACTTCGATGTGTCTACTGACTACCTATTAGGAAGAACGGAACAAAAGAAGAAAAATGATGTTACTGATCTAAATGAAGCACTGGATAGTATGTTGAGTTTCGATGGAGAAACTATGACTAAAAATGATAGAGAAGTCATAAAAGCATATTTGGAAGGACGTTTCGGGAAAAAGTAAAAAGGGGTGTATTTTTTTATGTATGAACTGTTAGAAGAGAATGGAATTGAATTGGTATTTTCTGAACTTGAAAAAAACGGCTATTACAGTAACAAATTTAAAACTATGTTCGTCAATCAAGAGCTTAGTGAAGAAAGACAGAGAGATGTCATTCTTCACGAGCTTGGTCATTTTTTAAAGCACGATGATTATTTTTCCCTATATAACAATCCATTATTCCACGATAAGATGGAATATGAAGCAAATTGCTATATGATTGATACTCTGATTGATTATTCTGAAGGATATTTCAACTATTCTAGCGTAGCTGAAAAGTATCATCTTGGCTTAGGTTGGAATGGTAGGTTTTAAATACATATTAAAATGTTGTTCCTATTAATTTGGGAATGGCGTTTTTTTGTTTAAAGATTTTAAAACGCAGATATGCGAAGCACTATTTATACTTATATTAGTACTTCTTTAATACTTAAGTACTTAGAGGGCTTTAAAAGCTAGTCGTACCAACGGTTACAGCGTACTTAAATACTAGTTTGTACCCTTTCACTTACTAGTTTGTACCCTTACGCATACCAATTTGTACCACTTTGATTACTAGTTTGTACCCTCACGTATCATTTAATGTTTATTTTAGATTTTATTTAGTAATCGTGATATTATTAATTTGTATACTAGTCTGTACCATGAAAAGGAGAGATAAATGGATAACAACATAAAAATAAAACCTATTATCCAAGAAATGTCAAAAGGAGTTATAGATTTCAGTAAAGATTACACTGTGGTAAAAGATAATAAATTAGTGCAAAAGGCTAAAGTTGATTTAACAGAGAAAGAATTGAAGTTGATTGACTGGTTAATCAGCAAAATAAAGCCTGACGATAAAGAGATTCTTCAAGTTGATACTACTATTACCGAGATAAACGCCGTTTTAGGTTTTGGTCATGGTGGAAGAAACGTTAGCCAAACAAAAGATGCTTTAATAAATCTGTCTAACAAGGGCTTTTGGATAGAATCGGAGGATAAGTCTGGAATTGAAATAACAAGGTGGATTGACGAAGTTTCATTGAAGTATAATGATAACGCAGCGTTGAAATTACATTCAAAACTAGCTCCGTACCTTCTACAGTTAGCCGAAAAAGGAAACTACACTTCATACTATTTAAGAACGATCATCAGCCTAAAGTCTAAATACTCTTTACTACTGTATCAGTTAGCTAAATCTGGATTGCATTATGGCGTTGTTGCTGGAACTGCAGAAGAAATCAAAGAACATTTCGGACATAAAAATTTGTCATGGGGAACGTTCAATGGTAGATACTTGAAAAAAGCTATCGAAGAAGTGAACGCAAAAACAGATTTGCATATTGAAATGTTTTTAGGTAAAAGTGGAAAAAAAGTAACAAGAGTTGAGTTTATAATAACTAAAAAAGAAAACAAAGAATTACCTAGTACAATTAAAGTACCCTTGCACAACTGGTTAGATTCATAGTACTGTTATATCTAGACTAGATACTGATATATCAACCGATTTAGGAGGTAAACCATGAAGGAGATACAAGTAATCGAATATGTTTCGGCTAAAGAAATATGTAAAACGTTAAAAATACAGTTGTCCACGCTAAGAAAGTACGCTGCGTTACTAGATGAAAAAGCTAATACCGAGTTTTATTTTGATAGAGATGAACAGAATAACCGAATGTATACGCAAGATGATGTAAAAGCGTTCAAACGCGTCATGGTTCTAAAAAACAAGCCTAACTACACGTTAAACGATGCTATCAATGAAGTTATAGGGTTAGAACATAGACCGACTACAGACACGCATATAGCGGTAAATGAGCAGTATGTGGAAGTTTTGCAATCCTTTGTAGTCCAACAAACAAATTACCTTGAAGAAAACAGAATAGCGTTGCAGAGAAAAGATGAACAAATAGACCGACTGGAATCACTTGTCAGTTCATTGATTGAAAAAGATGTGGATAAAAAGAAGAAATGGTTTAACTTTAAATAACGGCAAATAAAAAACCTACTCAATTAAGAATAGGTTTTTTTATTTTATAGTTGCAAAAGCTTCATTCACTAAGCCTTCATGTTCTTTAGATATTTCTGTCAACGCTTCTTCATAATAAATAACAGTGGACGTTTCAATTTCCAGTCTATCGTTAAGTTTCGATATAACTTTCTTGTATTCCACGTTCATGTAATTTATAACAACTCCACTAATAGACGTCACGATAATAAATGTTAATATCATACAATCCCTCCTACGATTTATTATTTCTATTTCAGTATATCACATGTTTTTTAATATAGTTGAAAATAATTCATAATTAAATAACAAAAAAAGCCCTACTCGATTATGAGCAAGGCTTTTTTTGTTTCGATAACTATAGGCGAAACAAGCAATTTCCGTTACTTATTCCTGATTTACATAAGTTTATTATACTACTAATGAAGCGATAATTTTAGTATTTGTTGACCAGTTGATCCAATTTCTTACGAGTATTATCTCCATACACGCCATCTACTTTCAATCCGTTGACAGATTGGAATCGTGCTACAGCGTTAGCAGTATCAGAACCGTACCAACCATCACAACCGTTGTTCTTTCCACCTTTGTTCGGATAGAAATAGATGCTTGACAGTGCTTTCTGGATAATCAGCACATCGTTACCATGTTTCATTTGTGAGCCTTTAGAATAGCGATACACGCCTGTTGGAAGGTTATATTTATTCTTTTTGACTACTGGCTTAGCTACTTTGATAGGAGCTTTCTCAACAGACACACTCTTTACAGCGATTACTGGTTCATCTTTCATAAACCCTTTAACCATATTTACGAAGTCGTTCCAGTCAATTCCGCCTTTACCAGCTCTGATTTGTGCCGGACAGTTTTTGCGATGTTTAATGTCAAAGTCGTGATGTTGCTTCATGTTTTCAATCGGAATACCTTCATCTTTCATTATCTTAGCTGCTAATTCTGCCATATTCGTGACAGCTTTTAGATAGTTACCGTCTGAGTTGATACATCCCTCAATGGCAATAGAGTTTAGGTTACCGTCATTACGTCCGTCAGAAGCATGCCAACAACTGACAGAGTGTTCAAATGACTGGATAGCTTCTTTATCATCTACCGTCCAATGCCATGAAGCTCCGTACACTCTTGACTGTAGGTTAGCGTGTACTTGAGCGTTAGCACCTACATTCGAGTTACCTGTTTGATGGATCGTTAGAAACTTCTTTTTATTACCATATCCGTAACAGTTTGACAGCGGAATAACTGGAGCTAATTGTTTTTTAATATTTAACATATTATTTCCCCTCCTTATTGTAATTCACATTACTGATACCCAAAGTAGCACCTAAGAATGTTGTGACCGCTCCTGTAATTGTCATAGCCAATTCTGTATACTGCCAATCAAAGCTACCACCAACCGTTCCTATCAATGCGATTGAAGCTGGTAATACGATACCCACTATCCATTTCAATAAGTTATACTGCTTATCATTCAAAACCATTATTTAACACGCTCCTTTCTATCTTCCAGAACCGTTATGCGTTTGTCATGTTCGTTTAGTTCTTCATCGTGTTTATCAACCTTGAAAGTTAGCTTTTGCGTATCTTCTGAACTTCTTTCTAAAATCTGATTCAGTAACTCAATGGATCGTGTCAGTGGCTCAACAGATTCTCTTAACGATTGTGTGTTTTCTTTCTGTATTTCTTTAGCCATTCGCTTGTCAGGATCAGATACGAGTTTCTTGTATATCCATATCAATGCCCCTCCAATGATGGTCAGTGTCGTGATAATTGAAGTAAGTCCTGTTGCTAGTCCGTTCCATTCCATATCTACCCACCTTTCACAAATATAAAAAGAGCAACCGGCTAGGGTTACTCTAGTTTTGTTTGTACTATTGGCTAACTTTCAACCATTGTATTTCAAACGGTACTGTTATGTTGTTAGACCATGTTTTGTTTATATCATCCCACTCATAAGCCTTAATGACAGCGTATGTGTCCTTTTCATAATATGCCGGATCAACATTACGTTCCACTTGATACCTTTTTGTCGGACTAGCTGGGTTGTATGTTGTTGCCCCTAACATAAATACGCCAGCTTTTTCTCTGTTATAATAAATTGTGGTCAGCCCTGTACCAGTTGGGATTGTCACTTTTCCACCGTCTAAATAAAAGTTACCACCTATTTTCGCTGGGTATGATGTGTTCAAATTAACATTGCCTAAAAAATCAGTAACAACTCCCTTGTTTACTATTTCGGGACGATTCCTGTTTTGATTTAGATTATAAATACCGTTTGTTGTTGGTGTTGGTGCTGAATCATAAATCATAGGCATTATTCTGTTTACTGTGTATTTTTGGTAATACGCTGACGGAAAATTAGGTCTAGGCAACGATGTTGAGCCGATTATCTTGATTGCATAATCTTTACAACCGCAATGTATCGGACTAAAAAACTGTGCTTGTTCATTTCCTACCTTAGTGGCAAACTTGCAGTTGTTAAAGATGAGTGATTCTAAATCTGAATATACGCCAATAGGATATACACCGGCAGGATTGTTGAATAAGAAAGTACAATTATCAAATTCGTGTTCTTTTCCGTTTATATTCATTAAATTACCAACTGTTTCGATTGTTTTAACATCGCTTTCAAAGTTACACCCTGTAAATTGTGTATACCCAACGCTATCAATATCAATACTATTTGTAACTTCAATACCAAAATTGCAATCCTTGAAATTAGCTTGTGTTGATCGTAGTCGTAACGTTTTTGGAGAACCGTTGATGTATACTTTTTCAAATGTCAAACCAAAGTTCGCACCCGCTACAGTTTGAGTAGCAATCCCATTATTACAATGATCAACTCGTATCTTGTTGAAAAAACAATTCCATAAAATGAACTTCGGTGCTATAGTTTCATCTCGGTTAATACCTATAGAGATACCATAACCAAAGTTTTCAATATGGACGTTTTCAATATTCGAGTAATGTACTGACGAATCTGTTTCTGCATTTGAAACCTTGCCGAATGTGATACCTTTCGTTGTCGCAACTTTTACTGGTTGTCTGATTGACATGTTTTCTACAGTCACATAACGACTGCCATTCTTGATAAAAATACCATCACAAGCTACAGCCAGTATGATTGTTTCAGACATTACGTTACTACCCTCGCCAGATAAAGTGATGCCCTCTGTTGCAATAGTTAGTGGACTTGTGATTTTATAATTTCCAGCTGGAAAAAACAAATTGGTGTTTTCATTGATCGCTGTCTGTAGCACCAACGTATCATCTGTGATACCATCACCCTTAGCTCCTAAAGTCTTAACATTTATACCAAGATTGTTTAGACTTTCTTTTTGTTTGTCCAAATAAGTCTTTAAATCATTTTCTCCGTTACGAGCTGCAATGATTTCTGGAGCTGAAATGACATCTTTCCCTGTAGTGTTATCAATCACGTCTTTAAACTGTATTTCAATATCGGCTTGTCTATTACCGGTTTTTCCAACACCTTCAGAAATATCTGACCGCATTTCTCCGATGTCTGGTTCTGTCAATATATTTGATTCTAGTTGGTCAATTCTTGCACGATATTCTTCTGTTGTTTCTGTCAAAAGTAATCACTCCTTAATTCTATTTATAATAAAAAGGGCTACCATATTGGTAAGCTCTTTGAACATCCGTTTGTTTTATTTATCCTGCATTATAACTTGAAAGCAATATACCTTTTTCTAGCGTTTCTATTTCAATTAACCACGCTGTCCATACTTGAGGTTTTCCGTCTTTCCAAGCAGCATCGAAATGCTCATTGCTAAATTCCTCATTAGCGAAACGTTCAGCTTCTTCTTTTGTATCAGCTACCAATATCGATCCATCGTGTAAATCATAGTCTATATAGTCAGGTGTCACTTTCCACAACATTTAATCACTCCTATTTTCTGTTTATATGTGTATCAATTGTATTTAACATTTTTTTAACTTCATTTATTTTTTCAATGACTTCTTTTCTACTCTTTCCAAATTGTATATATTCGTATAAATCTTCTAAACCATCTATAGTTTCGGTAGTTGCATACAGTGCATCTTCGTACCCTTCAATTTCTCTATACATTTTATTGTGGCTCAAAAGTAATCACTCCATCTCTTTTTATCCCGCATTAAAGCTTGAAAATAACAAACCTTTATCTAATGTTTCAATTTTCCATGCTGTCCACACTTGTGGTTTTTCATCTTTCCAAGCCCAAGAGTTATCTTTGCTTTTTAGTTCTTTGTCAGCCAAACATTCGGCTTCTTGTTTCGTGCCAGCTACCACGAGTCCTCCATCGAATAAATCGTAATCTATATAATCAGGCGTTACTTTCCATAATGTCGAATCATTATCTTGTGTTAAAGATTCTTTAAACTCCCTCTTTCGCTGAGCAATATCCTTTTCTAAATATTCTTGTTGTTCTTCAGAATCATAGGTAGCAAATTCGTTAATACACGCTTCTTGTGCTTGTTCATAATCCTTCAACAAATCATTGAACATTCTTTCTAACTTACTCTCAGCCACCAAATCACTCCTATTTTGTTTTTAAATTACTGTCAATGTAGCTGAACTAAACGCATCCCCACCGATTCTCATGTATACCGTATTTGTAGGGAAAGTTGTGATATTTTCAATATGCTGACCAGTTGCACCGGCAATGATTGTTCCTTTTGGTATCCACTCATGTGATATGAACGCTTTACTTGTGTTGTAGCAAGCTATCCATATATACGAATCGATTGTTGCTGAGTTTGTAT
>Ga0314771_100085_pt1 | contig 37969 bp, 62 predicted proteins | sample MetaGCB42018_FD_204522 | JGI IMG/M metagenome (GOLD analysis project Ga0314771, IMG submission 204522) | Cryopeg brine microbial communities from Beaufort Sea near Barrow, Alaska, United States - CB4 2018 | ecosystem: Environmental > Aquatic > Marine > Coastal | place: USA: Alaska | collected...
TTTACCTGCGTTTCAATTTCATTTTGCTTAGAAAGTCTTTCTTGTTCTTCTAGATTCTTAATTCCTTCGTCAATTGGAGTAATAACCTCCTGGATCGTTTCAGTTAACTTCTTAATACGTTTCTCAAACAATGCTAAAGGTTTGTTATATTCCTTTTTCACTTCTTTGCGTTTATCATCTAGCGATTTAGCAACGCCGCGCATTTCAGCACGAACATTTTTAGCGTCCTTAACGCCATCTTCATTGAAGACAAGACCTTTATATTTAGCTGCGTAGTCCTCAATTGTTTTGGTGAGTTCATTTTCATTGTTGATCACGATTGTTGAAGGTGTGAAGTCAACTCCGAAAAACTCAACTTCGCCTGTTTCCATTAATTCATTTGCCATTATCTATTCCCCCAATTAACTGCTTGTGCTGGTTGGTTAGTCATATCATCTAGCATTGCACCTTGTTTTGTTTCCGGCTTGTTGTTCGCTTTAGTCTCAAGGACCTTCACATAGCCAATAGAAGATGGCAGGTTACTTGAATTAAAATCATTAAAATCTTTATGCATTTGTTCATTAGACTTGTCTATAACGTATTTTTTAAGCGTTTCAAAGGTACTACCTGTTTTAGCCGCTACTTCACGAATACGATCCTCAACTTCTTTTTTATTTTTAAAGAAATCATTATCATTATTTGCTGGCTTAGGATTATTTTTAGGTGCGTTTTTACCACTTTTGCTATCATCTAAACTTTGAGCATTTGCATCATCATCATCTTCACTAGCGATTCCTAATATTGCTGACAAGCTGTAACGTCTGCCATAAGTGATTGCTGAACCAATTGTCTGAGAGTTAAATTTTCCAAAGTTTTCAGCTGGTAAAACCAATTCGTCGCTTATCATGAATTGTCCAGAACTATGAAGGATCATTGTGTAAACCTTGACTGTCTTTGTCTCAATGTCAGAACTTGTAAATTGCATTTGTGATAGTCCGTTACTGCTTAAAGCCGGTGTTATTACTTTGATAATGGCATCTAAATCAGCATATTTAAGATTTTTGCCATCACGTTTAAACGCTGGATTATCTGAACTCTTTTTAGGACTTTCTACTACGTTTTGAAACTTTGCTAGAGCTGCTGCTATTTCACCAATATTCTCACTCGTTTTCATGTTCAATTCCTCCTAGTTGTTCTTTCAGAAACTCAATCCAATCTTCTTTTTTTAAATCAACTGTTGTAAAATCACTTTCGAAATTTGCAGTCGATAGTTGAACACGTTCTTCACCTTCATTGTTGACGTACTCTTCAACTTTTAAATACGCACCATACTTATCTTTAATCTTGTCCGTTTTTATCTCTACTATTGCCATATACTTTCCTCCTAAATATTGATATAATAGGGTTAACTTAATTTTTTAACCGACTGATTGGATTGCTGTCCTCTCAGTCTTTTTTTGCGCCTAATTCTTCTAACAATTTGATAAGCGTTTTTTTGAATTCTTTCATTTCATCAGAAGCCCAACCTGATTTGAATTCATCATAATAGATGCTAAAAGCGTTACTTTCTTCTTGGAAATTAATTTTGCTTGAGCGTATTTCAAGTTTTAACTGGTTTACATGTGGACTGTCATAAATAAAGACACAACCTGTTTCGGTTTGATTAATGCGATGTGCTAAAAAAATTAGTTCCTCCAACTCGTTTAATTCGTATTTGTTGTTATTAGATAGTTTTTTCTTTAGTCTCTTTTTCATTTTTAGTCCTCCTCTAATTAATTGGTTATAATCCTATCGTGAATAACGGTTCGCCAGTTTCGTCATCGCATATTTCAATTCCACCGATAAAACGAGCTTGTTGCTCCCAATAACCCGGTCTTTCGTAATAAGCACTTTCTGAAATTTGTTCTGCTGCTCTACTCATTATTTTCTCCTCCTTATCCAATGGTTCCCATTTCAATTCCGCCTGCTACGCCTGCTATTAGTACAAATAATCCGACAAGAAATACTACCGCAATAACTGTTTTTGCCTTGTCTTTAAATTCATCCGTAATGATTAATTTCATGATCCGTACTCCTTTCTAATAGGCTGCTGTTTTCTTCTTTAAGATATCTGAATAGTCTATGTTCTCTTCAATTGTTTTTCTCATAAAACGTTCAATCTCGAATCCTGGTATTGATTTTGTTGGAAGCTTCATGCAACGCAACTCACCCGAATTAATCAATGCGTAAACGGTATCTTTTCCAGTACTTAATATTTCAGCTGTTTCTTTTACAGAGAAACTATATTTATCTAATGGCTTAACTCCTATTTTCATGTACTCACCCTTTCAAGTATTTTTGAATTTTCCAGTAAGGAGTTCTGTCTTTTATCGCTTGCATGAATGAAACGTTTGTTTTGCTTAGAATCGATAATACTAATTTCATTTCGATTAACATTTCGTCTAAAAACTCATTCGCGTAGGCTCTTAACACTGATTTATCTTGTTCAGTTAAATACGCATCTTGTTTACATAGGATCATCAGAGCTTCATTTTTGCGTGCTTTACGTTCGTTTGCTTCCTTCTCTTGCAGCATTTCTAATACGTGTGGCGTTTCGTAATACGTTTCTGATTCCATAATCGGCAACGTGCCATAAGTTTTATTTGCCATTTGGTGTGTGAAAGTTGAATCATCTAAAATGGCTGCCATATCTGCTATTGCTCCAATTGGACTTGGTTCACTGTTAAAATATCCGCTAACTGTTGAGTGACCTTTATTAGCTTTTTTTGATAGATTTAGTTGCGTGATGTTCTGCCTCTTTGCTGCCATTCTTAATTCTGCGTTTACATGTAGTGCTTCCATTTTTATCCCTCTATTCCGATTTTATTTTTTGCAGTTATAAACTTATTGATAAAATATAATTGGCCTTTGCCGGTTACTTTTGGCGTTCTAGATATTGAGATACGACCACTATTGTGATTGATTGCCGTTTCTTTTATTTGAAACAACTCTAGCTCCATTGATTTTTGAGTAGGCATATTGTAATCCGTACCTTTTCGTTTGATTAGGTAACCAGTTTCTCTTAACCAGGCGAACAATCTTGTTCCGCCAATCTCAATTCCATTTTGTTTTAATAGTTTTGCTAGGTCATTAATGAGGATTGACGTATCTGATGCTGCTACACTATCTGCAAATATTGCTTTTGGTTTTAATTGCGAGTTTTCAAGTTCCAACTGTTGGACTTGCTTGCGTTCTTGAATCCACTTCTCAGCTCGCTTGACAGGATCTTCAATCATATATGAGTCTTTAGCTTGTTCGATCAACGCTCTTTCCATATGGTTAAATGCGTTAATATAACTGAATTTGAACTCATCTGCCTTTCTTCCGGTAAATCCCATTGCAATAAATGTAAATCCGTCTCTGTTCATGTAATACATTTTTTGATCTCTTCCTCGAGAATCTTTGTAAAGACCTTCCGAAAACATTAATTTGTAATGAGCGGAATTTTCCGCCGATTGAATTTTATTATTAATTGCTTCTAAAACATCTTTGTGTTGTTTTTCGAACCCTTCTGCAACTTGCAAACTAGTTGTTACAGCTTGTCTGTCTTTCATGATCACTAAATTTGACATGTCGTTTTTCCTTCTTTCTTTTTAGTAAGATACTAACTGTTTTTTTACCCTCAAACTCCATAGCTTGTAGTATTTCGATTTGATTGATTGTGTTATATAATTATCTTAGTAAATAAACGATTACTGCTTAGAGTAGCAAAACGCTTCAAAAAAAATTTCTTCTTTTGGAACACCAAAATAATCTTCCAAACGTTGCATATCTTTCGGTCTAGGAGTTCTGTATCCGCGTTCCCAAGATCCTAATGTTTTAGAGGAAATTTCAAGTTTTCTAGCAAGATCTATTTGAGAAATGTTTTCTTTACTTCTTAATTCTTTAATGAGAGTCATTTTCTCACCTCCTTTAAATTTGCTACTCTCTGTAGCTCCTATACACAGTATATTATACTACTCTAAGTAGCTTGTCAACTAAATAAACTACATTTTGTATACTTTTTTATTATTTCATTTTATTTAACTACTTTTAGTAGTAATATCAAGGTTAAGGAGTGATGGTATGTTCCCTCAAAGATTGAAAGAATTGAGAAATAATAAAAAATTGACACAATCCCAACTAGGAGAAACAATGAATGTTTCATACAAAACAGTCGGAAGCTGGGAAAGAGGAGAAAGACAACCTTCTTACGAAACGGCTAAAAAAATAGCAAATTATTTCAATGTGTCTACAGATTATTTACTCGGTATAAGTAATGTCAGAAAATCTACAGAAGTTAAACAAGTGGAAAAAGATGATTGGGTTAGCATTCCAGTTGTTGGAACAATCAAATGTGGTCCTGGTGGTATTATTTATGAAGATATAGAGGGTTTTACTTCCTATCCTAAATCAGACTTAGATTCAAGCCATGAGTATGTTGTCTTGAATGCTACAGGTGATTCAATGATAGGTGATGGAATAAACGCAGGAGACCTTGCATTGATCCAGAAAGAACCGGATTTCGTTCAAGGTAAAATATATGCAGTGATCGTTGATTCGGAGGAAGCTACTTTAAAGAGAGTAACAAGAACAAATGATTCTGTTATTCTTTCACCTTCTAACCCTAAATACGAACCGCGCATCATTACTGGTTTAGAATTAGAAATGTTTCAAATAATTGGTAGATTGATTAACATAAAAAGAAACTATTATTAGGAGTGTTCTGATGGGATTATTAAACAGAAAGAAAGATTTAAAATTATCAAATGGCTCAACTGACTTAAATTCTTTATCTGCTAATAAAAGGATTACTCGTCAAATTCTTATCCTCGTTTTAAAAGATAGTCGTACTGAAAAAGTTAAATTGTCTCAATCAACACGGAAGTTAGTTCAAGTTGACAACGAAGAGGTTCAATTTGATAACAAATTTGAAAAAAACAAAGTTTATTACTTAGATAATTTTGAATGGGAAGAACAATTTAGGTATAAAAAGAAGAAAAATCTGGGTGCTGTTGGTGCTAGAGTGTTTTTAGGAGATAGCGTAGGAAAGAAGGAAATAAATGTTTCAGGAGGAATTTTATATTTAACTGATAAAGATACGAATGAATCCTTTAATTTGATTTTTAAATGTGATCAAAAAATTGCTGATCACATTAATACTCTTAAGTTCCGTGAACAAATTGTTTCAAATTCTACAATTAATGAATTAGATCCAGTAAATGAAATTAGAAAATATAAGCAATTGCTGGATGATAAAATTATTACTAAAGAAGAATTTGAAGGTAAGAAAAAACAATTGTTGGATTTATAGACAAAACTTAGGAGGAATTACATATGAAGAGCTGGGTTGTTATTTTATGGTTAGTCTTTTTCTTTCCTGTAGGTATTTATTTCATGTTCAAACATACTGATTGGTCAAATATTATTAAATATACAATAACTAGTGTACTTACTTTTCTTACCGGAATATCAATTATTTCTTCAATGTTATTTGAATTATTGTTTATTTCTGGATTTTTCATGATAATATTCGGTGTCGTTTCGTTTATATATTCTATCATCAAAAAGAGCGATAAAAGAAAATCTGCAGCCATATTATTTATCGGAATTCTCTTCTTTGCATTTTCTGCAAGCGAAATAGATGCTCAACAACAAGAAATAATTGCCGCAGAAAAACAAGAACAAATCGCAGAAGAAAAACATCAAGAACAAATCGCAGAAAAAAAGAAAATTGAAGAAGAACGTAAACAGCAAGAATTGGAACAAAAAAAATTAGATGAAGTTAAAATTGCTGTAGAAGCAGCTGAAAATAAACCGACAAGAGAAAACTATGATAAAGCTTTTACATTAATTTCTACATTATCAAAAAATGATTCTGATTTAGAGGGTAGAATTGCTAAAGTAGAAGAAATCGTTGTGTCCGAAGAAAAAGTTATTAAAGAAGTTACAGAGGCTATAGAAAAAGCTGAAGAAGACAAAACACGTGAGAACTATGACACAGCTGTTGCACTAGCCTCTACTCTAAAGGTTAAAGATGATGATTTAGAAGATCGGTTAGCTATTGTTGATCAAGCTGTTAAAGACAACGAAACTAAAGTTGCCGAAGAAAAAGCAGACGCTGAAGAAAAAGCAAAGCAAGAAAAAGTTGATGCTGACAAGAAAGCAGACGCACAGAAAGAAGAACAAGAAAAAGCAGCAGCCGAAGAAAAAGAATCAAGCAATAGTTCTGGTAGTTCTAGCAGTTCTGACAATTCAACCCCTTCCTCTACCCCTTCAGGTCAGTATGTTGATGCACAAGGAAACGGATTAATAAAAGGAAGTAGCTCCAAAATATACCATGTTCCAGGTAGTACTTATTACGATCGTACCACTAATCCCGCAGCATGGTTTAAAACTGTAGAAGAAGCAAAAGCTGCAGGATATAGAGCACCAAAGAAATAAGAAGTTTAGGCTACGGCCTTTTCTTTTTAGTCTAAAAAGAACATACATTCGTATATTAAGGGTATAAACTACGATTATTGGAGGAAATGACATGATAATTAAAGACTTATCTACACTAGAATCGGATTTCTGCCGTCAAGCTAAGGTTAATACAGGTTCGGTTCGTGTACGATCAATGGACATTGATATGGAGTATAGTTTGTTCGTCTACTACTTTAAAGACTACATCCACCTCTCTTTATCCAGGTATGATGACAAAGACATTAACGAGGAAGTTTGGGAGCAATTACAAGATATGGGCATGATTTACCCTGATGTCGGTTTAACCGACGTTGAGGATATGTGGATTAATAAAGAAAAACAACAATTACACGCAAAGCTAAATTACGAGGATTCAAAGACCAAGCATAACCATGATGATTAGGAGGATTTCTTATGAAAGGATCCGTTAGAAAAAGAAATAATAAATGGTATTATTCTTTAGACTTACCTTCTGTTGGAGGGAAAAGACGCAGAATTGAACGTTTTGGAGGAGATACTAAAAAAGAAGCTTTAAAAACACTCCATACAGCAATTGAGGAATTAAATACTAGAGGTACAATCGCTAAAGAAGTAAATTTATCTTTACAAGACTATTTTGAATATTGGTACCAGAATTATGTTATGACCAACTTGAAATACAATACTCAAGAAAACTATCGAGGTATTATTGACAATCACATCTACCCTTATCTTGGCAATTATAAATTAAAAGAAGTTGGACCTGCTCAATTACAAGATCTCTTGAATCAAGAATTTCAAAAAGGTTTTGCAAAGAAAACATTGTCGATTATCAAAACCGTTTTAACCGGTGCTTTTAGAAAAGCTGTCTATCCTTACCAATTTATCAAGGATAATCCAATGGCTTATGTAGAGATGCCTAAATTCGACATCACGGATCCAAATGCTAATCATGATATGTTTCTTAGTCTTAATGAGTTTGAACTAATTAAACAAGCTGCAAACCCAGTTGAGCCTTTTTATATCGCTCTGATGATTGCCTTCCATACTGGAATGAGACGATCAGAAATATTAGGCTTAGAATGGAAACATATTGATTTTTACGAAAACACGTTAAAGATAGAGCAAGTCATGATAACTAAGCGAAATGAAGAATACTCTATTGGAACCCCTAAAACTAAATCTTCCTATAGGACTATCGACATTGGTACAACTTTAATCAACGAGCTACAGAAACATAAAGAACGACAAGTACAAAATAAATTCTTTTATGGCGATAAATACTTTTCAACTAATTTTATTTGCACTAAGGAAAGTGGAGCCTTGTGTACACCAAACGTTTTGAAATGGGAAACTGAGAAAGCCCAAAAAGATAGCGGTGTGAATTTTACTTTTCATATGTTTAGGCATACCCATGCTTCTTTATTATTGGAAGCTGGTGTCAGTATGAAAGCTATCCAGGAACGGTTAGGACATTCAAGGATCAGCACAACAATGGATATCTACTCTCATGTAACTAAAAAGACCAATCGTGAAGCTGTCGATATTTTCGAAAGCGCGATAAAAAGAAAATAAACCTTCCGACAAAAATAACATAAAAATTATTTTCGTCGGAAGGTTCGCCGGAAGGATGGCCTATTTAGCCATTATTTAATTATAAGATTGTTGTGAAGTCAACGTTTTACTCGTCATCCATCTTAAGAACGCTCATGAAGGCTTCTTGTGTTGGCAAAATTCTATATCAAACTTTACTAATCTATATTAACATCTTTCTTCTATATAATACATTATAATACATTCGTTTATTCGTAGTTTAAATCTATACTATACTCTATTGTTTTTTATTATCCTTTACCGTTCTTTTTCTATTGTCGGAAAAATGTTGGAAAATTATATATCTTTTTATCATCGTCTAAGCTTTAGCGAGTGGAACGATAAACTAATTATACCATAAATAAATCATTTGAATTAACCTGCGTATATTATAAGCATCACATTTAAAAGGAGAATATTAGATGAAATTGTTTGTAGAATATTTGCCACCAGATACAAGTATAAGTTGTTTTAAACATGAAGGGTTGAAAATAGAAGCTTTTAGGTCCGTTATAAAAACACCCTATGTAATTGTTAGCTATGAAAAAGATTCAACTACCTACCCTTGTGGTACTATTAATGATGCGCGAAATCTTGCTGATTTATTAATCAATGAATATTTAAATAAAGTGAAATCTGTTGAAGAGTTTTTTGATGAAATATAATATATCGTTTGCTCTCACTTTCGTGGGAGTTTTTTTTGTTCACTTTACAAAATTTATAGTCAGCCCACTCTTTTAGGTCAATTGCGGGATTATAAAGGAAGGTGGTTACCACATAAAAAAGTTATTTTTTAACGCAAAAAAAGACTCCTAAAAAGGAGTCTTCCCACACGGGTTGGCGTACTTAAGAGTACGCTTAATATTTTATATCAATCACCATGTGTAAACAGTACATCAATGTCTGTATTTAGAGTATAGAATAAGTTTAAGGAAAAAGCAAGTGATTATGATTTGGAATATTTCTCATTTCCACTTTGTTATTAATGTAAGAAGTCCAGATTCTGTTAGCTAAAATATCACTAGCTTGGATTAAATAATTATGCTTAGAATCGCAAAATTTGACTGTAACTTCTACCTCTTTGCTAAAAACAGGTTCGTGAAATGTTCCATAATCGTAATTGCTTATACCCCTCTTTATCTCTTCAAATATCGAATCTCTTAAAGAATAAAATCCATCTGTGGCAGTCGCCTGTTCATCGACATAAACAAATATTTCTATATTTTCATTAGGATTTATTGTTCCTATGGCAATCATTTCGATTAGTTTAGCTTTTACCATTCTTTTAAGAACGTAGTCTTTATATCTATGTATTGATTTTTTAGAACTAAGTATATTATCGTACACTCTTGGTATATCAACAACAGCAGACAAACTTTTTTCGTTTCTTAATACGTTATACAACGATCTTTTATGTTGTTTTTCAGAACCAAAAGATTTTATTTCATCTTTTCTATTTGTTGATGTTCTTATTTTTTTTACAGCAGCTTTATATTTTCTAGAAGCTCCATCTTTATTCTCTTTATTATCGAAAACAAACCCAGCATAAACAAAATAATGGATCGGATGGTTTTTGTGCAAAACACCAGAATCATCAAAATAGAAGTAAATTTTTTGCCCCAAATTAATCCCACCTTTATAATTTCACTTTAAGTGTATTATACACTATTAATCAGTGAATTTTATTATATATTTTAAAGTGATTTATCGTTTTTTTATAACTAATCATACATATATATCATAAAAAAATAACCCTACCTCAATTAAAAGATAGGGTTTTGCTGTGTCTAATATTTTATTTTCTGTCCTACATTAATTTTATTTGCATCTTTAATTCCGTTTTTATCCTGTAACTTTTTAGTAGTTGAACCTACTTTTTGAGCAATTCCGCTTAATGTATCGCCAGACTTAACAGTGTACGTTCCACCGCTGACAGCTACCGTTCCAGATAGTTTAATGACTTGTCCGATTTTAATTAGATTAGCATTAGTAATGCCGTTTAAATCTTGCAATACTTTAGTAGTCGTTCCGTTTTTAGCAGCAATAGTGCTTAAATTATCTCCACTTTTAACAGTATATGTCTTACTAGATGCTTTAGCAGCTACTACTACTTTTGCAACTGGAGCTTTTAAAACTAATTTTTGATTAGTGCTGATCACGTTCTTATTTTTAATACCGTTCCATTTAACTAAGTTATCAACGCTCACACCACTTCTACTAGATATAGTAGATAATGTATCTCCATATTCAACTGTGTAGCTAGAACCTATAATTTTAGTGACAGAAGGAGCTACTGCGACTGGTTCATTAGAAAGAGATACCGGAATATTTAATACTTGTTTATCAAATTTAACTAAGTTGTTAGCTTCAATGATTGAAATGATTTTTGATTGATAGTTTGGATCAGTAGCGTACCCAGCTTCATGAATAGCTTTAATTTGATCTTTATAATTAGTCAATCCTAAGGCTTTTTTGTAACGACTATTTACATTTAGGAACGCACCGTAATCTTTAATAGATGTTTCCCAACTTGGATAAGCTCTAAAGTTAGCAGTAATGTTGTACGTGATACCTCCATAAACTTCCCACGTTGCCATATTAGCAGCGTTGCCACCATATGAACCTTTGATACCAAACAAGTTACTGTATTTAGTTGTTAGGCCACTAGTACCCCATGCTGATTCTAATGCAGCTTGTGCAATGGCCACAGATGGTAATACTTTGTAGATGGACCACAATTGAGTAGCCCCTCCTTTTACTTTGTTAATGAAGTTTTCTGTTTGTATACTCATAATTAAATTCCTCCTTTAGTTTGGCTATAAGAATTAAAAGCTCCTACACTCGCCCAGCCTGTTAAAAATCCTGTTAGCAATGATTCAGCGAGCGGTAAGTTAAATACCAACGCGATAGATCCAAATAACACTACACCTACCACAAGAGCAAATACGATAACCCAAATGCCAGATAGTTTACTATTTTGCTTTACCACTTCTGTGATTCCAGAAACAACTACGCTTCCTCCGATTGCTGACAAAATTAATGTTGTTAATATACTTTCCATTGATATCTCCTACTTTCTTATTTCTAAAATGCTTATTCGTTTATCGTGGTCATTCAACTCTTCGTCATGTATTCCAACCTTTACGTTTAGTTGTTCCCTATCTTTAGCGCTATCAGCTAAGTTGTGATTAAGCAGCTCGATTGATCGTGTCAATGGTTCAACTGATTGTTTGAGTGATTCTGTGTTATCTCGTTGTATTTTTTCCGCCATTCTTTTATCTGGTTCAGATACTAACTTTTTGTATATCCAGATTAATGCTCCTCCTATAATGGTAAAGCTTGTAATTATTGAGGTCATTTGTGTTGCTAGTCCACTCCACTCCATACCGTTCCACCTTTCTTTAAATAAATTAATTTAATATAAAAAGACCCACTCGATTGAGTAGATCTTCGTTTTTATAAATTTTCAGTTAACGAGCCTTGTGGTTCGTTACACAACAATAGTTTTAAAATTAATGGAATCTATAACTTCTTTGTCTTATACTTAGCTCAGAAAGTGAGGTGAAAAACGTTGAAATATCATTTGAAATATGAAGACTTCTTAGAAATGCTTGAAAAACAAACGACACTTTTAGCTAAATTATGTCGAGAATTTGACAAAGGAAACTATGATTATGCAGATGTAATTAGTACAAAGATCGCTGCAATAATAAACTTCCGTGGTAAAAAAGAAAGCCTTTTACCTAATATGGAGAAACAAGAAACCATGTTGTTTTATTCTACCTCTAAGGTTCTGGATTCCTACGAGGATGTTTTGATGTACCGCAGTTTAGTGGCAACTACTATCAAAGATGGCCAAATTATTTATCACCCAAAACTAGACCAGGGAAAATATCCTAAAACTTTGCATCCTTTTTCTGTATGGGCTAGTTCTCCCATATATATTGTTAATCTTGAAAATAACAAGCAAAATATGGATGGTCTAATCTTCATAGGAGAATTGAACGAAACTACACAATTTCTCATGTCCAGAGAAAATATTATTAATTTCTATCGAAACAAATTTAGTGGAGCTCATTTTGATACAAAATTAGATGAAAATATATATCAAGCAGCAATCGGCTTGTCTAGTATCGAACATGTCGCTAACCCTAACTTAAAGAATATACCTGGAGAAAAATATGTTGCTGGCGAACCAATCAAGTATATGCTAGAAATGGCTGTTAGACAGATCGCACATGAGCTACTTTTGACTTTAAAGAAAGAATTCTCTTTTAAACTAGAGTACAAACCAACTTTACTTGACTTCTCTGGTAAAAAAACAAAGAATATTCCTGATCAGTTAATAAAAATGATAAAAGAAAAAGAGACGGATGAGAATAAAATTGAAATGCTACAAGTTTAAAAAGAGTGAGTACTCATTATATCGAATGAGTACTCTTTTTCTAACTCCATTGAAAGGTAGTAGCGTTCCGTTTCATCATTTTTTTTCCCGCCCCAATCACAAGGCTCATTTTCTCCAGATATATGTTTCGCTTTTTCTTCATCTTTAGTTAGTAGTATAACTGCATATTCATCGAAGCTTTCATGCTCGTATACCATGTAGATATCCAATAAAACCACTCCTTATTCTTCATAATAAAAACTATTCATAAAACATTTTTATCTAATTTTATTTTAACTACTTGCATTGATGTCATCTCGCAGAGTTCATACTTATTATATTATATTATATCATTTATCTTATTTATGGACATAAAAGAAGCAACCAGTTTATTGATTGCTTCTTTTTGTTTCATAAATTTTCACCTGCCGCGCTTTATGGTTCTACTTTAACGTTAAAGTGTCGAACCAATTCTCCTACCGCCCTATCAGCTATCAGAGCCATACCTTTTTCATTCGGATGTGTTCCGTCTGTTGAAGGTATATAAAACTCTCGGTTATATTTATTTATCCCCAACGTTCTGTACATATCAATGACTGGTATTTTTTCTTCATTACCCACTTTTATTAAAGCGTTAATGTAATCAAGTTTACTATAATTAGGGTTATATGTTGGTCGCCATCCGCCTTCCGAATCTAATCCAGTTGTTATATCCCATTGATAGAAGGGTGTGATAAACATTATTTTCAGATGTGGGTAGGTTTCGTGTATTCGTTTAACAGAATATCGAGCAGCTCCATTAAATGTTGTGATGTCATATAAGTTTTCTGGGTTGTCAATCGGAGGTCTTACGCCAGTACCACCGCTCCAGTCATTCGTGCCATACGCTATAGTTATATAATCTATTGTGTTAAAATCTATGCTTTTCAAAGTGTCTAAACGTATATGCGAGGCTTCTTCTGCTGTGTTTAGAATCGCGGCATCTTGTAAAGTGAAATCGCCAGTTGCTATAGCATCAGCTAGTCTATACATGCTAAAATTATCATACAAAGCTGTACTTGGGTGTGTACTCATTCGACATCCACCAAAACCGACGTTGTAGACATCTAAGCTTAGTGATTGACTAATTAAGTTAGGATAATCTCTAAGTGGGTCTAAAAACAAACCTGTGATACTATCGCCGAAGCACACTAGTTTCTCTTTAATGTTATCGTTAATAAGATATGTTGGTAAGAGTAATTCATCTAATTTAGGTGTTCTATATGGTTCGTAAATACTTTTAGTTGTTCCGTACTCTAACATTATCGAACTTGTTTTAGTATTCAAGAAAGACACTCTAAAAAAATGCGCGTTTTCTACTATGTTAAAGACACCTGTTTCAACGCTGCTAGGATTCGTTTGTCCGGATAAATAATTAAATGAAGCGTCATAAAAAAGAACCACAATAACGCCTGTACCAATTTGTTGATAAGTTAGTTTGGCTTCGTCATAAACAGGAATATAATTAGTTGTGTGTCTGTAAGATGCTAAAGGGTTCACATTACCAGTCGGCATGTCGAAAAAACCAACACCTAACTCACTTGTGCTTACTATGTTTCTTCCAACGGATATAAAAGTTGTTTTTCTTGGGCTTACTGATTTATTTTGCGGAATAGATAACAAATTAAATGACGTACCTACTCCACCCTCAATGGCAGTTAAAACATTACCAGATAAATCTTCTAATTCAGCTTTTGTACCACTGCCGACTTTTTGTGCAAACTGCGCGGTAGTTTCTTGTTTTTCTTTATCTAAATAAGTCTTTAAATCAATTTCTCCGCTACGAGCTGCGATGATTTCTGGAGCTGAAATGACATCTTTCCCTGTAGTGTTATTAATCACGTCTTTAAACTGCGTTTCAATATCTGCCTGTCTATTACCAGTTTTCCCAACACCTTCAGAAATATCTGACCGCATTTCTCCGATGTCTGGTTCTGCTAATATGTTTGATTCTAGTTGATTAATTCTTGTACGATATTCTTCTGTTGTTTCTGCCAAAGTCAATCACTCCTATTTTCTGTTTTTTAAATTACTACCAATGTAGCTGATACGAATATATCTCCACCCAATCGAATGTATGCAGTGTTGGTAGGTAACGTAACAAAGTTTTCAATAAACTGACCAGTTGCACCAATAGCGATTGATCCTTTCGGTCTCCACGCATGTGATAAAAATACTTTGTTCACATCGTAGTAAGCTATCCATAGGTAAGCCGATATGACGATACCACTCGTATTATTGTATTCTTGAGTGTATTTGTAATCATTGACACTATCAATTTGAATGAAGTCAGACGTTTTTCCGAGTTCGGTACTTGCTTTCTCGCTTCCGTCACTGTCAATATAGACTGCTGTGATTGTAGTCATATTGAACAAATTGCTCGGTTCTGGATCAGTAGGGCTTCCAACTTCTAAAACAGATATTCTAGCTTCCATTTCAGCAAAGTCATAATTACTGATCGTTCCTACCAAACTGTCGATAGATGTTTTCAAACCACTTAATGCTAAACTTGTTCCTGTATCTGCGTCAATTTCTAAAGTAGTTGCCAGGCTGTTGTACGAAACTTGAATCGCATTATAACTTGCTGTAATTTCAGCATTTGAGTTTTTTAGCGTTGATATGGATAGGGATTGATTCGTTACTGCTGTTCTTAATTCGTTGAATTGCTTCAAACCTTTATTAGCTTCAACTTGATACTGCGTTAACGTCTTAAATTTCTCGCCTATCGTGGTTTTAATATCCAACGGATTAACGATATTCAAATTCTTTTGAACGACTTGTAGTGGCTCGTTGATAGAAAATATAGGGTTCTCAACTTGGTACCAATCTCCGAGAACAATACTTTTTGCATCTAATCCATTTAAACTCAAGTCTAACGGCGTTAATTCAAATGCGTTCTTAGATGCTTTTTGGCTATCTAGATATTGCTGTCCTTTTGTCATCAGGATATTTGGCTGATTGATATCATCAAACGTAATAGTTTTTTCGATAATGCCAAACTCAGCAATCAATCTTTCATCATCTATATAATCTAATCCACCATTAACTGTTTTAACGTCAACTCTAGCCTTACTTACGTCTGTTGATCCTTCTTCCGAGCTGTCAATTTGAGCACCTAAAGGAACCAATCGAGTGATGACTTCCGTTGGATCAATCTCTCGTGACATGCTTTTCAAGTTACGCCTTAATTTAATCGTCGTTGTAGAGAGTGTACCCACTTCTGCTAGATAGTCTAAATACAAGCCATCTGCTTCATGTCGAACAACTAGATAACCGCCTAAACGGTCAATTAGCTTTTCTTTGATTGTGTCATAAGTGTTTTGATAGTCTAAATATCGATAAACATTATCTGTCGTATTCGTGACGGTAACATTCCCTAACTTGAATCGTTTATGAGGCTCAACTTGTGGATTGTGGTTGTTCAATAGTATTTGTAAAAACTCTGCTATCGATTTGTTGTGAATTTCATCGTGACGTTGGATAGAATCCAGCAAAAAAGCTAAAAACGATTCGCATTCATATTGAATCGTAAATAATCCACCAGCACTCATGTTTTGTTTTTGTTTTAATATCCTAGCCTCAAACTCATTTAAACCTGTTTTTATATTCATTACTTTTATTAAGGTAGTTAACGGCTTGATTTTCCCCCAACCAACGTTTCTAGGATTGATTGTAAAGTCCATTGAATCAATACCGCTAATGACTTGTTGAACGCTACCAGATGATACTTTTTCATTATTTACATAAGGAGAATGAATAACAGTACCGATAACATCATCTGGTCCATCATAAACAATTACTCGATACATTAAATCACTTCCTTGTGCCATTCAAATTTGATTGTTCCGTTTCCTGTAACGCTAAATGTGTTCATACCTATTTCGAATCTAAAATCCTCAAAACGACTTGAACCTGCAGGAACATTTACTGTCATGTTTCCTTTTTTTATTACCATTATAGAACTAGAGATAATCGTTGGAGCAATACCAACGGAACCCGTATTCATAAATTCAATCGTTTTGGATCCACTCACATCAAATTCGTTTTCTTGATAGTAATCCGAAATGTCATAATCATCCCAATACGGACTACCTTCAATTGTTTTTTTTATTTTGAATGGATAAGCATCGAAAGTTAGCGTGTAAAGTGATTCAGAGTTACCCGAATCACTCCCTAATGCAACACCTGTACATCTAGCCATGTAATAATACATTGGTTCGTTATCATCATAAAGTGGCACGTAGCTTCCAGTTAGTAGCCAATTCTCCAACATTCGTTTATCGAACAACTTATGATCATTATTAAATTCATGACCTTTATAAATGTATTCTAATGGCCTGTTTCCGTATAAACGCTCACCGAATAACTCAATTGCAAAATCGTAATCGCCTTGCATACCAATAACAGAATCTTTAATCGGTATTTCATCAGGAGGCGGAGTTGAACGATCAACAAGCTTCAATAAAGGAAACTCCTCGTTCATATGCTTTCCGTTAAATCTAAATCCACTCATTATCCATGCCTCCCACTTCTATTTGCTTCATTTCCAAGATATGAATTCATTTTAGGACCAATTGATCCAATAAATTCATCTCCAAAATAAACATTTCCATCTTTTGCCACTAACTGCTGCAATAGTGTAATCATTGTTCCATATTCATTATTATTTGAATTAGAATTTTTTCCCTGCTGCTTGCTTGTGCTGCGTATTTAGGAGCAAACGCTTGAGATTTTTGAGCAACACTTGGCATTGCAATTTTACTTACATCTGGAATTGATAAATTAGCCATTTTCATACCCGCATCTTCAACATCGCCCATATCTGCTTCCATACCAATGGCCATGCCTTGAGGTAACATCTTACCTATTTCATCCCTAAATACACGAGATGGTGAATGTATTCCAAAGAAACTTAGTACATTATCTTTAAAACTACCTAAAACACTTTTAGCAGCAGTCCAAAGACTTCCTGCAGCAGATGAAATCCCTGTTCCGATACCGTCAATAATCTGTGAACCTATACTTGACCAATCAACATCTTCAAATGCACTTATGATTGAATCAATAATTTGAGGAATAGCTCCTACTAAAACAGGTATTGTTTTAATCAAACCGTCGATTAGAGCTAAAAGTATTTTTATACCAGCGTTTATAATTTGAGGCAACATGTCAATTAAAGCGTTGGATAATTGAATAATTAACATAATTGCCATCGCAATTAATTGAGGTAATAATCTAACAACACCGTCAATCAAAGCAAGCAATATATCCATTCCGGCTGATAAGATAACCGGTAAAGAATTCAATAAGGCATTGCTTATTGAAACGATCAATAAAATAGCTGCTGCAATCAATTGAGGTAAAACTTGCATGATCCCATCAATAATCGCGAATAAAATATCTAGCCCTGCAGAAATAATAACAGGTAGCATAGAAATTAAAGTTGTGGCTATTGAAGTAATTAGAGAAACAGCTAATTGAATCAACAAAGGAAGTATCGAAACGATTCCGTTTATAATCGCTAGCAAAATACTTACACCTGCTTGAAGTACCATAGGTAGATAAGTTACTACTGCTTGAATCAAAGACGTTAAGACTAAGAAAATTGCGCCTAAAATAGAAGGCAAAGCTGCAACCAAACCATTAACAATAGCAAGTAAGATATCCATCCCGACTTGTATAATCATAGGCAGATATGCAACAAACTGAGTGATGATCGACGTTATTACATTTATGATTACAATCAGTAATTCAGGAACACTCGTGCCCATTCCCAAAGCAATCGCATTTAAAATGTTGTATCCCATAAATATTAATTTGGGAATGCCTCCTAAAAACAGGCCGATAATAATTGGGATTAAAGTTGCGGCAACTTCTTTCAAAGCGTCAAAGTTACCTGTCGAAAATGCTTCTTTTATTGAAGTGCCTAATCCAATAAATTTATCAATCATAGGTTGCATTGCAGCTAAAACAAAATCAAATGCCACTTTTGCCACTTGACCGAAAGTATTGAGATATCCAATTATTGTAGGTAGATAATCAATAAACGCAGCAACTAATTTGATTCCTAATTCAACTGCTTTTACTGCTAAATCTTTTAATATCGGAATTAACGTATCGAGTGTTTGTTTGAAAAAATCAATTACTTTGTTAACCGTACCCATGTTAAAACCTAGTTCAACTAATTTTTGCTTTAAATAATCTGAGTTTCCAGATATAAGAATAAAAGCCGCTACTAATAACCCAATAGCCATGATGGTTAAAGTAATAGGATGTGTTAGGAAAGCTAGGACAGTAGACAGTAATCCAGCTGCATTAGTTGCAATAAGCATTGCTCCAGACATCTGAACTGTCGCTCCTGCTACGGTAACGGTATGCATAGTTGTTAAGAACAGCCATGTATTATAAACGATTAAAGATGTAACTAAACTACTAATCATTACTACTGTTGACTGCATTACGGATTCGTGTTCTGAAAACCATTCATTTACAGCACGTATAGCTTCCGCTACTCCATTAAAAGCATCAGCAGTACCGGCTAAAGCTCCTATAATTGGAGACATAATGGGTTCCATAACAGCTGCTGCAAAGTTACTAAACGCGCTAAACAAATTTCCTAATTGATTTTCTAACGTCATGGATTCTCTTGCAGCTTGACCAGTAGCTCCTGACATCTCGTACATTGCTTCAGCATACTTAAGTCTTATAATTTGTTTTCCAGCTTCATCTAATGATTTAAATTCTTCACCTAAATTTTTTGAAGACCATTCAGCTAGTTGTGTTTCATTAGCGAACAGTCCTATTGCTTCACCACCCTCATAACTTCCGTTAATGAAGGAATTAAGTCCACTTGTTGTATCTGCCAAAGATTTGTCATAAAAGGCTGCTCCATCGGCTGCTAATGTCGTGGCAGTTGTAGCTTGTTTCATTGCATCTTTAATATCTAATCCTAGTCCCAAAAATTTAGATGTCGTTTGTGAAAACATTGGTTTTAACCGATTTGGAAGTATACCAAATTCATCTGACATCTTATTAACGGTTTCTTCTGCTACGTCGCCTAAATCACCGAAAACTTGTTCAAATTGGGCGTTTATAGCAGCTATGTCGGCAGCTGCTTTTATTCCAAATACCGCAAAAGCTGAACCAGCAGTTAAAGTAGCTTTGACTGCCAATTTAGTCATATCTTTAAAGCCATCCGTCATTTCGACTCCTGTTTTTGTGACGCTTTTCAGTTTTTTATTTAAATCATCGACACCTTTATCAATATTTCGATCATTAAGTTCTGCATCAATTACAACTCTTCCATCAGACAATTACTCCTCACCTCACTCCTTTTCCGCGCTGTTTTTTCATTGTTTCTAAGAGTTTTTTCTCTCGTGCCACTTTATGACTTGGAAGTTCATATATTTTTTTTAGTTTTTTAATTCTTTCACGTTCTTCCCTACTAGCTTCTTTAGCTTTTGGGATATCCATCAACCGATACGAAACAGCCTTCATGATTGGAGACTCTTCGCTTAAAGAGTTGAATAGTGCAATAAACTTAAGCCAACTCATTTTCTTTTGTTGCTCCAATAAATCGATATCGTATTCAGCTAAATAAGAGGCGTATATTCGTTCTGCATCATGAGTGAAGTTATAAGGTTCGACCTCTGGTTCATCGTTTTTATTACCTTTTTTATCATCTTTTATGATGTCAAAAGCCTTATTTACTACACTTGAACGATCATAAATATCAAATGATCCGTACTTTTCATACCCTTTTACGAGAACACGAAAAAGGATGACTATCTTTTCGATTTCCTCGAAAGTGTCATCCTCTATTAATTCGAAACATTTCAATACATCGTTGTAATAAAGGTTTAATTCTATTTCTACCCCTTTATGTTCAACAACATACCTTTCTTTTGCCTGAGTTAGTTTAAACATGAACCCACGACCTATTCTTCTGTATATTCTGCAGCCTTAATTTGTTTAAGTTCATCCTTTTTAGCGTTTATAAAGTCAGCAAGTTCTTTCATAACGTTTGCTAATACATAAGATGATTTTTCGCATGTTTCATAAATTTCATGACCTGCACCTTTTTGATCTAAAAATACATCTAAAGTGTTCTTAGCAATTTCAACGTTCTTTTCCGTACTCTTTGCTTTTTCTAGTTTTTTTTGCATTTCTTTAGATTCGCTAGAAACTCTATTCAAATGGGCATCTGATAATTTGAATAAGTAAACATGTTCACCAATTTCGATTTCTTCGACCGCTTTTTTTACACTAATTTTTACCATTATTTTTTCCTCCTAATTGTTAATAGTTTGCATAAAAATAGAGGGTAGCCATTGCCACCCCCTGTTGTTTATTAAGCTTCTGCTATTGCTTCAGTAAATGTATTAAGACCATTAAAATGAATTTCGAATGAAATTTCACCTTTTGAATTAGCGGCTCCACCTGGTGAAGAAATATTAGCAACTGTTGCATTTCCTACCAGTTTGGCACCATCTGGATAAGTCACTCTAAAAGTACCTTTACGCGCGTTACCTACTTGGTGATTTAATACATTATAGAAATAATCTTGTGCCGGATCGCCATATAAACGATGACCTTCAAATGAGTAAACTTCTTGTTTGCCGATTACATCTGTTGAAGCTTGTCCGCCACCATCGTAATAAGCCGTTTGATCGATTTCTTCATTTGGTTCTGGTGATACATCTGAAATACCTCCAGCGATAAGTAACCAGTCTAAAGCATCTGTTGTTGCATTTTGAACTTTGTTAAATTCAAATTTAAATCCTGCTTGGATTAAAAATGCTGCATCTTCTAAATTCATCTAATAAATCACTCCTTTATAATTTCTGCCCTATAGGCTGCTGTATAGATATGTTCGCTGCTACTTGTCTTTTCTAACCAACTTGGATCGATGTAAACTTCACAACTGTTTAACTTATATCCTTTAACTTCAAATGTTGCTCCGTCTAAATAATCGTTTATATTTTCTGAAACGTTCATTGCTAGTTCTGGATTTGGGTTTTTAACCAATACTTGAAATTGAACCACTCTTATTCTTGAACCGTCATAGTATCTAGTACCTAATGACCCAGGCATAGATCCAATGGATATGCTTGTTGAAGCTGCAGTTAATCCATTAAGCGCTACCGTAGAAAATAAGCTCATATTCGATTCCAAATGAGTTTTTAACGCCATATAAAATTCAAACACTACTTATTCACCTCCGATTGAGTCATTTTTAGCCAATCGCTTAAATGCTTGCTTTTTGCTACTTCAAACCATTTTCCACCAGCGTTTTCGTTCATATCCGTACTAAAATTATATTCAGGATTCCAATATAACCTTCTAGCATAAGGAGTGTCCCAAATAAGAACACCCTCACCTATCTTAGAAGCGGTTAGTGAACTATTAATCAGTATTGATTCATCTTGTGGCGCATAGTAATTTGAATCTTTTATAACTTGTTCATCTAAGACCGCTTGAGCGCGTTCTAGCTTTTCTTTAATTTTTTTTTCAACGCCTTTTAGATCAACTTGAACAGATACATTTATCATATCACCCTCAATTCCAAATGGTGGAGTTTCTCGCCATCGTAAAACTCGTCAACCTGTCTTAATTCCATTTCGTTATTGTTAAACGTTATTTTAGAACCTTTAACGAATGTTATTGGTGTGCTAAATACAACGTCCCAAAAAATCGTTGTCGTGCTCTCTACGCTTTCACCTGTACCAGAACGAACGAGTTTTGTTTTTGGTTCAACTCTAACTTGGTTGATAACCTGAGGCGTTTTGAATAAGTTACCCCATCCATCATCTTCTTGGGTTTCTCGATAGACAATCGAATGAATTAATAGCCTTCTTTTGATTGGATTAGCCAATAACACCAACTCCTCCATAAAGTAAGCCAGTAGGCCATAAAAAGCCATCTACGTTATCAGCAATCAATACTTTTTTACTATCCGTTGATCCGTTGTTTTCTGAATACGATCCAATGCTGACAGAACCACCACTATTTGAAACAGTAGAAGACAGTTCACCGTTCTCAGATAAGAACTCTATTTGAGCACATACAGCCTCTTTAACGCGTTCTTGTTGAAACGTTGTTAACTTACTGAAATCAGTTATACGATAGTTCGTACGAACATTAATATCACGCTCAGCACGTTTGATTAGTTGAAACAAAAAAGTAGCATCGCTAATTGCGACACCACCATATGTTTCTTCATAATAATTTGCGTCCACGTACATAAGACACCTCTATTCTTTTGGTTGTTCCACTTCTTTTACAACTTCATCTTCTTTAGATTCATCTTCAACTTCTACGATAAATCCTTTTTGTTTAATTTTAATAATACGTTCTTCTGGAACATTACGTTTAGTCGCTGGGAAATCATCACCAGCTTCATAAACACGTCCTAAAGGGAAAGTCTTTGCTTTATCTTGTAAGTCACGAAATGTTGAAACTACTTTATACTTAACCATTTAATTTCCTCCTATACAGCTGGGACTTCTGTAACAACGACTTTTAATACTTTGCTGTCATTCACAAGAGCAACAACGTAATGTTGATCAGCATTGAATTTAGTCAATTTATGGTCCATATCACGTCCAGTTTCTGGATTAACACCACGTTTCAAGTACGTTTTCAAAGCACCAACTTTAACCGCGTAAACTTCTCCTTGAACGACTTTACGAGTACGAACAACTTGCCATCCTAACGCGTCACCGAAAACACCAGTAACTAATAATTGATCTCCTAAGTCAGTAGCACGGGTCCAACCATCCGCAATTCCTTTACGCAATTTAGTAACGTCTTTAGGATTCATGAACAATACGCCAGTTTCTTGTTCTTCTGTATTGAATGTATCTTCGATTGAATCAATCAAAGTAGCGTCAAAAGCATCGTTAGTCGTTGCTAAAGTGGCTGTTTTAACTTGAACTAAAGTATCGTTATCAATCCCACTAGCGATAGAAGTAGTTACTTGATTCTTAGCTTCACCAATTGGATCACCATACCCGCTTAAAACAGCTTCATCGGTAATTTCTACTCCTTTAGCAATCTTTTTAATCGTATGAGTAGAATTAGAAGTTGTTAATTTTGTGTAATCAATTGCTGCGCCTTCTGCTACTTCTGTCGCATCACCGATATAAGCATATTTAGGTAATGTAATCGTACTACCAGGTTGTCCTTGTAAAGTTGTATCAATTGGTGCGATACCACCAAATTTAATTGCATTAGGTAAATCAGCTGTGATCATGTCTCCTAAAACTTCTGGGTCTACCATGTCAGCCACTACAGTAGTTGCGAACATTTGAATATTCATTTTCATTGGTGCTAATAATTGTTTTGCGTTCTTTTCCATTTATACTTCATCTCCTGTTATTTTAGTTGGTCGTATAATTTCGGATTGGCTTTTCTTAATTCCAATCGTTCTTTATACCCCATTTTGACAAAACTTTCTTTCGTAATTTCTCCACTATTTTTAGAAGGATTTCCATTTTTGGAAAAGTTAGGATTATTATCCTTTTCTTTCCCTTTTTTAAACATTGGATATTCTTCTAATACTGATTTAATTGCATCTTCTATGTCGTCTTCATCAGAAAGTTTAGCTAATTTGATAACTTTGTTGATTTGTTCAACATCTGCACCTTGTTTTAGAGCTTCAAGTTCAGCTTTTGTGTTCGCTAGTTCTCCTGCTGTAGTAGATAGGTTACCTTTTAGAGCTTCTAATTCAGCATTTCCTTGCTCTTCATCTGTTTTACCTGCACTATTCAGCTTAGCTGTCGCTTCATCTAGTTGCGTTTGCAAAGCACTTTGAGCTTTCGTCGCTTTCTTAGTTTCTCTTCCAACTCTATCTGCAACTACTTGATCCATTTCTTCTTGCGTGAATGTTTTTGGGTCAGCTGGTGTTTCTTTATCAGTACCAGTACCAGCACCGCCTCCACCCAAGTCCTCAGCAAAGAATTGTAATCTCATAGGCATTTTAAATAATTTAATCATAATCAATCTCCTTTTTATCGTCTTGTTTGACGTTCTCTTGCGAAGTTTAGAGACTTTAGCACGGTTTAGTCTTGATAATTAACAAGCAATTGCATTTCCTCGTTTGTCGATTAAGTATTTCTTTCGTGAAAAACAGTAGCAATGTCTAAACAAATCAATTTGTAACCACGATTCAATGAATAACGATCCGTTTTCACTATATTTAGTCATGTTATGTCTAATCATTTATTCACCCTCTCATAATTTACAATGGCTAGTCACTAACTAGCTTAGAGAAATGGACCACTTCCCTTCTTACAACTTGGATAACTCGCTTGGTGTAAATGAAGCATATGCATTTCTCCCTTCACCTATTAGTCGCTACTGTACGCAGATTAAAGGTTAAACGATATTTTCTTTTTGTTTACGTCTTGTTCTTCCAGATTCCTTGATAAATTTAGTCATTTCTCGTTTTCTTTTCTCAATCTTTTCATCTGCTTTTAGTAACTCTTCTTCTTTGACTTCCATCGAGTCCAACATAGCTCTTTCTTTCTTTGCTTTACGGATATTTCTCTCAAGATGTCTTTGTCGCTGAGATTCGATATACTTCTCTTCTGATTCTTTTTTGTCGAATGGTTCATTACGCTTAGTCGACACTCCTTCAACATAAGCATATTCTTGGTGGGAGCAATTTATTCCTGTAACGATTCCGTCAATCTCCCCATAACTTGTAGATGAAAGGGCCGGATATTTCTTTGATTTCCCACTTCTTGAGTAGATATTCCCTTGATAATCAACATGGCTTGGTCTGCTACCTGCATGGCTTGATATCTCAATCAAGTCAATATCGTAATCATCCATTCGACCTTCTTGCATAGATACAGCCACATTCTTTTGAGTGGATCGCAACACCATACTGATATAAGCTTCACTACTCCACTTTTTACCCGCTTTATCAATGATGGCCGGTATGCCACTTTCTGCCCATTCTCCCGCGACTTTAATCAATGATTGGTTAAGTGTTGAGTTACCAGTTAAAACATCTGTACTAGCCTTTGTTAGGATATCAATGCACGCTTGATTGCTAAACGTTAACATGTTTGTATTAACCATGTTCATAACGTCTTTAGATTGCTTTTCTAATGCTAACAATCGACCGTAAACATTATTACTAGGTGGCACATAGCCGACACCCGCTTTAACCAACGCTTCATTGCGTCCCTCAAATGCTTCAATTTCTGCAGCACCTAACTCGTTAATGTATTTTGTTACTTCTGATACACTCATACCACTATATTTAGCCAACACTTTTAGTTGATCGTTTCTCAATACACCTAACTGAGATAGTTTGGCCACTCTCCATTGAGTGACCCCCTCTTTGTTTACACCTTCGCCATTTCCAATTACTTTGCCAATGTTTTGAAGCATTTCTAATTCTATTTGCTGATAAAGTTGTTCAATAAAAATATTGCTTTGAACGGCCATGATTAAACAACTCCAATCATATTCTTAGCTTGTTTCTCGCTTAATTGAAGTCCTCCAACTAAGATTGCTAAACCTTGTTCAATGCTTAATACACCACTTTTTACTTGACCAACAACATTCATCACACTGGTAATTTGAGCACCATTTAATACAACGTCTCCATTATCAGTTACCACTACTTCATCAGTAGCTGCTTCACTCACATTAGTAGCAGGCGTTGTCCCGAACATGTCCGACATTTCCGGACTGACTACTCCTATTCCTTGTTCTTGCTGAATCATTTCTAGGTATTGTTTAGCTGTCTCTTCTGGAACGTCAGATGTCTTTTGAATCGCAATCAATTTAGGAAGGAATCCAGCTCCGACCATTGCAGAATAATAGTTAAAGTTTTCTTGACGATCTTGAGCAATCGAATCATCAAAATCTATCCCTATCTCAAACTCTTTTTCGCCATCGTATAAATCGTAAAGAATCGCAACGTCAATAATAGATGTGATTAATTCTTTGATACCTTCTTCAATTAAAACCTCATGTTTATTCTTTGTTTGATACGTCTTAGAGTTTTGAGACACTACTTCTGTTGCTGTTTTTATGCCTGTACCATCGAATCTAAACGAACCCGGGTTAAACCCTACTTTCATGCTTAGAACGTCTAAGATAGAGTTAATTGAATTGATTATGTCCGTTGAACGGATATCAACCGTTAAATCTTTTACCCCACCACCTTCTTCCATGTTAAACGCATCGAATATCGTTTCGTCAGGATCCAACACTTGAACAATATTACCGTTTGCATCTGGATAAGCTTTAACCATACTTCTATCAACCGCGATACGTCTTTTGCCTAATTCAAACTCATGGAAAAAGAAGTCATACATATAATCGAGCAAATACAAATCATCGTAACAATTCTCGAATAAACTAATCCCTAATGGACTGGTCATGTCTTTATTGTTAGCAATGTTAGGTTTGAAATAAACGAACAACGAACGTCTTAACTCATTGATATAAACTTTTTCTTCTAAGTCTGGATAAAGAGTTGCTAACCCTACTTTAGTACCTAACTCACCCTCAACCGTTGATTGATACAATTCATTCGTAACAACATATTGATCGCCTTCCCATTCATTCCACTCAAGCAATGTATAGTACTTATCACCTTTCGTTTCTTCACTAATGAATAAAGCTTCGTCAATGTTCTCTGAATCACTAGACAGCGGATAAAAGGCGTCTGCGACTGCATAAGCTAATTTGATTTGTCCGTCATAAGCAAATACTTTAACAGCCATTCCGCCAGTTGCATAAGCGTATTCGAGATAGCGCGAGAAATTCTTATGGAATCCATTACTCTTTAACGTATCGTCAATAAACTCTTGTGCAACATCATCGTCAATCGTGATCGTTGCTTTCTCATTAAAGATCAACGTGGCCATTTCTTCTGCAATCTTCTTACCCATTCCCATCGAGAACATCTTACGTTTCTTATTAACGCCTGCAGATGTTCTGAATTCAATATCATGCCACTCTGACAGAAACCCTGAATAGATAGCTTTATTCTTTGCTATTCTTTTGTAGGCATCATCATCTACATTTACATCCTTATGTTCCTTAATCGTCTTTAGCTGCTTTAATATCCCCATTTTAGTTAACCACCCCTTTACGGTTGCTACAGTTTTGTCAAACATTCAATCACCGCCTATTCTGCTAATTCATATGTTTGTTTAAAGATGTCTGGTTTACATGGATATAATTCACCTTGTACGCCTTTGATAATGTAGTCACCGACGCTTGCTCTCATAGAACCTTCTAAAGTCATAATTTCAATACGCTCTCCTGGAGTACAAGAGCCGATTCTCTCGTTATTCATAAATAAAACACATTCTTTAGTGTTATCTTTAGTAAATTTAATCGCTTCAACTACTACTGGTTTCTTTCTATATTTCATCATTATTCCTCCTAATATTTAAGCCCTAAGTCTCTCAAATTATCTTTAACCATGTATTGTAGGGCATCGCAAGTATGGTCATCTTCTTTTACTACTTCTGGTTCTTTTCCAGGAGCTAATGACTTCTGGTCCCATTGGTACTTGCGATGCTCTTCGATAAAGATCTCGTTAGCTGGTATATCAAAATAAAAGAATCTACCTTGTGCTAACAAATCATGAACATAATCAATCATGTCTACCTTTTTGCCTTTAGCAACTGCATGTAAATGTTCACTGTAATCCTTGAAGTATTGATTCCGTATTCCACCTTCTGCTGAATCAATTGTCTTTTGATAAACTGGAATATTGTATTGCTTACGAACTTTCTCGTAAAACTGATTAAGCTCTTCCGTCAACTCACTTGGTGCTTTCTTAACTAATTTGCCTGCAGGTGAATAATAATAGGTGTCGAGTAGAACAACACATCGTTTTCTAGTCAATCCAAACGCTAGTGTTGTAGTAGCCGATACTTGGTGACCTGTATCGGTTGCAAAATACAATCCGATTAAATGGTCATCATCTGGTATCTCGTCAATAGAATGGAAGTTTGCCATGTTATAAACGTTATCACCCATTCCAATAACTTCGCCTTTGTACATCCATCGCCAATAGTCCATATCGTTTATTTTATAGTTCTCTATTTTCTTAAGAATCTGTTTTGAATTGTAACCACGAATATCATCTATATAAGTTGAATGATGGACCATAAAGCTATCATCATTTTTATGTTTCTCAGCAAATTCATTGCTCCAATGGTACGGATTGCGTTCTGGATTCCAGGAGTACCATGTCTGCATTTCTCGATTGTCAGGTAACGTCTCACGAATGAATGTATCTTGAATCGTATCTAACGCTTTCTCTCCATCGAATGAGTTCATTTCCTCGAACCACAAATCTTGCACGTAACCAACTGGAATCTTTAATGATTTCAACTTCTCGGGATCATCAGCTCCACTAAAATGAAATCCTGTTCCCCATTTCTTATGGATAATCTGCATAGGGTTAGATTGAAATACAAATTGATTTGCAACACCCGCATCATGCAAAGCCCATGAAATCTGCGAATAAACTGACTTACGCAACGTATTTGCAACTTGACGCAAGATAACCGCATTACCCATTGAATAACGCATTTTCTTCTCAACAAGCTTTTGACTGATAACCGATGATTTTGTACTCGAGCGGCCACCTTTTAAAATCAAATCTGTTTTATCTGATATCCATATCGAATAGAATTTAGGGTTTAGTTTTTCGAAAGGATCATTCACTTTAATCGGCATAAGCTTCACCATGTTCTTTCATGTACTGTTGCATTGCTTCTTTATTGTCAATAAATACTACTCCACCGTTATTTTCATCGTTATCAGACATAAGTTTGAGCAACTCTTGCATAGCTTTCTGTTTGTCATACATCTCAACGCTTATTCCATCTTTGCCTTGCGATATACGTTTGATTAACGTTCCATCGAATTGATCGCTAGAGTTTACATAAACCTCGTTAAAATGTCCTATAACAGCATTACCCTCTATGTCAATGACCTTATTGCCTCGCTTATCATTCAACTCATGATCAGCAAGTTGTACTTTAACAATGTCATTAATGTCAGCAAAAGCCTGTTTAAAGTATTCTCTTTTTATATCTTCAACACCTATTAGTAATTCTGAATCCGTTTCTTTCTTTATATCCTTGATAGCATTAATTATATTAGGTTTCTTTAGCAGCTTATGACTCTCCACTGCTGCTGTACCGTAAGTTGTTTCTTTTACTTTCATATATGATCTTGTAGCATTCCAAGTCCTTATATATTCATAGCAAAATCCTATTTCCCAACCTTTTAATTCATTGTTATTTCCGATAATCTTTTCAGCTTTTTTCGTTGCAACCTTTTTGCGTTGTGTTGCACGTTTTGTTGCAACTTTATTTGTTGCGTTGCGTTGCCAATCTTCTCTAGTCTTTCTACTTCTTAAAGTGGCTGGTTTCACATCATGCTTATTTGCTAATTCTTTCATCGTTATCGAGCTTGTTTCGTATTCCTTTCGTATCTCTTTCCAATTCACATTGAATCACCACCTACCTTATTAAAGTTGCCTTCACTAGTTAGTTGTTTTTGTACGCTAAACCAATTGTAGTTGCGCTCCATAGAGTAACTCATGATCTATCTTCTTCTTGGCCCTCTCTATATAACGCTGCACTGTACTTCTTGGCACGTTCATGTATTCTGCTGTCTCTGCATAAGTGTTGCACCTACCGTAAATAGAGATATATGCCTCTCTCTCTACTTCTGATAGCTCTCTCATAACATCATCTATTAGTTCTAACTCTTCTCTTTCTAACTCTCTAGGAGCTTCATAGGATAGATATTTGCTGTGTTCTATATTTCCCCACAATTGAGTGCGCTTCTTCTTGCTAAGGTTCGTAACAGGACGCTTTTCACCTGCCATACGCTCATGTCCGCTCTCAATCCAAAATAAGGAATACTCTGTGCTTGATATCATTCCACCAATTAAACTAATGTTTGCTTCAATCTCGCTCAATCGCTCAAATTGTTCAATGCTTAAGTCTTCTATCTCTTTCAAGAATGCTCGCTCACGATCCTTTGCAAACTTCTCGTTGTTTAGGCTCTTTAAATCTTCACGATACTCATTAGCTATGTCATAGGTATACTTCACGTCCTGTCCTCCTTTTCTTTAACAAAAAAAGAGGCGACAACTAACCCTATTTCTAGGAATTAATTATCGCCTCTGATATATTCAGTCAGCTATTCAATTATAATTTAGTCTTTACTTTTGTTTCTTCCTCGATAAACATAACTTTTCCATCAGAATTTGTAAGTGTTATGTTTGTCTTGCCATAATTAGGTAATTCTTTAAAATAACTTGTGCCATTTGATAGTATAATTATACCATGTTTTCCTTGTAATGTCGCTATTTCATCGGGTTTTATCTGCTTAAATTCCATTTATACACCACCTATATTATTGCTTGCATTAAGTCTATAAAATACATCCATATTCTAAGTACTCCGATACTAACTAACCCGATAACTGCTAAAGATACTATAACCACAATCGCTCCTGCAAAAACCGTTCCGATTGCGTAACCTATTTTACTGTTTGCCTTCTTCACTATTGTCAGCTCCTTAGAATGGTAAATCGTCATCTTGAATATCTACTGGTGAACCACTTTTATCGAATGGATCGCCATGTTCATTACTTGATTGGTTATGAGACGAACCATTAGATTGTACGTTATCTGCTTTCTTTTCTAAGAAGGTAAAACTTTCAGCAACCACTTCTGTTACATACACTCTTTGACCTTCCTTATTATCATATGAACGAGTTTGCAAACGTCCAGTAATACCTATCAGCGTTCCTTTTCTAGTAAAGTTAGCTAATGTTTCTGCTGACTTTCCCCATATAACCACACTAGGGAAATCTGCTTCATGTTCGCCTTTAGTATTTGTAAACTGTCTATTAACCGCTAAATTGAATGTTGCTACTGCTTTGCCTGCGGGTGTATATCTTAGATCAGCATCTTTTGTTAGTCTTCCTGTAAGTACAATGTTGTTTATCATTTTTCCACTCCTAATTCTTTTGTTAGTTTATTTATTAATTCTATAGCTTCATCTTCGTCAATAGTGAACCATCTGCATTGTTTACCTCGTTTAATAGTTACCTCAAACTTTTCATCTTTTTTAGTTATGATAATGCTATCAGCCATAGTTATCATCTCCTCAGTCTAATGGGTTAGTACCTGCATAATGTGTTGCTATTCTCCGTTTTGATTCGGCTTCTTTACGACTAATTTCAGATAAATCTCTCATAAACGATCCAAACGTATCGTTTTGTTTCTTGTTTTCATCTGCTGTTGCATTGCTTATTTCGATTAAATTAACTTTAGGCACCATTTTTATTTTCTCTTCTAGCGCATTTCTAACTGATTCTAAAGCTTCGTTTTTATTCCCCTCGATTTCGATGGGTTTAAATTCTTCATACTCAATAATCTGTTCAAGGTTTTCTTTTGCTTTTTTAATGTCTTCAATACCATTTTTTAACGGTGCTCTCAATAAGTATTCGATTGCTGAACCAATTCTATGAGATACATAACCATCTGTATATCGAGGTAGGAAGTTTTGTGTTACTTCCTCCACTTCTAACCCCTGTATTCCGATGTAATGATTCGGTTTTGTAATATTATTTGCATAAGCTTTTTCAGTCTCAGAATCTAACTCATCTATCGTTCTGCCAAAGTGACTCATATCAATTTTCATCTTTTAAACCTCGCTTTAACTTCTTTATCTTTAATCAGTTCTGCAATCAATTGCGCAGCTATTGTACTCTCAAATTGTTCAGCCATTTCAGAAGTCCATGTTTCATTTATAGATTCGCTTAGCGATTCTTTATCGGTATCATCTTCAAACTCTAAAGTGTTAAAAATTATCTTTTTTACGTTTTCTAAATCAATAATCATTTTCATCCCATTACCTCCTTAATAACTACCCCTGTCTCTAGCTCAATAGTCTTGTGCATATCTACCAAACTCAATCGATCATCTTCAAAAGCCTCATAAATATCGAATACTTTATCCGTAAAGAGACTTAACCGTTTCTTTCCAAATCCGAATTGATCTCGCAATACCATCATTGGCATAGCTAGCATGATTGCAAAGGCTCGTCTAGTCGCTGCCATCGTTGCATCTTCTTTTATTTTATCTATCTGTGCTTGCGTGAATGTGTACGTTTTAGTTTGTTTGACCAGTAGACGGTCTTTTCTGTGCTTCTCTGAACGATTCATTTTCTAGGCACCTCTAATTCATGTAAATCTCTAACTGGTTCAATTGGATTCAATTCATAACTTTTTATTTCTTTTTCAGTGAGTTGTCGATTATAAGCTACTGCACCGTATTTTCTACCTTTATAATTAGTGTGATTATGTTCTGTTGCTACACAATCTTTAGAAGGGAAGCAACCTGGAGATATGCCTCTATAAACTAATTCGTACCAATATACTTTCATCTTCCATTCCCCCTAATATCTACTAGCTTTCTTTCTATTCAACCTAGCAGGTCTCCTACCACCTTTTGGACGGTTCAGCACCTCTTTCTCTGTCATAAATCCTAAATAGTATGCGCCTGCGTAATTTGCCACTTGCTGTGCTAGTCTGCTTGGATAGCTAACCAAACCGTTGGCATGGTCATAAAATGAATATGGTGGTGCGTTTTTTGGGTCTGTGCATCGGTAGAAATGTTGCTTTTCGTTATACATTATCGATAGCTCCTTGTCATATCAATTTGTTTACCTGTAATATCTTTAAATAACGGATAGTCTAATCCTGTACGTGATTTCCATTCAATCTTTATTTCATTTACATATTTATTTTTATCTACTAATCTAATTAATTGGTGTAATGCTAGTTGGTGCAGATTCATTCACCATCCTCCTCCAATTCAATAGCAATCCGTCTATTCTTACCGCTACCTCTATTTTGATACGTTTTCGTTTTATAGAAATAAATAGTATCTACTTTCACATTCAACTTCTCAGCACATTCTTTAGCGGTGCCCATTGTTAGGAGTTCTTCACCTTTGTATACTGCTAATGTTTTTGCCGTCACTATTAGCTCTCCTTTACAGTTATCCCTAACCTACCTAAATCCTTGATAACTTTACTTTTTTCATTCGGACCCACACTATCAGCCAATATCAACTGAGTAGTGATAATTTTAATGATTGTTGTTTCGTAATCCTCAGTTAGTTTTACTCTTACTGTCGTCATACTTACCTCCTATCAATCCAGTAGGTCTTGGATGAATCAATTTGCGCTCCCGCCTGGTCCAATACCAGCATTGCAATATCAATATTTTTACAGTGGAATCGTCTAGCCATATTGTCCACGCTATCGCCTTGCTTCCACATTTTTCTAAACTCTTTCATTTCATCGTTTTCCCAGATAAATTTACGATCCTCAAGAATAATTGTCATGATTTACCCTCCAATATCCATTCATACCCTAAAGCTTCAAACTTAGCTTTCATCATCGCTTTTGACTTTTCCCAACTATCTTCTTTGCTGACACAATACTCACATTTCGTAATGTTCATTAAGCCGAAACATGTTGATTCGTATCTAACTCCGTCGACACAATCTGGATGGTTGCATTTACTCATGTTTTTTCGCCTCCAATAGTTCTGGATTTTGATAAAAGTTTCCGATAGACATAAATTCTAAATTTAACATTTCATTTAATTTCCAATGTTTCCAGTTTAAAGCTTGTATTTTATCTGTAGAAACAGCCACATAGCTACCTAATTCAAATGTTACATAAAAATTTGGACAACCTTTTTTCCCTATTACTGTTCCTTCATAAATCTCAACGTCATTCTTGTCTTTTAATCCTGTGTATTGCAGTAATTCAAAATCTGCAAAGTGTTCTTCGCGAGAAAACCATTCTTCTCTATCATCGTCATAATACTTAATCCAAACGAATTCAGCTTCCCAATCAATACAAGTCACTTCGTACATTTCTTTATATCTTTTGTCCCATGCTCTAAATTTAATCTCTCTACTCATTTAAATAACCTCCAATTCGTTTATCTGTTGTATTCGTAAACTTGATTAACTCGATTTTGCTTCTTAATCTGGATATAATTTTCTTGTCGTACAAACCTTCTAATTCTTCCCAAGATGCGTTCGTAGTAATAATGGTCGATTTACCTTGTCTCATATCTCCAATTTCATAAAGTACGCGATGAACAAAGTCTGTTGCTTTTTTATCCGTTCCAATACTGCCCGATTCACTTCCAACGTCATCTAATACTAGAAAATCAACTTCACCCATCAGCTCTATAAAGTAGTCTTCTGTATAAATAGATTCTTTGTTGCCATAACTAGCTTTTATTTTGCGCAACATCGCTGCAACACTGATATACAAACACTTTTTATCTTTAGCTCCGTATTCATTGATATTTTTGATCGTTGCCATAGATAAATGACTTTTACCGACTCCTGGATCACCCATTAACCAAGTGTTAAATACTTCACCAGACAGATACCGCTTCACTAAAATATTGATATACCGTTTGTTTTTAACTTCTTCCTCTTGCTTGGTGATGTAATTCTTAAATCCTGCATCCCATAATGGCTTATCAGATAATATGCTCTTATCTTTCAAATATGCGTGTCTAAGCCTATTTTCTAATCTTTCGAATAAATCCTCATTCTTCTTCTCAATAGCTTTGTTTTTGCGTTCCGTTTCACAACGAGGGCACAACACTGTTCCATTGCTCAACTTCATTAGCTGATATTTCTCATGTCCTTCAACTTCACAACTATTAGAAAGGAAAGTCGTCTGGGTACGTTTCATCATCTGCTCCAAAATCGGCTGCATGTCTTTCATCTGGCTCACTCCTCTCAGATAGTTGTTTCAAGTCATAACGATCAGCAGCGGGTACTTTTTTTGCTTTAGAATCTTGGTTTAGATAACCATCAAACTTATCTGCTCCGAATAACGTTTGAGGTCGCAGATATTCGCTCATTTTTTTATCCTTCAACCAATCATCTGTTTTGTTATCAATAACTTTCTTGAAATCTTCAAGTTTAAAACCTTCTTTAAATCTAGCTTTAATGACTTTTTGAGTAGATGAAGTGTTTTTACGAAATTGCTTGCCTGTTTTTTGATTTAAATAATCAATGACATCTTTATAAGGTGCATGGTCGGGTTGCCCGACAATATCTTTTGTAAGATTAGTAATTGGTAAAGATAAGTCCTTAGTACTTTTAGTACTTAGTAGTGGTGGATTACCCGATGTCGGTTTATCCGTTATCGGTTTACCCGATGTCGGGTTTTCCGTCTTCGGTGTTTCAATTGGTTGAGGTTCCTCATATAAGTACCAATCAACCGATTTGAATCTACCTCTATCGTTTCTTCCTACCTTCCTTATTAAGTGACCTGCATCTTCTAACTCTTTCAAACCGCTTCGAATACTATCTCTACCTTCTGGTGTTCGTTTGACTAATTCGGTTTCATAAAATACCCAATCATCTGGAAGAGATAGCATGTAAGCTAGTAATCCTCTTGCTTTAAATGACAATCCACTATTTTTTAAACCAGTATTGTTTATAATTGTAAAGTTGCTACTTCTTCTTACTCTTTCAATAGCCACGTTAATTCACCTCGCTGCTTTCTAATGCTACAACTCTTTTATGTGCAAATTCAAAAGTGAAACCTTTTATTTTTTTAGCTCTTCCAGCTAGGCTATGACTAATACAACTTCTGTTAACTTTTAAATAATCTGAGGCTTCTTTTATAGATTTAAAATAAATCTTCGTATCTTCTTTAGTGGCCAATATTGGTTTAGATTGGCTTTTGATTCTTCTGACTAAAGCTGTTCCGTGGTTGACGTTTTCTTCGGCGGTAACCCACTCTAAATTATTCAGTCTATTATTAAGTTTATTCTCGTCAATATGATTCACTTGAGGTTTCCCATATGTGTTAGGTATAAACGCTTCTGCTACTAGACGATGAACTTTTTTAGAATGACCTTTACCATTTTTTCTCAATTCAATTACTTGATATTCTTGTACCCAGCCTTCAATTAACTTCTCTTTTATAATGAATTTTTTTCTAGGCTTTCCTTTTCCTGCATAAACAGATCCTAATTTTTCTAAACTTTTAACTCTCCCAAAATTAGATACTTCATAGAGTTCCTCGAACCCCTCAATACTTTTCCAAATTTCTTCCATAGCATTACAACCCCAATCTTTTTACATCTTCTTCACTCAATTTTATTGGTGCAATATGATGTTTTTCGAAAATTTCTTGTTCGCTTCCTGCATGGATTAAATTATGATGTTCTCTACATAAACAAATAACTTGTCTACCAACGTGACTAACTTTTTTTCTATTATTTCCCATGCCTACTGTTGAACCAATAATGTGATGAACGTCTGAATGCGGTTTTCCACAAATGAAACACAACCTTTTAAGTGTCAAAGCGTATAACATTTTGCTTGTATTTATCGTCAAGTAAAATTGCTGTTTACGGAATGGAATATCATTGGTGATACATAAGTCGATAACGTACTCTAATAGCTCACTAGCAACTGTTTTCTTCATCTGATTACGTTTTAAGCTTGGATATTCTTCTAAGCTAATTAATTTCATGAACTCAACTCGTAAAAATGAATCGATCACGTCTTTTGTATAGCCTGTATACTCTTCGATATCTCCAACCAACGCCCAATAATGTTTACGCTGCAAGTCGGTTATGCTATTTCTCTCGTAGAAATCGACTACCAAATCACCTTGTTCACTTTTCCGAACGATTTCATCCATATCAAAACCGTCCGGGATATCAATTATCATTTTGTTACCAGAATGAGATTCTAACTTTCCAATAAATTCCATTTACTCACTTCCTAAACTGATCTAACGCCCATTCCGTTATCGATAATGAATGTGTTTAAAGCATTTAATTGTTCAATAGTTCCTGTGATTTCTAATTTATACGTTTGTACTACTGGTTTTTCTAAATCGGTGAAATCGGGTTCTTCAAATTTATCTTCTGATTTCTCAACGCTTTTTTCAACGTAACTATCTTGTTTGGTTATTGTTAACTCTTCTTCACGTTTCTTACGTTCAATTTCAGCTTGCTCACGCTCTTTTGCATCTGCTAGTGACTTATCAATCATCTTCATTACTTCTGGTGCTGTATTGCCATTTTTCAATACGGTTAACCAGCCTTGAGGTTCAACTTTTACCGCATTGCAGTAGTTCATGATGATGTCCTCATTCGCTTTTATTTGCTGTTCTTCTTTTAGCAGTAACTTAATTTGTTCCTCAACTTCTTCTGCAACCTTTTTCATTGCAACCGTCTTATTTAACCATTTAGGATTGTATAAGAATGACCCTTTAACGAAATCAGATTGTTCTTCTAATTGTTTGTTTACCTGCGTTTCAATTTCATTTTGCTTAGAAAGTCTTTCTTGTTCTTCTAGATTCTTAATTCCTTCGTCAATTGGAGTAATAACCTCCTGGATCGTTTCAGTTAACTTCTTAATACGTTTCTCAA
>Ga0314771_100086_pt1 | contig 37242 bp, 26 predicted proteins | sample MetaGCB42018_FD_204522 | JGI IMG/M metagenome (GOLD analysis project Ga0314771, IMG submission 204522) | Cryopeg brine microbial communities from Beaufort Sea near Barrow, Alaska, United States - CB4 2018 | ecosystem: Environmental > Aquatic > Marine > Coastal | place: USA: Alaska | collected...
ATTGAGTTGCATTATCACTAATGGCCGTTGTTCACTGTGATATCGACGTCATTGAGTTGCATTATCACTAATGGCCGCTGTTCACTGTGATATCGACGTCATTGAGTTGCATTATCACTAATGGCCGCTGTTCACTGTGATATCGACGTCATTGAGTTGCATTATCACTAATGGCCGCTGTTCACTGTGATATCGACGGTCATTGAGTTGCATTATCACTAATGGCCGCTGTTCACTGTGATATCGACGTCATTGAGTTGCATTATCACTAATGGCCGTTGTTCACTGTGATATCGACGATATAACTGCATTATCTCTGCTGGTAACCTAGCAAACTCACTCGGGTCTATCAGCACAAAGTGGTGCTGTTGATATAAACCGATTAGCCACGGATTGGCAAATAAGAAACATTGCCTAACGGTTAATTGGGGCGCAATAAAGCGTAATAATTGGGTTGAAACTTGTTGACCACGATAATGAGGATGAACCAATAATCCGCTTATCAATTGATATTGACCTATCGGTCTGACTCTTATTGCGGCAATGATTTTGCGCTGGCTTATATCAGTATCATCAATAGCTGGTGAGCCTAGATGATGAATGACAGCAACAGATTCTTTTTGGGCTAATCGAGCATAGGGCATGTGCTGACGATAGAATAATTTGACTGCCGACCACTGTTTAATGGCTGCAACGTTAGTCGCAGGGCGGTTTATCGCACTGGCGTTAGTTGCAGTCGATGGCTGGTTGTTTACCGTTATCTTTGTGTCTAGCCAAGTGGGTTGATTCATAAGGTGAGCCATTATTAAGGTCAAATATTGAGATCAAATCGTTGCGTTGCCAATTAGAAAAAATAAAACCGCCAGTTGGCGGTTTTATTTTTTATCGTTTGAGCATAGTACAGAGACTAGGTTAAGACGATAGTGATGCTCGCTGATTATAAACCAGCATCAGCACGAAGTACTTCAGCTTTGTCAGTCGCTTCCCAAGGGAAGATATCACGGCCAAAGTGACCATAAGCAGCAGTTTGTTGATAGATTGGGCGCGCCAAATCTAACATTGCTGTTAAGCCATATGGACGCAATTCGAAGTGTTGACGAACCAATTTTATTAACAATTCTTCAGACACTTTACCAGTACCGAATGTTTCGATACTAATAGACGTTGGCTCAGCGACGCCAATAGCGTAAGACACTTGTAGCTCACAGCGATCGGCAAGACCTGCTGCAACGATGTTTTTAGCTACATAACGTGCGGCATAAGCGGCGCTGCGATCCACTTTTGAGGGATCTTTACCTGAGAATGCACCGCCACCATGACGCGCCATCCCGCCGTAGGTATCTACAATAATCTTACGACCGGTTAAACCACAGTCACCAACCGGGCCACCAATCACAAAACGACCCGTAGGATTGATAAAGTATTTAGTGTCTTTGTTTAACCATTGTGCAGGTAATACTGGCTTGATGATTGTTTCCATTACGGCCTCAATCAAATCCGCTTGTTTAACGTCTTCTCGATGTTGAGTGGATAATACAATGGCATCGATACCGATAATTTTGCCGTCATCATCATAGGCAAACGTGACCTGGCTTTTCGCATCTGGGCGTAACCAAGGTAATGTGCCGTCTTTACGTACTTCAGACTGACGCTTAACTAATTTGTGCGCATAAGTTATCGGTGCAGGCATTAATACATCGGTTTCATTGCTGGCATAGCCAAACATTAAGCCTTGATCGCCAGCACCTTGCTCTGCGGGATCGCTGCGATCCACACCTTGGTTGATGTCTGGTGATTGTTTACCAATGGCATTTAATATGGCACATGAATCGGCATCAAAACCCATATCTGAATTGGTGTAACCGATTTCGCGTACTGTTTTACGGGTGATCTCTTCAATATCTACCCAAGCAGAGGTGGTCACTTCACCGCCCACTAATACCATACCCGTTTTAACATAAGTTTCGCACGCAACACGAGCTTTTGGATCTTGCTCAAGTATTGCGTCTAATACCGCATCAGAAATCTGATCGGCGATTTTATCTGGATGACCTTCTGAGACCGACTCAGAGGTAAACAAGTGCTTTGCCATAATAGGAAAATCTCGTCGGTTGCATTTGAATATACGTCTAGACGGCTATTTTAGTCGAAATCGAATCTGATAACACCCCCTCATACAAATTTAACTTGAGAAGTGTGCAGTCGGGCATAACTATTTTTATTTATAAGGCAACTATTTAGCATAATGGATAATTAACTGTTTGATTGTAAATTAATTTTATTTATTTAGATAGTCTTTTTGATTGCTTTAGCATCATTTATTGAACAATATCTCGGCAGATTATTAAGCATTACATGACCCTATTAGGACCATTTTACTCATGTTAAGCTGTAGTTTAACCTGACTGTCAATAAATAATTACTCATATTAAGACGGTATTTTACGGTGACGTTCTCGGTAATGGATTGAATTAAACTCAGCGGGTGCGGCTCTGTGGTCGGTAAATGTCAATTTCAGATGAGCAAAATGCAATGAGAGAATTTTTAATTTGCGTCATATCGCCTAGTAGGGGAAAATATGGCTTCACAATTGCCAGCTACTCATAAACAAGCAGGAGAGAGCATGACATCTCGTAAAGTACTCGCTAACGCTATTCGCGCCCTAAGTATGGATGCGGTTCAAAAAGCCAAGTCTGGTCATCCAGGTGCCCCAATGGGTATGGCTGATATCGCCGAAGTGCTATGGAATGATTTTCTAAAGCACAATCCAACTAATCCTAAATGGGTTGATCGCGATCGTTTTGTTCTATCGAACGGTCATGGCTCTATGCTTCTCTACTCTTTACTGCATTTATCTGGGTATGAATTGCCTATTGAAGAGCTAAAGCAATTTCGTCAATTACATTCAAAAACCCCTGGTCATCCTGAATATGGTTACACCCCAGGTGTTGAGACCACCACCGGGCCTTTGGGCGCGGGGCTCAGTAATGCTGTAGGCATGGCGATTGCTGAAAAAACCTTAGCGGCTCAGTTTAATCGTCCAGATCATGAGATTGTTGATCACTTTACCTACTGTTTCTTAGGTGACGGTTGTTTAATGGAAGGTATTTCTCACGAAGTCAGTTCATTAGCCGGCAAATTGGGTCTTGGTAAATTAGTGGCATTTTGGGATGACAACGGTATTTCTATCGATGGTCATGTTGAAGGTTGGTTCACTGATGATACCCCTAAGCGTTTTGAAGCCTATGGCTGGCATGTGATTGCTGGTGTAGATGGTCATAATCCAGACGCTATCCGTGCAGCAATTGAAGAAGCTAAGTCGGTCACTGACAAGCCATCGATGATTTGCTGTAAAACCATCATTGGTTTTGGTTCACCAAACAAGTCTGGTAGCCATGATTGCCATGGTGCACCATTAGGTGATGCTGAAATTGCCGCAACGCGTGAGTTTTTAAACTGGCCATACGCTCCTTTTGAAATCCCAGCTGAAGTTTATACTGGTTGGGATGCTAAGCAAAAAGGTGTCACTAATGAATCGTTATGGAATGACAAGTTTGCCGCTTATCAAGCTGCATTCCCAGAACTTGCAGCTGAATATGATCGCCGGGTCTTAAAGGGTGATTTACCTGCTGATTTTGAAGCTAAAGCACAAGCCTTTATTCAACAAAGCCAAGATAAAGCCGAAGGTATTGCCAGCCGTAAAGCCTCGCAAAACGCGATTGGTTTCTTTGGTGCTATGTTGCCTGAACTGCTTGGTGGTAGCGCAGACTTAGCCGGTTCTAACTTAACCCTTTGGTCTGGTTCAAAAGGCATTCAAGATGATCCTGCCGGTAACTACATCTATTACGGTGTACGTGAATTCGGTATGAGCGGCATTATGAACGGCGCGTCGTTGCATGGTGGTTTTATTAATTATGGCGCAACCTTCATGATGTTTATGGAATACGCTCGTAACGCGGTACGTATGTCAGCGTTAATGGGCATTCAAAACATTTTCGTTTACACCCATGACTCAATTGGTCAAGGTGAAGATGGTCCAACGCATCAACCTATTGAGCAAATAGCTAACTTGCGTTTAACGCCTAATATGGCGGTTTGGCGTCCATGTGATGCAGCAGAAACGGCTGTGTCTTGGAAAATTGCGCTTGAACGTCGTGATGCACCAACTTCACTGGTCTTTAGTCGTCAAGGTCTTAAAGCCCAAGCCCGTACTGCGCAGCAATTAGCCAATGTGGCCAAAGGTGGTTATGTCCTGTCTGATTGTCAGGGTACTGCGGATGTGATTTTGATTGCAACGGGCAGTGAGGTGCAATTAGCCATGGATTCTGCCGCTGAGTTAACCAAACTAGGTCAACAGGTGCGGGTGGTTTCTATGCCTTCGACTACCGAGTTTGATAAGCAAGATGCTGCATACAAAGAAGCGGTATTACCAAAAAGTGTCACTAAACGTGTTGCTATTGAAGCAGCACATGCTGATTTTTGGTACAAATACATTGGTTTTGACGGTGCGGCTGTGGGTATGACGACCTTTGGTGAATCTGCACCCGGTGGTGATTTACTTAAACATTTCGGCTTCACTGTTGATAATGTGGTAAAAACAGTTCAATCGTTAGGATAATCATCTGAGATTAAACACTTATCTATTAGGTGGTTAATCTGTATAATAACGGCCTGTAATATTATTGCAGGCTGTTTTTTTATGTCTTTAATTCACGCTAAATAATACTTGCTAAGTGACTTGTGTGTCAGTGTTTTCACAATAGTTGATAACACCATAAGTACCTCAGTGAATGATCCTGGACCCTAAATGATTCGAGTTGCAATTAATGGTTATGGCCGGATTGGCCGCTCAATACTTCGTGCCTTGTACGAATCTGGAAAACGTCAACAAATTCAAATTGTGGCAATTAATGAGTTGGCAAAACCTGCAGCCATTTGTCATTTAACCCAATATGACACCACTCATGGTCGTTTCAAGCATACGGTTAAGCTAAATGGTGATCAGTTGCTGATTGGTGATGACAGTATTTTGTTACTCAATCAAGCCGATGCTAATTTATTGCCTTGGGCTGAGCTGGATATCGATATCGTTTATGAAGCCACCGGCAGCTTAATTGATCGTCAAGCTTGTGAAGCTCATATTTATGCCGGTGCTAAGCAAGTGCTGATCAGCAATCCTTCTTCAGCGGATGTTGATGAGACCATTGTATATGGTGTTAATCATGATTTGTTGCGTGCAGAGCATACCGTTATCTCTAACGCATCTTGTACCACCAATTGTATTGTCCCGGTTATCGATGTATTAGATAAGCATTTTGAGGTGAAAAGTGGCGCAATTACCACTATTCATTCTGCGATGAATGATCAGCAGGTGATTGATGCCTATCATGATGATTTACGTCGAACTCGCGCCGCGGGCCAGTCAATTATTCCCGTAGACACTAAATTAGCCCGAGGCATCGAGCGTATTCTGCCACACATGAAAGATAAGTTTGAAGCGATTTCAGTACGTGTGCCCACCATCAATGTCACCGCGATCGATTTATCTGTAACACTTAAGAAAAAAGTGAATATCGAACAGATCAATAGCGTGTTAGAACGTGCGTCAAATGGCGGTTTTAATGGTATTTTAGGCTATACTGATGAACCTCTGGTATCGTGTGACTTTAACCACGATCCTCGTTCGAGTATTGTTGATGGAACCCAAACTCGTGTCAGTGCCAGCCATTTGGTCAAATTATTATTATGGTGCGATAACGAATGGGGTTTTGCCAACCGCATGCTTGATACTAGCTTGGCGATGATCCAAGCAAAATCAAAACAATAGACTAACTCGATTAGGTCGTAATGGGTATTAAACTGGTTACGCAGCAAGATTTTGAATCAACTTAAAAAGGAACTGCTAATTATGGCAATTATTAACATGACGGATTTAGATCTACAAAATAAGCGTGTGCTTATTCGTGAAGATTTAAACGTTCCAGTCAGCGATGGTGTGGTCACCAGTGATGCGCGTATACGTGCGTCGTTACCAACTATTGAAGCTGCGTTGCAAAAAGGCGCCGCCGTCATGGTGATGTCCCATTTAGGTCGTCCGACCGAGGGGCAGTTTAATGCTGACTATTCAATGCAGCCCGTGGTGGATTATTTGATTAAGGCATTGGATTGCCCGGTTCGGTTCGTCAGTGACTATCTCGATGGCGTTGATGTCAGTGTTGGTGAAGTTGTGGTGTTTGAAAACGTTCGCTTTAATATTGGCGAAGCTAAAAACGATGAAACGTTATCGAAAAAAATGGCGGCATTATGTGATGTGTACGTTATGGATGCCTTCGGTACGGCCCATCGCGCTCAGGCATCAACCCATGGGGTCGGCGTGTATGCGCCGATTGCTTGTGCTGGCCCATTATTGGCGCAAGAATTAGATGCATTAGGTAAAGCGCTGGATAACCCCGCTCGTCCAATGGTGGCGATTGTTGGTGGTTCTAAAGTGTCGACTAAATTAACCGTACTTGAAAGTTTGTCAACGATAGTGGACCAACTGGTTGTGGGTGGCGGTATTGCTAATACCTTTATTGCCGCTGCGGGTTATAACGTCGGTAAATCATTGTATGAAGCTGATTTAGTGGAAGAAGCCAAGCGCCTTGTGGCTAATGCCCAACGTCGCGGTGGCGATATTCCGGTTCCTACCGATGTGGTGGTGGCAAGTGAATTTAGTCCAACGGCTACCGCCACGCTTAAATCGGTTAGCGACGTGACTGACAGCGATATGATTTTTGATATTGGTCCTGACAGTGCTGAAGTATTGGCAAAAATTATTGAGCAAGCGGGCACCATCATCTGGAATGGTCCAGTGGGCGTGTTTGAGTTTGATCAATTTGGCGAAGGCACTAAGCGTATTGCTCAAGCCATTGCTCATTCCAAAGCATTTTCTATTGCTGGCGGTGGTGATACGCTAGCGGCAGTAGACAAGTACAATATTGCTGACAAAGTGTCTTATATTTCAACTGGCGGTGGTGCTTTCCTTGAGTTTTTAGAAGGCAAAGAATTACCTGCAGTCGCAATGCTTGAAACGCGAGGCGCGTAGTTTACACATCAAGTTTTGTGTCGTAAAACCTCATAATAATTATAAAAAAACCGCTCTGCCACTGTGGTTGTTTAGCCGCAACAGAGTAAAAAATCCGTCCAAACGATAGTGATCTAGGTGAGTAATCACCCTATTATTGGAGAACAAAATGGCTCTTATCTCTCTACGACAACTGCTTGACCATGCTGCAGAGCATAGTTATGGCGTCCCTGCTTTTAACGTCAACAACCTTGAGCAAATGCGCGCTATTATGCAAGCGGCTGAAGCGACTGACAGCCCTGTGATTGTGCAGGCTTCTGCTGGTGCGCGTAAATATGCGCGACCACAATTTTTAAAATACTTAATGGCTGCGGCCCTGGAGCAGTATCCTGATATTCCGGTGTGTATTCATCAAGATCACGGTACCGATCCTGACATTTGTCAGCGTTCAATTCAGTTGGGTATGTCATCAGTTATGATGGACGGCTCATTGATGGCTGATGGTAAAACACCCGCATCATACGAATACAACGTGGGTGTGACTCGCCGGACCGTGGCATTTGCTCATGCTTGTGGTGTGTCAGTTGAAGGTGAAATTGGATGTTTAGGCAGTTTAGAAACTGGTCAGGCTGGCGAAGAAGACGGTATTGGTGCTGTGGGAACGCTGAGCATGGACCAAATGCTAACTTCGCCTGAAGAAGCTGCTCAGTTCGTTGCTGACACCCATGTTGATGCATTAGCGATTGCGATTGGTACCAGTCATGGTGCCTATAAATTTAGCCGTAAACCGACGGGCGACGTATTACGTATTGACCGAATTAAAGAAATCCATGCGCGGATCCCTAACACGCATTTAGTGATGCACGGTTCATCTTCTGTACCGCAAGAGTGGCTGCAGATCATTAACCAATATGGCGGTCAAATTCCAGAAACTTACGGCGTTCCGTTAGACGAAATCGTTGAAGGTATTAAACACGGTGTGCGTAAAGTGAATATCGATACTGACTTACGTCTTGCATCAACGGGCGCAGTGCGTAAATTCTTAGCTGAAAACCCAGCAGAATTTGACCCTCGTAAATTCTTAAAAGCATCAATGGAAGCGATGGCTGACATTTGTACTACGCGTTATGAAGCCTTTGGCTGTGCGGGTATGGGGTCTAAAATTAAGCCTAAATCATTGCAAGCTATGTATAAAGCTTATCAATCTGGTGAGCTTGATCCTAAAATAATGTAAACCAGTCTTATGCTTAAACCGCTAATCAGCTCATTTTATTAATGAGCTGATTTTTTTGTAAAAAAATACCCCCAAACATCGTTTTTTGAACCTGATTAAGCATTATTCTCGCTTTAACCATTGCCGCGAAAACGTCTTCGTGGATGCTGCAATTTATGATAATAACTTCATTTGTTGGCTTGCTGGGCGATAAAGCCTTAGCGGCGCAGTCGTTATATTTTCAAATGTGGATGTTTATCTTATTGCTTAGTTTGTCGACTGGCATAGGTAACAAAATTATTATTGGCCCTATGCTTGGTGCTACACAGTGAAAAGCCGTTGAGCATCAAATGTATCGCCCCCAACATTAGGTTTAATTGTGGCCCGCATGGTGGCATGGATCTAGGCCATATGGTGGCTTAATCTTGTTGGATGATTTATCGATAAAAATGACATTATTGTCCTTGTGGGATAACTCTTGGTGCTGATGTTAGTCCTACCACTGGGTAGAACATTTATCAAAAGTTATTAATGCATTAAGGGCCAGTGATATCACATGGCCTTTCAATATGGAATTATTTTTTGATGTGGTGCATTGAATTTAATTGAATTGCAGTGCAGTGCCTAGTTGCTTATTATCTTGGGATCCCCTTAGCATTTGCTTTGTTGGGTATTTTGGCCGCTTTAGCTCTTGATTAATGACGGGCTACTCATGCTATGGCGTTGGCACAGTGGTTGTTGACACCGAGGTCATTGGTAACGTCAGAGTCTAGCCGCTTAATGGATACGCAATAGGAGTGTTTTGTTTGATTTTGCTATCAAAGTGTTATTATTCGCGGGTGATTTAAGCGTGTAACCCCCATTAGATTATGTACATCGTAAATATAGGATGAAATGACATGAAGAAACTGCTACTTGTTGCAGCTATTACGCTAACCATGCCATTTGCAGCACAAGCTGGAAGTGAGTTTGTTGAAGGTGATGCCACTCTTGCTGGTGAAGCAGAATTAGGTGCGACGTTAACCACTGGCAATACCGATACGTCTTCGTTTAAAGCGCGCCTTGCGTTAAAACAAGAGTTAGGCAACTGGGAAAACCAGTATGTACTAGAAGGATTATACAAAGAGGACACTGACGAAGTCACGGCTAAGCGCTACTTCCTCGGGGTGCAGGGCAACTATCAAATTAATGATCTGAGCTATTTGTTTGCCAACACTAACTATGAGGTCGATCCTTTCACTGGTTATGATTTTACCTCAAGGTCTTCTGTAGGTTATGGTTATCGTTTTATAGATACTGACAGAATGTCTTTAAAAGCTGAGGTGGGTCCGGGTTATATTTATCAGCAACTCGATGATGAATCTGCACTTGTGGAAGGTTATGATAGCGAAGACAGTATTGTTGCTCACGCTGTAGTTGATTTCCAAACTAAAATTAGTGATTCATCTAAATTTCAACAGATGTTTGTTGCCGACTTGGGGGAGAAATTAGATGCGCGTTCTGAAACCTCATTAACAGCCAATATTGTTGGTGCATTAGCAATGAAATTCGCGATTATTGTGCGTTATAGCAGTGAACCGCTTGATGACAAAAAAAGCACTGATACAGAAACCAACATGACATTACTGTACGGATTTTAAATAAACAACCTCTGTCATACTCACATAAGTGTATGCACCTAAAAAGCTGGCCTTGCCAGCTTTTTTTATGGCTGTCTTTTGCATGAGTGCTATCTGGTATTGGCTTTATGATCCATGCTTAATTGACTCATTTATTTACAGCGTTTATCGGTAAGTGATCAACTCAGCATGGCCCACATATTCATTCCTAGTGTTGTAAGTTAGCAATAACTACTTTCATTATTACGCAATTATACCTTGCGCATATAATTGCTATATTCGCGGACTTGCTCACGAATTAGCAATCTTATCGATGATGATCATCGACTTAGCATCCATTTTGGGCTTACTTTAAGAGTATGCTTTTTAGTCAGTCGATACACTGAGACAGTGCGATGCAAATAGGATGTTATTGGTTCGACAATGCACGACGTTTGTTGATTGATCAATCAACGGCAACTCAGTGGCATTTAAATGATAATGAGTATTGGGTGTTGAGCCAATTGGTCCAGCATCGTGGCCAAGTGGTGCCGTTATCTATGCTTAAAACGGTAGTGATCTCTGGCGACAGTGCGCAACCATTATCCCATGCTGAATTGATCAAGATTATTGCTAAAATCATCAGTTATCTGTGTCAACGGCATGTGGATCTGATTGAATATGTTCCTGAACAAGGCGTGATTTTATATGCCACAGTGACGACTAAGCGCACTAAAATATTGGAACTGCCTAATCGTCTCTTATCATTAGGCCAGTATCTGTTTATTATTGCGATACTATTAAGTGTATTGTTATTTGTTTACGCTAATCTTAACCTTAACCCTTCACAACATGCACAAGCCGATGTCTTGCGACAGATTTTGACTCCCAATGGGCGTGTGATCCAACTATTTGTGTTTGCCGCAGATAATCAGCAAGATGCGCTATTGCATGCAGACTGCTTAGCATCACAATTGCGTCAGTGTCACCAGGTCCCATGGGATTCGATTAATATCGCGTTATCGGCTAACCAACATTATATGAGTTTCATTTTGACTGATTCGAGTCAAATGATACCCGTCGCAAATAGTATCAAAGTCAGTATTGACAATATGAGTACGCCTTTCATCACTCAAGAGTGGCTGCAAAAGGTACACATTTGTGGCTAGATTAATGGCTCGATTTCTGCGCATAAAAATGCGCCGACTATTGCAATCTAAACGCGGTAAGCTTTTCTTTGTATTAAGCTTTATACTGATTACCTTTATTATTATCAGTGTGCTTAATCGGATTGCGAACACTCAACATGTTTGGCATTTTGAGTGCCATGCCGACAGTTATTTTAGTCGTCAAGGAGCATTGCCGTTAGCCACTGATAAACGTGACTTATGGTTAATGCTCAATATTGAGCATCATCAAGTTACACTGACTTACCAGCAGCAACAATCTGCCGATGACGATGAGACCGTACAGTTATTTGGTCAAGTTAACCATGTAGATATCGGCTCATTCACTTATCATTTAGGCTTAACACTGCCACCGATCCAGTGGCAGGATAACAGTCGCTTACGTGCGTACCTTGTTAATGAATTTAGCTTAAAGGATCAAGATTTAATCGCGAGTATTAAGCTATCTCAACAGGTTCAGGTCGTTTATTTTGACGACGAGCTCACGATGGCGACGCTTAAATTTATCCCAAGTAATAACTTGTGGTCTTGTTTGTTATTACCGCCGAATACTGCCCAATAATTGCCATTGAAAAAATTAACTTTTAGCTTAATATTGTCATTACGGTATAGTGGCTCAGTGTTGACGTTACCGGGGGTGTGAGCAAATATTGTGGCAAAAGTTAAAGTAAAACAAGAAGAAGCATTATCAATTAAATTCAGTCATCAAATGGCCCCAGGTACCCAACGGGTATTTGACCTGTATTTTTATTTGCCAACAGAAATGGGCATAGGTTCGCATACCTTTGATGAAGCTGAATATTATCATAGCGGCATCCTAGGTCGTCGTTCGTATTATTCTAAAGGACTGCATCTACCGCTTGTGCAGTCGCGTTTTGCCAGCTTAAATAAGCGCACCTCAGAAGAGTTTCGTTTATACCTTAATTTATTTGCATACCAATTTGCTGTTGCCATTGAAACCGATGGTAAAGAGTTACACCAAAAAGTTGAACCGGGTGAGTTTTATCCTGCATTGGATGAGCTTTGTGATGTTGTGACCCAACTATTGAAAAAGTTTCGTCGTAATGAACCGAATGAGCCAAAGTTGAAATCGTACTTTGAGCATGCCGATAATTACTTGTCTTGGTTTTGTGAGCAGCAGTTATTAAAGACACTGGCTCGTAGTCCTAGGAACAATGATTATAGTGATGTCAAAGAAAAAGTATTGACTCTATGCCGCAGTGAAAATCATTATCGAGAGAAAGAGTGTAAATATAATTCGATGCACACTCAGTTAGATGCTAACCGCATTTCCAATAAAATGCTCTTGCTGAGGCGTTTGATCCAGCAAGGGGTGGTGTTAAAAGAAGAATTAAAACCTTTAGGCGTAGGGCTTAAAAAATTTGTTACTGGGGTTGCGACCGGGCTCGTCATGTTAGTGGTATCGGCATTGATCATTAAAGCCCAAGGCTTCTTTAATGGATTAACCATGACCTTGCTGCTAACGTTAGCGGTCATTTATGGTTTTAGGGAAATATTTAAAGAAGATTTTCGTAATGCAATGTGGCGTTTTATTCAACGTGGCCGACCAAGATGGAGCCGTATTTTACGTGATACCACCACCCAAATCGTCGTTGCAAAACAGCTTGTTTGGCTCGAATTTATGCGCAGCCAAGATATTCCTAAGGTAGTGTCTGAAATTATGAAGCAACGCCACAGTCAAAATAAAGTGGATTCAGAGGTACTGCATTATCGGATTGCGACTAAGGTGACCAACAAGTCTTTCGAGGCGGATTATTCAGAAATTCAAGAACAAGTGAATTTCAGTTTAGTGCCTTTTGCACGCCATTTAGAGCGTGGTAAAGCGAAAATATATAAAGAAAGTGAAGGCAATATTAGCAAGGAATCTGTTGAGCGTCGTTATCAAGTGAATTTAGTGGCTGTGTTGCGTGATGATAAACAGCAAGCTGAATATGCTCGTTTTAAAGTGACGATGAATCGTTCAAGTATTGTTGAAATCACTGAAAGTAAGCTCCCTGATAATGTGCAACCTTTTAGGCTTGAGTCTGACGATATACTGCCAGAGAAACCTAATCAGCCTGATTAGACTCATTATATGTTCAGTATCGCTCACAGGGTTCAATTCAAAATGCATTAATGCCGCGCGGGTTAATTGCAGTCGGCATTATTGGCTTTTAATTCAATGCAGACGCTGTTGCCACAGACTAAAATGACCTCAAGTCTTCGCCTTGGCTAAGGCGATAACGGCTCGTTAACCGTCTGATAGTGAATACGGTTGGTATGATTAACCAATCGCAAAGCAATAACCTGACTCATTGTGAGTCTCGTTGAGTTAGGTATTAATCTGTTGCATTACTGCTGTTTTCGGGATTGAGAGGGCGGGTAAAGGCTTGGCAAATATTCTGGTCAACCGATTGTTTCGCACGCTGTAAGGCTATCTCAGCATTAGCTAAATATTGTGCCAAACTTTGTGGCTGTAAATAGCTAGCAATACCAATGCTTATCCCTTCGGCTAGTTTATTCTCTTCCAAACGCTGCATCATACTAATGGCATATTGATGTGCAGAATTCGCATTGGTTTTTGTTAATAAAATCACCAGCTTTCCAAGTTGCCATTGAGCAATTTGATAATTAATTGGTAATTCAATGAGTAACTGCAGCTCAATATCTTTTTGGCGCTGTTCAAGTTGGCTCATATTGCCCATATGGCTGAAAATGCCTTCTGGATTAATGTCCATAACCATTAAGCTAGAATGCTCTTTGGTTGGCTCATTAAGCTGGATAAAGAAATTTTCAAGCTCATTGAGACGTAAAATAACGGCACTGCGATGACCAATGATATTACTGTTATTTTGAGCTAATGCCGCTGGGGTGGTCTCTTCAAACGTGCAAATGATGTATTCAATGTCGCCTTCAAATGTGAGTTGACCCGCGAGGGTGGTTTTTAAACACTGATGGTAGCGACTATGAATAAATGGCATGATTTGAGCGGTCCATTCGCCTTGTAAGCTAATTTGTGCGGTAATATTTGGCCATTGATTGTTAAGCTCATCACCGAGCAGTTCAGTGATAGATAGGTTGGTTTCACCGTGTAGAGACATCAGGTGATCAAATTGGTGATTACACTTGATGATCTTGCCATTGGCATTGGTTAGTGCAACCGCAACGGCACCGTTGCTCATTAATTGATAAAGATAGGCTTGGCGTTGGCTATCAAATAATGCAGTAATGTCCTCAAATGTCACCAACCAATAATGCTCATGACTATTGGGGCATGTCTGACGGCGAATATGAATTTGTAACATACTGCAATTTTCTGTTTCTAAACTGATTTCACCGCGCCATTGTTTATGGTGAGTTAAGGTTTGTTTAATACGGTTAAAGCGATCATCATCAATGTGTAATACCCGTTGTAGACTGCGGTCTTTGAGTGCGTCAATAGACAAGGATAATGCCGCCGCCGCTTTGGTATTGACGCTCTGAATACGACCACTATCATTAACGATTAAGCAGCTAAGGTCACTGTTAAATAAGCCATGACTTAATTGAAGGCTGTTCTGTTTCGCGCGGCGTTCAAGCACAAATCGATGTCTTAATATCACCAGTAAACTGGCTAACAGTGCGATTAAAAACCCGGCAATAATGATCACCATACGCCATTGTGCATATCGAGTGGCAATATCATTATGGCGAATGTAGGACAGTAAAAAATATTCTCTTTTAGTTTCGTATTGACTGGTGAGTTCGACTTTTAAATAGACAAATGTGGCATCTTGACTATGCAATTGGCCAAAATTATTCACTGCCATTACTTGCCATAATTCTGGGTAAGATTGCTGTAAACTGGCCCCTAGAGCATCAGGCATACTGTCTAATGGCGCCGGTTGATTGGCACCAGCATAGAGAAAACCTTGGGTATCAAGCAGGAGTAACGGCGAATTTTGATTGAAAAAAGCGGGCTTTATTGAGTCAAGTAATTTAACAATGGAATTATAGGTGACCAAATAACCTTTAATACTTTGGTCCGGATTTTCTATCCATGATAACTGATAAAAATAAGGTTCTAATATGCCGTCTATCGGAGTAAATGCCATCGGCGAAGTGTAAATATCTTTGCCGCCCATGGTTTTGCTCGAACCTAATAATGCAGCCGGTAATTGCATATTGTTGAAACTACCCGTGGTGGAAAACTGGAGTTCGCCTTGAGGATTAAATAATGCCAGTCCAAGTAATTCTGGAATATTGTCAGTCAGTGAGTCCCAGGTTTCAATGGTTTTTTGTTGTAACATTGCCGACGGATGTTGCAAATATTGCCGCAGTAATTCACCTCTGGCGATGGTTTGGGTTCTAAATTGTAGAAATGACACTTTATCAACCGCCAATGACGACACGGTTTGCAGTTCACTGTAACGTTGATCCGCCCAATCTTCTTGCAGGCGACGCTCGCCTAAATTGACCACCATACTGGTCATGATAAACAGCGCTATTAATAAAATAATCAATTGACTGAGCAGCGAGAGAATGTGCTGTTGAGACCAATGAGTTGCCTGTGACGAAATTAATAACGCGTTCGAAGAGCTCACTGCTTTGTGTGTAGACATTACGCCACTTTTTTAATATTGACTTAATTGCAATACTAGCATGAAGCCATTGATGGCGAAAACTGCTAGATTGACATTAGCCAATAATATCCAACTGACGCTGTTTGAACTGCACGCCGTAATGGGTTGCAATTTCACGGCAGCGGTCAATATCAACATTTTCAAGCCCCTCAATGGCACTGACTTGTACTTGTTGAATGTAGCGTGGTGCTAGGGCAATAAAATTCAGCAATGCTTGATAAGAATTAGCCAGTTTAGGACGGCAATGTTGCTGGTAGGTGGTTTCGTTATGCGCATTAAGCGAAATTGATATACTGTCGATACACTCGCCGAGCTCAGGCAATATATTACGTCGATGAAATAGATTCCCCAATCCATCGGTGTTAAGCCTGACTTTACCCCCTTGGGTTTTAATGGCGCGTGCGACGTCCAATAAACAGTCTAGGTTAAGCGTTGGTTCGCCAAAGCCACAAAACACATATTCATCCACCTCATTCACATTCCCTAACAGCGGCAATATATCGGCTGCCGTTACGGTATTGCTGAGGGATAAATTATATTGGTGAACTTGTTTTGAACCATTGTGTTTCGGGCAGAATTGACATCTAAGGGTGCACCTTGCGGTAATGTTTAAATAGCGATGCGTATTGATATCGTAAACTAATGTAGGACGGTGATCGGTAGCCGATGATGTGGTCGAGTTCATAGCGATTTCATGCTGATAAGGTGTTATTCGCCCAAGTGTAGCTTAATGCATAATTGAGGTATGTTGTTTTGATCGCAGTTTGCTGTATCGATGGCAAGTAGCCATTGAAACAGAGCCATATACGCTCTGTATCAATGGCTATGTGTCTATTAATTATCTTTCGACTCCATAGGTTGTGCTGATGATTTAGGTTGCCACCACCAAAGGTAGAAACGATTTGATGTGCGCTTTATGTCATCAAGAATGATATACAGTATAGGAACCAAGATCAGGGTGACAACGGTAGAAAATAAAATACCAAAGGCTAAAGAGGTGGCCATCGGGATGACGATTTTAGCTTGTAGGCTTTTTTCCATAATAATCGGGACTAATCCGAAGAAGGTGGTTAGTGAGGTTAAGATGATGGCCCTAAAACGATAACAGCCTGAATCAATGGCAGATTGAAGTAATGATTTACCTTCTTCTCGGGCGCGATTGACAAAGTCGACCAAAATTAACGAGTCATTCACCACCACCCCAGCAAGGGCGACAATGCCGCACAAACTCAAGACACTCATCGACAATCCAAGAATGAAATGACCAAACAAGGCCCCAATCATGCCGAAAGGGATCACCGACATAATAATTAATGGTTGGCTGTAAGATTTGAGTGGAATGGCCATTAATGCATAAATGGTGAACATGGCAAAGAAAAAACCTTGGGCTAAACCCAGCATGGCATTTTGTTCATCTAAACTTCCACCATCTAATGCTGATGTTACTTTAGGGAATTGAGCGGTTAATTCGGGTAAAAAATCTTCCTGAATTTCAGCGACGACCTTTGAAGGTTCAACGGTGTTTTTGTTCACATTGGCGTTAATGGTAATGGCACGGCGACCATCCACTCGCGTAATCGATGCATATGACTCACCCAATTCTATGTCTGCAACCGTCGAAAACGGAACTGCAGCACCCGATGGAGTTCGAATAAGCATATTTTCAAGATCACCAATAGTGCGGCGCTGTTCAAGTGGGTAGCGCACCATGACTTTGACTTCTTCTTTATTACGTAAAATTCGTTGTGCTTCATAGCCGTAAAATCCATAACGAACTTGACGGGCTAAGTCCGATAACGTCAACCCTTGTGCTTCTGCTTCGGGACGGATCTGTAAGCGAATTTCATGGGAGCCAGAGGAGAAGTTATCAGTGATGTCGAACACACCTTCGTAAGTGGCTAATTTTGCCTTTAACATTTTAGAGGCTTCAGATAATTGGGCTAAGTCACTCGAGGTTAATCTAAAAGACATGTCGCCACCGGCATCATTCGTACTGGCATTAATATTGAGCTTTTTAACCGACAAGAGTTCAGGTAATTGCTTACGCCATTCATCAGCAATGGCAACACCGTCAACTTCGCGATCTTCACCTTTGGTGAGTTCAGTAAACACAAATGCACTGCTGCGAGAGCTTAGTTCAATATAGCTGTGCTTTACCATTGGGTAACCATATTGCTTTTCTAGCTTATCGTTCATTTTGTACAGTGCATCTTCAACTTGTTGGAGCACTTTCAAGGTATTTTGTTCTGAGCTGCCTTCTTCCATTTCAAGTTGAACTTGAATAAAGTCCGATGGAATATCAGGGAAGAAAACCCAGCGTACTTTGCCGCTTTGCACTAAAGCAAGGGACAGAATTAATACCCCTACAAACAGCGCCAATACGTTGTAACGGTGCTTAATGCAGCGTTCAAGAAAATGGCGATAGGTGTTGTGAATGAAATGCTGTAACCATTCGTTGATAGCAAATTTAAAGCGTGAGAAAGGATTCGTTGGGGCGGTGCGTTTTCTGATTTTCATGTGAGCTAAATGTGCGGGTAAAATCAGTTTTGATTCGATCAGTGAAAAAGCCAGACATAAAATCACCACCATGCCAATGGACTTCCAAATGATCCCCATGGGACCGGACACCATGATCATAGGAATAAAGGCCGCTATTGTGGTTAATACCCCAAATGTGGCGGGCATGGCTACTTTGTGCACCCCTTTAATCACGTTGGCCAACGAATGGCCGTTTTCTTCTACTTCGGTATAAGCGCTTTCGCCGATCACAATGGCATCGTCGACCACTATACCGAGCACTAAAATAAACGCGAACAGTGTCAACATGTTGATTGACATATTAAAGGGCTCTATTGGCATCAATAACATGGTGCCCAAGAAACAAACGGGTAGCCCCATCATGACCCAGAAAGCCAGTTTTAGATCTAAAAAGAGGGCGAGAATAATAAACACTAATAATGCGCCATAAAACATGTTTGACAACATCATGTTTAACCGCCCTTTTAGGTAGTGTGTTAAATCACCCCAAGTGTCCAATTGGATATGACTTGGCAGCGTTTTTTTGCGTTCAGCCACATAGGTTTTCACTTGAGATGAAATATCCAAGGCATTTTGATCGTCAATGCTGGTGATTTCAATCACTGCCGCAGGTTTACCATTAAAGCGAGTGTATTCGAGGCGTTCTTCAAAACCATCATTAATCGTCGCCACTTGTGGCAACATGATACGACTGCCATCGGCACGTGTTTCTACCACAATTTGGGCAAAGTCATTGGCTGTATAGGCTTGGCCTTTCGTACGAAGCAGAATATCACCATCTTGGGCGCGGATAGCGCCGCCGGGTAAGTCGATTGAGGAGTTCTGTACCGCTTGAGCGACTTGGGTGAAGGTAATACCGTATTCGCGTAATTTATCCTCAGACAGTTCTATGCCTATTTCATAGTCGCGAACCCCGGTGACTTTGGCGCGAGTGACGGCGGGAAGATCGGTAATGTCATCGCGGATCGCTTTGGCCATTTCTTTCATGTCATCCAGTGGCATATCGCCATACACAGACACCCAGATCACATTATTTTCGGGTTTTATTTGGTAAATATTCGGTTTTTCAATGTTGTCGGGAAATGTTGCAATGGCGTCTACCCGAAGTTTCGCTTCGTCGAGTACTTGCTGAACGTCATAACCGTCTTCTACTTCAATGGTGATCGAGCCTACGCTATCACCCGCGACTGAAGTGACTTTCTTGATCCCACTGATATCTTGAATCGCCTCTTCAATTTTAATATTGATGCCTTCTTCAATCTCTTGTGGCGCCGCCCCTGGATAGGCCACATTGATATTGATAAGGTTAAGCTCAAATGAGGGAAAGACTTCTTTGTTAATTAAGACAGCACTGAATAAACCGCCAATAAGTAGGGCCGCCATGAGCAGATTCGCCGCAACACTATTACGGGCAAACCAGGCAATAATTCCTTTATTTATATCCATTATTACTCACCTACAGGGGTAGCGGCTGGGGTGCTGGTCTCTTCACCGAGCACTTTTATCGTTTGTCCCGAGCTTAAGCTATTTACGCTGGTTGTGGATACCCGCTCGCCTTCGCTAAAACTGCCCTTAATGAAAAAGGTATCGATATCGGCACGGATAATATTGACAGGACGGATCTCAATTACATTGTCCTTGCTCACAACGGCGACTTGGCCATTTCGTACCACATGACGAGGCAGTTTAACCACATCGGTAACGGTACGACCTTTAATGATGGCATTGACAAAACTGCCATATTTCAACGTTAATTTTCCGGTGGCATCTTGATTGCGTAGGTAAGGGTCGCGCACTTCAGCCACTAAATAGACCATACGAGTTGTTTCATCGATCACGTTTTCACTGCGAACAATATTGCCTTGCCAAGTCACTTGTTTACCCGCCAATAATGCCGTGAGTGTGACGGCTGTTGCTGGATTATCGACAGACTCTAGATAAGCGAGATCTTCATTTGCTAATGGGAGCCTAATTTCGGCGATACTGGTGTCGTATAGCTCACCTAAGTTAGTCCCTAATGTCACATACTGACCCAAGTCGACATTACGTGCCTTGATAATGCCATCAAATGGCGCCCTGATAACCGTGCGGGCAAGATTACGTTGTGCACGGGCTAATGCCGCTTTGACGTACTTGACGTTAGCTTGTTCCTTTTTTAATTGCGGGATACGTAACCCCAGTTCAGGCGGTAAGCCGTTATCAAAACCTTTAAATTCTATTTTAGCGACTTCGCCACGGGCTTTTTCTTCATTGAGTTCTGCAGTTGCTTGAGCCAGTGTCGCTTCTGCTTGCATCAGATCCGCTTCATAATCTGATGGTTCAATCATGGCAAGTTGGTCCCCTTTTTTGACCACGGCGCCAGCAACAAAATGTGCTGAAACGCTGAGCAGCCTGCCTTGGACTTCGGTGACTAATTGGGTTTTGTATTTGGGATTAACCACACCATAGGAGGGCAGGTTTAACGATAAGGTTTGTGGTGTTACCGTTTGCACGTCGATAATGGGAATATTAACGGGTTCATCTTTTTGCTCTGGCGCTTCTTTTGTGCTGACAAGCAACCCCGCGACAGCGATGAAGACGATGAGGATCAGAAACGGTGAAAGTCTTCTTAGTATTGTGGTTTTCATTTCTTTTTGCGTATCCATACTGAAAGACAGTTAACTAGGTTGGCTAATATGTTCATTCAGATTTATGTTATTACTCATTAGCGCTAAATTAACAGAGTATCTCTAAATTAACAGAGTATTACGCGTATCTGAATAGGGGAATGTAAATAAAATGTATCAGACTTTTTTGGTTTTTACTAAATAATGCCATTTAACGCCATGTAAGGGCTATTTTATTAAGTTTGAATAATGTAAATGTTAAAAATATCCAATAAAATTTATAGTATTCATACAGTTATAAGTCAAATTAACAGTGGGTGTTTTTTGGTCATCTATTTACATATCTTGACATTTTAGGGCGGATTTATATTCGTTAACTATACCGATATAGTGATTTGGATATAAAAAAAGCGAATTACGGAGTAATTCGCTCTTATATGCACAATATGACTCACGAAGAAGATTATTTTTTCTTATATTTTTTTGATGTTACTCGAGCTTCTTTTGCATTGGCTTTTTTCTTACCTGGGACCTTGGCTTCTTTGTGTTTGGCACGAAGTTCTTCAATCACGCGACGTTTAAGCGGCAATTCGATATAACGTTCAATTTTAGATACAATTCGCATATCGTGTGCTTCAACTAATGAAATCGCGGTTCCTTTCGCGCCCGCACGCGCGGTGCGACCAATTCGATGCACATATGCATCGGCAGAACGTGGCATGTCATAATTGATGACATGGGTAATGTCATCGACATCTATCCCTCGAGCGGCCACATCTGTCGCCAGTAGTACATTGACTTCGCCTTTAGAAAATCGCCCAAGTGCTTGGAAGCGTTTTTTCTGTTCCATGTCGCCACGCATAAATGCGCAAGGAATATTTGCTTTTAGCAATAAACCTTCCAGACTGGCCACCATTTCACGAGTCTTAACAAACACTATGGTGCGGGTAACGTTTTCTTGTTGAAGAATGTTGCACAACAAAGCAAATTTATGTGCTTGGTCATCGGCTAAGTGTATCCACTGATGCACTTTGGCTTTTTCACTTCGTGGCGCTTCAACATCAACAATCGCCGGATCAGTTAATAATTCACGGGCGAAACGATTTACGCCATTGCCTTCTAGCGTGGCTGAAAACAGCATATTCTGTTTGCGGCCTTGGGCTTCAATGGCGATGGACTGCACCACTGATGAAAAACCCATATCGAGCATACGGTCAGCTTCATCAATAATTAAAATTTCCACTTCAGTGGCGTCAAACTTATCTTTATCTAAGTATTCCATTAATCGACCTGGGGTGGCGATCAATAAATCGACGTTGTCAGCAAGCGCTTCTTCTTGTGGACCATAGGGTACTCCCCCGGTAATAATGGCTATATTAAGATCAAGCCCAGTGGCTAAATGACTGGCGTAGCGATGAATTTGACTCGCTAATTCACGGGTTGGCGTAAGCACTAAAATACGTGCTTGACCTTCAAACCGACGAGGGAAATCGATTAAATGCTGTAATGCAGGCAGTAAAAAGCTGGCAGTTTTTCCGGTACCGGTAGGCGCTCGCGCTAAAATATCCCGCTGTTCCATGGCCAATGGAATCGTTTGTTGTTGGATTGTAGTTGGGCTGTTATGTCCCATGGCCTTGAGTGACTCTAATAAGCTAGGGTCGAGCTGGAAATCTTCAAATTGCATGCGCTAGGGTCTCGCTGAAAAATAGTTGAGTATTATAACTGACCTCGAGAGCAGGCTAAAGCTTTAAGTAGAACTCGCGGCATAAATCTGCCATAGCTTGGCTATATTGCCCTTGTTTGTCTCGGATAAACATCGTTTGGTATGGGTTATTGGGGTATGAACTGCTGTGGTAATGATCTTCAGTGGCACTATGCCCTAATGCCAGTAAGGCTCTATTGGGTACTTTACCTTCCACGCTGGCGACATTGATCCGTGTCATGATAATTAAGTCAGATTGGGCGAGCTGTGTAGCAAAGCTGGCAACACTCTGTTGCGGCAATATAATACTGGCAAGACCTTGTGGTGCCAGTAGCAGGCTAATGGCGTGCAACAAATCGGCAAAAGACAAACTGTGGGTGTGCCGCGCGGTGGCTCTGGCATGGCCAATGGCTTGTGGGCCATGTTCAAAGTAGGGTGGATTACAAACGATATGATCAAATAAATCAATGTTATCCAATAAATATTGCTGTCTAAATTGCTGAATAGAAAGGTTAAACAACTTCACTTTTGCCGCCCAAGGACTCTGCTCTATATTATACTGACAGGCATTCGCCGCAGCCAAGTCTACTTCGACTGCCGTTATTTGGCTATTAACAAGGCTTCGTTGTGCGGCCATTAAACTGAGCAAGCCACTGCCTGCACCGATATCAAGAATTCTGTGCGCATAAGAAAGAGCAGCCCAAGCCCCCAACAATACGCCGTCGGTACTGACGGCCATGCCGCATTGTTTATCATCGATGTGAAATTGCTTAAAACTAAATGACATAGGTAAAGTGTTATCGATAGTAATAGGGGAAAGTCTATTCTGGGATCATAGTCGTTTTGATTTTTACTGTCGTGGATTAATTATGTGCAACTGTCGCGCGTTACATTTTTGTTAATGATAATTAGCCTAAAAATCATTAGTGTGGTGGATATGCGCACAATTATTGCCACAAATTACAACAAAAGAGATTTTTTTTATTGTTTACCCTGCTGAAGCTTGAGTAACTTGGCGATATTTGGTATTAGTTTGCGCACTTTTTAGCGGTTAAATCGAGTAAAAAGTCTAATTAAAGCTATTTAGCCAAGGACGTGACACTGAAAACAGCACTAAGTGAGTGTTTTTATTAATTTCTGAACAAATTGACTATTTTATAAGTGTATTTTTAACTTTACAAATTATGGTTCGTTCAGTTCAGCAGTAGCTAATTATGGCGTAATCAATTAGGTTTGTTAAAAAATATAACAATAAAGCGGAGCTAGTAGTGCAAACAACCAAAATGAGTGTGACTGATACGCTGGGGTTAGGATTTATGACCTTTGCGTTTTTTTTAGGGGCAGGTAACTTAATTTTCCCTCCTTTTGCTGGCATGCTTGCTGGCGAGAATATGTCTTTTGCGATGTTCGGTTTCTTAATTACCGCCGTGGGTATGCCATTGATAGGCTTAATTGCCGTGGCCAAATCCAACGGTAAAGTCATGGCATTATTACCCGCGTTTGCCGCTACAGCATTAGCCATTGCGATTTATATTATTATTGGCCCCGCTTTTGCTGCTCCGCGTACCGCGTTGGTGGCGTTCGAAATTGGCGCCAGACCTTTTATCAGTAACCCTGATGCGCTGATGACGTTAGGCGGTAATGCATTTAATATTGCGCAACTGATTTACACATTAGTGTTTTTCTCTGTGGTGATGTTTTTATCTTTATACCCAGGACAATTGCTTGATAGTGTGGGTAAACTGCTAACGCCAGTGCTAATTTTATTATTAGTGGGCTTGGCCAGTGCGGTAATTATTATTCCTGGCGCAGAGGTAAGCCAACCCGTTGGTGATTACATTAATAGTCCATTAACGAAAGGGATTATTGAAGGTTATAACACCATGGACACCTTGGCATCCTTGATGTTTGGGATGTTAATCATAGATTTATTACGCAAAAAAGGTGTCAATGAAGCTGCTGATCAAACCAAGTATTTAATTCGTGCTGCATTTATTGCTGCTGGTGGTCTAGCATTTGTGTATATTTCTTTGTTTTATCTTGGGGCTTCGGCTGGCGATTTTGCTATTGGCGCTGACAATGGTGGACAGATATTAACCAATTACGTGACCCATCATTTTGGTAGTATAGGGTCGCTATTATTATCGACCGTTGTCACCTTAGCCTGTTTAACCACGGCGGTTGGTTTGGTCACGGCGTGTGCTGAATTTTTTAATGAATTATTGCCAAGTTTGTCATATAAGTTATTGGTTGTCCTGTTGAGTGCAGTGTGTGCCACCGTCGCAAACGTTGGCTTAACGCAATTAATTAGTGTGAGTATTCCTGTGCTAATGACGATTTACCCCGTCGCTATTGCATTAGTGTTGGTTACTTTCTTAACAGAACGTTTTGCCCGACCTGAGTTTTCGCACCGTATAGTGCTAAGTGTGGCGTTGTTTTTCGGCATTTTCGATGGTTTACAAACCGCGGGCATGGACATGAGTTTCTTAGATTTTATGCCATTACATGCTGAGGGAATGGCTTGGTTGCTGCCGACGGCATTGACCGCGATTGTGTGTCTATTTTTGCCTAAAATACGCCTCAACAATACGGTTCAGCAATAAGATAGGCCAATCAATATAACGGCGTTATGATGAGTCATCTAACGTCGTTTTTTATTATCTAATGAGTCCTGTTTTGGTCAAATCTGTTTATCAACCCAATCCCTTAATTAACCAGTTTGTTGATGACTTATGGTCGACTAACGGGTTAAGTGATAATACCTTGGTATCCTATCGTACTGACTTACAGCATGTTGAACGTTATCTGTTGTCTCAGGGGAAAGACTTACTGCAAGTTGATCAAGCTGTGTTGCGCGACTACCTCGCGGAGCGTTTCGACAAACAATTTGCTAAAAGTAGTACCGCCAGATTGCTCAGTAGTGTACGGCGTTTTTATGCTTACTTATTGGTAAAGCAATACATTAGCCAAGATCCGACGGCATTAATTAAATCGCCTAAATTAGTTCGTCAGTTGCCAGATACCTTGTCAGAAGCGCAAATTGACAGCTTATTATCCGAGCCTGACGCAGACAATCCGATTGAATGCCGTGATAAAGCCATGTTGGAACTCTTGTACGCTACTGGGTTGCGAGTGACTGAGTTGGTGAGCTTAACGATGGAGCAAATTAGTTTGCGCCAAGGTTTAGTCAGGGTCATAGGTAAAGGCGGCAAAGAACGTTTGGTGCCCCTGGGCGAATTGGCCATTACTGAGGTTGAGCATTATATCAAGTTTGCTCGTGGCGAATTATTAAGCATGAAGCAGTCTGATGTGTTGTTTCCGTCACGTCGTGGACAAATGATGACTCGACAAACTTTTTGGCATCGAATTAAGTTGTATGCTGCAAGGGCGAACATTCAGTGCCATTTATCACCGCACACGTTACGGCATGCTTTTGCCACTCACTTACTGAATCATGGTGCAGACCTGCGAGTGGTACAACTTTTGTTGGGACATAGTGATTTATCAACCACTCAAATATATACTCATGTGGCTAAAGTGCGTTTGCAGCAATTGCATCGTCAGCATCATCCTCGTGGATGATGGGAGGGGATATTTTCAAACCCTTACAGTTAAGTCGGTTGGTTTAGTTGCGTTAGTGAAACTAAATCTGTAAGTTTTATTGACAAAATCGGGTCTATTCAGTTTATACCCGTGTAATTTAGGAATTATGATGACGTTAACCAAAACATTAACCCTTGTTGCCAGCCTTGTTATCACCCCAATTGTTTCAGCGGCGCCTGCGATTGATGTAACAAATGAATCAGCATTAAAGCAAAAACTTACCGACACGCTAGGTGTCAATGTGATGAAAATTCAGCAATCGCCAATCGATGGTTTATATCAAGCGCTGACCGACCGAGGTGTGTTGTATGTCACTAAAGACGGCGCTAAGTTAATTCATGGCAATTTGTATGATCTAGATAACGGCATGAAAAACTTAACCGAGGCAGCATTAGCTGGACCTCGTATCGCATTGCTCAAACCCTTTGAAGATGAAATGTTGGTTTACAAAGCAAAAAATGAAAAGCATGTCGTCACCGTGTTTACTGACGTTGATTGCGGTTATTGCCGTAAATTGCACAGTCAAATGCAAGGCTATAATGATTTAGGTATTACTATTCGTTATTTGGCTTATCCGCGTGCGGGGATCCCTTCTGCGAATGCTGATGAGATGCAAGCCGTATGGTGTGCTAAAGATCCTTTAAAAGCGATGTCAGAAGCTAAAGAGGGTGGCAATGTTAAAGCCGCAAGTTGTGACATTGATATTGCGAAGCAGTATCAATTAGGCAGGTCGTTCGGTGTTAATGGCACTCCAGCACTGATTTTAGAAAATGGCACCATGGTGCCAGGTTATCAATCTCCGGCAGATTTGCTGCAGACCATCGAAGCAAATTTATAATTTATTGGGTTAATTAAGCCTCATATAGTCAACAAAAAGGTGAGCTTAGGCTCACCTTTTTGTTATGCTTTATTCTCTAACATTTCGCTTAAGGTTGTCTTTTGTCTCATAAAATAGTCCGTCGTCCTCAGGTTGATGATAATCATTTACCCGCTTCACTAGCGCCATTATTGAAACAACTATACGCTCGACGTGGGGTGAATGAAGCTAACTGTGATTTAGTGTTAAGTAAGTTGTTGCGTCCTGATACGATGAAAGGTCTGGCCGAGGCGGCAGTGGTGATAGCCGATGCTATTGCTGCACAGCGATCAATACTGATTGTTGGCGATTTTGATGCCGATGGGGCGACCTCGACTAGCGTGTGCATGTTGGCGTTAAAAATGATGGGCGCTAAACAGGTGGATTATCTTATTCCGAATCGGTTTGATTACGGTTATGGTTTAAGCCCTGAAATTGTTGCGGTGGCGCGCACTAAAAAACCCGATGTGTTAATTACCGTTGATAATGGGATATCTTCAATTGAGGGGGTAGCAGCTGCCAAGTTATTGGGAATAACCGTGGTGGTGACAGATCATCATTTGCCTGGAAATACCTTGCCCAATGCGGATGTTATTGTCAATCCAAATCAGCCTGGTTGTCAGTTTGCCAGTAAATCTATTGCTGGTGTGGGGGTGGCGTTTTATCTGATGTCCGCTTTACGAGCTGAATTAAGGCGCCGAGATTGGTATCAACAGCAGCAAATTGCTGAACCTAATCTGGCTACGTTACTCGACATTGTCGCCTTGGGCACCGTTGCCGATGTGGTGTCGTTAGATACCAATAATCGTATTTTAGTCAATGCTGGTTTACAGCGAGTGAGACATGGCCGCTGTCGTGTGGGAATTACCGCGTTGCTCGAAGTGGCAAAACGTAGCCCTGAAAAAGTCGTGGCGGCTGATTTTGGTTTTGCGGTTGGGCCAAGATTAAATGCCGCCGGACGCTTAGATGAAATGGCGTTAGGGGTTGAAACCTTATTATGCGAAGACATCATGTTGGCCAGACGAATGGCTGCAGAACTGGATGGGTTAAACCAAGAGCGCCGTGAGCTTGAAACTGGGATGCAGCAAGAAGCGTTAAAAAGCTTGCTGCAAGTGTCACTCAATGAGGCTGATTTGCCGTGGGGAATAGCCATTTATCAGGATGATTGGCACCAAGGGGTTATTGGTATTTTAGCCTCGCGGATTAAAGATCGTTATCATCGCCCCGTCATTGCCTTTGCTGATGCGGGTGAGGGTGAAATAAAAGGTTCTGCTCGGTCAATTAAAGGCCTGCATATGCGTGATTTACTCGAACGTATTAATAGCCGTTATCCAGGGATGATCAGCAAGTTTGGTGGCCATGCGATGGCGGCCGGATTATCATTAAAGGCCGATGCATTTGAGCTGTTTAAACAAGCCTATGATGATGCGGTAAGAGAAACATTGGATTATGAACAGTTAACTGGTGAGTTACTTTCAGATGGCGAGCTGCCAAGTGAATTAATGACCCTTGACACTGCATTTATGCTCCGTAATGCCGGACCCTGGGGACAGTCGTTTGAAGAACCTTTATTTGATGGCATATTTAAGGTTATCCAACAGAAAATTGTCGGCGAAAAACATTTAAAACTGCTGTTAGAGACTGAATGTGGCAGGGTAATGCTAGACGGTATTGCATTTAATGTGGATTTAGCTATATGGCCTGACGCAAGCATTAAGGATGCTCGTGTAGTCTATAAGCTTGATGTGAATGAGTTTAGAGGTAATCAAACCGTGCAGTTGCTGGTGGATTACATTGAGCCTATGTAGCCTCTATGTTATGTCTTAGCAACTTTTACTGGTGAGATAAATCACTCGCCAGTAAAAAACCCGTTTGCGATAGCACTGCGACAGAGTGATATTTCAGCTTGATCTATAAACGAGGTTTATTATTCACTAATTGAATATTTACTGTGAGCTATTGTGGTAAGTGAAGCGGCTGATTTAGTGCCATCTTAATGTGCAATTTGAATGAGCAAACAGGGTGACGTCTTATCCGTTTTTAAAATAAGACCGATAATCAACACAAAAAGGCCTCGCAATGCGAGGCCTTTTTGTTAAAACGTATAAAGTTATTTGGTACAGGTGAGAGGACTTGAACCTCCACGCCCTTTCGAGCATCAGCACCTGAAGCTGACGTGTCTACCAATTCCACCACACCTGCAATGTATATCGCAAAATAACTTTATTCAATTAGTCGCTGACGCCACCAATATAAATATGGTGCCCGAACCCGGAATCGAACCAGGGACACGAGGATTTTCAATCCTCTGCTCTACCGACTGAGCTATTCGGGCAACGGACGCTATTTAAAGGGTTTTGACCTGTTGAGTCAACTTGTTTTTGCTATTTAGGTCAAAAACCTATTTATTTGAAGGTATTTTGCTCGTATCGAATGATATTCACTCAGCGCGCTAATGCTCCTACACATAAATGTGCTTACACAATTTTGCAATAATACTAATGGATCTCAATAATATGCCACTGTATAGGACATCAACATTCGCGGCACGAGATTAATCGACAAGGAAAATGACCACACTGAATCAGTGTGTCCGTATGAGTGTGCCTAGTGTATTCCACTTTTTACCTTGTATTGATCAAACAAGAGGCTTGCCCTTGCAACATTAACACCCTTGAATTAAAAGCGTCAGACGTGCTAAATTGACCCTTGGCAGATAAGGATTAGTATAAGTAAAACAGACCATTTTCCATGCCAATGAGTCAGATATAAAAAACGCTCCGAGGAGCGTTTAATGTTAACTATTAGCTTAATTATTAGCTAATTATCATCATATATGAAGTAGCTAATTATCATTGTGTATGAAGAATAATTATTTAGTTAATATCTTATTATTTGGGTAGTTTAATTTCAGCACGGCTTTGACGTGTTGCTGTAACTTTTCTTGGCCTAATTCATCATATGCCTTAGCCATGATTTCTAAAGCTCGTTCAGTTGAAGGCGTTTCTGGGAATTTCTCCATGACTGATTGAGCACGAACAGCCGCGGCACTCCATGCGTACATTTTGAAATAATATTCGGCAACCTGAATAGAATATTTAGCTAAACGGTTTTTTAAGAACTGCATACGTTGTTGTGCATCAGCTGAATATTTACTATTAGGATACGATTTAATCAATCTATCGAAATCTTTAAATGCATCTTGGGCATTTTGAGGATCGCGATCGGTACGATCAATATTCATTAAATCGTGAAATAAGTAACTATCTGCCTGCATATTGGTTAAACCACGCATATAATAGACGTAATCTATATTAGGATGCGTTGGATTGAGGCGTAAAAAGCGATCAATATTGGCAATTCCTGAGGCAGCATCGTCCATTTTGTAATACGCATAAATCAAATCTAATTGAACTTGAGTTTTGTGTGGACCAAATGGATAACGAGAATCTAATGCTTCAAGCGAACGAACGGCTTTAGAGTAATTACCTAATTCCATTGACGTTCTTGCTTGAGAATACAGGACGTCAGGTGATGTTTTACTGGCAACATCATCGTCTTCTGGACTGCTACTACAGGCTGTTATAGTCAGTGAAAGTAATACTAGGGCGGCACCTTTGGCAATTTTATGCATACTTGAATTCAATTCTTTTTAAGTTGTTGTTAAGAATTTTCCCATTTCACGTTAAAATAGATTTCACGGTAAATAGAAAACATCCGATTGTAACAGATAGCTCATTCACTTTGGACCCCTAAACTGGGGTACGGTTCCTATGACACAAGAGATTAATCTAAAAAGCGAGATCACAGCAATACAAACCGGTCAGAGATTGGACCAAGCATTAGCTAGTTTGTTCCCTGACTACTCGCGCACACGCATCAAGGAATGGATCCTATCAGGTGCAATTACAGTTGACGGTATCACAGTCGACAAGCCTCGGGAAAAGGTTTTTGAAACTCAACAGATAGAAGTGACTGCAACTATTGAAGAAGAAGTGCGGGCAAAAGCGCAAGATATCGCCCTCAACATTATTTATGAAGATGATCATATTTTAGTGGTCAATAAGCAAGCTGGTTTGGTTGTCCATCCTGGCGCGGGCAATCCTGACGGCACATTGATGAACGCACTATTGCATCATTGTCCTGATATTGAACATGTTCCGAGAGCCGGTATTGTGCATCGTTTAGATAAAGACACCACAGGGTTAATGGTTGTCGCAAAAACGGTTGAAGCACAAACTCATTTGGTAGCAGCATTACAAGCTCGAGATATTGTTCGCGAATATGAAGCTATTGTCTTGGGGACTATGACTGCGGGTGGTTTGGTTGATGAACCTATCGATCGCCATGCAACGAGACGTACTCAAATGGCGGTGATCCATGGTGGTCGTCCGTCGGTGACTCATTATCGCGTAGCTGAAAAATTCCGCGCTCATACACGTTTGCGATTACGTCTGGAAACCGGTCGTACTCACCAAATTCGCGTTCATATGGCGCATATTGGTCATGAATTAGTTGGCGATCCTGTCTATGGTGGTCGTCCTCGTCCGCCAAAATCTGCTAGCCCAGAATTTTTTGAACTACTAAAAGGTTTTAATCGCCAAGCTTTACATGCTGTGCGTTTAGAACTGGCTCATCCTTTTACCTGTGAAATCATGACTTGGCATGCGCCGGTCCCAGATGACATGGTTGAACTGACAAAAGCACTTCGAATAGACACTGAGCTTCATCCGATAGTGTACTTGTAATGCTCAAGCACGATTGGCCAATACCTGAGAATGTTGCCATAGCGATGACAAATCGTTATGGCGGTGTCAGTCTCAGCCCTTTTGATAGTTTAAATTTAGGGCTACATGTTGGGGATGACCCTCAAGATGTATTGGCCAATCGTGTGGTTGTCAGTCAGCAATTGTCGTTACCGGCTGAACCAATCTGGCTTGAACAAGTTCATGGCATTAATGTGGTGGATGTGCGGACGATACCGGCGGATGACACTATTGTCATAGCGGATGGTAGTTATTCGGATCAGTTTGGCCATGTTTGTGCGGTAATGACCGCCGATTGTTTACCGCTATTGTTGTGTGATCAGCAAGGTACGCAAGTGGCGGCTATACATGCGGGGTGGCGAGGTTTGAGTGAGGGGATCATCGAGCAGGCATTGACGATGTTCCATTCCCCGGCTTCAGCCATCTTAGCTTATTTAGGGCCTGCAATTGGCCCGTGTGCATTTGAGGTCGGCAGTGAGGTGCGTGATGCTTTTGTCAATAAAGACCCACGAGCTTCAATGCACTTTGTTCGCCATAATAACAAGTATTTAGCCGATTTGATCGGACTCGCTAGGTTGCGATTATCCGCCGCGGGTGTCGTCTTCGTTTATAGTGCCGATACGTGTACCTTTAGCGATCCTGATTTCTTTTCTTATCGCCGCGACAAGCAAACGGGTCGAATGGCTTCGTTAATCTGGCTTAAGTCCTAAATTATTTTATGGCGTTTAAAAAATAAACAATTTTTTTGATCTAGATTAAGTTTTAAGCTTGAATTCGTATTAATTGCCCCCATCATTAAGTTAACAAATTATTCATTTTTTGAATTAATTCCCATTCCATAAGTATCAGATTCCTAGGAGGTTGTATGCAACTTGATCGTATGACTAATAAGTTTCAAATTGCCATTTCTGATGCCCAATCATTAGCATTGGGGCGTGATCATCAATTTATTGAACCTATTCATTTAATGATGGCGCTATTAAATCAAGATTCAGGTTCTATCCATTCTTTACTCACACAAGCGGGTATGCGCGTGAGTGCGCTTCGCTCAGCTATCAGCCAAGAGCTAGAGCGTTTACCGCAAGTAGAAGGTACTGGTGGTGATGTTCAGCTATCACAAGGGTTAATTCGTTTACTTAATCTGTGTGACAAACTGGCTCAAAAGCGCAACGACAAATATATTTCATCAGAACTTTTTGTCTTGGCAGCATTGGAGAATAACGATCCCCTTGCCAAAGCATTAAAAGACTCTGGTGCAAGCAAAGAATTAATGGAGAAAACTATCGTAGACATGCGTGGTGGACAGAAAGTTGATGATCCTAATGCTGAAGATCAACGCCAAGCTTTGAAAAAATTTACCATTGATTTAACCGAACGTGCTGAGCAAGGTAAATTAGACCCTGTTATTGGTCGTGATGAAGAAATCCGCCGCACGATTCAAGTATTACAACGGCGTACTAAAAATAACCCGGTATTAATTGGTGAACCTGGTGTGGGTAAAACGGCCATTGTTGAAGGGTTAGCACAGCGTATTGTCAATGGTGAAGTCCCTGAAGGGATTAAAAATAAGCGTGTCTTATCATTGGACATGGGCTCACTAATCGCGGGAGCCAAATACCGTGGCGAGTTCGAAGAGCGCTTAAAAGCGGTGTTAAATGAGCTATCCCAAGAAGAAGGTCAAGTCATCTTATTCATAGATGAGTTACACACTATGGTGGGAGCAGGTAAAGGCGAGGGCGCGATGGATGCCGGAAATATGCTTAAACCAGCATTGGCTCGTGGTGACTTGCATTGCGTCGGGGCTACCACACTCGATGAATACCGCCAATATATTGAGAAAGATGCCGCACTAGAACGTCGCTTTCAAAAAGTGATTGTTGATGAACCGAGTGTTGAAGACACCATAGCCATTTTACGTGGACTTAAAGAACGATACGAATTGCATCATCATGTCGAGATCACCGATCCCGCTATTGTGGCCGCAGCAACGATGTCGCATCGTTATGTTTCAGATAGAAAACTACCTGACAAAGCCATCGACTTAATTGATGAGGCCGCGTCTAGTATCAGAATGCAAATTGACTCTAAGCCAGAAGCACTCGATCGATTAGAACGTCGTGCTATTCAGCTTAAGTTAGAAGAACAAGCGTTAAGTAAAGAGTCTGATGAAGCCAGTCGTAAACGGCTTGAGTTTTTACAACATGAATTACGGGATGTTGAAAGTAAAGCCGCAGAGATGAATGAAATTTGGCATACCGAAAAAGCGGCACTGGCAGGCACTCAGCATATTAAAGCCGATCTCGAAAAAGCTAGAATGGATCTTGAGGTCGCTCGACGTGCCGGTGATTTAACCCGCATGTCTGAATTACAGTATGGGCGTATTCCTGAGCTTGAAAAGCAGTTGGATTTAGCATCACAAGCAGAAATGCAAGATATGACTTTGTTGCGTAATAAAGTCACGGATGTTGAAATCGCTGAAGTGCTGTCAAAAGCCACCGGTATTCCAGTTTCTAAAATGCTCGAAGGTGAACGAGAAAAGCTATTGCACATGGAGACGGCACTACACGATCGGGTTATCGGTCAAAATGAGGCTGTTGATGCGGTATCGAATGCTATCCGTCGAAGTCGTGCTGGTCTTGCCGATCCTCAACGTCCAATAGGTTCATTTTTATTCCTTGGACCAACGGGTGTGGGTAAAACCGAGTTGTGTAAAGCGTTAGCCAAATTTTTATTCGATACAGAATCGGCTTTGGTACGTATCGACATGTCTGAGTTTATGGAAAAACATACTGTGTCACGTCTCGTCGGGGCACCTCCCGGTTATGTGGGTTATGAAGAAGGCGGTTATTTAACCGAAACGGTACGTCGTAAACCTTACTCAGTCATTTTATTAGACGAAGTTGAGAAAGCGCATCCGGATGTATTTAACATCTTACTGCAAGTGTTAGACGATGGTCGCTTAACTGATGGCCAAGGCAGAACCGTTGATTTCAAAAACACTGTCATTATTATGACCTCAAATCTTGGGTCCGATATTATCCAAGAGGGCTTTGGTCATACGACTTATGAGGAGATGAAAGCCGGGGTTATGAATGTGGTGACACAAAGCTTCCGTCCAGAGTTTTTAAATCGTATTGATGAGTCTGTGGTATTCCATCCATTAGATGCCGAAAACATCAAACGTATTGCCAGTATTCAATTTGAGCTATTACGTAAACGTTTGCTCGAAAAAGAGTTCGATATTGAATTGTCTGATGAGGCACTATCGTTAATCGCGGATGCTGGATTTGATCCTGTATATGGTGCAAGGCCGTTGAAACGAGCATTGCAGCAAGAAGTTGAAAATCCGTTAGCCCAAAAATTACTTCGTGGTCAATTGCTACCGGGTAAAATGATCAAAGTCGTAGTGGAAGATGGCAAGCTCGCATTCACTCAATAATATGCTTTAGCATTATCAGCTGAAGTGGGCATAAGAAAGGGAGCATTAGCTCCCTTTCTTTATTATTGGTTATGACAAAATAAACTGACTCGTTCAGTATTTTCCGCTATTGCCGCTTGTCTTTGTTCTTCGGTCATAGCCACGGTCACACCGGTATCTTTGTTTTGCTGATTTAATTTACTGTGACTCTTTAGCACATTAAGACTGTGTTTGGCACTTTCACAGATATCTTTGGCCTGTTGTTTATCTTTTTGATTAATGATTTTTGCCGATTTTTCTAATTCAGACTCTACTTTAACGGCGGATTTTTTGTGGGGGATATGAGTTCCAATTTTCATCGGTTCAATATCTTCACTGTAAATTTTGTTAGCATTGAGACTTTTGGGTTGTTGCTGACTGTAATGTACAACGCCAGCATCATCTACCCAAGTATAAATCGTCGCTGCAAATAATGACGTACTTAATACCAATGTGACTAAACTAATAAATAAATGCATAATTCTCATGTAAGTATCCTAGAGCTAAATGACGCTGTGCTTGAATGTTTCAAAATATGCTATCTTGAGTATAAATCCAACAGCTAAATCGATAATGTGTAAAGTGTATGCAAAATTCACCTAATAACACAGTAAAAAATAAGGGTATCTACTTATTACCCAATTTATTTACCACCGCGGGATTGTTTTCTGGATTTTATGCCGTCATTTCATCAATGAACGGCCATTTCGAGACAGCCGCAATTGCTATCTTTATTGCAATGGTTTGTGATGGTCTTGACGGCAGAGTGGCAAGGCTTACCAATACTCAAAGCGATTTTGGCGCCGAATATGACAGTATGGCCGATATGGTTTCTTTTGGAATGGCGCCAGCCATCCTTGCTTATAACTGGGCCCTGCAGGATTTAGGCAAAATCGGTTGGTTAGCTGCATTTACCTACTGTGCATGCGCAGCATTAAGATTAGCTCGATTTAACACCCAAGTGGGGGTGGCTGATAAACGCTTCTTTCAAGGGCTTGCAAGTCCTGCTGCGGCTGCGTTAATCGCTGGGAGTATTTGGAGCGGCACTGAATATGAAGTCGACCCTACCGATATTAGCTATATAGTGGCAATCATTACCACTTTAATGGGGTTACTTATGGTCAGTAATTTCCGTTATCACTCTTTTAAAGAAGTGGACTGGCGCGGCAAGGTGAATTTCATTGTCATGTTATTGCTGGTGGGGGTATTTGTCGTTATCTCGGTTGAACCCGCTATCATACTCTGCTTAGGTTTTTACCTTTACGCATTATCAGGACCTTTTATCACCATTAAAACCATCAGAAAATTAAAAGTGGAACACATAGTGGGTGATGTGCCGATAAACAAGGAGGTCACTGAGTCTGCTAATCATAAAGCGACACCTTCCCATTCAACACCAGCGGATAAAGGACAACAAAAAGATGATGTCCAATAATACCGTCTGTTAATAAACTTATTGTGTTAAGTCTGCTAATTATGCCTTTCATTGCCAGCCACGCTTCTTTAGTGGCTTAAGTACACCGACTAATCATTTCAATATGATCAAACTGCTATTTGTATGCTCATCCAGCTAATTTGTACTATAGTTAATTCCCTTATTATTTTTTGCATAAGGTTTGTTGCATAAGATTTGTTGCTTGTATGAGTGCTTGTGTGAGCTTTACTGCATGAGTTCAACAACTGTGATTAAAAAAGAAAGGACTCATTGAGTAATAAATTAGACGCTTTTGATGCGATTTTAATCGTTTTAACCGCGTTTTGTTTGAATTGTATTCGGTTGATCCTTGTTTTGATTAATCTGTCAAAAAAGGGCTTGCGCTAAATCCTAATCGCCCTATAATGCGCATCCACTGACACGGCAGACAGCGAAAGCAGTCACCGAGTTGGGTTGAATAAAGTGCTTCAAAACACGGTGTTCAGCAGCGAAAAGAAGTTTGAGAAAACACTTGACGCGAAACGGGAAATGCGTAAAATACGCAACCCAAGCCAACGACCTAGCGTCTTACGGCGATATCTGAAAAATTGATATCA